>Ga0187861_10004641_pt1 | contig 11401 bp, 10 predicted proteins | sample June2016WEW_10_1_3_FD_132986 | JGI IMG/M metagenome (GOLD analysis project Ga0187861, IMG submission 132986) | Peatland microbial communities from SPRUCE experiment site at the Marcell Experimental Forest, Minnesota, USA - June2016WEW_10_100 | ecosystem: Environmental > Terrestrial > Soil >...
ATCAATCGCCGGGCAGGCTCGCCCGAGGTGGGATCGAACCGCAAGTCCAGCGGCCCATCGAGCGAAAAACTGAATCCCCGCCCCTCATCGGCCAATTGGTCGCTGGAAACTCCCAAATCCAATATCACTCCATCCACGCTCTTGATGTTCAATCGCTCCAATACCTCCGGCAAGTCGCAAAAATTTGCCTGCGCCAGCCTGAGGGGCATCCCTTGAAATTTTTGCTGCCCCTTATCAATCGCCTCCGGATCGCGGTCAATCGCGATGACCAACCCATTCGTTCCCACCCGCTCGAGCAACGCCCTGGCATGTCCCCCGCCACCTAACGTCCCGTCCACCATCACCATACCGGGACGCGGATCGAGCCATTGCACGACTGCATCTAACAATACCGGAACATGAACTGACGACGATTCGGCCATATCTAATGCAAACCGATACGTCCAACGAAAAAAGATTCTCGTTCCCACGCTCTGCGTGGGAACGCACAATACACTCTTCATCCACAACAGACAAGTTTGTTTCCCCCCTGCCGTGGGTCATGTCCCGTACTGCTTCCGCACCAGGGAAAAGAGGCTTATACTCATTGCTTCCCTCATAGTAAAGCTCAGCTTCAACCCAGCCGGTAAACCGCAAAACCCATGAGCGAACTGGACCAATACGACTACGCTCTTCCCCGGCATTTTATAGCTCAAAATCCGGCAATTTCGCGTATCGACGCCCGGCTGCTGGTCGTCGACCGTAAACACAACTCCTTGGATCACAGGTACATACGCGATTTGCCCGAAATCCTCCGCGCCGGCGATTGCCTGGTACTGAACGACACCAAAGTCATACCCGCCAGACTACTGGGCTACCGTGCCAATACGGGGGGGAAATGGGAAGGCCTTTTCCTCGAAGCCGCACCTGACAAGGCTTGGAGGGTTTTAAGCCACACTAGGGGTAAACTTACCCCAGGCGAGCAGATAATCTTGCTTAATGTTGACGGCAGGGAAGATATTCGCCTCATTTTGACTGTTAAAGAACCAGATGGAACCTGGATCGTCCGTCCCCAGTCCGACGAAGATCCGTTCGCTATTCTGGACCGCCTCGGTCGCGTCCCGCTGCCGCCGTACATCCGCGACGGAGAGATGCTCGAGTCCGACCGCGAGAATTATCAAACCGTCTACGCCCGATTGCCCGGTTCCGTGGCCGCTCCCACCGCCGGTCTGCATTTCACCGAATCCCTGTTGCGCCGGCTAAAAGAAATCGGAGTCATCATCGCGCAGTTGACCTTGCACATCGGATTAGGCACCTTTCGCCCGATTACGGCCGATAAAATTTCGGAACATCGAATGCACGCCGAATGGGGAGTAATCGAGCCCGACGCCGTTAACATAATCCAAACCTGCCGCCAAAGGGGCGGAAGAACGATTGCCGTGGGCACCACTTCAGTCCGCCTTTTGGAAACCGCAGCCGCCGATGGCCTGCTAAAACCTTTCCGCGGCCCCACGAATTTATTCATCCGCCCGCCGTACCGATTTCACGCCGTCGACGCAATGTTGACCAATTTTCACCTTCCCCGCACCACTCTCTTGATATTGGTCCGCACCTTCGGCGGCGACGCCCTGATTAAACAAGCTTATGATGAGGCGATCCGCGAACAATACCGCTTTTACAGCTACGGCGACGCCATGCTGATTTTGTAGGAATAAAGTTATATAAAAATTATGTGTAAGAGAAGGAAAAAAGGGAAAAAGGATTTGTGTAAGAAAGGGAAAATCGGAAAAAGGGAAAAGATTTATATTTAGAGCCTATCCCAAAACAATAATGTCATTCTGAGCGAAGCGAAGAATCTTGAAGGAACATATGGACAATATATTGCCAAATACGGAGATCCTTCGCTACGCTCAGGATGACTTTTGGGATAGGTTCTTAAAATTACATATCATTTTATCTGTTTGCAGTGAACCACACGGAACCACTACTGTTTAACGCGAAAATACGAAGGAACGAAAACATGAAAAAGAATTGAAGGTTTATTGACCTTTGCCTAGTGAATGGATCACTAGGTCGTGGGGCAGATTGCTAATCTGCCCAGGAAAGGCAGGTTGGCAACCTGCCCCACGGTTCATTTACAAGGCAAAGGTCAATAGATTTCGTGCTTTCTTTATTTCGCTCTTTCGTGGTGAAAATTGGTTGTGTTTTGACTTTTTTCGTTGATTCACTTCAATCCGCTAAATAATAACAAAATTACACGTAATTAAAACTTTCTTTTTGTTTTCCCCTTTTCCCCCTTTCCCTTTTTTCCTCTTTACACAAAAATATATTGTTAATGATTATTGATAGGAGATCCCCGTGTCCGAAGTCCCCGCCGAGTGTGTCTTGGTCGTTCCCGCCGATCTGTTCCATCGCCTTGGATACTTCCAGGGATTCAACTCCCAGGTGGATCGTTATCTCAACGTCCTGTTCAGTCCCCGATTTATGAGTTACCGTCCCCGCGGCGAAGTCGAGCAGGACCCCGGCTTCAAGCAATTGATCCCCTACGTGATCTTTTGTTATACCGACCCTGAAAAAAATCTAAACCTTTTCCAATACACCCGCGGCGCAGGCATGGGCGAAGGCCGATTGCACCGCAAGCGCAGCGTGGGCATCGGCGGGCACATCTCGGCCATCGACGCCGATCCGAACCAAAACTCCTCGCCCTATGAAGAAGGCATGCGTCGCGAACTGGACGAAGAAGTAGAAATCATCACGCCCTACACGGCCAAATGCGTCGGACTGATAAACGACGACCAAACCGAAGTCGGCCGCGTCCACCTCGGCGTAGTGCACCTATTCAATGTCGAACGTCCCACAGTCCGCCCCCGCGAATCCGACATCCTAGAAAGCGGCTTCCAAGGCGTCGCCGAAATCCTCCCCGACCTCGACTCCTTCGAAACCTGGTCCCAAATCTGCATCCGCGCCTTGTTCGGCGAAGCGCAAACAAAAGAAAAATAAACCGCTTGCGGTTTAGCGTGAATAATGGAAAAAAACAATAATTATTTATGATGTCTCCGGAACTCTCCCGGCACATCCAGTGGGAAACGGGGACGCAGCTAGTTTTGACTGTCCAATCCCAACTTTACCTCACTGCAATTGCACCGTAGCGCAACGACAATTGCCCTCATGTAAAATCTACTTTCATCGACGCCATGTTGTAGTCCGGTCCACTGTCCACCGACCACTGTCCCCTAATCTCTAACCCCTAATCTATAATCACCATCCCTTTGCTTTCCCCCAATTTACGATTACAATTACTATATTGACCCTCACGAATCCGCTCCCGGAGTATTAAAAAATGCCCATCATCTTGACCGAAACCGCTGCCGCTGAAATCAAACGCTTTATGGACTCGCAAAAACTGGAATCCACGACCATGCTTCGCATGGGCATTGCCGGCGGCGGATGCGCCGGTCTTCAATATACCTTGGGATTCGAAAACCAATTCGATCCGGCCATCGACGCCCAATACCAGCAGCACGGCATAAATGTAGTGACTCAAAAGAAAATGGCCCTGCATCTCGACGGGGCGACCATCGATTTCGTCGACGGCCCGATGGGCCAAGGTTTCGCCATCGAAAATCCCAACGTCCCCCGCGGCGGCGGCTGCCCAGGCTGCGGACATCACTGATAGGGGTCAGAGGTTAGGGGCCGGAGATTAGGGCCAGGGACGAAGAATAAATGTTATACCAATTCCCATTCAAACGTGCGCTTAGAGACTTGTTTGAGTTGGCAATTATTTCAGGAAAACGGCATTTTATTGGCTTATCGCTAAACCGCAAGCGGTTTGTCGGCGTGAACTGTAAACTGTAAACCGTGAACTGCAAACCGTGAACTGTAAACTATTACTATTCCGGAAAAATCATCGCCTCGGCAAATGCTTCCTGAAAATCCGGGTCTGTGGAAAGATCCACGTGTTCGGTCCGCCGGGCGATATCTTCCGCCAAGCGCCGGGCGCGGAGCGAAAGGGCGGCCAGGCGCGCCCCGGCCAGCGAAGTATTGCCCCGATAATATATGCGATGATGCTCGATCTGGTCCGGTAAAAGCCCGATGCGTTGGGCATTGCTGCGGCGGATGAAGTTGCCAAACCCGCCGGCAATGAACACTTCCTGTAAATCTTGCGGTTTTAGCCCGGCGCATTTGAGCAAAATTCCAATGCCCGCGCGAATCGCACCCGTGGCCAGTTGCAGTTCGCGAAAGTCGCGCTGCGTTAGGACCAGCGCCTTGCCCGTGGCCGACTCTTTCTCGGACACCAGCAAAAAAGCCACTTTTCCGCCGTGCAGTACAATGCGCTCTCTAAGGTCGGGCAAAACGCCCTCGGGCAGTTGATCCGGATTCAACAGTTTTCCTTGGGGGCTGAGGACTTTGTGCCGCAGCAGTTCGGCGGCAACGTCGATCAAACCCGAACCGCAAAGCCCGGCCGGCGCGGCATTGCCGATCACATTGATCCGCAGCCGTCCGTCGACAATAACCTTTTCAATAGCGCCGCTGCTGCCGCGCATTCCGCAGGAGATGCGTGCGCCCTCGAAGGCGGGCCCGGCGGCCGTCGACGCGGCGGTCAATTTTCCCCGGGCCCAAAGCACGATCTCCCCGTTGGTGCCGATATCGACCAACAGCGCCGGACCGGGCACATTGGTCAACTCGGTTGCTAAAATGCCCGCTACCGTATCGCCGCCCACGAATCCGCCGATAATCGGAAAAACATAAGCTCTGGCGCGAGGATGGACCCGCAATCCCAATTCCCCGGCGCTAAGCGACAAGCCAAAATCCGAGGCCGGCACAAACGGCGCACTGCCCAGCGAACTGGCATCCACTCGGCAAAGCAGGTGCTGCATGGCGGTATTGCCGGAAAAAGCCAGGACGTAAATCTTTTCGCGTTCGATTCCAGCCTGGGCGCACAACTCGCCGATCATCTCGTTTATCGCCGAAATTATCGCCTCGTGTAGAATTTGCAGTCCCTGGGGATTTTCTCGCGCGAATAAGATTCGCGAAAGCACGTCGTCGCCGAACCGGGTCTGCGGATTCAACCGCGAGGCCACGGCCCGATCGCTTGCCGCGCTCAGGTCCAGCAATAAGGCCGCCAGTGTCGTGGTGCCGACATCGACGGCAACGGCGAATTTCTCCGCCGTGGTGTCGCCTTGCGGAAAATCGATCAATCGGTCCGCGGATTTCTCATCCGGCTCCGAGGCGATTTTTTCGGTGCGGACCAGTATTTGATGTTTGGCCGTCAGGAGCGAGGCATCCGGAACAAGAACCGTTGCCGGCCCGCGGACTTGGCTCTGACATGCAAGGCGAAATCCCCGGCGGATTTCAGCGGGTGAAAAAGATTGTTCTTCAGCCGCCGTGGGTTCGCCTGCCGGAGTCTCCATCTTCACCCGGCATTTGCCGCAAATTCCTTCCCCGCCGCAGGGCGAATCCAGGATGATGCCCGCCTCGGCGGCCGCCTCGATTATTCGAGTTCCCGCCAGCACATAAACCGTTCTGCCGGCCGGCAGGAAGGTGACGGGCACTTCGGCCTCGCGCATCATGGTTCCTCCGCGAATAAAGGGAATAAAGGGGTCAGAACTATTTTTCTTATTGACGAATAGTTTTCTCCCGATTTTCGTTCAAAAAATAGTTCTGACCCCTTTATTACTCATCATGGTTCCTCCGCGACGTTCTTTTGCGACTGCTGGAGCAACTCCACGAACTTGCCCACGGTGGGAGTAAATACTTTGCGCTGCCGATGGATGATCCCGATGGGACGCTTCATTTCAGGCGCTATCAGGCGTATTGCAGCCAAGGTGCCGGCTTTGGTTTCGGCCCGGACCGTCGGCTCCGGCAAAATGCTGATGCCCGCTCCAATTTGCACCGCCTGCTTGATGGTTTCGATATTGTCGAATTCCATGACTACCCGCACGCTTATGCCGCGCTGGCGGAACTGCCGTTCGATCTCCTTGCGAATGCTCAAGTCGCGATCGAAACCCACGAAATCCTCGCCTTGCAGGTGCTCGGCGGTAACGGCTTTGTGGCGCGTCAACGGATGCTGCGGCTGACATACCACGACCATCTTTTCCGATCGCAGGGGTATCACGTTCAAATCGGGCGACGCCGCGGGATAGGAAACTATGCCCAAGTCCACCTCGGCGTTGAGCACGGCGTTGTATACCTTGTTGGGATGCAGATATTCCAAACGCACCTTGGCCTTGGGATGGCTGCGCATGAATTCCTGCATGCAAAGGCTCATGTCGTGCAAGCCGACTGAATAAATCGCCGCTACCCGCACCAGACCGCTGATTTCCATGCGCAAGGAGCGAACTCGTGCTTCAACCGAATCGTATAACTCCAATACCTCGCGAAAACCCTCGAAACAGGCTTGCCCTTCGGGAGTCAGCACGAAAGGGCGCTTCGAACGGTCAACCAATTGCACTCCAAAATAACACTCCAAGCGATGCACAGATTGCGTGGCTGCCGATTGGCTGACTTCGTTGGCCACGGCCCCGCGGGAAAAGCTCTGATGTAGGACCACGTCACAGAATATGCGGAGCGTTTCGATGTTCATAACATTATCTTATCATTAGATTAACTTATGATCAACCATGACATGATAATTGTAAGTAGGTTAAAATTATCCTGGAGAATTTTTATCCGAGATTTTTTTAGTACCTCACGAAACCACCCCTTTATAGGGGGTTTAATGAACTTAAAACAAGAGTTTTTCCGCATACCTAAATTCCTATAAACCGCACGATCTGCAATAGGGGAACGCAGCCAAGTCATTAATCGAAGTTGAAAACACTATAAGATTGCTCCACACAAGCGTCGCTTATATAGTTGTTAAGGGATGTTGTAAGATGCACTGAGGAGGATTTTTATGGAACTCGATATTCGCTCTCAAAATCTCCATCTTGACGAAGCAACCGAATCGCACGTCCAGCGGCGGATGAATTTCGCCCTGGAACAGTTCAACTCATGGATTACTCGCGTCCAGGTGCACTTGGAAGACGTGAACGGACCGCGCCGGGGCATCGACAAACAGTGCCGCATCCTGGTAAATTTAAAAGGCGGTAAAACCATCAAAGTGGAAGACCTGGACGTGGATTTGATTGCCGCAGTGAATCGCGCCGCCGACCGCATGGGTCAAGTCGTCAGCCGGGAAGTGGATCGAAGGAGAAAAAAGAAAGGCTGATGGCTAAATGAAAAAAGACTAAGCATTTCGATTGATATATATAGATACGTCTACTGGACGGATTTCTCTGCCTTGTGTATTATGTTGGCATGAGATTTACGCAGTATTTCCTGCATACGCATAAACGATCTGATCGACGCGATATCAAGATCGAATGGATCGAGCAAGTCGTCGCCAATCCCTTGAAAGAAATTGTTCAGTCTGACGGCCGGATCAAAAAATGGGGTCGGATTCTAGAAGCCGGCGGGAAGTATCTGCGCGTCGTGCTTCTCGAAGACGGCCTGACGGTTCACAATGCTTTTTTTGACCGAGGATTTCGGGAGGTTTAAAAAATGAGAATTAAGTACTTTCCTGATAGCGATACGCTCCTTGTCAATTTCAGCGACAAGAAGATCGTGGAAACTCGCGACCTGAACGAGAACGTGCTCATAGAACTCGACAAGAACGGCCATATTGTCAGCATGACCATCGAACATGCCAAGCAACATACTGATATCAGTGAATTTTCATATCAAACGGCTTCCGTCTGATAATTAGGCCGCGAGCGTGTCTACCGTAGGCAGTTCTTGCCAATCTTTTTTAAGAAATATATCTTGCCCCGGATATATTCGAAAAAGAACCGAGCCACCTTCCGGCTTATGCCGTCTTGCTCATAATCGTTGCTTGATTGAGTTTATTATAGAGCGTTTTCAGGCTGATGCCGAGTTCTTCGGCGGCTTTGGGTTTGTTGCCGTTGTGCCGGGCCAGGGCCTCGTGGATGGCCTGTATTTCCATTTCGCGAAGATTGCCGCTTTGACCGTTCATTGGCCGGTTCATTGGCACCGACATGCAAGGGGAGATAAAACGGTGCGGCAGATGCTCCAGATCGATCGGCAAACTCTCGCAAAGGATCATGGCGTGTTCGATCACGTTGGCCAGTTCGCGCACGTTGCCCGGCCATGAGTGCCGGCACAGGGTCTCCAAGGCCTCGGGCGTGAAGACCTCGTCGGCGGCGGCGATCCTTGCCCCAAAACGCCCGGCCAGATGCCGGGCCAACAGCGGCACGTCCTCAAGATGATCTCTTAACGGCGGCAGTTGTATTTCAAAGGTGTTGACGCGATACCAAAGATCTTCGCGGAACTCGCCGGTGGCCACCATTTCGTCGAGATGACGGTTCGTGGCCGAGACCACTCGCACGTCGCAGTTGAACGACTCGTTATCGCCCACCCGGCGGATTTCGCCGCTTTCCAGGAATCGCAGCAGTTTGGCCTGCAAGGACTTGGGCAACTCGCCGATTTCGTCCAGAAACAGCGTGCCCCCGTCGGCCAACTCGATAAGTCCGCTGCGATGCTCGTCGGCACCGGTAAAAGCCCCTTTGCGGTGCCCGAACAACTCGCTTTCGATCAGATTCTCGGGCAATGCGCCGCAATTGACGGGCACAAAGGACATATCCGCTCGCAAACTCCGGTCGTGAACGGCCCGGGCGGCAAGTTCCTTGCCCGTGCCCGTCTCGCCCAGAATCAGCACCGTCGAGTCGCTTGGCGCAACTTTGGCGATCAGCCGGCCGACTTGCCGCATTTTTTCCGAATCGCCGATCAGATCGGACGATCCTTCCAGCCGTTTAAGGCGTTGCTTGAGCGCCCGGTATTTATTGGTCAATTCGCGTTTTTCGGCCACGCGCGTGAGCACGGCCTCGAGATCGACCAGCTTGCAGGGCTTTGTCAGATAATCGAACACGCCCTGCTTAAGCGCGGCAATGGCGGTTTCCAGCGACGATTTGCCGGTAAGGATCACCGCCTCGGTGTCGGGCGAGAACTGTTTCGCCCGGGCGATTACCTCCATCCCTTTCAGGCCCGGCATGTCCAGATCGACCAGGATGCAATCGTAGGTGTTGCGCTCCAGCGCGGCCACGGCCGTTGTGCCGTCGGGACAGACCGTCACTTCGTGTCCCATCCTGGGCAGTTCCAAACGCATCACTTCCTGGAGCGATTTTTCGTCGTCGGCGAACAACAATTTCAACTTTTTAGGCGGCTTGGCGGCGATGGTCGGTCTCCTTATATGATTCCTGCCGTGATTGATGTATCGGCAATCGCACGCGGAACTTGGCGCCTCGGCCCGCGCCGGCGCTTGTGCCCTCGATGGTTCCGCCGTGGTCGGAAACGATCCGGTAACTGATCGACAATCCCAGGCCGGTCCCCTGTCCGCCGCGGCGGCGCGTGAAAAACGGCTTGAAAATGTGCTTAAGCACGTCGGCATCCATGCCGCAGCCGTTATCGGTCACGGTTATCTCGGCATAATCGTCTCGCGCGCAAAGCTCGATTCGCGCCGTGCCGTCGTCGTCGAGGCTGTCCAGGGCGTTGGTCAACAGGTTCAACACGACCTGCTTTATCTCCTGCGCGCTTATCGAGGCCACGACCTTTTCTCGGCGAATAAATTCAATATGCTTTCGCTGATACTTGCCGATGTGTTTGACCATGTCGATCACGCCTTGGATCAGCTCGCCCAGGTCGGCATTTTGCCTTCGCACCGGACCGATGCGGGAAAAATCCAGCAGTTTCTCGGTGATCTCCTTGCAGCGGAAGGCCTCGGTCTGGATCATCCGTAAATAATTGGCCACAACCGCATGTTGCTCGTTGCTTGGATTCAAAGCGTCGCGGATCCGGCTTTCCAACGATTCGGCGCATAATGCAATGGAGGCCAGCGGGTTGTTGATTTCGTGCGCCACCCCGGCGGCCAAAAGCCCCACGCTGGCCATCTGCTCCGCGCGCACCACCTGTTTTGTCCGCTCCTGCACCTGGCGATCGAGATCGTCACGGATGGCCTGGAATCGGGCGGTCATGCCGTTCATGGCCTCGGCCAGTTCGGACATCTCGTCGTTGGTGGCCAGATAAATGCGATAATCGAAGTCGCCGCCCGCCACGCGGCGCGAACCGGCCACGAGAATCCTCAGCGGCCGGAAAATCCAGCGGTAAAACAAGTGCATAAATACGGCGAAAAGCAGTACGGCCGTTATGGTAACGGCCCATGTTCCGTTGATCAACATGCGGTATTGGCCGCGAACCTCGTCGGCAAAACCCGCCAGTTTTTTGTGCAAGTGGCTGGGCAATTCGGTGGAAAGATTTTCCAGTTCTTTCAACTCGCCGTCGAGTTCCTCGATTTTCACCCCGTCGAGCATCCAATCCTCGTCGCGGTTGGCCTCGTTTACCCGGGCCAAGGCGATCGCGATGTTTCGGGCCGTCTCGCGTTCGAGTTTGATGTCGGCCATGCGCGAATCGGGTTGCTGCTCATGCTCCAGTTGGTCGCGATAACGCGCTAGGGTCTCGCCGACTTCTTTTAACTGATCGCGGAACTGATTGCGGCAACTTAGAACCCGACTGTAATGCGTATCGAAAGTGTTCGCACGCAGTCCGCGCAATTCGCTCAAGGTAATGCGCAGATCGCCGACGTGCCGGCTGAGTTCGGCCGCCACCGGCAATTCGCTCACTCGCCAACTCAGGCTATTCACCAAATTGCGATACGAATACGTGGCTACCAACCCGCTGCCGGCAAGAGTGGCCACCACCAGCACCAGCAGGCTTAGACCCACGAGCAATTTCGAGCGAATCGGCCACTTTCGAAACACCGCCGACCTCTTTGAATCAAAGGGTTCTTTATGTTGCAGTTTCAGATTTTCCCTGTAAAGCCGCGACCATTGGTCGCGGTTGGGGAAAAACCGATGACCTTGCCCATCTTTTTACCGCGACCATTGGTCGCGGCTTTACACGTAATTTGAAAAGTATCTAAAAGGGCGAGGAGTGTACCATCAAAAGGGCCCTTCCGACAAGATGAACAAACCGGCCAACCTGACAAATTAGGCAACTTGGGCATAAAATACACGCCCGCCGGTCGCGGCTTTATGGTGATATTCCCTAGCGCGGCCTGACGGCCGCAACCAATAAGTTTATAGTAGATGGTTATCAGTTTTCAGGAATCAGTTTTCAGTTAAAAGCACGATTCGAGGAAGAGAGTGACAAATTGCGCAAGTGGTTATGGTTGTTCAATTTGCATTTTGCAATTACCAATTTGCAATAAAAAAACATGCGCGCAAAATGCGCTCAAACCTCAAACAAAGACTCTAATCCCTGGCCCCTTGCCCCTATAGTTCCGCAACTCATCCAACACTGCCTTGATGTCGGCCGGCAAGGGCGCTTCGATTTCCAGCACTATGCCGGTTTCGGGATGAGTGAATTTCAG
>Ga0187861_10004646_pt1 | contig 11392 bp, 8 predicted proteins | sample June2016WEW_10_1_3_FD_132986 | JGI IMG/M metagenome (GOLD analysis project Ga0187861, IMG submission 132986) | Peatland microbial communities from SPRUCE experiment site at the Marcell Experimental Forest, Minnesota, USA - June2016WEW_10_100 | ecosystem: Environmental > Terrestrial > Soil >...
AACGGGCTCCTTCCAAACAAACCGCTTGAAAACTATCCCCCCCGGGGGATATATTCTTAAAAGGATCCTTGAATTGAGGCAATTGAGAAAGAATTCAGGAGGGAACCAATGAAAGATCTATTCAGCTTGAAAGGGAAAGTTGCCATTGTGACCGGAGGCAACGGAGGGATCGGGAAGGGGATCACCCGGGGGTTTGCCGGGGTAGGAGCAGACGTTGTCATCGCAGCGCGGAATCCGAAGAAGACTGCCGAGGCAGCCGCAGAGATCAAGAAGGAATCCGGGGTGCGGGTCCTGGAGGTTGAAGTGGATGTAAAGCAGGAGAGCCAGATCAACGCGATGGCCAAAAAGGTTCTGGATGCCTTTGGACGAATTGACGTCCTGGTGAATAACGCAGGTATGAACATCCGCAAAATGCCCCAGGATCTTTCTGCAGCTGACTATGACGAGGTTCTCTCGGCCAATTTGCGCGCTGCTTTTCTCTGTTCCAAAGCAGTATACCCGGCCATGAAAAAAGCAGGGGGAGGAAAGATCATCAACATTGGATCCATGACCTCCATCTTCGGCGGGGGTAAACTTCTCCCTTACGGGACGAGTAAGGGAGGAATCGTGGCTATGACCCGTGCCCTTGCGGTAGCCTGGGCGCTGGATAATATTCAGGTGAACGCGATCCTCCCGGGATGGATCGACACCGAAATGACCCAGAGAGCACGGATAGAATTGGAAGGTTTGAACGAGCGGGTCCTGGCTCGCACACCGGTTGGTCGATGGGGTCGGCCGGAAGAATTACAGGGAACGGCGATTTATCTCGCCACAGCCGCTTCTAACTTCATAACGGGTGTGGCTCTTCCGGTGGACGGCGGCTATTCTGTGAATCTGTAATTTCTCCGGAACGGGTTGCTTTTCCCCGGGGTTTCCTTATACAAGGCAGAAACGCGACGGCGGTTAGCCGCCTTGCGGAAAGAAGCTCTCATCACATCCACGTAAGGGCGACCCGCCACACGCTTCGCGAGATCGCTCCTACCGGGTCTCCATCCATTTATCAGAAGGGATATGAATCGGCAAATGGTTCGCACCGGGTTATGATGGGCTTGCACAGCCCGAGTTCTTCCGCCCTCGATAAAAGCTATCATGAGACGCGCACAACAATGATAGGCACATAGATAGTTCGCAAGGCGGTAAACGGATGATACAGATCGACTTGAATCCCATCCTGGTAGAGCTGGGTCCAATCCGGGTGACCTGGTACGGAATGATGTACGTTTTTGGTTTTTTCATCTCGTACCTGCTTGTCCGGTATCAGGTAAAGAAAAAAGATTTTGGCATTTCCCTGGAGGAGGTAGAAGATCTCTATTTTTATCTCATCCTGGGGTTGATCATAGGAGCCCGTTTAGGCTATGTCCTCTTCTATGACCTCCGGGTGTATCTCTCCGCTCCTCTGGAGATCTTTGCCGTATGGCATGGCGGGATGTCTTTCCACGGGGGCTTGATTGGCGTCCTCATCGCTACCATCCTTTTTTGCTGGAAGCATAAAAAATCATTCTGGAAGCTGGCCGACCTTTTCGTGGTCACGGCCCCCATCGGGCTCGCTTTGGGCAGGATTGGAAATTTCATCAACGGCGAACTCTATGGGCGGGTGACCCAGGCCCCCTGGGGGATGATCTTTCCCAAAGGTGGAACCTTACCGCGCCACCCTTCCCAGCTTTATGAGAGTGCGCTAGAGGGAGGCGTCCTTTTTCTTATCCTATGGATGCTGAAAGACAAAAAGCATCCTGATGGATATCTCTTAGCGATATTTATCTTCCTGTATGGAGTCTTCCGCTTTTTTATTGAGTTCTTTCGAGAACCGGATGTCCAGCTTGGATTTGTCCTGGGCCCTTTCTCGATGGGCCAGGTTCTCTGCATCTTTATGATCGCTGGGGGAATTTTCTTGATGATCTATTTGCGAAGAAAATCAATCCCTGGAAGTACACGGTGATTCAAGTGGGGGATCATCTCCAAATTAGTTGAGGTCAAAGATCTGGTAAATGTAAAATGTGAAGTTATTTCAAGGGCCCGGAAGAAAAGTCATCTTGCTTGCAATCGCAAGGCACCTATCTCTCCTTAGCTGAGGCGGGGGTGTTCTCTCTTTCTCCGAACCTTTCTTTTCACGCCCCCGCTGCGCTTTTCGGAAGGCAGCAAGGGGATGCTGGAAAGCGATACCCCGCCGATGCTTGCAGCGCAATCTGCCTTTCCTCCCGGGCCCTTGCCAGGCTCTCATAAAATATTCGATCAACTAATTTGGAGATGATCCAATGCGGGATGCGTGGGGGGGCGCAGTCCCGAGAAGCGCAGGATGCCTGCACGGAACCTTTATCCCCTCATCTCATTTCCGTAAGACTCGCTTATCTCCGATCCGCATGGTTAGCTTCTTGCCGTCGAAGTGTTCCAGAAGGGGAATCGCAAACTTGCGGGAAACCTGGGAGACCTCTTTGAAATGAGTGGGGGTCATTTCCTTATTTTGCTGCAGAAAGCTGACCATTCTGCCTTCCAGCTCCTCCAGGGCCTGGCGATGGAAGTAAAGGTCTTCCTTTACTTTGACCAGGGTTCCTTCTTTGGTAAGAAGCTGCAGGACCGGCTTCAATTCGTTTTCTGAAGCTCCCAGCTCGGAGACCACTTCTTTCACCGTCGGCGGCTGGAGCCTGGCCTTGGCGAAGAGGAGGACGATTTTTTTGTGCAGGTCTTTTTCTTCGGCTTTGAGAGAAATCGTATGCGAAAAGAGACGGAGGGTTTCTTTTTCAGCTAGAATCTTTTTCTCTTCGATCAGGGCCGAGAGGAGATGGTTGAAGAGCCGCACGTCCACTTGCGGGGGAAGCTTGCTTTTCAACTCCTCTTTCATGGCCCCGGTCTGAAGGGGGTTTTTCTGATGGAAATCTTTCAAGTAGTCCAGGGAAAAGCGCTTCAGGTCGGCCATGACCTGGGGATGAAGGTAGCGCAGCCGGTCACCATTGAAGCGCAGGATTCCCCCTTTGGCTACCAGCTGGTCCACCAGCGGCCTTAATTTAGAGGGGAGAAGGTTGGAACGCATGACCAGCTCCGGCCAGGACAGGCCGGCTGGCCTCGCTTTGAGGAGGCGGAGCCTGATCTTCTCATCATCGGACCCCTTTTCCAGGATGGCCATCTCCTCCTTCACCTGTTCGGAGAGGCGTTTATGCCGGGTGGGGAAGGCATCCAGGATTTCCCCCCCACCGATGGTGAAGACGGGTGAATAACTTCGGATAACAAAACGGTCCCCGGGAAGGGCTACAACAGGCTCTTCCAGACGAAGCTGGAGGAAGGCTTCTTCTCCGGGTTTGATTTCTTCCCGATCCAAAATGATCGCCCGGCCCAAAGACTCGGTCGTGCCGACGTGGAAACGGACCCGGGTACGATTCTTCAAAGGTTTGGGAACACCGGGAAGCAGCTGAAAGATCGTATCCAGAGCAGATGTGGGCCTAAGACTCTGGGCGAGGGCCAAAATATTTCCCCGGTCAACGATGTCTTTTTCCAGGCCCTGCAGGTTGATTCCCACACGAAGGCCGGCCGTAGCCGTTTCTACCGGTTCTCCATGGGCCTGAATTCCGCGCACCTTGGCTTCCAGACCTTTGGGGAGGACTTCCAGGGTATCCCCGACTGAAACCTTTCCCGCAATAATCGTTCCAGTTATTACCGTTCCAAAACCTCTCATGGTGAAGACCCGGTCGATGGGCAGGCGGAGGAGCCCCTCTGGCGACCGCTCTTCTACCTCCTGCGCCAGCCGGTCAATTTCAGCAACCAAGCCCGGAATACCTTCTCCGGTGGTAGAAGAAACCGGGACAATCGCCGCTCCTTCCAGGAAAGTCCCTTTGACAAACTCCCGGATCTCCTCCTTGACCAGCTCCAGCCAATCCTTTTCCACCAGGTCAGTCTTGGTGAGGGCAATAAGCCCTTTCTTAACCCGGAGCAATTTGCAGATGTCCAGGTGCTCCCGGGTCTGGGGCATCACCCCTTCGTCGGCCGCGATGATGAGCGCCACCATGTCGATGCCGGTCGCCCCGGCCACCATGTGGCGCACAAACTTCTCGTGCCCGGGCACGTCCACGATGCTGATCTTGAGGCCACTGGGGAGGGGCATAAAAGTAAAGCCCAGCTCGATGGTGATCCCCCGCTCTTTCTCCTCTTTGAGGCGGTCGGTGTCCACTCCGGTCAGGGCTTTGATTAAGGTAGTCTTTCCGTGGTCGATATGCCCGGCAGTTCCCAGTACGACACGTTTCATACCAAATCCTTCAGGGGGCAGAGTTCGGAGTTCGGAGAAATTTAGTTCGGAGTATTTGAACTAGTCCGAACTCCGAACTGCCTCACTTTCTCTTCTCCAGCGCTTTCAGCCCTTCTTCTACTTTCCTCAGTTCTTCGCCAAACCCTCCCCAGTTTCCCTGACGTAAAAACTCCTGGGCCTTGCGGTAGTGGGCCAAGGCTTCTCCTGCGACCTCCTGGTCGGTCCTCTGTTTTTCTCCTGGTACTGCTACAGTTACTTTGGTAGTCGGCCGTTCTTTCATCACCTCGCCGCCGAAAACCTTCTGCAGGGCAAGCTCCAAATTTTCTTCCATGGCCAGGGAGTTTCCGAAAGAGACGATAACCCGTTTCAGCTCGGGCAGCTGGCTCTTCTCCGCGGCCAGGTAAAGGGGCTCCACATAGAGGATCGATTTCTCGATGGGGATGGCCAGCAGATTGCCCCGGATCACCTGAGAGCCGCGCTGGTTCCACAGGGAGAGTTGCTTGGAGATTTCAGCTTCTTGATCGATCCGGGCTTCAATCTGTCTCGGACCATAAACCAGCTTCTGCTTGGGAAAGACGTAGACCACCACTTCTCCGTAATGGGGGGCATCGCAGCGGCCCGCCATCCAGGCCGACATGTTGTCTTTCCTGCTGGGAGTGAAGGGGAGGAGAACCACGAACTCCTCTTTCTTTCCGTCGGGCAGCCGCATAATCGTGTAGTAAGGCTGCATCTCCTGTTCGCCCTCCTGGCCTGACCCGGCTTTCCGGGGAATATTCCAGAGGTCTTCTTTGTTGTAGAAGACCTGGGGGTCCTGCATGTGATAGGTGCAGTACATCCGGGCCTGGATGGAGAGTAAGGTCTGGGGATAGCGAATGTGATTGCGCAAATCCGCGGGCATTTGCTCCAGCGGCTGGAGAACGCCGGGGAAGATCTTGGCATAGGTCTGAATGATAGGATCTTGGGGGTCGCTGACATATAGAGTTAGCGTTCCATCGTAAGCATCCACCACCGCTTTGACCGAGTTGCGAATGTAATTGCCCAGGTTCCCGATGGGTTCGGAGTAGGGGAAACGGTCGGTGACCGTATACCCGTCTAAAAACCAAAGTAAGCGGCCTTCCTGGGAGATCACCAGGTAAGGGTCAGAATCGAGGTGGACAAAGGGGGCAACCCGGGAGACCCGGTCCTGGATCCTCCGGTAGTACATGATCCGGCTGTCGCTGGAAATGTCGTCCGAGAGCAGGACGGTGAAGGACCCAAACCGGATGGCAAAGAGGATCTTTCTCCAAAAGGAAAGGGGGACTCCCCCTTTCCCCTGGTATTGGGAGTAGACGTTCTTTTCCCCTACCGGGTAGTCAAACTCCGGCCGTTTCCCGCGGACGAAGACATACTCATTGGAAGTCTCGCCGTAATAGATCTCCGGTCGGGTGATCTTGATTTCTCCGGAAGAAACGGGCGGGATGTCCTTGATGAAGAATTCGGGAAGTCCTTCGGGCGAAATCCGGTTGACGGGGCCGAGGACGGCCCCGTACCCGTGGGTATAGATCAGGTGTTCGTTGATCCAGGTGCGCGCGGGTAAAGCCCGGTAGGAGAGTTCTCGGCCGGAGAGCATGACTTGGCGGTGTTCGCCGTTGATATTGTAGCGATCATTGTCCACGTCGATGAACTTGTAATAAGTGCGGATTTCCTGGAGCTGGCTGTAAGTGGATAAGAGCGGAGCGTGATCCCAGAGACGAATATTCTTAATGGTCAACTCGTTCCGGCGCAGGTCTTCGCGAGTCAGGGTGTCTTCGGCGGGGAATTCCTGGTCTTTGATGGAATTCAAGCCATAGGCCAGACGAGTGTACTGAATATTCTTCTCCAGGTAGGGCTTTTCCAGGACAATTTCGTTGGGCGTTACTTTAAATTTTTGGACCAGGGTAGGATAGATCCCCGTTCCGATAATCAACACGGCCAGAAAGACCCCCACGCCCACTGCCGGAATCCTCCAATCCCGGCGGAAAGTGAAAGCCAGAATCGTAAGGCCACAGAAAACGGTGGCGACCATCAGAAGCTTAAGCATGGCGATTTGCGTGTTGACGTCCGTGTACGCGGGCCCGAAGACCACGCCCCGTTTGGCATATAAGAGTTCATTCAAGGCGATCCAGGCTCCGCAGGTTCCCACAAAAAATAGGCAGGCCACCAGAGCAGTTAGGTGGGTACGGGCTGCCGGGGCTATTCGCAGGGTCTGGGGCGGAATGAATTGGAAGCACCGCCGGACAAAATAAAGCAAACCGGTGGCCAGGGTCGTAATGATCAGGACAATCATCAGCCAGCCATAGAGATCCTGCAGGAAAGGAAGCTGGAAGACATAAAAACCAATATCCCGGTTAAACAGGGGATCGGCGATTCCAAAAGGGGTGGCTTGGAAATATCTTAAATAATTTTCCCATTGGGCGGACCCGCGAAGGGCGGCGAAGAGGCTGAAGAGAATAGAGGCCAGAAGAACCAGGGTTCCAACCGGTTGGGTTCCCGATTCCCAGGGGGGGATGTGGATCAGGTCATCTTTATCCACCCAAAATCCACGGGAGGAAAATCGGGTAGCCAGGTAAAGGTTCACGTAAAAGATGACAAAAAAGGCGCCCCCGAAGAAGGCGGCAACCTTCATCTGGGTTAAAAAGGTGACCGAAAAAATGGTTTCGTAACCGACCTCCTGAAACCAGAGCCAATCGGCTAATACCTCTACTCCACGCCAGAGAAGCATGAGCAGGAGTAGAAGGGCGACAAATAAAATCCCCCCCATGGCGCTGCGCGTGGGTGAGGGCGGTTTCCCCGGACTTCTTGATGCACTCATTTTGGTCGCTCCCTTGGGTTAGATTTTAAACTCGAGCTTTATCGAAATTTCCAATATTTGTAATTGGATAGGAAATATGGAAAAGTATACCAAATGGCCCCGATCTACACAATCGCCTATTTTGAATAGGGATTGCGGAATGCGAAATAGGAAATCTGTCTTTTTCATCTCTTGACAGCGGGCAAATTTCTCGGCTACATTTCAAGAATACCGTTCTGCTATACGAAGGTGCAGCAGTTCTGTAGTTTCTTTGGCCCTGCAGGACAGCAACACCGCAGTACTTTATTTTTAGGGCACTTCGAACTTTAGGCACTTCTTATGCTCATCGCTATCGACGGATACAATTTCATCAAACAGTCCCCGGAATTAAGAAGACTGGAGCAGATCGAACTCCAGAAGGCCCGGGAGGGGCTGATCGAAAGGTTGGTCCAGTACAAGCGAATCAAGGGGCATTCGATTACCGTGGTCTTTGATGGATGGCAGGAGGCGAGGCTGTCCGGCCACAGGGAACGGTCCAGGGGAATTGAGGTCGTCTTTTCCAAGCACGGGGAAAAAGCCGATGAGGTACTCAAACGGCTGGCCACGGAGAAGAGAGACGGAATCCTGCTGGTCACTTCAGACCGGGAGATCGCTCACTTTGCCGAGAAGAAGGGGGCAAAGGTTATCCCGGTATCTGACTTCGGAGAAAAAATGGAGATGGCCCAGTTTTATGCCCTGAAGGGGGCCGAGGGGGAGGATCGCTCTACGGATCGGCCTATAGCTCCGGACAAAAGAGGTCCTTCCCGCCGCCTATCTAAATCTCAGCGGAAAGCCATGGCAGCAGCTAAGAAACTTTAGCCCCCTCATACTTCTTGACGAGAGGGGACAAAAAAGGTATTCTACAAAACGCGGGGTCTCCCTTTTTCAGGTTGCCGGAGGATGGCTATAGTGGAACCACCAAACGTTTCGTTATTGTATAGTGACGAAAAATTTGAAATTTGGATCGACACGGAAAAAGATAACATCACCCTCAGCATGGCCGACCGGGGGATCACTCTGCTTTTCACCCGCGATGAGTGGCTGGAGTTCCAGGAAGTCATCGGCAATATCATGTTGGAGGGAGAAGAAGAGGAACCAGAGGAAGCCTGAGACCTGGTAAGAGGGGCGGGGTGTTTGATTCATGAACGCGGATAAACGTCAAATCCTCAACACAATTGTCTATGCCCGAAATATCCGGCAACAGATCATTTCTTCCTCCTTCACTCCCAAATCTGATTTTTATTGCATCAAGTGCGGAAAGATGCGCCCCTTCGGAGGCGATCTGGCTCTCCAGTACTATGGGAACCCCGGGGTCACGCTTTTTTGCAACGATTGTTTACAGGAGTTCGAAGATAAGCTGCGCTCCGAGTTGGACTGGGCGCTCTAAATCTTCCTCTTTCCATTTAGGTAGGGGCGACCCGGCGGGTCACCCTGAGGATCCAACATCTTGATGAGGGTGGAGGGAGATGTTAATCAGAATAACAGGCACGTGGGCCATTAGCTCAATTGGTAGAGCAACTGACTCTTAATCAGTAGGTCGTAGGTTCGATCCCTACATGGCCCACCAATAAAATAAAAATAACAATAAGTTGTATTTAATGTAGACAAGTAAGGTATTTCTCCTTTCCATATGTAGACGCTGTGTAGACGATAGAAAAAAGTTATAAATACAGATTTTTTCCATTCCTCCCTCTCGACTCTCACCCGAATCAAATTCGAATCAAGATTTTTCGGCATTGCTCCTAATTATATTTTCCCATCCCTTCGGCCATATCATTCCGCAACACTATTTTTCAGATACATATCCCTACCCTTTTCCCTACAAGAAAAGTGACCTACAATGACCCGCAGGACTTCCTTTAACCGTTTCTTACCGCCCCAATTTACTGACCACCCGATCAAAACCGCCAAAAAAATAGTCAAAAAAAGGGAAGTGTAAGCATCTTTACACCTTCCACACCATTCCTCAACCAAACCATGTCTACACTGCTTCCGTAAATTTAACTTCGGGGTCAATATCGGATCTTCGATTCCGATTATATTGGCTTGTCCCTTTCCTTTGACTAAACGGCTTGCCGGTGAAGATGAGATTATTAAGAATACCTATGCGGGGTTTACAAACACAAAACTCGATACCTATTTGAAGGCTAAGGGCATAAAAACAATCATGAGCATTGGGTGTCTAACAAATGTATGTGTTCTAAGCACTGCAATGCAAGGGTGGTTCCAGGGATATTATTCGATCATTCCTTCTGACGCTTCTTCAACTAATGATACCTCTCTTCACGAAGCCACCTTAAAGAACCACGCTATCTTCTTTGGATACACGCCTAAATGTGATGAGATAATTGGCATCTGGAAGAAAACGGAAAAATAGGCACGGATTTTTATAAAGGATTAACCATCGCTGTTCCCTTGAAACCATAGTTCTCCAATCACCCTGCCTGAGAGGAGGGTCGTGGTTTAGAGTTAAAAGACTCCATTTCTGTGAAGAGTTGGGGCTGCAACCCGCAGGATTACTCAACTCCCTTTAGGACCCAACAGCACGGGCACCCTTTATCTGTCCGAGGGCATCTGCAGCCCGTTCTCGGACAAGTGAGTCTTTATCCTTCAGGGCAGCAATCAAAGGCTCAATCGCACGAACATCTTTTATCTGTCCGAGGGCATCTGCAGCCTGCGCTCGGACAAGTGAGTCTTTATCCTTCAGGGCAGCAATCAAGGGGTCAACAGCGGGGGTCCCTATACTCACGAGGGCACCTGCAGCCAAAGCCTGCGTTCGACCAGATGAGTTTTCATCCTTCAGGACCGCAATCAAGGGCTCAATCGCACGAACATCTTTTATCTGTCCGAGGGCATCTGCAGCCTGCATCCGGGTATGCGGATTTTCATCTTCTAACTGCTGAATTAATCTGCCCACATTGTCTCCTAAAGCTCTGCCTCTACCGCTGGACATTTGCTCCTCGGCATTAGGGGTAGCCACAAATAAAGCCAAGCCGAGGACAGCAACGAGCGCATTCAATCCAAATTTCCACATTGTTTATCTCTCCTTCCCAGCCCAACCTCGCTATTTAGATGCGGAGATTTTCGATTTTGCTCTCTTTCGCCCAATTTCCCTGAGGGAGGGTTATCTTTTCGGAATCTATATTATAACCTTCTATGAATAAATTTGGGTAAAAATGAATTCAGAGCAGCCTCTTCTGCTTATCCGACTGAAGCCTGTCAGCAAGGGGGGTACCACGTGATGATTGCTCTAGCCGGGTAAGTTCAAGGAAAGGAGCACATAAGGTATTAGCTGAGCACGTTGCCACTTCTCCTGATTTGCCTTGGATGGGAATCTTCTTTCTCGGATGAAGCAATTGACTTCGCTTAGTCCATGGTAAATTGGGCCAAGGAGGGTCTGCATGCCCTCCACCGCTAACCCAATATCCTTGCATAAGATTATCTTCCGTGGGACTGAGCTGTTTTGTTTGGGATTTGTGGCAAGAAGACTGAGAGCGTATTCTCCAATAAAAAGACTTCTATTTTATGCGGTACCACCCGTTGTCTAGACCCCGACAATGGGAGACGTCAGCCAGGTGGCTGGGTTTGGATTGCTGGACATTGGAGATACCGTTGACGTGAACCCTGGCGGTCAGCGCACAAGTAGGAAATGGGAATTGGGGGTTTTTCCGCTTGAGTATCCTCCTGAAAGGTATTTCATCTGAACTTACCACATGTCCTTTGGCTAAAGCCTTTGAAACGAGGCCGTCGTTATGTTCCGCCATATTTACTTTTTCATTTTAAAATGCTATAAGATCTTCGAGAGGCCTGATTTGGAGTATCTTCATTAATCCATCCGAAAGGGGGGATGAAGAATGAAAAGGCTTACAGTCATCTTATTCGCAGTAGTTCTGGGCTTCGCCCTTTTGAGTTCGCCTTCAATCTCGGAGGCTCGTGGCGGACATGGGGGAGGTGGTGGGCACGGAGGAGGATTTCATGGAGGATACCATGGAGGGTACCGAGGTGGGTACTATGGTGGTTTTCGTGGAGGATACTGGGGTGGAGGATACTGGGGCGGAGGCTTTTACCCGTATTACTGGGGACTTTGGGGACTTCCACTAATGGGATGGCCCTATGCGTCTTTTGGATATGGTGGGTACGGATATGGATACGGATGGCCCTACTATCCGCCGGAGGTAAATGAGGCGCCTCCAACCTATAATGAACCACAGCAGCAACAACAACCCTATTACTGGTATTACTGTACAGATCCGCAAGGATACTACCCATACATT
>Ga0187861_10004651_pt1 | contig 11388 bp, 5 predicted proteins | sample June2016WEW_10_1_3_FD_132986 | JGI IMG/M metagenome (GOLD analysis project Ga0187861, IMG submission 132986) | Peatland microbial communities from SPRUCE experiment site at the Marcell Experimental Forest, Minnesota, USA - June2016WEW_10_100 | ecosystem: Environmental > Terrestrial > Soil >...
GACGAGAAGGTAACTGTCTGGCCCACGCCCGCCGGATTGGGCGTGGCTGTCGGAACTGTTGGAAAGACAATGGCCGGGTTGACTGTCACAACTACATTGGAGCTGGTGTGGACACCCAAGGTGTCCGTCGCGGTCACGGCCGCCGTTAAAGACCCAGCCGCAGTGTAGGTGTAGGTGGGGTTCTGGACTGTTCCCGTCCCTTTATTATCGCCGAAAGTCCACGCATAGGTCAGCGCGCCAGTCCCGCCTGTGGCGGCGGACGAGAAGGTAACTGTCTGGCCCACGTCCCCCGGATTGGGCGTGGCTGTCGGGACTGTTGGAAAGACAATGGCCGGGTTGACTGTCACAACCACATTGGCGCTGGTGTGGACACCCCAGGAGTCCGTCGCGGTCACGGTCGCCTTGAAAGACCCAGCCGCAGTGTAGGTGTAGGTGGGGTTCTGGACTGTTCCCGTCCCTTTATTATCGCCGAAATCCCACGCATAGGTCAGTGCGCCAGCCCCGCCTGTGGCGGCCGACACGAAGTTTACAGTCTGGCCCACGTCCGTCGGATTGAACGTGGCTGTCGGGGCTGGAAATACAATGGGCGCCGGCTGGGCCACGTAGGCCATACCCGTCAGTAGGGTTACGCCCGCCCCCACCGTGCTATTCGGCTTGTTGGTCAACGCGCCTGTCGAAGTATTGAAACCAAAAGTCGCGAGAAGGTTCGCGTTTAGGTTGGCCGCGAACAAGAAGTTCCCGTTCCGATTCAACGCGAGCAAGCTGCCGTTAGGGGGATTCGTTGGGAAGGCTGAACTGCTCACCTTAGTGAGAGTCGTGCTCAGGCCGCTGCCTGAAATCTGGAATACGCCCACATTGCTATTCATGTTTTCCACCTCTACGTAAAAACCGTTGGGATGCAAAACGCCGTAGAAGGCAGAGCCAATCCCTGAAGCGTTATTCCCTAAGGTGGGGACGCCCGCGGAAGTGGTGCAGGCGTAAACATTAGAGGAGTCTGCTATGAAGAGCCGTCCTGCCGAGTCCGTGGTGTAAGCCAACGGAGAGCCCACGCCCGCCGGCGCGAAGGGCGTGCCGTTGAGCGCGCTCAACACGCCGGTCGAGGCGTTGACGCTGAAACACGCAATGGTGGTGGCGCCGCCGCCTGTATAGACGTAATTGCCGTCCTGGCTGAAGGCAGTTGAGAGAGGTGATGCCGTGCCCGTAGGAAAGGGGCTGCCGACCGCAGGTGTGGCCGCCGTCGCAGTAATGTTGAAACTCGCTATATAGCCTTTACTATCGCCCACCACCAGCGGCGAACCGTTGGGCTGCACGGCCAGGGTTGCCCAAGAAGTCCCAGGCACGCCCAGATTGATCGGACTGCACGGCAGCGCTGTAAGCGCGCCTGTCGCCGCATTGATGGCGAAGGCGAACACCGTGTTCGAGCCGGCGTTGAGCACATAGAGCCGCCCGTTCAAGCTGTCCAGCGCCATTCGTTCGCTAAAGCCAAAGGCTCCGTCTCCGTTGCCGCCGGTCGCAAAGGGGGAACCGGAGAGAGGGGCCAGCGAACCATCAGAATCGTTCACCGCAAAACCATAGATATAGTTGCAACTGCCGCCTTTGTCGTTCAAGGCATACAGAAAACCTAAGGTGCTCTGTTTGTTGACGGCCACTGCCACAGTGGCGCTGGTGTGGACACCCAAGATGTCCGTCGCGATCACAGTCGCCGTGAAACTCCCCGTCGTGGGGTAGGTGTGCGTGGGGTTCTGGACGGTCCCCGTCCCGCCATCGCCGAAAGTCCACGTGTAGGCCAGCGCGCCAGTCCCGCCTGTGGCGGCAGACGTGAAGTTTACGAGCTGTCCCACGTTTGCCGGATTGGGCGTGGCTGCCGGGCCTGCTGTAAATGTAATCGGGGTGACGGTCACGGGCGAGAATATGCAAGCGATGTCGGCCTGCGCCAGGGCCGGTACCGTCACAGCCAGGCTATTCCCGGCGGCAGTTCCCGTAGTGGTTGTAAGGGGCGTGGCGCCACTGGTCCAGACGTCATACCAAGCGACGGTGTACGGTCCGTTCGTGAGGCTGCTAAGCGTCAATGTCTGTCCGCCCAGCGTCGTGGCCACCGTATTTTGAACCCACACATAACCGTGATCGCTCATCTGCATCGCCCAGGCCTTGCAATTGGGGTCGGAGACGGCGGGAGTGGTTGGCGTGAGCGCATTATTGCAGGCTAGAGCCCCGCAGGTTGCGACAAAATCGGAGTGAATCTTCAAATGCGCCTGCATCTGGGCGCCGGAAGTGGCATCCGTGAGCATTGGAAAAGTTCCGTTGTCGCACCAGAGCAGCGGCGTCATGGCCGTGCCCGCCGCAAAGCCCGCCCAGATTCCATTGTGCAGATGCGCAGGCTGCGTGGCGTAAGGGGGCGGAGGGGGCCCAACAGGCCACGAGGGGGCGGGTGCGCTGGCCCACCCGCCAAATTCTGTGACCACAACAGGCTTCAGGAACGAACGCAACTGGCCGGTTTCGAGAGCCACCGTCGCGGCGATGCCGATGTTGTCAATCTGGCTGGCATACGAATCCGTTGCAGGAATATCAGTCCCCCCTGCGGCCGGCCAGGTTTTGGGCCAGTATAGCAAACCGACTGGAGGATTCGCTGGTAGTGAACAGCCTTCGTCAGTCAGGGAGAACAGGAGAGGGTAAGCGCCCTGGGCATTGGTACGGAAATTGTCGTTCTGTGCGAAGTAACTGCGTACCGCCGCGCACCAATCCGAGGTATTCGTCGTGTTATGTCCCGGGATAGGTGGAGCTTGGAGGGGGAAACCGTAGTCGTACACCCACCCGTTGGTGCCATTCATTTCGCACATGCCCACCCAGCCCACGATGCTTTGGCTGTAGCCCCAGCGGGCCAGGATATAACGATAGAAGTTCTGCTGATAGCGCCACTGTGCGGCGCCGGCGCCGGTGGTGACGAAGAACTGCCAGGCTGGCATCGGCTGGCCCGCGATCTGAATGGTGCTGTACGCGTTATTCGCCCAGGTGCTCTCCCCCCAACCAGGGTCGTTAGCGGCGTCGTTATTGTCTTCGAATTGGGCATGGTTCCAGATGGTCGGCAGCAGATACACCCCGGCAGATTCGGCACGTGCAACCACCCCGTCAATATAGAGGCAGGCGGTTTGATCGTAGTTGCCCAGTCCTCCTGTGATGTTTTCAAGGGGCACCCGGTTGCTGGACGGCGGGCCCATGGCCGGTGTTGCCTGCCCATTGGCGAACCAGAAGCTCAACAAGTTCTCGCCGCTCGCCGGCATATTGGCCAACGGCGGCTGCTCGACATCCGTTTGCCAGCCGTTGTTGTGGCCGATGCCGTAAAACGGGGCGCCGTCGCTGAAACGCAGAAAGCCGCCGTTGATCTGCACAAAGCCATGCAGGCTGGACGCGACGCAAGTGAAACTCACCCGCGCGGCAGAGGCTGTGCCGACGGCATCCGTCGCCGTAACGTCCACGTGCCACGTACCCGTTTGTGTGGGCGCGAAGCGAACCAGCCAGGCACTATCGGTGTAAAAGCCGTAGACGGTGCGCGTGCTCAAGTCCGGCGCCGTGAAAGTCGCAGATAGATTAACGCCGCCTTGCGTGGGGTCAGCCTCGTAGGGCTTCGTGCTGGCGGTCGTCAGCGGAACATTGAATTCGATCTTACCGTATTCCGGCACCTGCGTCGGATTGCCCGGCACCGTGACGGTCACGGTGCCCACAGTCATGGCGCTGGCATCGGCAGCCAAGACGAACGCCAGCAGCAAGGACAGCCAACAGCACCATGTTCTCTGCATGACAATTCTCCTATGCAAATACCCCACAAAATCCACTGGGATACCCGGCCTGGTTTGAAAGGCTGTGGCGAGCCCTATACGTCAGCAAGCGGTTTGTCAGTCTTGACCGCGCCCAAAAGGATCGTGGTTCGGATAAAGACCCACAAACTGTAGTATACCTCTGTGGCAAGGGTAAAGCAAGTGTTCTCGCCAAAGGGGGAGTGTTTCATCTCAGTTAGCCTGCGAAGGAGCCACGGGCGCCTTCGCCCGAGGTACGGCGGGCGAGGCGCCCGCCGCTCCTAACTGAAATGAAACACTCCCCGCCAAAGGAATTTGCAGGGGGGTGCGTAGCCAGCCAGTTGTACCACGGGCGTCTCGCCCGTGGCGAACAGGGCGCCACGACCGGGACGGTCGTGGTACAAACGCTCCTGCGTGGACTTATTTCTTGGCTACGCACTCTTTGCAGGGGGCGCCCGGCAGATCGAGTGCCCTGTCCCCGTTTACTGTCCCCGTTTACTCTTTCTCAGGGGCGTAACTTGAGCTAGAATTCAGCGGCGCGACATATAAAAGAAGGGCATGACCCCGGACGAGGCGCAGAAGATCATCCTCGGCGGCGCGGACGTAAAGGCAAATGCGCATGGCTTGGAATAAGATGACTGGCAAAACAGGGCAGCATTTTCTGGCGGCCATCTTGATCATCGGCGTCGCCGTAGCCTTGCGGGCTGCTTTCCTTGCTAATCTGGGGAAGGGCGAGGCCTACCTGACGTTCTATCCCGCCGTGATGATCGTCGGATTCTACGGAGGACTTTATGCCAGCCTGCTGGCCACAGTCCTTTCGGCGCTCCTGGTCTTCTATTGGGTGCAAGGCGGCTCCATGTCTCCTGCCGAATGGCAGGCCCTGACAGTCTTCTGTTTGAGTTGCACGCTGGTCTCGTGCATTTGCGAAGTGCTGCAACGCGCCAAGGCGCGGGAGAAACTGGCCGAGCAGGCGCTGCAGCAGATCAACGCCGACCTGGACCGGCGCGTCCGCGAACGCACGGCGGAACTGGAGGCGGCCAACCGCCTGTTGGGCGAGAGCGAGGCGCGCTTCCGGCTGATGGTCGAGAACGTGAAGGACTACGCCATTTTCATGCTCGACGCCGGCGGCCATGTCGTGAGCTGGAACGCGGGGGCCGAACGCATCAATGGCTATCACGCGGGCGAAATCATCGGACAATATGTCTCGCGGTTCTATCCGAAGGAGGACATCGAGAGCGGCAAGCCCGAACAGAAGCTGGCGGTGGCCACCGCTGAAGGACGCTCTGAAGACGAAGGCTGGCGGGTGCGCAAGGACGGCTCGCGCTTCTGGGCCAATGTGGTCATCACGGCCCTGCGCAATGAGGCGGGCCAGTTGCGCGGCTTCGTCGAAATCACGCGCGACGTCACCGAGCGCAGGCGGGCGGAGGAAGCCCAGACCAGGTTGGCGACGGCGGTGGAGCAGGCGGCCGAGACGATTGTGATCACCGACGCGCACGCCACAATCCTCTACGCCAATCCGGTGTTTGAGAAGATAACCGGATACACCCGCGAGGAAGCCATCGGCCAGAACCCGCGGCTCCTCAAGAGCGGCAAGCAGGACGCGGAGTTCTACCGCCGGATGTGGGACAGGCTCAGCCGCGGCGAGGTCTGGCACGGCCACTTAATCAATAAGAGGAAAGACGGCACGCTTTACGAAGAGGAGGCGACCATTTCGCCCGTGCGAGACACGCTGGGCCGGATTGTCAATTATATTGCGCTCAAGCTCGATGTGACTCGTGAGGCCCAACTCGAAACCCAACTCCACCAGGCCCAGAAGATGGAATCCATCGGCCGGCTGGCCGGTGGCGTGGCCCATGACTTCAACAACATTCTTTCCGTGGTTCTGGGCTATGGCCAGATGGCTCTGGATAGGAAATCCGCGGACGACCCGTTGCGCAAGAAGCTCGAAGCCGTCGTCCGGGCCGGTGAACGCGGCGCGGCGCTGGCACGGCAGCTTCTCATCTTCAGCCGCAAGCAGGTCGTCGAACCGAAGGTGCTCAGCCTCAACCTGGTGGCAGCCGATTTCGAGAAGATGTTGCGCCGGCTGATTGGCGAGGACGTTACGCTGACGCTGGCCCTGGCGCCCGACCTCGGCCCTATCCGCGCCGATACCGGGCAGATTGAGCAGGTCCTCATGAACCTGTGCGTCAACGCCCGCGACGCCATGCCCCAAGGCGGGAAGCTGCTCATCCAGACGGCCAACGTGACGTTGAATGAGACGTACGCCAGAGAACACCCCGGCACGGCGCTTGGCCCCCACGTCATGCTCGCCGTCAGGGACACCGGCAGCGGCATGTCGCCTGACGTGCTCGCGCATATATTCGAGCCGTTCTTCACCACCAAGGAACCGGGTAAGGGCACGGGCCTGGGGCTGTCCGTCGTCTATGGCATTGTCGAACAGTCCGGGGGCAGCATCACTGTGTACAGCGAGGTGGGCCACGGCACGACGTTCAAGGTGTACTTCCCGTGTGCTCTACCCCCAGCCAGGGCAGTGGGGTCACGTAAGACCCTGACTGTTCTGAAGGCCCAAGGCGAGACGGTGCTGGTGGTGGATGACGAAGAGGACATCAGAATCATGGTGCAGGAGACACTCCAGGACCTCAGCTACAAGGTGCTTGTGGGCACAGGGCCGCAGGACGCCCTGCGTTTGGTCGAAACCTATACGGGGCCGCTGCACTTGCTGCTGACCGACGTGGTGATGCCGGAGATGAGCGGAAAGGATCTGGCTGAACGACTGAAGGCCAAGCACCCAGAGGTCAAGGTGCTTTACATGTCCGGCTACACCAGTAACGTGGTGCTGGACCACGGCGTCAATGGTGAGACACTGGCCTTCATCGAGAAGCCCTTCATGCCGGCGACGCTGGCCAAAAAGGTCCGTGAGACGCTGGGAGCGTGATCAGCCTGCTGAGAATGGCTGAGACCGCCTTCCGGCAGAGGACCCGCGCACTCGGGTTGAAGGCTTGCGCATGGGGAATGCAACGATGGCGGAGCCGGGCAGGACCACAATCCTCGTCGTGGACGATGACGAGCAGCACCTGGAGCTGACCTCGGAAATCCTGCGCGGCGCGGGCTACGGCGTACGCGCCTTTAGCGATCCTGTGCAGGCCGTGGAGTCGTTCGCCGGGCAGCCCTGCGACGCTGTCGTCACGGACCTGCAGATGCCGGGGCTCGGCGGCATTGAGCTCCTGCGGAAGATCAAGGAGACGGACACGCGCACGCCCGTCATCATAGCCAGCGCCTTCGGCACCGTCAAGAGCGCGGTGCAGGCTATGAAGGACGGCGCGTTCGACTTCCTGACCAAACCGGTTGAGCGGGACCATTTGGTGGCCCTGGTCAAACGGGCGCTGGAGTTCAAGAACCTCGCGCGCGAGAACGCCACCTTGCGCGCGGAGGTTGCCGACCTACGCTCCACCGGCCTCGCGCCGGCGGGCAGTTCGCCGGTGATGAAAGAGTTGCTCCAGAAGGCCAAGGCCGTGGCCGGCACGGATGCGACAGTGCTGCTGACCGGCGAATCCGGCGTGGGCAAGGAGATCCTCGCCGACTGCATCCAGCGCCACAGCCCGCGGAAGAACGGGCCGTACATCAAGGTGAACTGCGGCGCGCTCAGCGGCACGCTGCTCGAATCCGAGCTTTTCGGCCACGAGAAAGGGGCCTTCACGGGTGCGACGGAACGGCGCAGCGGACGCTTCGAGCTCGCGCACAAAGGCACCATCTTCCTCGACGAGATTGGCGAACTGACGCCCGAAGCGCAGACGCGCTTGTTGCGCGCGCTGCAGCAGCGCGAAGTGCAGCGCGTCGGCGGGTCAACGACGATCAGCCTCGATATCCGCGTCATCTGCGCCACCAACAAGGACCTGCAGGCGGAGCTGGCGGCCAAGCGCTTCCGCGAGGACCTGTATTTCCGGGTTTGCGTCTTCCCGCTGCACCTGCCGCCGCTGCGCGAGCGCGTGGCGGATATCCCCGCTCTGGCGCTGGACCTGCTGCGAACCGTGCGCACGCGCCTGGGGCGCGGACCGGCGGATATCTCGCAAGCCGCGCTGGATGCGCTGTCCGCGTACCGCTGGCCCGGGAATATCCGGGAGTTGGAGAACGTGCTGGAACGCTGTTCTATTCTGTGCGCGAAGCCGGCGCTGGAGGTGGACGACCTGCCGGAGGAGATCGTCGCCGGGCGGCCGGCTGCTGCTGGTGCGCCTGCGTCTGCCGCGGCGGTGCAGACTCCGCCGCCTCTCGTGTCCTTGGAAGATGCCCGCAAACAAAGCGAACGCGAACGCATTGTTGCCGCCCTGCAGGAATGCGGCTGGAACATATCCACCACGGCCAAGATGCTCGGCATCAGCCGCTCCACGCTGTACGTCAAGCTGGACGAATACGGGATCAAGCAGTGACGGTCTTGGAGTGCGGCGGCTTGCCGCCGCTTTCAAAGCGGCGCCAAGGCGCCGCACTCCAAGGCGTATCCGTGGCACAAACCGATGGGCAAGCCGCCTACTTCCCGCCCGGAGGGAAAAGCTGGAATTCCTCAATCGTCGGCACCTCGTTGGCCTTCAGGATGTTCAGCCTGAAGACCCTGGCGGTGACGGGCGTGAAGTCGCTCGTCTTCTCGCCGGCGATGGTGGTTCCCTTGGCCAGTTCCTTCCAGTTCTCGCCGTCTTTGTATTCGATAACGAACTCCTGAGTGCGGTGGTAGCTCAATTCCTTGATCACGGCCCGCCCGACCTGGGTGTCCTTCTCCAGATCAACTTCGAGCCAGCCGGAGCGCGCTTGCGCATCGGCGCCCCAGCGGGTGGACTCGTCGCCGTCCACGGCCTTGTCCGCTTCGTAGCCGGGGCCCCAGATGCTGGAGGCCTTGGCGGGCTTGCCCTCCGAAAGCGCTGTGGGCTGTGGAGGCGGCGGGTTCTTGATCATCTCGCCGACTTTGCGGAGCGTCTCCACGTCAATTTCGCGGAGCTTGCCGCTGTAGTCCGGGCCGGCGTCCAGCGAGAAGATGTTCCCGTACTTCACCGCGCCGGCGTAGTCCCTGTAGAGCTTCTCTGGCGGCAGGCACAGCTTGTCGTGGACGGGCAATGAGTAGAACCACATCGCGCCGCCCTGGTGCGACGGCAGGATCGGATAGGTGAACTCGCCCACCAGGTAGGGCGCTTTGACGCTGCCGGGCCGGCCCATCTCACCCGCGCGCAAGTCGCCGCCCCCGCCGTTGAACCCGACAAAGCAGCCCGGTTGAAAGCTCTTGACCCACGCCATTGTCTGAGGATGCGTCAGCTCATCATGCCCCGCGGCGCAATCCATCCAGAAGAACTCAATGGGGCCGTACTGGGTGCACAGTTCCTTGAGCTGCTCCTTTTCCACGCCCGGGTTCTTCCCGGTGCCGCCCCCCTGGCCGTCCTTCGAGCCGGGCCAGGACCAATCGCCCTCGGAGAAGTACAGCGCCAGCTTGATGCCGAACTTGTCGCAGGATTTCCTGATTTCCGCGAGCACGTCTTTGCCCAGCGGCGCCTTGGTCACCTTGCGGTCGGTGGTCTTGGTATCCCAGAGGCAGAAGCCGTCATGGTGCTTGGTCAGGAACAGAATGTAACCCATGCTGGCTTCCTTGGCGGTCTGGGCCCACTGGTCTGTGTCGCAGCCGGTGGCCTTGAAGAAACCCACGTCCGTGACTCCCGGCGTCCACTCTTTGCCCGAGAACGTGCTGAACGACCAGCAGATGAACATGCCCCACTTGAGGTCCTTCAGTTCCTCGGCGCGCTTGGCCATGTCCACGTCTTCAGCCGCGGCCAGGGGAAGCGGGAGGCAAATGATTGCCGCTAGGATCAGTCCAAGTTTGTGTTTCATGTGGTCTTCCTTTCCAAGTGGATCGGGGAGCGGGGAGCGGGGTTCGGGGAGCGGGGTTCGGGGTTCGGGGAGCGGGGTTCGGGATTCGGGATTCGGGCGCGCGCCCCGCGTACCGCGTCCCGCACCCCGCGCCCCGCGTACCGCGTCCCGCACCCCGCACCCCGCGTCCCGCGTCCCGCGCCCCGCGCCCCGCGTCCCGTCAGTATCTGCACTCCCTTGCTGTTTCCGCGTACACCTTCAGGTTCTCCGCGGGCGTCTCAAAAAAATGATCGGCGCAGGAAAGGACGTAGCCGCCGTCATAGCCAACCTTCTCGAAAAGCCTTTGGACCTGGCTGCGAATCTGTGCGGGCGTGGCGATGGTGAGCACGTTGTGCTGGTCCAGGCCGCCGATGAGCGCGAGGCGCCGGCCCACTTTCGCCTTCAGTTCCCAGGGTTCCTGGTTTCCGCCAATGCTTCGGGGCGCCAGCGTCTCGGAAGCATCGCAGCCGTTGGCGACGATGTGTTCCTCGAGGCCGTACGTCCCGCCGCAAGTGTGGTACGTGATCTTGAAACCGAGCGCGTGCAGCGCGTCGTGGATCTTGCGGTCGTACGGCAGGCAGAACTCGCGGTGCAGAGCGGGAGAGATCACGGTTGAGGAGGCTGCGCCGCCGCCGGTCTCGACCAGATCGAACCTGGCGCCTTTCATCGTTTCAACGAAGCGCAGTTTCCGTTCCAGCAGGCAGTGGAGCAGTTCGTGCACCCAGTCCGGCTGGTCCAGGCACTTCAAAATGAGAGCGCTCACGTCCATCAAGCAACATGCATGTTGCCAGCAGCCCGCCTGGTCGCCCCAGACGAAGCCGCGCAGGATGCCGTTGTCGCCCAGTTCGGCGTGGGCCTTGGCTATGGGCGCCAGGTCCAGCCTGGGTACGGGCATGTACTTGCGCAGCAGCTTGAGGTCTTCATCGCGCTTGATGAGGTACTCGGTGATCCACGTCGTCATCCGGTTGCCGCTGGTCTTGTAGGTGAGCGTTCCTTCGGGTGTGTGGATGGTATGATGCACGACGCGGTTGTCCGGGTCGCGGCAGACGACTTGCGCTTCGTCCTGCCAGGTTGGCGTCGAGGCCCTGGTGAAGTCGGCATCCGGCAACCAGAACTGGCCCATCTCCTCGAAGTACTGAATCTGCGCGTCCATGCCGAACTTCATGAACGCCTCAAGCGCGCTGAGGCCGTTCAGATGTTCCTTGAGGTGGTAGCCCTGCCACTGGTGCACGGTGACGGGCAGGCGGTCGGGCTTCTCTCTGTTCAGAGCAAGCAGCAAACGTTCCTTGCTGGTCATGGGGCGTGCTCCTTCCGCAAGAAGACTATAATCAAGAAGCCGCCGGCCGCCAGCCAGACTGCAAGGCAAAGCGGCGGCAAGCCGCCGCACTCCAAAACCGGCGAGACGCTGGCGCTCCCAGGCTGTTGACATCCCGCGCCAGGAGGGGAGAATCCGTGGCGTCACGTTTCGCCAACTGGATTGGAGCGCCGGCGTCTCGCCGGCAAAGGAGGCCAGCATGAACATTCAAAAAGCCCCGCGCGCCGCGCGCGCCAGCTCGCGCCGCGACTTCCTCGGCACTTCCTGCAAAGCCGTTGCGGCTGTTTCGGCGGCCAGCGCCATTGCGGCGCGCAGTTATGCGGCTGAGGACAACACCATCAAAGTGGCGCTCGTGGGCTGCGGCGGGCGCGGGGGTGGCGCGGCCGTGAATGCGCTGAGCAC
>Ga0187861_10004658_pt1 | contig 11366 bp, 10 predicted proteins | sample June2016WEW_10_1_3_FD_132986 | JGI IMG/M metagenome (GOLD analysis project Ga0187861, IMG submission 132986) | Peatland microbial communities from SPRUCE experiment site at the Marcell Experimental Forest, Minnesota, USA - June2016WEW_10_100 | ecosystem: Environmental > Terrestrial > Soil >...
TATTTGATTGATATTGTAAACCGGAATTAGCACATTCGAAAAGAACCAGAGCGCGATCAGAATTGGTATGGCCGGCCCATACAACGCAATAGGGACCGCGAGCAATCCAACTCCGCTAACGAAAATAGAAACGACTAGAGTTCGCCCCAACCCTAATGTCCTAGCGATCCTGGAGGCACTGACAGCCCCCAACACAAATCCGACGCTCCCAAAGGCCAAAATAAACCCAACAATTTCGGGTGAGAGTCTTAGTTGTTCATACGCGAAAAGAAGAAAAACCGCGAAAAATATGCCGCTGCCGAAATTCAACGTGGCAGTGCAAGCAGCAATTCTGCTTAGTATGGCGTTTCCGAAGACGGCCCTCGCTCCTTCCTTGATTTCGAGAATGAAATTCCGCTTCAAGTTGGTTTCAGGAGCCGGCTCGTGTTTCCCTATCGAGAAAATCAGTATGGCCGATGCTAGGTACGCGAGAGCATCTGCAGCTATTGCCGTCGCTGCCCCAGCTAATTGAATTAGAAAACCAGCGATAGCTGGTCCGGCAACACGTGCCCCTGATTGACTTGTTTCGAGCTTCGAGTTGCCTTCGACCAGATCCGACCTTTCAATTAGAGTTGGGAGGTATGACTGATAGGATATGTCGAAGAAAACCGTGAACAGTCCCGTACAAAAGGCGACCAAGTACAACATGTACAAGTGGAGCACCGCAAATAGAAATGCCAGCGGAACTGATCCCATTGCTATCATTCGCCCAACATTCGCAGCTATCATAATCGGCCGTCGGCGCTTCCTATCCGCCCAGACCCCTATGAAGAGGCCAAAAATCGGGAAGGCAAGGTCTTCGAGGGCGTTCATTGATCCCATTTGGAATGGGCCAGCGTTCAGCAGACGTATTGCTACTGTTGGCAAAGCGAGAGCCGTAACCTGCCGCCCGAAGGCACCGATTGTTTCACTCGTCCAGAGACGCATGAAATCCTTATGACTCCACAACGGGCCCCATGAGAAAAGCCTCCGTACCATTGTAACGCACGTCAGGGGGAGGGTCAGCTATACCGTCTGTCTGTATATCAAAGTATAATCCGGAAGAGTTGATGTTCGCGCGGACCCTCGTCAAAGCACCGCATGCAAGTCATCACAACTTGTGACATCCATCGCTGACCGTTCTGTGGAGGTAATGAGCTTAGAGAAGTCATCCTCATGAAACATCTTGGTTACAGGTATCTATCTAAAGAAATAAAGAATGAAGAAATTCTTGGCTCCATGACAACTTCTTTTGGCGAGGGGGGGTGGGTGGCGTAGTTTTGTGGGGAGAACATGTTACTTTGCTTAGGTTTACGGCTCGCCCAGCGCGATTGAAGCAGAAGCTAAAGAACGCATTGAAACAGTCGGTAGGGAGGGGGGCCTCGTTATAGCTCCAGCCTATGATTTGGAACCCAAAGTAAAGTGGGAAAATGTCCTAGAACTCGTGAAAGCCGCGCGCAAAGAGGCCTAGAGATAGAACGTTCACCAGAATCCGCGATATCCGCCGAATCCGCCATATCGGCCATATCCGCCGTATCCGCCTAATCCGCCATATGCGCCATATCCACCAGATTCACCGACCCTAACGGCCGGAGGCTGATAGGCGTATGCCTGGGCCGGAGCCTGCTGGAAGTAGTACTCGGGCGGAGGCTGGTAGACCTGGGCCGGGGGTTGATAGGCGTGCATCGTGGCAGGAGGCTGATAGCAGTAGTACTGAGGCGGGGGTTGATAGAAGACCTCCGGAGGCTGGGGGGCTAAACGTTGCTCAGCCGTGTAGCATTGCTGCGGTACGTAGACAGTGTATGGAACCGGCGGTCTCGGAATATAATAGTACGACATTTCTGATTCACTTATGCAACGAGACCTCGCGACATCGCGAATAAACCTTGCGCGTCATATACCACTGACTATGACAAACTCGTCCCTAGGGCGGTATGGATTTCGCAGGAGACTGTACATGCCTTTGTACATGCCGGCATGTAGAGTAGTAGCCTCCAACCTGTGATTATTTTCAGAATGTGAAGCTTGAAGATGACTAAGAGATTATTTCGCAGCCGTTGTATCGAGTATGCTCAAAGTCCTGCAGCTGAATCCTCCCAGCGTCTATTAGAGCCCTAACTTGGGGGAGCGCCTCATACAGGGCGTCTATCATGTTCCTGACGGTGCCGCAGACCTGGCTGAATCCTTCGTCCCCCTCAGAGCTTAGTAGCGTTGGCGTAGAGAGAGACCCCCGTTGAGTGCCTCTGCCACCTGCTACGTCCCTAGTCAATGTATGATTCCGCAACCTCCGGAGGTCTACTACCAAGCCCCGCCACAAGCCTACGCATATCAACCTCCGCCAGTCATATACTCGTACCTACCCACGCCAAAGCACTATTGTTACCAGCCATCCCCAGTCAGGGTCCAATAATCCCCCTTTTTTTCATACGGCTGAGTCTTCAACCGATTCTGGACCCAGAGGCCTCGGCATTAGTTCACTTACGACCATTTTCCCACTTTGCAAATGGAGTCGACACCGGTCGTCGACTTCGGTACAGTGCTTTAGTCGTCTTACGGGTCGTGCCATTTGCCAACAGGAGGACCATTGCTCTGCGTTTTCTTTTCCAATCCATAACGTGACAGCGGTTTGGTCAGATGCCTTTGGGCCTTCCTGTCGGGAACGTAGAGGCCTGCTTCTAAGGACCGATGATTGCGGGTCGAGGTCTTCTTAGCGTTTGGTGCTTTGAACGAGCACTTGGCACATTCGAAGCCTTGCCCTTTTCCGGATGATTTCAAATGTTTGTTACAGCGTGGGCAAGTTGGGTTCTCAATTCTGATATCCTCTTGCAAGCGGTGGATCTGAAGTTTTTCCAAGTTCAGTGCGATCGGGAAGCCAGCATGTTTTCTTAAGCCTCCTAAGACAGTGACTTGATCTCCTGGAATCAGTTTCGCCACGATTTCCCGAAATCTGCCCGTGGGTTCGAAGGCTGCACAGCGAACTCTCAACTCGTCGCACTTGAGCGTGAAGAATACGTGGCCTCCCGTGATACGTTCGGGTTTGTCAACGACGGTTCCCTTCAGAACGGCAGTCATAAAGGGTCTAATTTGACCGTTCAACCGTGTAGCGTTGAAATGCGCGTCGGTTCCATGGTTTGTTCTAAACACAACCCATCGTTCGACTGGTTCTCGAATTCTCACCATGCGAAGCGCGTTCACAACGGCGCGCGGGCTTTCTCCTCGAATACCTAGAAGCACTGGGTCCGGGCCATGTGGCGTAATTAGCGTTCGTTCATTATCAAAATCATAACTATTGAACGTTCGAGGTGCGGTAAGCCGATCCATTCTCTTCACCGACATCTGGTCGACGCGCCTTGGCGTCCCCCAGTTCTTTTTCTCCCTGTAGGCAACCAGCTCGAACGTATGGTCGCCATCGAGTTCTTGGCCGATCGCGGACAAGGCGCCAACCAAGCCTAGACGAGAACCGTATGTGACCGCGGTCACGTGGTAGCGGGTGAGCGCTTCCTGCGCCTCCTGCACGCTAACAACATCTATCAGAGCTTTGCAAGACAGGTTTCTAATTTTGACGGGTGGTCTGCCTTTAAGGAAGACGATTGCCGGATCAGTCCCCACTCTTCCTAACCAACTGTTTTCCTCTACTTCTTCGATAGTCTCCTCTTGAACTGAATCGTAGAGTTCGTCTGGAATATTGAGCCGTAAGGATACTGCTGCGTTCCCACGTGTCTTGTAGGGGATGTTGGGGTTCAAGCGAATGATGTTGGGGTAGTCTGTGAACTTGGCACCGATCTTAGACAGTCTTTCGACGAGTCGAGCTGCGATATATGTGGTGCAACCGCCTCGCGTAGAATCTGTATCATCAATTCCAATGTGCAGTTTCACAAGCAGAAACCCAGTCGGTATTTCGCCGGGACCGACTCTTGTCTAAGAGTTTAGGTTCCTTCTACAACAATCATTGTGAGTGTCGAGCGGACCTTTTCGAGCCTGCGTATCTTCCAAGTAACAATTTCCTTTAGCTTGTCCATGGAGTCAGCTTCGACTTTCGCAACAATATCGTAGACGCCGTAGACGACGTACGATTCCTTCACATTGCTTAGCTTGCGCATTTCTCCGGCTACTTCGTCTTCCGAGCCTATTTCAGCATTAATCAGGACGAAAGCTAGCGGCATAACAGAACCTCGTGAAGGCTTGATGGTAAAGGTACCGCTAAAAACATTTGCCTAACTCGTTGCCGGCATCAATCAAGAGAACGGCCCTGCTGGTTCAGATTCGCCGTCTGGAGGAAATCAACGAAATCAGCAATCACAATCGTTTCAACGTCAAGGCCACGTTGGAAAAACAAGTTGCCGTGTTGGATTCAAGAAGCCAGCTTTCTGTCCCAACACATTTACCAGACCGCTTGGAGTGACCATCCAGGACAGGTTTTGACCACGCCAAACCCCGCGATCACATCCCTCGAAGCAACCATTCTCGACAGGAATTCAGAGTACTTAGGGGTGTCTACACTACAACTAATGGAGAATGCAGGGCGTTCTGTGGCTGACGAAATCGTCGCCCGGTTTGGGGCTGGTAGCTCCGTTGTAATCTATGGTGGCACCGGTAGAAATGGGGGCGACGGAATGGTTATCGCGCGGCACCTCGCTGGAAGAGGCCTCCGCATATCATTCAAGCTCGTGGGTAGCGAGAAATCAATCTCAGATCCCGCAGTCCTTCAGAACTGGCGCGTCCTCAAATCGATGTCCACAACCGTCAAGATAGACCAGTATCGTGACTCCTCATCATTATCCGAATCGGACTCGGACGTAGTTGTTGATGCACTTCTCGGGACCGGTGTCAGAGGGAAACTGCGTCAACCCGTTCTCAAAGCTGTTGAGGTAATCAATGAGTCTCGTGGCTACAAAATCGCCGTAGATGTCCCAACCGGGATTGAATCTGATACGGGTGAGGTGTTGGGCGATGCTGTGCGTGCCAATCTTACAGTCACTCTTCATGCAATCAAGAAGGGATTTTCGACGGCAAAAGAGTTCTGTGGCGAAATCAAAGCTGCAGACATAGGAATACCTCCGGAGGCCGCTGTCTTTGCCGGACCAGGAGATGTTGATGTCGCAGTAGTTAGAAGGTCTCCTGAAGCGCACAAGGGTCAATTCGGACGTTTATTGGTAATAGGTGGGAGCGAAATATTTACCGGAGCCCCTGCACTCGTGGGGCTGGCCGCTTATCGAACAGGCACCGATCTAGTATTCGTAGCGGCACCGGAAAGAACAGCCCAAGCAATTTCGTCAATCTCTCCAAATCTGATCACAATCAAACTCCCCGGCGCAAATCTCAAGCCCACGCACGTACGCATCCTTCGAGAGCAATTGGAGAAGGCGAATGTAATAGCAATAGGCCCAGGCCTAGGCTTGGATAAGCAAACGATTTCCGCGGCTCGCAAAATCATCCAACTCGTGCAACAGCTCAAGAAACCGCTCCTGTTGGACGCTGATGGTTTGAAGGCACTCGGTGTAGTCAAGAAGAAGGTTTTCGATAACTCGACGGTTATGACCCCACACGCAGGTGAATTTCAAGCGGTCTTCGGAAAGCCTCCATCCCGAGATTTGAAGGTTCGTTCCAGCGAGGTGAGAGCTTTCGCTACGAGAAGTGGTGCCGTTGTACTTCTCAAGGGCCACACTGACGTAATTTCGGATGGAGTCAGTGTGAAGTTGAATGATACAGGTAACCCTGGCATGACCGTGGGTGGAACAGGGGACGTTCTCTCAGGAATAGTTGCTGGATTAATGGCGCAGGGCGTCGGAGGGTTCAGAGCGGCAGTCGCGGGAGCCTTCGTAAACGGTGCGGCGGGCGACCTCGCCGAAGAAGAATACGGCTATCATCTTACACCAACCGATCTTCTCGATCACATACCAAAGGTTCTAGACGATCCGATGTGCCACAAAGCAATACGCGAAAGGAGATTGCTGTAGCAGCAAGCCTGCGCGAGATTTGTGCGACCATTCGAGCTCCTCGGCCCCAAGGACATACGTGCTCCTTTTGAAGCAGGACGACCCAAGGAAATGCACCGCAGCGAAGCTAGCAAGATTCGGCTACTCAACACCCTTGCACCGGCTACGGCAAATCCCAAGCAAGTCTCTTGTCCTGAATCCTTTCGCTAGCCAATGCCTGCTTCCGGGAGACCGAGTCGAAGCTGTTCTTTACGGTTTAGTTGCGGTTGACTGTTCCTGGGAAAAAGTTCGATTTACTTTCTCGGCTCGCTTGCCCGGTTTAAGCAGGCGGCTCCCAACGTTGCTTGCATCGAACCCGGTCAACTACGCAAAACCACACAAGTTATCCTCAATCGAGGCTCTTGCTGCCGGCCTCTACATAATGGGTTTCAGCGAGAGAGCGAATCAATTGCTCTCGCTTTTCAAGTGGGGTCAAACTCTTCTAAGTCTCAACGCGGAGCCACTCGAAGCATATTCATTGGCCAGTAGCGACGAGGAGATGAGAAAAGCAGAAGCCGAGTTCTTCTAATCCTCTGAGGACCTTACTTCTAGGCTTAATGAACAACAGAACGCAAAATCGTACCAAATATAGGGTCGCCGAATACTAGAACAATTATCAAGCCGATCACGATGAAGAGAAGCATTGGCAGTCCAGGTGTCACCCACACCGTTTCATTGACTCCTAGAGTCTTAGCAGCGTCGATGAATTGAGATACAAGTTGGCCGTGATCGGTTTCAATGTCTGCGAAGAACTTGAAGTGTCTCTCACCTGGATGGCTGGCACTTGCCGGGGTCACTTCTTCGAGTGGGTACAAGTAGAACGTGGATTGTAGGTTAGCAATTCTGGTCGGGTAACCTGAAGCAAATGCAAGCGCCTTTCTTGACATACTTTCATGCTCGAGTCCACTAAACATTCTGCCTTTCAATCTTGCGTAGGACACTGTGTTCCTCACGCAAAACCATAGAGCCATGGATCCAGAAGATATGAAACTCATGATTACAACGACTAGCGGGAAGAATGGGTGGACAAATCCTATCAAAGGATGCCAACTGCTTGGAGGCAGCGGCAACGTTAACCCGAGGCAGATGATTGCCTTGGCGTCCGCTCCGCCGGTTAAGCCAAAGTAGAACAGGCCCATCGAGATAATGAACGCGATTGCGAATGAAATGCCTACCAACACAAAGAGTGACGGGTCAAGAACGACTCTGACTGCGGTTAACACTACCCCCAAGGGACCGTAAAACAACCAGACCTTGTCGTCAACCTCTCTAGTTTTGAGGTCCGAGATCGACCCCACAACAAGAAAAAACAGGCTTACCAAGACGGCCGCGGTATCAATTATCGGCATCAGATTCATGGGTACGTCAGTAGTCCAGCGCGATGAACCTTGGAGTAATACATTATTGTTTCAAAAGCTTTCCGCGAAGAGCTCCCGAATGATGGTCGGTATGTAGATGCCACTAGACGCCTTTTTCTTTACGAATGCAAGGGTCCACATTATTGGCCATGGTCTGGGAAATGCACTTTGGCGGAAGAAGCAGAAATAGCGGCGATAAGGCGTCTCGGCCTGACAGAGTACGAGGCACGCATATACCTAAATCTGATCAGGATGGGCCCCATCAAGGCAAGCGAACTCAGCTTTTTCGCCCAGGTTCCCAGAACGAAGACGTACGGTGCCGTCAAGCTACTAGTCCAAAAAAACCTCGTACGAATAATACCTGGCAAGCCTGAACTCTATGCTGCCCAATCTCCGATTGAGGGTCTTGCTCCACTTGTCACGAAGCTCGCGCGCGATGTGACGGACTCTGAGGCGATGGTGAGAGATCTTTCGATAGCCTACGAGTCAGGCAGATTCGTGAAACGGGACATTCCAAAGACTGCTGACGAGTTTTGGCAAATTGAGGGCAGACAGAATGTCATCAACAAACTGAATCAGATGTTCATGGACGCGAGGAAGGTTGGCTACTGTACGTCTGCAGCGGGATTGATCCGAGTCTACAAAACCCACTCAGAAGCTTTGGAAAAGGCAAGGAAAAGAGGCGCTGTAGTACGGATATTAGCGCCGATTTCTCAAGAGAACGCACGTGTAGCAAGTGAGATTTCAAATGTCATTGAACTAAGAAACTTGAAGAAGCCGGCAGGAGTTACCGTCGTTACAGTGGACAGTGAGCAACTCGTGGTTATCGATAGCAGGCCTGACGACGCAAGGACTGATCGCGGCTTTGACTTGGCTATTTGGACCACAAACAGGCTGCTCGTGGGAGTTTACGAAAGGTATTTCGACTGGATGTGGGACGAGTCCCGGATCATAGAAGCGGCGCGTCACCGCCAAGTCCAGAGAGCAGAAATATAATCATAATACTCCCCTCGTAGCGTACTTTGTCCGCTAATCTCCGGCGCAAGCTCGTAGAGCAGGCGTCTGTACCTCAGGAAACCCTGAGTTAGCCCATTCACGAAAGGAATCCGTTGGAAACAGAATAGGGCACTCGACAATACAAATCGATCCATGGAAGTGCCAAGAGATTACTTGCGTTTCAGGTGCTACTTCGGCACGACGATATGGAAAAGTACATCACTCCATGAGTTGAATAGGGGGTTGTGCGTGTTGGCCGTAACCCACCTTCTGTTTTAGGCGACATTCATCTAATCGGGATACCCGCGCCTCAGGCGGCTTTCACGGGCGCCTATTATCCCTTTCACAGCGTGTGTAGGCATTTCACCCTTACCGCCAGCCTCCTCAACGCAAGCGCATCATAGTCCACGGCTAGCGGAGGTATTTTTCTGCGCCTTAACCCAACCTCTCGGCTGGCACCTCACAGTGCCACGCGTCCGCCATGTGGGTGGAGTTTCCTCAGGCCCATTACACACAGGGCCCGGAGTCGCTCACCAACTCGCCAACCCACTAATTCTAATTGTCCTCGCAGTACAGAAGTATTTCGGATTCCGTTGCGAGCGCGAAAACCCACTTAAATAAGATGTCCAGCCAATCGAGTTCAACCTTGAACTTCGTTGGTTACGGTCCCGATTATGGGAGGCGAGGAAGTTTCTTCTCGTCCCCGACATTTGTCCTGATAATTCTCAACGTTCTGGTTTTCATCCTGATGCTGATCAGCGGAGACGCGGGAGATTGCTCCTCCTCAACTTGTCAATTGTTGGCGCAGGAGAACGACTTGGTGTTGGGGGGTTTCTATTGGCAGTTGTTTACTTCAATGTTTGTTCACTTTGGCTTCACTCACATAATCTTCAACATGTTCGCCCTATACTATTTCGGGCGGCTCAATGAAACCACTTTCACAGCCCCGAAGTTTCTAACAATTTACCTTGCGTCCGGGTTGCTAGGTAGCGTCATGACATTGGTTTTGTTGCCCGCGGCAACGCTTTCGGGAGGGGCTTCCGGCGCGATCTTCGGCCTCGTAGGATCTTATGTGGCCGTGGCAAGGAGAGCACAGCACATGGGATTCGCTTTGGTATACGCCGTGTTACTCTTCGTTCAAAGTAGCCTGCTGCCCGGCGTGAACATCTTCGCCCATCTATTCGGGCTGATAGGCGGCCTCGTACTCGGCTTAGTCCTCTCAGCTGGGGGTGGATCACACGGCTACAGTGTCAACTACACTTATCCAACTTGACAGGCGCGGCTTCACTTTAGCATCGGCATCTTGATTTTCTTCTCTCGCGCCACCTTGATAGCTGACTCGTATCCCGCGTCAGCATGCCTCACAATGCCCAAACCGGGGTCAGTAGTTAGAACACGTTCGGCGCGCTTCTCAATTTCCTTCGTCCCATCCAAGACCAGGCACATTCCTGCATGGATGCTGTACCCGATGCCAACGCCACCTCCGTGGTGGACGGAAACCCATGTTGCGCCTGCAACGGCATTCAGCAGCGCATTTAGGATTGGCCAGTCAGCCACCGCATCCGAGCCGTCCTTCATGTTCTCGGTCTCCCTTCGGGGGGACGCTACGCTTCCGGTGTCCAAATGGTCCCGGCCAACCCATATTGGGCCAGAAAGTTTTCCGGAAGCGACCATGTCGTTGACGATCTTGCCAAACCTTGCTCTTTCCCCATAACCCAACCAGCAGACCCTAGCCGGCAACCCCTGGAACTTCACTAGGCTGCGAGCTTTATCGATCCATCTCACAAGCTCCGTGTTGTAACCGAACTCTTTCTTGAGCATATCATCAATTGTGAAAATATCATCCTCTACACCGACTAGCGAAGCCCACCGAAAGGGGCCCCTACCTTCACAGAACATGGGTCGAATGTACTCGGGTACGAATCCGGAGAAAGCAAACGCTTCTTTGAAACCGGCATCGTAGGCTTGCTGCCTTATGTTGTTGCCGTACTCGAAGGCGATGGCACCTCGCTGCATCATCGCAACCATTGCCTCCACATGCACCTTCATGCTCTGCTTAGCCCTGCTAAGGTACTCTTCACGGTTAGTTTTCCGAAGTTCATCAGCTTCCTCTTTACTCAAGCCGGCGGGGTAGTATCCGTTCAAAGGGTCATGAGCAGATGTCTGATCCGTAACAATGTCTGGAATGGTCCCACGCTTCACCAATTCCGGAAGAACATCAGCTGCGTTACCTAGTAATCCGACGCTCAGGCTCTTCTTAGATTCCTTCGCAGCCCTAACCATCTGTATGGCTTCGTCGATATCATCAGTCCATTCTCCTAGGAAGCCAAGCTTGAGCCGCCGATCAATCGCGGCTTTGTTCACCTCAACCACTAGCGCTATGCCATCATTCATTGTAACAGCTAGGGGCTGTGCTCCTCCCATCTCTCCAAGCCCCGCGGTTAGGACAAAGCGTCCTCTGAGGGATCCGTCGAAATGTTTCTTCGCTACGGATGACAATGTCTCGTAGGTACCCTGGAGGATTCCCTGCGTTCCAATGTACGCCCAAGATCCGGCAGTCATCTGCCCGTACATTATCAGGCCCTTCTGTTCCAGCTCGTAGAAGTAGTCCCAAGTGGCCCATTTCGGTACGAGCATAGCATTAGATATGAGAACGCGCGGGGCCCACTCGTGTGTTTCAAAAACTGCGACTGGTTTGCCGCTCTGGATTAACAGCGTTTCGTTCGGTTCTAGCCCCAGGAGGGTTTCAGTTATCTTCTCAAAGCATTCCCAGGAGCGCGCGGCCTTGCCAGTTCCTCCGTAGACAATGAGCTTGTCGGGGTCCTTTGCAACTTCTGGGTCGAGAACATTGTGAATCATTCTGTAGGGCCCTTCGATCTGCCAGTTCTTGCAGTGAAGGCGCGTCCCCGTAACGTCTGCAACTGAAGGCTTTAGTTTCAACAAATTCCGTCACCTAAAGCTCCTTAGTATGGCGATTTTAAGTTTCATCATCAATTTCAAGCGAGGTGGCCGCCACGCA
>Ga0187861_10004664_pt1 | contig 11356 bp, 6 predicted proteins | sample June2016WEW_10_1_3_FD_132986 | JGI IMG/M metagenome (GOLD analysis project Ga0187861, IMG submission 132986) | Peatland microbial communities from SPRUCE experiment site at the Marcell Experimental Forest, Minnesota, USA - June2016WEW_10_100 | ecosystem: Environmental > Terrestrial > Soil >...
AAGTAAAAAATCCTTTAAAAATGGGAGTAGTAGTGATAAGATTGCTTGTCGCATTTCCACCAGTTATCTTCAGTGAATCGCCATATGGAACTGTATCATTCTCCAGCAGGTTCACCGTTTTTGAAATTCCGGGGTAAAGATCAACAGTGTCGTTAATTGCCTTAAGGGTCTGAGCCTTCAGCTGAAAGAAAGAAACCAAGCTCGATAAAAGGATCAGTAACAGAAAGATAATGTAAATTCTTTTCTTCATAGGATCTTTTATTAATTATGAATTACCTGCCTACCGGCTGGCAGGTGAGTTTGAATCTGGAATCATGAAATGTTTTGATTCATAATTAAAATTTCTTCTTTCATAATTCATAATTTATTTCTTTATTTATTAAGGATCACGATTTTCCGGATAGCAGACCATTTTTCACCTTCAAAATATAAGAAATATAACCCGGGACACTCTGCGGAAAGATCCAGAATTAAGTCCTGTTCCGGGTTATTAATCTCAAATAAGACCTTGCCGCATGCAGAATAAACCGTCATCCCCCTTGCCTGCCGAAAAGATTCTATTTTAATGATTCCTGTGGAAGGAACAGGAAAGACACGGATAAGCGCTGCTTCCTTTTCTGTTATCCCTGCTGATTTTTCTTTCTGGGCAATGGTAAAGGTGATTGAAGGTAAAAACGGGGAGTAAAGGAAAAAAGAAGCATATTTTTTCAGGTTACTGAGATTTGGCTTGAGTGTTCTGAAAACAACAAACTCCTCTCCGTTTCCACTGGTTGATTCACAGGTCAGCCAGTCAGGCATTGTGCCGATGATGGTCCATTGAACGCTGGTATTTATTAAAAGAGAATCAATTCTGTCGGAGAACTGGCTTAAAAGCAATGTATCAGGATTAACTTTTAGTGAAAATATCTGTTCCAACGGTCGTTTCCATACTCCCAGGCCTGAGGTCCCTGCATATGCATATCCCTTACTGACGATCACAGCATTCACGGAAGTATCAGCCAATCCATCATTCAGTGGTGTCCAGCTATTTTCACCTGCTTCATGAAAGACGATTCCCTTGATATTGCTTCCGGAAAAAAGACAACTGTTAAATTTGGAAAAAAAATTCACAGGATTTCCTGTCAACGCGTTATTTACCAGTATCCAGTCCAGTCCGTCATTATCTGAAATAAACATGCCTTCCTGTGTGCCGGCAAAAATACTATTACCGGATCTTCCAAGGGACAGGATAAAAAGATTGGTTAATCCGGTGTTCCGTTGGCTCCAACTGGACCCTGCATCCATGGAACAATAGATCCCTTCACCCGGCGTTCCGGCAAATATCTTCAAGCCATCTGCAATGAGTGAAATAATATTATTTTCAGAAGGGCCGGGATTGAATCTGAACCAATTATTTCCAAGATCATTTGAATGGTAAATTCCATGCGTGGTAGCGGCATATAAAACGGTATCATCCAGAATAAGTGTTATGATATATGGATTATCAAGCCCATTGTTGACAGGGTTCCAGGTGACCCCGTTATTGGAAGAACGAAAAACACCCATTCCCTGGGTGCCGGTAAAAATAAAACCCCCGGCGATTTCAAGGGATGTGATAAAAGGATTAGAAATCCCGGTGCTTGCCGATATCCAATTGGCTCCGTTATCTGATGAAATAAATACCCCGCCTCCCCAGGTCCCGGAAAAAATATTGCTCCCATTTTCTGCAAATGCGGTGATCCTTGAGTTATTAAGGCCTTCATTTACGGACCCCCAGAAAGGGCTGTCCATTGGGGATGAAAATATACCTCCGCCTTCGGTACCCGTAAATATTTCTGAGTTGGTGCAAAGGAGTGATTGTATCCATGTGTTGGATAACCCAATGTTGAATGAAATCCATGTCTGGCCTTCATCATAGCTGGTAAAAACGCCCTCTCTCCCGGTGCCCGCAAAGACCTGTGACCCTGCCACAGAAAGCGCATTGACAGAAGTATTTTCAGGCAAACCTGTATTTGAAGAAAACCAGTTGGTCCCGGAGAGATCACAGGTATAGATACCGTCTGCTTCAGTCCCGGCAAAGAGCCGGGATGTGTCGGAAACCATTGAGAGAATGTCAAGACTGCCCAACCCTTCATTCATGGCTTCCCAGTTGGAGCCATTATCGGTTGAACGATAAACGCCATTTCCATAGGTCCCTGCAAATAGTCGATTACCGGATCTAATGATTGCATTCACCGGAACCGCTGGAATTCCATTGGTAATCATCGACCAAAGTCCTGCAATACTATCAAATGTAAATAACCCGTCGCCGGTTCCGGCAAATACCTTCGTTCCATTATAAACCAGCGAAAATATATTCAGATTGGTCAGTCCGTTATCTACCTCTGTCCATGTATTACCGGTATCGGCTGAATAAAATACTCCTTTACCATAATATCCGGCAAAGATATTTTTCCCGGAAATCGTGATTGTGTAAACTGCAGCCTTTGGTATTCCGTTTTCCAAAGATGACCAGCTAATCATATTGTCGGATGAGCGATAGATCCCCGCTGCAGTTCCGGCAAAAATGTAACTTCCGCCGGATGCAAGGCAATATACCGTAGCTCCATAGGGGCCGTTGGTTTTGGTCCACTGTGATTTGGCGGTGACGTTGAGAATGAAAATTGCCGCGATTATCAGCAAAGGTTTCATCAGGATCTATCAATGATCTCAAAGATATAAAGAATATCCCGATATTCTTCTTACTTTTGTTATTACAACTGAACATTTACTATATTAGTTGATCCAGGGGTTAAATGATTATAATAGGTCAGATCATGAAAAGATCGATATGCTTCTTCTTCATTTGTTTTGCCTGGATATGCAATATATACGCACAAAAGGTTACCGGACCTTTCGTATCGAAACCTGTTTATTTTGATCTTTCGCCTACATTGAGTTCCCTTACAGCTTTTTTATCAATTAAGAAGGACCAGCGTAAAACTGAGAGAGCTGAAAAAGAAATCTGGAATTATTTCCAAAGAAACATTAAACGAAACCAATCAAAAAAAAATCAAGAAGATCCATTCAGGCAGGCATATTTCGGTAAAATAAAACCTGACTCGGCCCTGATCAATTTTGAAGGAACACCCAATGTTAATATGGCTATTCCTCCCGATACATATGGGGATGTGGGGCCCGATCACTATTTTCATATGGTCAATCTTTCCTTTACAATATTCAATAAATTGGGGAATATCATTCTTGGACCAACGAATTCAGGAACCATTTGGAATGGTTTGCCTTATTCCTGGAATAGCGGAGATGGCATCGTACTTTACGACGACCAGGCCGATCGATGGTTTATCAGTGCGCTATGCCTCCCTTCATTCCCTTCTTCTCCCTATTTCGTGATGATTGCGGTATCACAGACTTCTGATCCTACGGGAGCCTGGTATCGCTGGGAATACCAGTTTGACAATATTCCCGATTATCCGAAGCTCGGTGTGTGGAGAGATGCCTACTTTATGTCGTGTAACCGGTTTCTTTCACCGAGCCATTTTGATGGTATCGCTGCAGTGGCCTTTGACAGAACAGCGATGCTGGCCGGCGATCCTTCACCAGCAATGGTGACGTTTAAATTTGTTCATATTACATCTGTATTTTCGATCCTTCCGGCAGATTGCGACGGCCCGTTCCCTCTTGCCGGAACGCCTGGTTATTTTGTTTATTTAGGTTCAGATTTTCTTGGAATATACCAATTTCATACTGACTGGATCAATCCTGCAGCTGCTACGTTCGGGAACATAAAAAAAATCAACATTGGTACATATAACTCCAATGTGCCGGGAATAAGTCAAAAAGGTTCTACAGTAAAACTTGATCCGATCTCCGACCGCCTCATGTGCCGTCTGCAATTCCGTAGATTCCCTGATCACCAGTCAATAGTTGTGAACCATACCGTCGGGGTAGGGAATAACCAAGCCGGGATTCGCTGGTACGAGCTTAGACGAATTACAGATGACTGGTCATTATACCAGCAGTCGACTTACGCCCCAGATAGTAATTCCCGGTGGATGGGCAGCATGGCGATGGATTCTGCCGGAAATATTGCGTTAGGATTTTCTGTTTCCGGCGCTGATCTTTATCCTTCCATCCGTTATACAGGAAGGATGAAAAATGATCCACCCGGGCAAATGACCATTGCCGAGCAATCAATTATCGAGGGAGGAGGTGCACAGACGCACCCGGCAGGTACTTATGCAAGATGGGGAGATTACAGTTCCATGACGGTCGACCCTTCAAATCCCTCCATTTTCTGGTACACACAGCAATATTATCCTGTAACGGCAGATTTAGACTGGCACACAAGGGTGGGCTCTTTCACTTTTGCAAATATCCTGACTGTAAATGCCATTGCATCATATCCGAATATTTGTCCGGGACAAACTGACCAACTTGATGTGGAGGTATCAGGTGGTACCGGAAATTACGCCTTTTCCTGGATGTCCGTACCGGAAGGATTTACTTCTACCCTGAAAAACCCATTGGTTTCACCCGAATTTCCCACTAAGTACATTGTTATTGTCCAGTCCGGCAATCAGTCAAGGACAGACACCTTACACGTCGGTATTATCCCATCGCCTGTAGTTTTTGCCGGGGACGATACTATTTGTTGCAGGCACATCGCCGAGATCCCGCTCAACGGGATCGCTGAAAATTACATTTCCCTGAAATGGATCACTTCAGGTGAAGGTACATTTGATGATCCTTTTGCATTAAACACTTATTATATTCCCGGGTCAAAAGACCGGATTGACAGTATTATCGACATTGAACTGATTGTTTATCCCCAAACTCCCTGCCCGGTCGTTTCTGATCATAAACTGATCAGAATGAGTACCTGTTCAGGTATCCCACCAATTTTACCGGGAAACAGTTCATTATATTTCTATCCGAATCCCTCACGGGAAAAATTTACTATCTCCCTTCCAATGGATGCCTTTCTTCTTGAAGTTTCGGATTTAAATGGGAAAATGATTTTTAGAACAGAGCTTACATCCTTTAAACAGAAAGAGATTACGATAGACTTATCTGACAAACCCAGAGGTATATATCCCGTTAAGATAGTCCTGAAAGACCGGATTATCCGCGATAAACTGATTCTCAAATAAGTTATAATTACTTGCTGTTTTTTCCCTATTATTGCACATTAAATATCAGGTAGTATGGAAGTAACCCGCATCTTTGATCTGTTACCTTACCATGAAGCCACATTCAAGCCAAAAGAGGATGTTGTTGCTTCCAAGGAAAATGGCGATTGGGTAAAATACAGCATAAAACAGTACCGCGAGATCGTCGATAACATCAGTTACGGGTTTCTTGCCATGGGTGTCCAGCCGGGGGATAAAATTGCGCAAATCAGCTCAAACCGGGCCGAATGGAATTTCGTGGATATGGCAATTCTCCAGGTTGGAGCGATTCATGTACCGATCTATCCGACCATCAGTGAATCTGATTATTGTTATATCCTGAACCATTCTGAAGTGAAATACCTTTTTATCTCAGGAATGGAATTGTTACGGAAGATCCAGCATATTCTCACTGATATCCCACACATCCAGAGTGTATTCACTTACAAAGAACATCTTGGACTCAAAAACCTGACAGAATTGATTGAATTGGGAATACAAAATAAAAAACCGGAAATACTTGAACAACGCAAGGCAGCCATCCATCCTGACGATGTTGCTACTATCATCTATACATCAGGCACTACCGGAAATCCCAAAGGTGTGATGCTTACACATCATAACATTATCTCGAATTTAAAGGCCTGTGCATACATCCCGCCTTTTGGCGAAGAAGCCAAAGCTGTGAGTTATCTGCCTTTGTGCCATATATATGAGCGGATGTTGAATTATGTCTACCATTATCTTGGATTTTCAATTTATTATGCTGAAAACCTGGGAACCATCACCGACAATATGAAGGAGGTGCAACCTGATATTCTTTCCACGGTGCCCCGCTTGCTTGAGAAGATATACGATAAATTATCTGCCACAGGCCATAAACTAACCGGAGTAAAACGATGGATATTTTTCTGGGCTTTACATTTGGCATTACGCTATGAGCTCAGGGGGGCCAATGGATGGTTTTATGAATTGAAACGAAAAATTTATGATAAGCTGGTTTACTCCAAATGGCGTGAGGCGCTTGGGGGTAAGCACCTTCTGCTGGTTTCGGGTGGCGCGGCATTGCAACCGCGACTGGCCAGGATGTTTACCTGTGCTGGCATCAACGTGTTGGAGGGCTATGGATTGACAGAGACTTCCCCGGTGATAGCAGTAAGCGATCTTACAGAACATGGCGTTAAATTCGGAACAGTTGGGCCCGTTCTCCAGTGCGTACAGGTAAAGATAGCGGAAGACGGGGAAATCCTTTGCAAAGGACCCAATGTGATGAAGGGGTATTATAAGGAACCTGAAATGACAAAGAATTCCATTGATCCCGATGGCTGGTTCCATACGGGAGATCTTGGCCGCATTGAGCCGGAGGGCCAGCTGAAGATCACAGGGAGAAAAAAAGAATTATTTAAAACCTCTTTTGGGAAATACATCAGCCCGCAACCCATCGAAGATAAATTCAAGGAATCCTTGTTTATCGACCAGCTCATCGTTTTGGGCGAACATCAGAAATTTGCCGGTGCCCTGATTGTCCCTGATTTTACCTTTCTGAAATCCTATTGTAGCGTTAAGGATATTCCCTATACCACGAATGCTGAGATGGTCAGGAATCCCCGGATCCGCAAACGCTTTAAAGTAGAATTGGATAAATACAATGCCACACTGGGGGACACAGAAAAAATAAAAACTTGGGATTTACTCAATGCCGAGTGGACTTCTGAGTCGGGGGAATTAACTCCGACATTAAAACTCCGCAGAAAATTTATCAGCAAAAAATATGAAAAGGAAATCTCCAAACTTTTCGAATAGGAAGATCTTAACACATTTATTTAGTTAGGGAAAATTTTTGATGAAAAAGGTCACACGGTTATTTGATTTATTGGATGTATACAAGGATGACTTCTCATCCCTGTCGAATGCTTTTAATTACAGGAAAGACGGAACCTGGATCAGCTATTCCACCCAGGATTACATTACATACAGCAATGAGATCAGCCTTGGTTTGCTCTCGATGGGCATTGAACCGGGAGTAAGGGTCGGAACGATTATGCTGAACTGCCCGGAATGGAATTTTTTCGATATGGGCCTTCTTCAGGTCGGGGCCGTGCAGATTCCCATCTATCCGACCGTTAGCGAGGAAAATTACAGATATATCCTGAACGATTCCAGCGTGGAATACCTGATTGTTTCGAACGAGGAGATATACCAGCGAGTGATCTCAGTAATTAAAGACATTCCATCCTTAAAAGAAATATACAGCCTGGAACCGATCCCCGGTGTTAAAAGCTGGCATGAAATCCTTGCTGCAGGGAAACAATATCCACATCCTGAAAATCTGGAGAAAATAAAAGAAAAAATTCAACCAGACACCCTCGCGACCATAATTTACACATCAGGTACGACGGGAAAGCCCAAAGGGGTGATGCTCTCACATAATAATTTTGTTACTAACTACAAGGCCCTGGGTGAAACCCCTCCCCTGGAAATGAACGACCGGGTCCTCAGTTTCCTTCCACTATGCCATGTTTATGAACGCACCGCCGGTTATACCTACCAGTCGTTTGGTGTTGGCATCTATTATATTCAGAACCTGGATGAGCTCGCCACTTGCATTACCGAGGTTAAACCCCATGCTTTTGCTGTCGTGCCCCGGGTACTGGAAAAAATATACAACAAGCTTGTAATGCAGGGAAGATCCCTTCCTCTACCATTAAAAGTATTGTTTTTCTGGGCACTCAGGCAAGGACATAAGTACGAACTGAATCATCAACGAGGATGGTTTTATGAACTCAAGCTATGGATTGCGAACTGGCTTATTTTCGGTAGATGGAGAAAAGCTATGGGCGGGCATATTAAGTTCATCGTTTGCGGGAGCGCTTCTCTTCACCCTCGACTTACAAGGATCTATTGGGCCGCCCGGATGCCAATACTGGAGGCATATGGACTTACAGAAACATCCCCGGGAATCACCTTTAACAGATATGAACCAGGCGGCGTCAAATTCGGAACGGTAGGACCTCTTTTGACAGATGTCCATGTAAAAATTGCAAACGATGGCGAGATACTGGTAAAAAGTCCGGGAGTCATGCTGGGATATTACAACAGACCGGACCGGACCCGCGAGGTAATTGATGAAGAAGGGTGGCTCCATACAGGGGATATCGGCGAGTTTGAAGACGGGAAATACCTTAAGATTACCGACAGGAAAAAAGAAATGTTCAAGACTTCCGGCGGGAAATATATTGCCCCGCAGGTCATTGAACAATTGCTGAAAGAATCTCCTTTTATTGAGAACATAATGGTGATCGGTGAAAACAAACCTTATCCCGCTGCCCTGATCGTTCCCAACTTCGAATACCTGAAAGGATGGTGTGAGGTGAAAGAGATACACTTTGTTTCCCGCGAAAAGGCTGCAAGCCATCCAACGATCAACAAACGTATCCAGCGGGAGATCGATCATTATAACCAGGACCTGGGACAAACAGAAAAAATCAAAAAATTCCGGTTATTGCACAACGAATGGAATATCACCGACGGAGAATTATCGCCTACCCTGAAACTCAGGAGGAAATTTATCATCGAAAAATACAACCAGGTCATCGAGGAAATGTACCACTCACCGGAATACAATTATAAGAGCGAAAAGAGAAAGTAGAGACTTTGGCTGGGATTGATTTCTAATTATGAAGTCTTTTACCGCTAAGTTAACTCCTGAATTACTTCAGGAATATCAAAACAAATAACATAAATTTTAAATCGTAATTTGCTCATTGTTCGTTGATCATTGAATTACCCTTTTAATTTTTTTAACCACATTAGGCACAGTAGGTCACATTAGTTTAAATCAAGTTGTTTAACTCTTTTGTGACTATATGGTGAGAATTAATATTGGTTTTCAGTGCAGTATCCTGAAGATAAGTTCCTTCATCAACTCTCCGTCGGGAAATGAAGTTCCGCTGCTATCGACCCCTTTTGATTTCAGATCATATTCCCTTAAAATCGAGATAATTGAAATGACTTTGCCGGACGGGAAATTAGCAGCGGCCTGCTGGTAATCCATGACGAAGAAAGGATTGATTGACAAGGCAGCTGCAACATTATTCCGCGATTTATCCGGAAGATGATGGTAAATAAGGATCTTGGAAAAATAACTGAATAATAAAGGAATCACTTTTACCAATGGGTTCTCCCTGGGATTGGCTGCAAAATAATTGATGATTTGGTTGGATTTTAATACATCTTTCTTTCCCAGAGCCTTCTGAAGCTCAAAGACATTATAATCCTTGCTGATCCCGATGTTCTTTTCAACATAATCTTCTGTGATCTCCTGTTTCTCCGCGATATTGATGATCAGCTTGGAGATCTCGTTCACAATTTTGGAAATGTCATTCCCGAGAAATTCTGCCAGCAGGAAACAAGCTTTCGATGAAATGGAATAATTCTGTTTTTTTACATATTCAGCGATCCAATCCGGGATTTTATTATCATAGATCCTTGCGGATTCAAACAGGATCCCTTTCTTTTCAATACTTTTAAAGAGACTCTTCCGGCGGTCGATCTTCTCATACTTGTAGCACAACACCAGCAAAGTCGACTCCAATGGATTGAGAATATATGGTTCCAGCTCTTCGATCATGTCCAGGTCCTGTGCTTCTTTGACAAGAATAACCTGGTAATTCGACATCATCGGGAACCGCCGGGCATAACTTATTATCGTTGGTATATCAGTATCTTTTCCATAAATGATGGTCTGGTTGAACTCCTTTTCAATTTCGCTCAGGACATTTTCTTCAATATAATCTGAAATCATATCAATAAAATAGGATTCTTCCCCATAGAGAAAGTATATCGGGTAGTAGATCTTATTCTTAAGATCGAGAAGGATATTTTCGAAGCTGACGGAGTTTTTAGAAGCAGCCATAGGTTTCAGGATTAATCGAACCTCAGGTGCTTGACCGTCAATCCCTGGCTGATTAGCTGGTTTAATGATTCGATCCCGATCTTAAGGTGTTCATCGGTATATTTCTCGGAAACCAGTTTATCAATGGCTTGTGTTTTAATGCCCGTTGCAACCATGGGTTGATCGGAAACAAGCAATATCGCCCCGGTAGGGATACTATTGGCAAAACCAACACTGAAAATCGTTGCTGTTTCCATATCGATAGCCATAGCCCGGGTTTTCCGAAGGTAGGTTTTGAACGCCTCATCATATTCCCAGACCCTACGGTTGGTGGTATATACGGTGCCTGTCCAATAGTTGCGATTGTGTTCGACGATGGTGGTCGATACCACTTTCTGAAGGTTAAACGCTGGCAGTGCAGGTACCCTTTCCGGGAAATAATCATCCGAAGTACCTTCCCCACGGATCGCTGCGATGGGAAGAATAAGATCGCCCAGCTTGTTTTTCTTTTTCAGCCCGCCGCATTTTCCGAGGAAAAGACAGGCCTTGGGTTTGACAGCGCCCAGGAGATCCATGATGGTAGCTGCATTCGGGCTGCCCATTCCGAAATTGATCAGGGTGATCCGGCCGGATGTGGAGCTGGGCATGGCTTTATCAGCGCCTTTTATGATCGTTTTTTGCCATTTTGCAAACAGTTCGATGTAGCGGGGAAAATTGGTCAGAATGATATAATCCCCGTAATCTTTCAGCGCCGTGCCGGTGTATCGTGGTAACCAGTCGTCAACGATTTCTTTCTTTGTCTTCATGCATCACAATTTACTATGACTCTCTTTTGGCATGTGGGTTACTTAAGGCAAAGGTAATTATTTTGTCGTATTTTTATGTATGTTTGTAGTTTAGCAATCTGAATGCAGATACTAAATTTACCAGGTACAACATTCCGGACCCGAAGCAAAGGGGAGAAGCTGGAGATTTTCGACAGTGTAAGGAAGAAATTTGTAGCCCTTACCCCGGAGGAATGGGTACGGCAACATTTCATTCATTACCTCACCGATCACCGGAATGTACCGCACTCATTGATCGCCGTGGAGACTTCGCTTCATTATCACCGGTTAAAGAAACGCAGCGACATCGTGGTGTACGGGAAAGATGGAGCACCCTGCCTGATTGTGGAATGTAAAGCCCCGGAAGTAACGGTTACGCAGGCCGTCTTCGACCAGGTGGCAATGTATAACATGGCCCTGAAAGTGCCCTACCTGGCGGTCACAAACGGAATGGTACATTTTGCATGTCATATTGATCACGATAAAGG
>Ga0187861_10004666_pt1 | contig 11348 bp, 7 predicted proteins | sample June2016WEW_10_1_3_FD_132986 | JGI IMG/M metagenome (GOLD analysis project Ga0187861, IMG submission 132986) | Peatland microbial communities from SPRUCE experiment site at the Marcell Experimental Forest, Minnesota, USA - June2016WEW_10_100 | ecosystem: Environmental > Terrestrial > Soil >...
CCGTGCTCGCGCACGCCGAAGTGGACGTTGCGCCCCGCGAACTCGTCCGGGAAAAACTCGCCCGCGCCCTCAAAGAGCAGGTTGGTCTTGTTCGATTTCGCTAGATCAGCGGAGCCGCCCACCAGCCAGGGAATGTTCTGAGCCAGGACGTTGAGCACTTTGCCAGAGCTTTCGCGCGTGGCCATGCCTTTGGCGTCCGCGGGAAACACTGGCAAATTCTTATCCCAACCGGCGGGCAGCTCGCGGCGCTGCATCTTATTTAGGTGCGCGGCCAGGTCAGGGAATTGTTTTGAGTAGTCGGCAAAGAGCTTCGCCCACTTCTCGTGTGCATTTGCACCGCGCGCGCCGAGATGCTCCTGGAAATGTTTGTACACTCCGTCGGGCACAAGGAACTTCGCGTCTTCCGGCCAGCCGTAATTCTGCTTTACCAGCTTGATTTCCGCTTCGCCCAGCGGTTCGCCGTGCGCTTCATAGGAATCCTGCTTGTGCGGCGAGCCGTAGCCGATGTGCGAATCCACCACCAGCAGCGTCGGGCGATCGCTGGTCTTCAAAAATGTTTCGTAGCCCCGCGCCAGCTCCAACAAATCGTTCGCATCGGCCACGCGCGTGACGTTCCAGCCATACCCGACGAACCGTGTCATCACGTCTTCGCTGAACGACCAGCTTGCCGGGCCATCCAGCGTCACGCGATTGTGATCGTAAATCCAGCAAAGATTCGATAGCTTGAGGTGGCCCGCAAGCGAAGCCGCTTCGCCGGCCACGCCCTCCATGATGTCGCCGTCGCCGCACACGGCGTACACGCGGAAATTGAACAGCTCAAATCCCGGCCGGTTAAAATTTGCCGCCAGCCATTTTCCGGCAATGGCCATGCCCACGCTGTTGCCCACGCCTTGCCCCAGCGGCCCGGTGGTTGTCTCCACGCCTGTGGTGAGGTGCGATTCCGGGTGGCCGGGTGTCCTGCTGCCCAGTTGGCGAAAGCGCTTGATCTCGTCCAGCGATACGGAAAGCTCTTTCTGGACTTCGCCTTTGGCGTTCACCGCGCGGACACCGGCAAGGTGCAGGGTGGAGTAGAGAAGCATGGAAGCGTGTCCCGCGGAGAGCACGAAGCGGTCGCGGTTGGGCCACAGCGGGTCCGTGGGGTCATACCTCAAAAAACTCTGCCACAGCGAATAGACGACCGGGGCCAGGCCCATGGGCGCGCCGGGATGGCCGGAGTTGGCCTGTTGCACGGCATCAATGGAGAGTGTCCGGATCGTATTGATGCACAGTTGATCGATGTTTTGCTGGCTCACAGTGTCTCCCTTGCGGATCAGGGGATGACCGCAATGTGGGTTCAGGGGTTAGATGCAGCACCCGCAGATAAAGCACCCAAATTGTACAGCAAAAAAGGCTTGGCTAGTTTACGTGGCTGGCGTGCAGGCGACGCAGAAGATGACCACGGATTCAGCAGTATGAACGAACGTTCACACGAAAGCTCATTCACCCCATTTTAAACCTATCCCAATAGTCCGTTCATCGCAGCCTAATCAGGCCCGTGAGGGAATGTAGTCCAGAAGCAGCGTCCGGGGTTTCTTTGGCTGACTCACTCGCTCCTGAGCCAGGTCCAAGAGGAAGGGAAGCCAAGTCAGGTGTCGCTTCGCAAACCATATCGGAGCAATGCGCGCACTTCTTCAGCCTCCCCAGCTTGCTTAACCACGCGTGCCGCGACCTCCGAAAGTCTCATTTCTAGCCCGCCCGGGCGATTGGCCAACTGCTTATTTGGAAGGTCCAAAGAGATTGCTTTCATGAGGAGAGATGGAAATGAAGAGATTTAGCCGCCTGTTCCCGATATTTCTTTCGCTTGCGATCGTCTTCTTCGCGCCAGGAGCGGACGCGCAAACTGACAAAGGTTCCCTGACCGGCCACGTTACGGACTCGTCCGGCAGTGTCCTGCAGGGCGCGGAAGTGGAATTGCAGCCCACCGGCATCACCGTCGTATCCAATCAGCAAGGCGCCTACTACGTCAACAATCTTGCTCCGGGGACGTACACCGTCACCGTCACTTATGTGGGGTTCTCTCTCTTTACAAAGGTCATCAACGTAACGGCGGGGCAAGCCATCACGGTTGACGTGAAGATGGAGGTGAATTCCCAGCGGGACCAGGTTTTTGTGACTGCCGAACGCCCCTCTGGCGAGGTGGAAGAGGTGAACCGGCAGAGGACCGCCGACAATATTCTGCAGGTACTCTCGAATGAGGTAATCACAAGCCTGCCCAATGCCAACATCGCTGACGCCGTGGGCCGGCTGCCCAGCGTCACGCTGGAGCGCGACGAAGGCGAGGGCAAGTACGTACAGGTGCGCGGGACCGAACCGCGGTTGACCAACGCCACTATCGATGGCGTAAACGTTCCTTCTCCCGAGTCTGGGGTACGGCAGATCAAATTTGATGCGATTCCCTCGGACATCGTGGAGTCCGTCGAAATCAACAAGACCCTGCAAGCCAATCAGGATGCCGACGGAATCGGCGGCTCCGTAAACATGGTCACAAAAACGGCCACAGAACGCCCCACGGTGGCCCTCTTCGGACTTGGAGGTATCTCGCCCATTCTCGGCGGGCGCAACAACTACCAGACAACAGCCACAGTAGGTGAGCGCTTCGGGTCCAGCAAGAAACTCGGTGCGCTTTTCGGTGTTTCCTATGACTATGAAGGCCGCGGCATCGACGACGTCGAACCTGTGCCGGACCAACTGATCCTGCCGGACAATTCAGTCCAGCGTTATTTCGACTCGATGGACATTCGAGAATACAAGTATTACCGGACGCGGTATGGACTGGCGGGAAGCACCGATTACCAACTGGGCCAAGGATCCAACATATACCTGCGCGGTCTGTTCTCCGACTTCCACAATTTTGGTGACCGTTGGGTTTACACCATAAACGACAACAGTGGCGCTAATCTCCTGAACGGCAGCGGCGGCGCACCGTCGTTCAATAACTCCATTCGCCGGCCTCGTTATATCATCGAAAACCTGGTGTTGGGCGGGAAGCATGTACTCGCCAGTACGTGGTTTTCTTGGGACGTTTCCGGTTCGTTTGCGAGCGAGAATGATAACGGTTATGGCGGCGGTTCCTTTGGCGTACCGTATGCTTCAACTTATACAAGCCCGTGCACGTACGATCCTGTCGCCACGGGGAACTCCCTTCGCCCGCGATGGTCGCCCGCGTGTTTCACGGAGGCCTACAACACCTCCCTTTTCGACCTGAACGACCTGAACATCAGCCGCGGTAAGACTGCTCAGACAAACTTGCAGGGCGCGGCGGCAATGGGCAAGCGCTACCACATCGGTTCGCACCTGGCGACGATCGAGATTGGGGGAAAGTTCCGCAACGCCCACAAATACGATCACAGCTACTCGGACGATTACGCCATACCACTTGTGGGAGGTGATGGATCGGACAAAAACGACTTTGCTCCCGGGGCTGCGATTATCCCGTTCAGCAATTTCCCCAGCACGTTTCACAACTCCAACTACTATGATGGAACGTACCCGCAGGGACCGTTTGCGGACTACTACAAGACCCAGGCTTATGTCCTCGCGCATGCGAGCCAGTTCGTTTTTACGACCGGCGCGGCGGGAGCTCCCAATTTTTACAACTATATCGAGCAGGTTTCCGCCGGGTACGTGATGAACACGCTCGATTTCAGGAAATTCCGCCTCATCGCGGGTGTTCGCGTGGAAGGCACGAACCTGGATACCCTGAGTTGGGACAGCAATGCCAATACGTTTACTTACAAAGCCGGTGGCGATTACACAAAAGTGCTGCCAAGCGCTTCCCTTCGATACGCTTTGACCAGCAGCACGGATTTTCGATTGGTCTACAGCCGGGCGCTTTCCCGTCCAAATCCTACGGATGTTGCCCAGTCGTTCTCGGTGACCAACGCCCAGGGCGGAGTGGGAAGTATAAGTCTCGGCAACAAGAACCTGAAACCTGAAAGCGCCAACAACTATGATATCTTGTTCGAGCACTACATGAACCCGTTCGGGGCGATTCAGGCCGGCCTGTTCTACAAGAGTCTCTACGAACCGATCGTGGATTCTATGTATGCCATCAATAACTATAATCCGGGGCCCACTTACACCACGGGCCGCTATGTATTCACCCAGCCTGTGAACGCCGGCAGCGCGCATCTGTATGGCTTCGAAATCGCCTACTTGCAACGCTTTAGCTCGCTCCCGGGATTCCTCAATGGATTTGGTCTTTCAGCGAATTACAGCTACACGGACTCTGGCGTTGGAGGCCTGTTTGATCGTCTTGATCATCCTCATCTGCTCAGGCAAGCGCCGCACACCTGGAATTTCAGCCCGACGTATGACCGTGGCCGTTTCTCGTACCGCCTTGGGCTCTCTTACAATGCTGCCAATATCTTCGGCTATCAATATGTTGATGGCTCGGCTGTAGATCCAGCGAACCCGAACGATGGCATTCCCGGACCAACACCCGGCGGATTGAAAGGTCCTAATGGCGATACCTACCTGTATGCCCACCTGCAGATTGATATGCAGGGAAGCGTGCGGTTTCAGAAGGGCTTCACTTTTGTCGCCTATATTCTCAACGCCAACAACGAGGTCTTTGGCTTCTACAACGGCAGCAGTCAGTACCTGATCCAGCGCGAATACTACAAGCCGACGTATGCGCTGGGCATGCGCTGGTCGCCGACCCATGGAGAATAGCGATTCGCTAATCAATCCCGGTGGGGCCACCGTAAGGTTTCGCCGGAGGATCGATGGGTACCTTGACTACTCGCACGGGCCGGGGGATTTGGCGTGCGGACCAAGTCCCCGGCCCTTTCCCCGAACGATCTTCATGAAGGTCATTCAGAGGAGCATTTAGGCCACGTTTGGAGACACCCTGCTACAGTGCCGTTCGTGCCATAGGGCATACTTCCCGGAGGAAACATGAGATCGAAATTCGCCCGGTTTGGTGGTCTCCTTGGTCTGCTGGCCGTCACGGCGCTGGGCGCTGCAGTCAACTACACACTCGCAAAGAAAGTCGGCGTTCCCGGCACGGGCGGCTGGGACTACCTTGCCGTGGATGAAACCGGGCGCCGCGTGTACATTTCTCACGCCACACAGGTGGATGTGCTGGATGCCGATTCATTTGCGCTTGTCGGCACGATCCCCGGAACGCCGGGTGTCCATGGCATCGCCCTCGCCTCCGAATTTGGACGCGGCTACATTTCCGCCGGCCGCGCCGATGCCGTTGTGCCATTCGATTTGAAGACGCTGAAGCCGCTGCCCGAAATTAAAGTGGGCAAAAAGCCCGACGCCATCATCTACGAGCCGCTCACCAAGCGCATCTACGTGATGAATGGCGACAGCGAGAGCATCACCGTGCTCAATGCCGCCGACGGCGCTGTGGTGGGCACCATTCCGCTTGGCGGCGGCCCCGAATTCGCCGTGTCCGATGGCAAGGGCAATCTCTACGTCAACCTCGAAGAGCAGAATGAAACGTTGCACATTGATGTGAACGCGCTCAAGGTGAAGGACCGCTGGGCGCTCGCTCCCTGCGCCACGCCCACCAGCCTGGCGCTCGACAACGAGAACCGCCGCCTATTCGTAGGCTGCCGCAGCCACCACTTCGCCGTGTTGAACGCTGACACCGGCAAAATTGTATTCACCGCGCCCATTGGCGAACGCGTTGACGCCGGCGCATTCGACAGCACCACGCGCCTCGCCTATGTTTCCACGGGCGACGGCAAGGTTTTCATCTTTCATCAGGATTCGCCGGACGCCTACAGCCTGGTCCAGGAAATCGCCACGCATCCCGGTTCCAAGACCATGGGCTACGATTCCAAAACTCGCAATCTCATCGTGCCCAGCAGCGATAATGGCGCCATGCAGGTGCTGGTCTTCTCCGCCAAGCCCTAATTCACGGCTTCCCGCTCGTATTGCACTACCCCTCTGTATTCGCTAGATTGGAATGGCCGGCGCCCGGGTGGCGGAATGGCAGACGCTGAGGACTTAAAATCCTCCGGGGATTTTTCCTCATGTGGGTTCGACTCCCACCCCGGGCACCATCGTTTCCCCTTTAGTAATGGCATCTTTTCCGGACAGCAACTTATCTGTAGCAGAATTGTGGTGCTCGAAAGTGCTCCGCACCAGTGCTTCCAGCAACCCGCTTGCCTACCTCAGGAGTCAAAACCCCTAAATTTCCCCTACGTTTCGGCACGGCTGAAGCCGTACCCTCCCGGGGACCATTTATGAAATGGCTTCTAGTGTCTCTCGCTGCTCGCAACACGCCTTGCTGACTTTGAAACTCCGGCGAGTTTTGTGCAAGCCTCCTCCTGCAAACCAAACTACACTTCCTTTGGGCTCCTGACTTTTCGCTCGAATACCCCGATTGGTTTACGTGGACACTATGGAAGAGCGCGGCACGGAAGCTATGGATCAAAACATCTCCCCGCAGGAGGCACCCCACGCCGCCGCAGGAAAAACTAGCCCCCAAAACACGGGACTTTCCCGCCACTGGATGACCGCGATCCTGTTCCTCGGCGTATTTGCTTTTTGCGTCCCCACCATTCCTTCCGTCGACACGTGGTGGCACCTCGCCACGGGACGTTACATTCTGCAAGCCCACGCCGTTCCTCACGCGGACCCTTTTTCCTCAACGGTCGCGGGAAAGCCCTGGATCGCCCATGAATGGCTCTCCGCGGTTGTCTTTTACCTAGGCTATTTCCCCATCGGCTCGGCGGGACTGCTCCTCTTGACCGCGTTGGTTCTCGCGGTGTCTTTCTTGGTGGCCTACGAACGCTCCGGTGGGCCCTTGCCTGCAAGGATTCTTGCGCTGGCTCTCGGTGTATGGGCTACCAGTCCGATCTTTTGCGTCCGGCCACAAATCTTTACCTATCTGCTGGCGTCCTGCTTTATCGCGCTGCTCACCCGTTTCCTCCAGAAGGGCTCCTACCCGCCCCTCATTCTTTTGCCGTTCCTGACAATTCTCTGGGTGAACCTTCACGGCGCCTATATTCTTGGTCCCACGCTCATTCTTCTGTTTGCGGCGGGCGCCGTCTGCGATTGGGTCGCAGGCCAGGCAGCGCCGGCGGTGACGAAGAGGCGGGTCGTCGCACTCCTGATCGTCTGCGTAGCATGCCTGGTTGTTGTGCCCTTAAATCCAAACGGCATTGCCATGCTGTCATACCCCTTCGCGACCCTAAACTCTTCGGGGATTCAAACGGGCATCATGGAGTGGCGGTCTCCCGACTTTCACTTGGCAATTTTTCGACCCTTTGCCGCGCTGCTGTTTATAACGGTGGGTGTACTCGCGCTGGCTCCCAAGCGGCCCAGGCCCAGCCAAATCGTGCTCTTCATCTTCTTCTCGCTTACGGCACTCTACGCCATGCAACTTGCCACTCTTTGTGCTCGTGGCATTTCCGCTGGCCGCGGAGTACGCCTACTGGCCCAATTGGAAGCTGCCTTCCTGGAGATTTGGCCTGCAGAAACCTTTGCAGGCCGCCACGTTGCTCCTGGTTGCGATAGTAGCCGCCAAAATTGCTAACGACCACATTGGCAGGGAATTGGACCTGGAACAGACGCGCTTCCCGGTGCGCGCCACTTCATTTCTGGAAGCGCAGAAGCTGCCTGGCCCGTTGTTCAATTCCTATGAGTTTGGCGGGTATCTGATCTGGCGGCTCTATCCACGCTATCGCGTCTATGTCGACGGCCGAACCGATCTCTATGGGGACGCGTTCCTCGGTAATTTCATCCAGGTCTACGAAGTCAACGTGGATCCCCGGATTACCCTGAATCGCGATGGTATCCATACAATCATTGTGGAACCGCACTCGGCTCTAGCCGGCTTTCTTCGGACGCAGACAGAGTGGAAACGCGTCTACGAGGACCCCGTCGCGGTCATCTTTTCACGCTGAATTCTTTAACTACGCGCGCTACTTGAGCCTGCGGCCGGCCACGCCCCGGCGGCGCAAACTCCCATTAACTCCAGCCGGCTTACGACGGAACCCTTCGAAGCACAGGGCTAAGTGAAGACTAGGCCTCCAGCAGGGGTAGATAAGGGCGACGTTACAAAGTAAAAGGCGGTGCTGTTCAGCTGGGGGGAGGAAGCAGCACCGCCTTGTTACTCGGGATGCGGATCCCGGTGACGGGATTCCGCTCCCCTTGAGGAAACTCAACCGCGAACCGTTAATACCGGGCAAGGCGCCTTAATCACTACGTTATAGGCAATGGTCAAAGGCACATGGCCCGCCAAGCTCTTCCGAGGCTTGGCGCCCATAACGATCAGATCCGTCTTCGATTCCCTGGTCGCCAGCAGAATCTCTTCCACGGCGGCGCCAAAGGTGACGCGGAACTCCGGCTTGCACCAGTTTTCGCTGCCGGCCGGCATGAGCTGCTTCATGCGCACCACATTGATCTCCCGCTGCCGGACCACGCTCTCTTCCGTGTAGGCCGCGGCGCTTTCGATCACATGCAGCAGCGTCAGATGCGCGCCATGCTCTTGGGCGAGGGAGAAAGCATAAGCGGCAGCCTTCTCCGCACCCGGCCCAAAGTCGGTCGCGAACAAAATGTTCTTCAGCTCCACTTCTTTCTTCTGGGTGTCCTTCACCAAGGGACCCACCGTCAGAACCGGACTGTCAGACTGCCGGAAAATCTCCTCGGCGACGGAGCCGATCAGGATCTTCTGGACCTTGCCGCGACCGTGCGTCCCGGCCACCACCAGGTCGATTTCATGCTCGGCGATCAGCTTTTCCAGGGTCGGCCAGACGTTGCCCTCTTCCATCAGCACTTCGTGAGGCACGCCGCGCAGCTTCCCGGAGATCAAAATGTCGGTAATTCCTTCTTCGGCGGCCTGGCGCACCTTTTCGTAGGTGGCCTGTGCGAGTTGTGGCTCGGCGAACTGGAAAGGATCCGGGGTAATGACGTGGGTAAGGTAAATCCGTGCATCATAGCGCTTGGCCATCGCTATGGCATAATCCAACGCGTGGTCGGAGACTTCCGAGAAATCGGTGGTGACAAGAATCTTGGTGAGGGAAACCCTCTTGTTCTGGTCTGTCTTGGCCTTCTCCTTGGGCTCCATTACTTGCGGCATGACTTCCTCCTCAACTTCCCCCCTTTGGCCCAGACTGATGGCAGCGGTATCTTAAACCTACAAGTGTGCACGTTCCGTTCCACAGCGCGCCCTTCTTAGTTGCTGGAAAGAAAGAGGTTGCTTCACTTTTTAAGTTTACTGGAATGTTACTGAGCCAACTGCCGCAGATTTGTGCGCCGAATCACCTAAATCTGTGGGGAATGAACAGCAGGAATAGACTGGCCACCAGCCCTAAAACTTGGCCCCTAAAAAAGAGCAGCGGCCAGCTAATGGATGAGCCCGTCATGCGGGCGTTCGCGGTCGACTATTCGACGCTTCGTTATAGTCGTGCTGGCCGCTGCAAAGTCATTTTGTGGGCGCCCCTTTCTACGGCGTTTCCGTTTCAGGCTTGCCCCATGAACGCAAACGCCCTGAAAGGAACGCCCACTGCGCAGCTATTCGACAATCGCTCCATTGCCTAATTGTTGCGCGTTATCCTTTCTTGCATCCAGGGTTCCTTTGTGGCGCCTCCGGCCTCCTCTAGGATCTTGCTGTAAATACGGCTGTTAGAGTCGGTGCGACCGAAGGATGAACGCGGGGCCTGCCCCTCCATGGGGCATTTCACTCTACCCCGTGTTTTCTCACCCACCGACTCAGGCCTCGGCTGCGGCGCAGTCGAAGCACACACGGGAGCGGAGGCCGGGCTCGGCCATTAGGCTCGGCCGCAGGGGCTTGGCGCTCCTCTCTGCTCTTTCTCTGTGATCTGGAAACGTGGACCTGGAAGGGACCGACGCTCAGGTATTCGCTGGAGCCGCGGGCTCTTCTTCCTCGCTATGCGGCGACAGCCCAAACTTCTTCATTTTGTAGCGCAGAGCGTCCCGGCTAATATTCAAGAGCTTCGCCGCCTTGATCTGGTTGCCATGCGACTGCTGCAGCGCCAGTTCCACGAGCGCATGCTCTACATCTTCAAGCGACGTGCCGCCCTCGGGAATCGATAGCGCAGGCAAGCGCCGCTTCCCCGGAGCCAGTTGTGCCTCTATCGGAGCGCCCAGCTTGTTTTCCCCCGGCGCTGCGCCGCCCTTGCCGCTGGATACGGTGAACGGAAGGTCATCCGGGCGCAATTGGTTGCCCTCCTCGAGAATCATGGCGCGCTCCAGCGCGTTCTTCAGCTCGCGGACATTTCCCGGCCAGTCATAATTCAGCATCAGCCTTCGCGTCTCCTCGCTTAGGCCCTGCACGGTCTTGCGGAATTTCTTGTTGTAGTGCGCCAGGAAAAACTCCACCAGCGGCACGATGTCTTCCTTCCGTTCGCGCAGCGCCGGCAAATAAATGGCGATGATCGCCAGCCGGTAGTAGAGGTCCTGGCGGAAGCGCCCCTCCCGAACCTCTTTCTCGAGATCCCGATTGGACGCGGCAATCACGCGCACTTCCACCTGGATATCGCGGACGCCGCCCACTCGCCGGACCATCTGGTCTTCCAGCACGCGCAGGAGCTTTGCCTGCAAGAGCGGTGAAAGCTCTCCGATCTCGTCCAGAAACAGCGTGCCGCCGTCGGCAACCTCGAATAGGCCCTTCTTCATGGCCTTGGCATCCGTGAAGGCGCCTTTTTCATGGCCGAAGAGTTCCGCCTCGATCAGCGTTTCGGGGATTGCCGAACAGTTGATGGCCACGAAGGGGCGTTCCGAGCGGGAACTGCGGTAATGAATCGCCTTGGCCACCAGGTCCTTGCCCGTGCCGCTCTCGCCCTGGATCAGAATGGTACTGGCTTCGCTTGCGGCGACCTTGTACACGAACTTCATCAATTCCGTGATCTTCCGCGATACGCCAATGACCTCGTGATAGCCCGCGCGGCGCCGCACCTCTCCGCGCAGCGATTCCACCTCGGTCCGCAGCGCGCCCGCTTCCAGCGCGTTCTGCAGGGTCACCCCAAGCTCTTCAAAATTGATGGGTTTGCTTACAAAGTCGTACGCTCCCATGCGCAGCGCCGCTTTCACGTCGTCGAGTTGCGGGTCCGCCGTCATCATAATGATGCTGCGCGTCTCGCCTGCCTGCCTCAGTTTATCCAGGACTTCCAGGCCGCTCATGTCTGGCAGGTGTACGTCCAGGAGGACGGCGTCCACACTTTCGCCCTGCAAACTCCGCAAAGCCTCTTCTCCCGACCCGGCCTCGACGCTTTGGTAGCCGTATTCGGTACACTTCTGCGTCAGCGCCCAGCGGACGAGCTTTTCGTCGTCAACAATCAGGATTTGTTTTTGGGGCATCGGGTTAGTTTATCACCATGACTAGC
>Ga0187861_10004667_pt1 | contig 11346 bp, 8 predicted proteins | sample June2016WEW_10_1_3_FD_132986 | JGI IMG/M metagenome (GOLD analysis project Ga0187861, IMG submission 132986) | Peatland microbial communities from SPRUCE experiment site at the Marcell Experimental Forest, Minnesota, USA - June2016WEW_10_100 | ecosystem: Environmental > Terrestrial > Soil >...
CAAAAAACCTTTCCGGGATTAAACTCGGCGAGTCAGGTCCTCAAAAACTTTTCTGTCCGCGAGTGAAGCGGCTGCCGCATATTCTCGGATGGAGAGGTTACTTTGTTACAAGCAAGGATAACGTCATTTCGTCTCTTGCGGCGGGTCGCTTGTCGAAGCCGACCGTATAGCAGAGTTTGTTATGATATATGAATTAGTTGCCGGTTATGGGAAAGCTTAGCTGCTTCAAGGCCTACGACGTTCGCGGGCGGGTCCCGGAGGAACTCGATGAAGATCTGGCCTACCGGATCGGCCAGGCCTACGCCGCCTTCCTGCACCCATCCCGAGTGGCCCTGGGCCGGGACGGGCGCGCCTCCAGCCTGCCGCTGGCCCGGGCCCTGAGCGCCGGGCTCAGCGACCGCGGGGTGGAAATTTGGGACCTGGGATTGTGCGGCACCGAGCAGGTTTATTTCTACACCGCCCACCTGGAACTGGACGGTGGCCTCATGATCACCGCCAGCCACAACCCCCCGGACTATAACGGCATGAAGTTTGTTCGGGAGCAAGCCCGCCCCCTGAGCGGCGACTCCGGCCTCAGGGACCTGGAGGCCCTGGCCGCAGCCGGCGAATTCCTGCCCGAGCCCCCTCGAATCCGGGGCGCCCTGGTGCCCACCGAGGCCTTCCAGGCTTACGTCGCCCACCTGCTCAGCTACGTGGACCTGTCCCTCCTTAGGCCCCTCAAGGTGGTGGTCAACGCCGGCAACGGCTGCGCCGGCCCGGTGCTGGACCGGCTGGAGAAACACCTGCCCTTCAGATTCATCAAAATCAACCACGAGCCGGACCCCAGCTTTCCCCACGGGGTCCCCAATCCACTTTTGCCGGAGAACCGCCAGGCCACCAGCGCCGCAGTGCGCCTGCATCGGGCCGATCTGGGGCTGGCCTGGGACGGCGACTTCGACCGCTGTTTTTTCTTCGATGAGCAGGGGGACTTCATCGAGAGCTACTATATCGTGGGCTTCCTGGCCCAAACCCTCCTGGCCCGCCACCCCGGGGCCGCGGTAATTCACGACCCCAGGCTCACCTGGAACACCGTGGAGCAGGTATTGGCCGCCGGCGGACGACCCATCCAGAACAAGACCGGTCATGCCTTCATCAAGGAGCGCATGCGCCTGGAGAACGCCTTATACGGCGGGGAGATGTCCGGGCACCACTATTTCCGGGATTTCGCCTACTGCGACAGCGGCATGATCCCCTGGCTGCTGGTGCTGGAGTTCTTGAGCCGCAGCGGCCGGCCTTTGTCGGCCCTGGTGGCGGAGCGCCTGGCCCGCTTCCCGGTGAGCGGCGAGATCAACCGCCGTCTCCCGGACCCGGAAGCGGCCCTGCAGCGGGTGGAGGACTTCTACGGCCCTATCGCCCTAAAGGAGGAGCGCATCGACGGCCTCAGCCTGGAGTTTTCCAACTGGCGCTTTAATCTGCGCCCCTCCAACACCGAGCCGGTACTGCGCCTCAATGTGGAAACCCGGGGGGATCCGGTCTTGCTCAGGGAAAAGACCGAAGAAATCCTGGCGATGTTGGGGTAATCATTGATTACCGGAAAGAAATCGCCTGGAAAGATTAATCAGAAACTGGATTGGTTTAGGAGTATTTCATGCCTTTAAAAACCCATGCCATTTCAAGGCACGTGGCAACAGGGGCAGCTCTTTCACGGTGCGGTACCAAAGAAAAAGCGCCACCCAGATAAACAGGAAATCGGAGGTCCAGGGGGCCAGGGCAGGGTTGATCTTAAAGCTGACCGCCAGGCGCCAGGAGGCGGTGAAGACGATGTAGTACACCAGAAACAGGACCAGTCCCACAATCAACCCCCAGGTCCGGCCCTGATGCCGGTGGCTTAACCCCAGGGGCATGGCGATCAGGCAAAGGATCAGGGCCCCCACCGGCATGGCGAAGCGCTGGTTCAGCTCCACCACCGCCCGGTTATAAGGGTCCGTGCCCGCCTGCTCCCTGGAGAGCCTGGACCACAGTTCCCCCAACGACATCTCGGACTCGGACCTGCCGCCTCCTTTTAAGCCAAAACTGAAGAGCTGCAAGGGCAGCCGGTAGCTCTTAAAATCCACCACTTGCCAGCTATCCGGACCCTTTTCCTCCTTGCCCCAGCGGAACACATAGCCGTCGGTTAGCTCCATCATCATGGTCTCCTGGCCCTCATCGTAGCTCAACTGTCCTGACTGGGCATAAACCGTGTTGGGATTTTCCTGGTCCCGGAAGTCGTAAACGAAGATGCCTTCCAGCCCCCCCGCCTGGGAAGAGACCCGGTTGGCGAAAAGCATCAGCCCTTGAAAATCCGTATTAAACACCTGTTCCTGGAGACCCAGGTCGGCCCGTTTTTTGGCCACGTTATTCAGGAGGTCCCGGGTGGCCTGCTGACCCCAGGGGCTGCCGAAGACCGTGAGCATCAGGGTGATGCCCGCCGCCGCCAGAGAAAAGCCCAGGATGGGCGGCAACAGTTGCGCGAAACTCATCCCCGCGGTCTTCAAGGCCATCACCTCCCGATCCACGCTGAGGCGCGTCAGCGACAGCAAAATCCCCACCGTGGCCGCCATCGGCAGGGTGAAGACCAGCAGATAGGGGAGCAGATAGAGGCAGGTCTGTAAAACTTCCACCAAGCCCACTCCTTTCACCACGATCATCTGGGTAATCTTCATCAAGCGGCCCAGAAAGACGATGGCGGTGAAGGCCAGCAGGCCCACCCCAAAGGGCGGCAGGATTTCCATAAGGAGATAGCGGTAGATAATTAAAGGCATGGGTTGGCGGATAATCCGGGGTGCTCTTCGTCCTGGAAGCTCAGGCTAGTTCAGCCTGCGCCCAGCTTGCTTGGTAAGGCGATCACTGCTTCCTGTTCACCGGGCGACCCGATCACAGGCTGGAAGCCTGTGCCACGGTCGCCCCTGCAGCTCACCGCTCTCTATTTTCCCTCATAGACCAGCAAAAGGCAATCCCCTTGACGGGCCAGGAGCCGGAGCTTCCCCGGCAACTCTGTTTTCAGACCCTCCAGGTGCCGCTCCTTCACATATAAGAAGACCAGGGGGCGGTTTTGGGCAAATTTCGCCAGATCGCTGACCCCGGCAAAGTATAAGGTGCGCTCTTGCTCCGGGGCCAACTTGCGGCCGAAATCCAGCTCAGTCGGGGACTCCAGGAGATGGAAGACCTGGCCGCTATAGAAGGAGAGGCCCTGGGAATAGAGGTACACTCCCACCAGGGCGGCGTGCGGCTGCCAAAGGGAGTTAAGCAGGCGTCCCATCTCCCTGGGCGAACGCGGTCGGCTCAAGCGCTCCATCCCCATCGGCATGAGGATGCTAAAGATCAGGGCCCCGGCTCCCAAAAACAGGAGGACCCGGCGCCGGTCCAGCAGAGCTAAAATAGGGGTCAGGGTGAAAACCGCGGCCACCACTAACAAATATGGCCGCGAGAGGTCGAGGCGCGACCAGACCTGGTCCAGGTTCGAAAAGTAAAGCAGAGAAAACAGGATCGCCCCCGCGGCAGCCCAACCCCACAGGCTGGCGCGGAAACCCAGATCTTTCCGCCCGTCCTGGCTCCCGCCCGCCATATCCTCCAGACCCCGCCCCAGGAGCAGGGCCAGGGGCAGCAAGGCCGGTAAAATGTAGGGGGCCAGCTTCCCCCGGGAGAGGGAAAAGAAGACCACCACCACCCCTGCCCAAATCATCAGAAAGATTCGGTCCGGGTCCCGCGGGCGGCAGAAACAGGCCCAGGGCAGGAGGAAGCTCCAGGGGACCAGCAGCCCCAGCAACACCGGCCCGTAATAATAAACGGGCTCCGGGTGGAAGGCTGGGGTCAGGAAGCGGCCGAAATGATGCTCCAGGATGAAATAGTGAAAAAATGCCGGATAGCGCCATTGCACGTAGACGAACCACGGCAGGCTGAGGCCCGCCAGGAGGAGCCAGCTCCAGGGCTGGACTAGCGGCTGCCAGGTTCCCCACTGATATAGTGCTGGCAGCCGTGAAGATATCCTTGCTATAACTCTCCCTCCCTTGATGGGGGAGGGTTGGGGTGGGGCTGGATTTAAAAACACCCAGAGCCCCCAGATGAGGCCGGCCAGGAGCAGGGCCACCGGGCCTTTGCTGAGCACCGCCAGACCCAGGGCCCCGTAAGCCCAGGGCCACAGCCGGGACTGCTCCCGGCGAATCGCCAGGTAACCCAGGCCGATGGCCAGATTGAGCAGAAAAGCAAAGGTCATGTCCAGGGTGAGGAGCCTTCCCAAGACCACGTAGCCGGAGCAGGTAGCCAGGACCGTGGCGCCCATAAAGGCTGGCACCGTCCCCCACAGGGTCCGGGCCAATCCGTAGGCCAGTAACAGGCCCCCCAGGGCGGCGGCGGCCGACGGCAACCGGGCTGCCAACTCGGTATAACCCAGAACCTTGAAACTGGCCGCGGTGAGCCAGTAGACCAGGGGCGGCTTTTCCAGGTAGGGGAAAAGGTTCAGGTGGGGAATGAGCCAATCCCGGAGCAGCAAGATCTCCCGGGCAATTTCTGCATAACGGCCCTCGTCCGGATCCATCAGCCCCGGGACCCCCAGCCGGTAGCAAAATAGCACCAGCCCCATGAGGATCAGCCCCAGAAGAAAGGGCCATTCCGCAGTATGGGGTTTTCGGTTTTCGATTTTCGGCTCTTGGCGGTTCAAATAATTTTCCGTTGGGAATTGCCCATAGCGCCTTTTATCAGTGGCGCGCGCCAAGACGCAGAGCCGGACCTGCGTGCCCGCCCTAATTAAGGGCGCGCCCATGGGTGCGCCCCTACAAATCAAACTCATTTTGTTGTTGCTCTGGAGTCGGGCCTTTGCGGCGGCGGGCCGCCTTTTTGAAGGTTTTGGGAGGCACCCAGCGGGGGTATTCCAACTGCCTGCCGGCGAACAGTTCAGCGATGGTGAGGATTTGCAGCCGTGGAAAGCGCAACTCCGGAAAATGCTCCGGCACATAGAAACCCGCGGCTGCGGCCTCCTCTTTCATGGGCCGGGTGGGGGGCTTCAAAGTCAGGAGGCAGCCCAGGGCCGCCTTCTCACGGGGGAGCACCCCTTTCAGGTCGCGCACCATGGCGGCGTTGACGTGGCCGCTTTTCACCTGGACAATGATCTTTTGATACGGCCCGTCGTCCTTTTCCTGGAAATAGAGGACCCCGTCCACGCCCCGGTCCGCCCCCTTCCTCTTGTCCTGGGCCGGGGCCGCGTCGATAAGGCCCAAGGCCCACCACTCGAACTGGTGGCGATTGGTCTCCGCCAGGGCCTCGGCGCCCTTGGCGTCCACGGGTTCGCCCACCACCTCATAAGGGGCCAATTCCTCCCCGAAGGAGTCATGCAGGCGCTTCTTGATGAGGGTGATGGCCAGATGGGTGATGTCGATCCCGATCCAGCGGCGCTGCAAGTGCTCGGCCACGGTGATGGTGGTGCCGCAGCCGCAGAAGGGATCCAGGACGAGGTCGCCTTCGTTGCTGGAGGTCATGATGATGCGCTCCAACAGAGCCTCGGGCTTCTGGGTAGGGTAGCCCAGACGCTCTTTGGCAACAGCATTTATAGGTGGAATATCATCCCATAAATCTTGTAGGGGTATACCTTTTACCTCATCTAAATACCGCTTATATGCAGGCCAACCGCCTTTTGGGGGCCAATATATTCTACCTTCGGCATCTAGCATCTCTAAATTTGCAATGGTGAATTTCCAATGGTTGCCTTTGGCAGTTACATCAAATCCTCGCCAAGGGTTCCCCGATGAACCGTGTCTAATTCCCATAGCAGTAAGGTTGTCTGCTCTCCATATTCTTCCATCGGAATTTGTATGTGTATAATGAGATTTAAGATATCTATCACCATGTTCGGTATAGAGAGGATTCCATAAAAAAGACTCAGTTTTTGTATAATAAAAAATTGTATCATGAATTGGTCCCAGTCGTTTGGCGCTGCTGTGAGCACTTGTTCTCTTCCAAATTATTTCATTTCTAAAATTCTTTGGGCTAAAAATTGCGTCTAAGAGGAGCTTGATATAATGACTCGCCGTTGGATCGCAATGCAGATACAAGCTCCCGGTGGGTTTCAGGACCCGGTGCAGCTCCGTCAGGCGCGCCGCCATCATGCTCAAGTAGGCCATCATGTCGTTCTGGCCCAGGAAGGCCCGCAAGGACCGGAGCAGCTCCGCCAGCCGCGGGCGGTCACCCCGCACCACGTCGTCGTAGGCCGCCGCCGCCTCCTTCCCCCATTGCCAGGTGTCCTCGAAGGCGGTGATCTGGGCCGCGGACTTCTCCCCGCTCTTTTCGGCGAAGAGGATGTTGTAGGTGGCGTTGGAGTTGAAGGGCGGGTCCAGGTAAATCAGGTCCACCGAGCCCACCGGGATGTGGTTGCCCCGGAGAATCTCCAGGTTGTCCCCGAAAAAAAGCTGATTCTTCCAACTGTCCATGCAATCCTCTCCCCACTAACCTTAAGAAGCAGAATATCGACCAAATCAAAAACCCTTAGTGGCACAGGCCTCCGGCCTGTGCTGCACAGGCTGGAAGCCTGTGCCACCAAAACGCTTTCATATTAACATACTTTTTTCCTGGTTGCCGAGACGATGAGGCCTCAAAAAAAAAGCCGGCCCCCCGAAAGGAGCCGGCTTTCATAATTAACGATTAACCAGCGTACTTGGCCAGCAAAGGCACGATGAGCAGGGCCACGATGTTGACCACCTTGATCATGGGGTTCATGGCGGGGCCGGCGGTGTCCTTGTAGGGGTCGCCCACGGTGTCGCCGGTGACCGCCGCTTTATGGGCGTCGGAGCCCTTGCCGCCGTAAAGGCCGTCTTCGATGGCCTTCTTGGCGTTATCCCAGGCGCCGCCGCCGGAGGTCATGGAGATGGCCAAGAACAGGCCGGTGACGATGGCGCCGATGAGCATACCGCCCAGGGCCACGGGACCCAGACCTGGGGCGAAGCCCACAATGATCGGAGCCAGCACCGGGATCAGGGCCGGAACCATCATCTGGCGCAGGGCGCCCTTGGTGACGATGTCCACGCAGGTGCCGTATTGGGGTTTGCTGGTGCCTTCCATGATGCCGGGGATTTCCCGGAACTGGCGCCGCACTTCTTCCACCACGCCGCCGGCGGCCTTACCCACGGCCTCCATGCACAGAGCGCCGAATAAGTAAGGCAGCAGGCCGCCGATGAACAGGCCGGCTATCACCCGGGGATCGGACAGCTCGAAGCTCATGACGCCGGGGAAAGACCGGGAATACTCGGCAAAGAGCACCAGGGCGGCCAGAGCCGCGGAGCCGATGGCGTAACCCTTGGTGACGGCCTTGGTGGTGTTGCCCACCGCGTCCAGGGGATCGGTGATGTTGCGGATCTCATCCGGCAGTTCGGCCATTTCGGCGATGCCGCCGGCGTTGTCGGTGATGGGGCCGTAGGAGTCAATGGCCACCACGATGCCGGTCATGGAGAGCATGGCCACCGCGGTGAGCGCGATGGCATAAAGTCCGGTGCCGGCACTTTCCATACCGCCGCCCAGGTGGAAGGCCGCCAGGATGGCCGCCACGATCACCAACACGGGCAGAGCCGTGGACTTCATGGAAATCGCCAGGCCCTGGATGACATTGGTGCCGTGGCCGGTGGTGGAGGCCAGGGCGATGGACTTCACCGGGGCAAAGCTCTTGGAGGTGAAGTACTCGGTGATGGCCACGATGAGACCGGTAAGCACCACGCCGATAACCGCCAGCAGGAAGACGTTAAAGGGCGGGATCATATAACCCGCGGCTCCCTCCTTCACGGCCTTGGCGGCCACGCCCGCCATGAATTTGTTGGCCAGGGGATAAAAGGCGATGGCGGCCAGCACCCCTGCCACGATGAGGCCCTTATACAGGGCGCCCATGATGTACTGGGATTTCCCCAACCTGACGAAATAAGTGCCGATCACCGAGGCGATGATGGAGACGCCGCCGATGACCATGGGGAAGACGATGGCCATGGAGCCGACGCCGTAAATGGTGAAGGCCAGGAGCATGGCGGCCACCAAAGTGACCACGTAGGTCTCGTAGAGGTCAGCGGCCATACCGGCGCAGTCGCCCACGTTGTCGCCCACTTGATCGGCGATGACCGCGGGGTTGCGGGGGTCGTCTTCCGGAATGCCGGCTTCCACCTTGCCCACCAGGTCGGCGCCCACGTCTGCCGCCTTGGTGTAGATGCCGCCGCCCAGCCGGGCGAAGACCGATACCAGGGAGCAGCCGAAGCCGAGACCGATCAGGGCGTGCATGGCCTGATGCGGATCAACGCTCATCAAAAACTTGTAATAGCCGGCCACGGATAACAAGGCCAAGCCCACTACCAGAAGACCCGTGACCGAGCCGCCCCGAAAGGCCACGGTCAAGGCTTGAGCCATGCTCTTAAAGGCCGCCTGGGCGACCCGCACATTGGCCCGCACCGACACGTACATGCCGACGTAGCCGGCCAGGGCCGAACCGGTGGCGCCGATGACAAAGCCGATGGCGGTGAACTTGCCCAGGCCGAACAGCAGCACGAAGACCACCGCACCCACCATGGCCACGGTCTTATACTGCCGGTTCAAGAAGGCATTGGCCCCTTCCCGGACCGCCGCAGAGATCTCCTGCATCCGGGGGTTGCCCGCATCCTGTTTCAGGACCCAGGTAGTGGTGATTAAGCCATAGACTACGCCTACCGCACCGCAGATTAAGGCAAAAGTCATAATATCCATCTGTCTGCCATCCTCCTGATAAGTAATAATTTCCTTAATTATTTAAGGTTATTCCGCCGATTGAGGAAGAATCTCCCCATTCCCGCCCCTCCCCCTTTCCAGGAGCCGAATGTCAATTCATACCCTAAATTGCCACCCGAAGTAAAGGAAATTTTTCACAAGTTTTAATCTATTTATTGCTTATGGCAGATCGGAGTCCTGGGGAGAATCAGAGGGGGGTAAGTTGCAGATCGGGGACGGGGCCGCTAGATTATTTTCCCCCCCCAACCCGGCGGCCAATTGGGGATGGTCCTTGGGGTCTATGACCATCACCCCGTGGCGCTGCGCCAGATACAGGAGATACTGGTATTCCATGGCCTTTTTCTCCAAACGGTAGCGCAGCACCAATCTCAGGGGCAGATAGAGCAGGCCCAGGGCCAACAGAGCGATGAGGAGATATGAACCACCCAATCCCATGCCCTTGATTCCCCCGGCGATCAGGGCAAAAGCCGCCTTGCCCTGGCCCATGAAGGCCAGGGCGGCCATGAAGGCCAGCAAGCCCAAGAGATACCGGACCGGCCAGCGCCTCCCACCTAAGCCATTGACGCTCTGCGGGGTCTGCGCCGGGGTCCGACAAATAATCTCGAATCCCTGGATAATGAGGCCGAACAGGAAGAGCAGGGTGATGGGCGCGATGAAACTGGCCAGGAGATAGGCCTTCCAGGGAAAGGCCACCGGGGTTCTGGCCTGCTCCGCAAAGATCCCCTCAAAGTCGATCTGCCAGATGAGCGTGAAGACCAGGATGAGGACCTCAACCAGGGCCACTACCACCAGGAAGCTATTGAACACGTACCGTTTTTCCAGGGGGTCGTAAAAATTGAAAAATCTGGCCATAAATAGTTTCGAGTTTCGAGTTTTGGGTTATTTCGGTTATGGTCAAAAATTGGGGCGGGCGGCGGCCGCCAACGGTGGTTCGGTTGCGGCCACCATTAATTCCCAATAGTACAAGCCCGCGGCCCAGAACACCATGAGGCCGTCTTCCAGGATTGGCGCCAGGCCCACCTGCCGGCTAAAAAAGAGACCGCAACCACAATCGATCTTCAACCCTCGGGCCAGGGTAATGAGCATCGCCAATAAAAAGATCCCGGAGAGAAATCCCAGCAACATCAGGCAACTGCGCCTTTTAAACCCCAGGGCCAGAAAAAATCCCGCCGCCAATTCCAGCCCGGGCAGCACCGCGGACACCAGCCCCACCAGGCCTGGAGGCAGAAGCTGGTAAGCCAGCACCGCTTCCGCAAATTCGTCGGCGTGAAACAGCTTCAGACATCCGGCGTAACCAAAGAGCACTCCCAGGATGATCTCCAGGAGACGTCTTAAGATAGCTTGGAATTCCGGGCGCAATCTAAAGTTAACCTTCCATAATCTTGCTGGTGTTATGCCAGGTTGCCGTCCAAAGGTTCACCGGGCTTGGTCAAAAGCAGACCTTGGTCATTTATTGGTTTCGGCCGGATAACCGGCTTGATCCCAGGCCCGGAACCCATCCATGAATGCGCTCACATTGGTGAACTTCAGGGATTGCAACTTCTCCGCCACCATCAGGCCCTTATTGCAGTTGGCCAGGCCGCAGTAGACCACGATCCGGCGGTCCCGGGAGATGCCCTCCAAGACCCGGTTCCCCTGGCGCTCCAGAAGGTCCGAGGGAAGATTGACAGCGCCGGCAATGTGCAGTTCGGCGTATTCGTCAGCATCCCGGATATCCACGAACAGCGCCTGCCCCCCCTGGAAGATTTCGTAAGTCTGGGGCAGATTCAGGGTCTTCACTCCCTGAAATTCCACCTTGCGGCGTTGCTCCCGCTGTTGTTCCAGGTGGGCCGGCAGGGCTCCGGTCCAGGAGAGGCGCACCAGTTGCCATTGCTGCCAAATCCCCAGGACCGCGGCCAGCAGCAGGATAACCCCGGCCCAGGCCAGGTCCTGCGCTACCAGGCGGCGGCTTAGCATGGCGGCGCTGCTCCCCTTGGTGCCAATACGGTTCATTTAAAGTAAGTTCTAAGGAATCGGTGGGCAGTGCCCACCCTTCATTTTCTCGTCTTCTTGTCATGCTGAGCGAAGCGAAGCATCTCGTATTTAGAGATTCTTCGGTCGCCTCCGGCTCCTTCAGAATGACAAGAAATGACCTCGTATCATCTTGGCGCTTAAGTGAACGGTCTTACCTTTAAAGCAAAATTCCGCGGCATGTCGGGCTCAATGATTTTCTGCGGGATCATCTAGTTTCCCTTAAGATTATGGTCCTTTTGTGGGTTTTAGGCTATAAATTTCTTGGCTATGACCTCCATCTCTCCGCCCATCGCCGCCGTCGCCTTCGACCTGGGCAATGTCCTGGTCAAGGTGGACCACCTGCGTTTTTGCCGGGGTCTGGCCGAACTGGCCGGCTGGCCGCCCCAGGAGATTTATGCCGCGGTGTTTCAGAGCCGCCTGGAGCCCGGCTACGACCGCGGCCGCCTCTCCTCCCGGGAATTCCACCGCCGCCTCCAGGCCCGCTTCCGCCTGGACCTGCCTTTTCCCCGCTTCCGGGATCTGTGGAACGAGATCTTCGACCCTTTGGAAGACATGCAGGAGGTGGTGGCCCGCCTGGCGCGGCGCTACCCC
>Ga0187861_10004669_pt1 | contig 11343 bp, 7 predicted proteins | sample June2016WEW_10_1_3_FD_132986 | JGI IMG/M metagenome (GOLD analysis project Ga0187861, IMG submission 132986) | Peatland microbial communities from SPRUCE experiment site at the Marcell Experimental Forest, Minnesota, USA - June2016WEW_10_100 | ecosystem: Environmental > Terrestrial > Soil >...
AATAATGTCATTCGTTGAAACAAAGTTCATCGGCGTATTCATCTTAAACGTTGCCGGTGGATTCACCCAACGTTCCGATAGCTTCCATGGGTCTTTCATACCAAACGAATAATACCGATCGTATAATCCATAGAACGTTGTAACAGGCGGAGCTATAGTACCGTTGTATTCGTATCCTTTCACTATGCCATCAGCAATACGAAGCGTGAATGTAGCATCCGGTGGAATTTGTGTCCCATAGACTTCATACATTGCATTGCCGAGCATTTGTTCACACGCTTGAAGTTTTTCATTGATGTCGTTATATCTCTTCTGAATTTCTTTTACATGCATTTGTTCGGCAACAACAAATGCAATCAAAGGATCGCTTGATTTTAGAACAGCTTCCGGGGTTCCGGCAAGAAGAGCTTGTGTTTTCTCTTTCGAAGCAACGACTGAATTTGCGCTCAAATCTTCTGCTACCTTCTCGGGCGTTCGCCCCGCCATCAGTTTGTCAAACGGTTCATCTTTTCCAGCTAAAGCACGCTCCATAACACTCAATCGGAATGCAAGCAGCCGTTTCTCAACTTCCTTCGTTAAATGAGAAGGATAGAACTTTGTTCTCGTCGAATCTGCAAATGAGTCTTTAGATTGATTCGCAACATTCACAAGATCGGCAGCCAAGGACAAATACCTGGGGAAAACGCGACCGCGAAACCTTAGAGCGTCAAATTCCGCATAGAGCCCTGTAAGCTCGGATTGGTACTGTGCAATATCGATCCATGGATCGCCATATTCCTTTGTCAATTCTGGTTTGTCAAGCATGGCCTTTTGAAACTTCTTTTCAAAATCTTTTTTCTTCGCCATAAGCACAGGATCTTGCAAACCGTTTAAATATCCTGTAATTGCTTTCCGCGAGTTTTCTAATCCGAAAATTGTGTTGAGATATCTTATTTTTGCTTCAGGATGCGCTGCAATATACGATGAATAGATTTTTCCGACTTTCTCATATGTCTCTATACTTGACGGATATACAACATCGCGCAAATATTCCAACTGTGCCACCGTTTTCAAACGGTTTGTTCTACCTGGGTTTCCGATAACGAATACGGCATCTCCTTCTTGTGCACCATCCTGACTGAATCGGAAAAAGTTTTCGGTCTTCAATGGTTTTCCGTTATCATAAACGCGGAAAAAAGCGCAATCAAAATCGTACCTGGGATATGTGAAATTATCCGGGTCACCGCCAAAGAACGCCATCATATCTTCCGGTGCGTAAACAAGGCGTACGTCCGTGTAACGTTTGTATCCATAAAGTGAATAGCGTCCGCCATTGTAAAACGAAACAACACTAAACACCATCGAGTCTTGCGGCGCACTCGTTTTATATTTTGCTGAATAGCGTTTCTGGATTTCCTGCATCTTCGCCATGCGATTTGCGACCTTGGTGTTGCCTGTCGTACCGCTGTCAAACGCCTTTTGCACTTCTTTCGTAACATCTTCCATCACGAGCAACTGGTCGATAAAAATGTTAGATGCTTTCCGTTCATCACTTAATGTAGCCGCATAGAACCCAGCTTCAGCTAACCGCTCACCTTCTCTATTCACACTATCCAAAGCAGAGCGAGCACAATGATGATTAGTCATTACCAAACCATCTTCCGAAACAAACGATGCTGTGCAGTTTGGCAGGCGCAGTGCAGATAAGCGCGCTTTATCAAACCACTCTTTCGATGGAGTAAAGTTATAAGTCTTGGCGAAATAATCCATGGGCGAAAAATCAAACGTCCACATTTTGCCTGTATCAAACTGTCCGGCTTGAACTTTTTCTAGATCGATATAACGCGACATATCGCTTCTGGTAGCCTGCTGAGTCGAACAACCTGTTAAAAGCAATATTACAACAACAGATACGAAACTATACTTCAAGAGAAAATGTTTCATAGAAACCTCGTTTAGTTTATTTATTGTTTTATGATTGAAATGTATGAAGAACAATCTGCCGATGCAACCAATTCATTTTGAAGATTCAAACACTTTTTTCAACTAGAAATATTCCCTACATTCAGCAACAATGTTACTAAAACGAACAACATGGCGCACAGGGTTTATTCTTCTTATAGGAATGATGTGTCTTGTAAATTGGCATAAGGCAATCGCACAAGAACACGAGCAGAGAAGCGGGATTTCTAATTCATGGCTCGTCATGCAGGCTGTACCCGGTGTTTCATGGACGTGTTTTCCGCCACAAACTCACTTTTCTCTTGAATGGGAAGCTACACCTGTATTGTATTCATGGGGAATGACGAAGCTTGATCCTCCATTACACTTCTTCTTCGTTTCTCAACCAGAACGGTTTGCAGGTTCGGTCGAGTTCAACATCTCCACACAGTTTTACACGAGCCCTGTCGGGGCAAGCCATTGGGGATTTTCCGGACAACTTTTGGCGCATCTGCCGTTAGTGGAACATGGTGAATATGTCGGATTGAATCTTGGTGTTGCACGATATAACATTGCAGGGATGTCGTCAAATTATATTGTTGGCGGATTTTCGACACTCTTTGGCTTTCTTCATTATAATATAAAGTACAGCCCTGCTGATGAAATTTGGATGCACTCAATCGAATTCCGTTTTTTCTAATTTACAGCTATGAACCATAAGAATCATTTTCTGCGTTTCATCTTGTTTTCACTCATCATTTTTCACTGCTCATTAATCATCACTGGCTGTAGTTCTTTCTTCACTCGCTTCATTACAAACTCTTTTAAGAATCTTCCGAGTGCGCCCGATACTGTCGCCACAAAAATCGCACATCCAATTTTTAGGAATGTCGGATTGTCGGTCTTGTGGGTTGGTCATGCAACGTGTCTCATTCAAATCGGTGATAAAATATTTCTTACTGACCCAATTTTTACAAAGACGGCAGGAATGATATCCAAGCGTAGAATTGAACCGGGGATTCTACCATCATCCATTGACAAGCTGGATTATATTCTTATCTCACATATTCATTTTGATCACTTGAGTTACGGAAGTTTATCGATGCTGCCCAAATCTGCGGTGATACTCATGCCGATTGGCAGTGCAGAGTATATGCCAGAGTTTGGTTTTTCAGATTACCGAGAGATGAATCCGTGGACAACATTTGAAGCAGATGGTGTGCGTATTACTGCTGTGCCTGTCAAACATTTTAACGGAAGGTACGGATTTGACGGCTCCTGGCTTAATTATAACACTTACACAGGCTATATAATAGAGTATAAAGGCAAAACAGTTTTCTTTGCGGGCGACACAGGATATGATCCGGAAAAGTTCAAAGAGATTGGCAGAAAGTTTGCCATTGACGTTGCATTAATCCCAATTGCACCGATTGAGCCGCACGACTTCATGAAACGTGTCCATGCCGACCCAGAAGAAGCCCTGCAAATTTTTACTGACGTGCATGCGAAGATCATGATTCCGATTCATCACCGTACATTTGTACAAGGATTAGATTCTTCCCTGACCTTTGCACAAGATCAATTGAAAAGGCTAGTGACGGAAAGAAAAATAGAAGATCGAGTATTGAGTCTCAAAGTCGGCGAGCAGCGAGTACTCGTACCCTGAACTTTCTATTGCCGAAATAAAAGCGGCCCCGTTTCCAGAGCCGCCTTCCTTTAATCCACACAACAACTTTCATACTCAACCGCTTATCGAATCACTTACTCTTCTGCCTACTTTGATAATTCCATAACAGCTATTCCCCCGCCGGCCTGTGGAGGCAGTTTAGATTCAGTTTTAATAATTTTCCGGCTATCCTTTGCTATCCATAACTTTGTTCCGCCGGATTCTCCTTCTTTTGGAGTAAGCTCTACTTTCCATGTGTCGAAATCTTTTGCTGCCACAGCCACTTTTTCCGAGGCAACGACTGCCAAACCAATTGCTTTTTGTTTCTGTGCCATTGTTTCAAATTGATAGAGCGTCGCTTTGTAACCATCTGCAAACGGAAGAGTGCTGAGCGGCAATTCAATTCCAGCACCATCAGACAGCACAGTGTTTGCTGTCTGTGCTTTGATCGGCATTTCCTGAGGACCCATAATCAGCTTTCCATCAACTGAATTGCCAGAATAAGTTAAAACCATCTTTCCAGGTCCCTGAGTAGCAAATTTGCGAATCGGCAGCAAAGTTACAGCATCCATATCGAGCGTGTCAACTCCCGAACCCATTGCTCCGGAAGTTTCTTCAATAACACGCCATACATCTTTGCCCGCATAAGTCGCTTTAACAATTGTCCGCTTTGCATTTATCGTTATTTGTTGACCACGGACTTCCATTTTTATAGTATAGAGGAGTGTGTCGGGTCTCAGAAGCATGCAGTTGAAGGCAGGCATTATTTCTTTTGTAACTTCTGTTACTGGTTTGGGCAACGTTACAGTTTTAACATCAACGGTAATATCATTAAGCTTTTTCTGGATTACATCCCGCACATCTTTTTGCACTCTCCCGTTTAAATGCTTCGCGAAGAATTGTTCCATAGCTGTATACATGGCAATGCGGTTTTCTTTTCCGGCAAATCCATGTCCTTCGTCTGGTGCCACGATGTACTCGACCTGCCTGCCAAGATCGCGCAATGCGACAACGATCTGATCTGCTTCAGCTTTCTTCACACGCGGATCATTTGCACCTTGCACGACAAACAGCGGTGCTGTAATATTCTTTGCAGAATTTAAAGGAGATTGTTTCTCTAACATTTCTTTATCTTTGGGATCATCTTTATCGCCAACACGAATTGTAAATGTTTTCTTCATTGGCGCCCAGTATGGTGGTATAGAATTTAATAGTGTTATAATATTTGAAGGTCCCACAATATCGAATCCCGCCGCATACAAATCAGGAGTAAATGTCAATCCCGCTAACGTTGCATATCCGCCATAAGATCCACCGGAAATACCAACACGTTTCGGATCAGCAATTCCTTTTTTGATGAGATACTGTACTCCATCGGTAATATCATGCTGCATTGATCCTGTGCCCCATTGTTTATTACCAGAATTCAGAAATTTCTTGCCATATCCGGTTGAACCACGGAAGTTTGGCAGAAGCACTGCATAACCACGATTTGCAAGGAACTGCGCTGTGCTGTTGTATCCCCAGAAATCCCGTGCCCATGGTCCACCGTGTGGGAATATGATCATCGGTAAATTTTTGGCAGGAATTCCTTTGGGAAGCACAAGATATGCAGGAATCTCCATGGCATCGCGTGCTGCGTAACGTAACGGTTTCATCGGCGCCAAATTTTTGGATGGCAAGTTCGGACGCGATCTGTAAAGCAACTCGGTTTTTCCAGTCTTTCGATCAAATACATAAGTTGAGCCCGGATCAACATCGCTGCTAACATTTACTAGCCATAGACTTTCATCTTTGGTTGTGCTTACTAAATTTAAGTTGCCATTTGGAAATTGCTTTTTCAATTGCTCGTAGCTCTTTGCAAATTTTTTCTCTTTAGGATAGACACGAATAACATCTCCTCGATACATGGTGGCAAGCAATTCATTTGTCACATCAGAAAAAATTGCTGTACCAAAGTCAACTTCATTCTTGGGATCTTTTTCTACCAGCTTTGTAGTACCTGTCTTGAGATCGTATATTTCAAGTTGTGTTTTATCGAGTGCATCGCCCTTGTTTGTTTCCAAATAGAAACTGTCTCCATTCGGTGTGAATCGAATCGGATCAACAGATTCATCGGCAGTTACCGAATAGATGGATGTGAATGATGTGTCATGCAATTTTAGAATTTCCATTCCACCGTCGCTAGTTTGTCGAATGCCGAGTCGGAGATCACCATTGAGATCCGTCATCCAACCGGCAACGTTGTCTCCATTCTTGCGAATGAGAGTTCGTTCACCTGTAGTAAGATCAATTCTATAGACATCGTGAAGCGATGGATCGCGGTCGTTCAATCCCACAATAATTTCATTCGGTTTGATTCGCGGAACATCAATAATCATTGCACGAATTTTTTCCTGTGGCGTCAAATTACGCGCTGGAGGAACTGGATCGCCTGCAACTGTTGGATCAATCGCATATACGCGATAGTTTTCATCTCCCCCTTTATCCTGAACATATAGAACATATTTTGAATCTTGCGACCAGAAATATCCAGGAATCGGGCGCGTGGTATCAGCAGTGAGTGGACGCGCCTTTTCAAATGCTTCTTTTCGTTCTTTGATCCAGATATTCCGGACGTTTTTAAAAGGTTTGATAAATGTAATATACTTGCCGTCTGGTGAAAGTTGAGCTCCAGATATCTCTGGGTCGCCAAAGAATATCTCTCTATCAATAAGCGGCGGCAATTGCGCAAACAACGAACTTGATGAGAGAATCAACAGAATAGACCAACAAACAATAGAGCGAATCATGTTATGATCCCTTTCGTTAGTGGATAATGAATGGTTTGATTAAAACAAAGCGTCTTTAATTTCAGAAAAGATTAGGGGCTGCTGTTTTTAATGTAACCCCTGGTGTTAATGTATCAGAGAAATGTCAGAGTATCAACTATTTAGTTTTATGATGAAAAAACACACGCTTTTCGTTGATTATCCTTCAACTTCTCATTACATTTCCAAATCATCTTGAGGTAAATACTCTGGTAATAGTGGAATGAACATCGCGGTCTTCGCCTCAGGGCGCGGCTCAAATTTTCTAGCAATTCTTAACGCAATCGACGCTAGAATTCTTCCGGCGCAAATTGTTGTACTCATCAGCAACAAATCTGATGTAGGTGCGATGGAGATTGCACGCGCACATAATATTCCGACACAACATCTTTCTCAAAAAATGTTTTCGTCGGAAGAGGCGCTAGCGGATGCGATGCTAGAAGCGTTAGAGAAGAATCACGCAGAATTCATTGCACTTGCCGGATATTTAAAAAAAATTCCGGCGCGAGTGATTCGACAATATTGTAACCGGATCGTCAATATTCATCCGGCGCTGCTGCCATCGTTTGGCGGTGAAGGAATGTACGGCCATCGCGTGCATGAAGCGGTAATTGCAAGCGGTGAAAAAGTCTCCGGCGCAACAGTTCATTTGGTGGATGAAGAGTATGATTGCGGCCCAATAGTTTTACAGAAGACCGTCACTATTGCTCAGAATGATACACCGGATTCACTTGCAGCAAAAATATTGAAAATTGAGCATGAAATTTTCCCACTCGCGCTGAAAGCATTCGCTGAAGGACGGGTAAGGATTGAAGGAAGAAAAGCTTGGATAACGTAATAGTTCTAGATCCATTCTCAAAGTCAATTTCATCAGATGATGACATGCCACCGCTCACAATTAAGCGCGCGCTGATTAGTGTGTCAGATAAAAAAGGAATCGTGGAATTTGCAAAGGCACTTCGAGAATTCGGCGTAGAGATTATTTCCACTGGCGGGACATTTACAGCTCTGAAAAACGCTGGCATCGAAGTAAAACAAGTATCGGACGTTACCGGCTTTCCCGAAATTCTCGATGGCCGCGTCAAAACTCTACATCCGGCTATTCATGCCGGTATTCTAGCCGTGATGGATAATCCCGCACATCGCGAGCAATTACAGAAACACAATATAGAACCAATCGATCTTGTAGTCGTCAATCTCTATCCCTTTGAACAAACCGTAGCAGTTGAGAATGTGAAGTTAAATGAAGCCATAGAGCAAATTGATATTGGCGGACCGGCGATGGTACGTTCGTCATCAAAGAATTTCAGACATACGGCTGTTGTTGTCAACCCCGATCTTTATGGTATCGTGTTAGAAGAAATGCGCGAGCACAACGGCGCACTCACATTGCATACACGATTCAAACTTGCATGCCGGGCATTTCAACACACTGCACATTATGATTCAATTATAGCATCATATCTTGCCGGACTCACACCACAAAAAACTCTGCCAGATTCCATCACCATCTCACTGAAGAAAGAACAGCCCATGCGCTATGGCGAAAATCCGCATCAAGCAGCTGCGCTGTATGGGGCATTCAGCAGCCATTTTCAGAAACTGCATGGTAAAGAACTTTCTTACAATAACATTCTCGACATCAACGCAGCAGCATTGCTTTGTGCAGAGTTTAATGAGCCAACCGTTGTTATTGTTAAACACAATAATCCCTGCGGCGTCGGAACTGACACAACTCTTGTTGAAGCGTATCGAAAAGCATTTGCAACGGATACAAAATCTGCGTATGGTGGAATCGTTTGCGTGAATCGCCCGCTTGATAGAACGACGGCAGAAGCAATTAACGAAATTTTTACTGAAGTAATTATTGCACCAGAATATGAAAAAGGCGTGCTGGAATTTCTAACAAAGAAACGGGATCGCCGTTTAATGAAGCAGGTATCAAATCTGCGAAAATTTTGGGAGTTAGATTTACGAAAAGTTGTTGGCGGCGTTTTAGTGCAGGAACCGGATCAACACAGAATTCATCAAAGTGACTTACGAGTTGTCACAAAACGTCAACCAACCGAAGAAGAGATGCAGGCTCTGTTATTTGCATGGCGTATTGCGAAACATGTGAAATCGAATGCGATTGTATACACACTGGGCGACCGGACACTCGGTATTGGCGCCGGACAAATGTCGCGTGTAGATTCCTCTAAAATTGCAGCAATGAAAGCAACAGAGTCCGGATTTGATTTGCATGGCTGCTCAGTTTCTTCCGACGCATTTTTCCCATTTGCAGATGGATTGTTAGAAGCGATAAAAGTCGGTGCAACTGCAGTGATTCAACCCGGCGGCTCCATACACGACGAAGAAGTTATCAAAGCGGCCGATGAAAATGGAGTAGCAATGGTCTTTACTGGTATTAGACATTTTAGGCATTAAAATAATTCATTTTTAATTCATAATTTTGCAATTGGATTCTCATGGGACTCTTCTCAATGTTTTCTGCCGATCTCGCCATCGACCTTGGCACGGCAAATACTGTTATCTGGATGAAGGGCAAAGGTATCATCCTTAACGAACCATCCATCGTCGCGTTTGACCGGAACACGAAGCGCATCATCGCCATCGGCAATGAAGCGCGTGCGATGTTAGGCCGCACGCATAAAGACATCCGAACCATCCGTCCGATGAAAGACGGTGTTATTGCGGATTTTGAAATTGCGGAAGGTATGCTGCGCGAATTCATAAAAAAAATTAGCGCGGGGTGGGTGCCAAGCAGACGCATCATCGTTTCAGTGCCATCCGGAATTACGGAGGTGGAAAAACGAGCTGTGCGTGATTCCGCCGAGCACGCAGGCGCAAAAGAAGTTCACTTGCTTGCCGAACCAATGGCAGCTGCAATCGGTATCGGACTTGATGTTGATGCACCGGTCGGAAATATGGTCGTTGATATCGGCGGTGGCACAACAGAAATTGCCGTTATCGCATTGTCTGGTATCGTGAACGAAGAGTCGCGGCGCGTGGCAGGTGATGAGATGAACAACGCAATCATTCAATTCTTCAAACGCAATCACAACATCCTGATAGGCGAACGGACAGCGGAAGCGATTAAGTGTGAAGTCGGCTCTGCGATGCCGTTGAAAGAAGAAATTACGATTCAAGTTAAAGGACGTGACCTTGTGAATGGTGTACCGAAAACAACGGAAGTCAGTTCTGTGGAAATTCGCGAAGCGTTAAACGAACCAATTGCTCAAATTGTCGAAGGAGTCAAAGTCACATTAGAACGAACTCCGCCAGAACTTTCCGCTGATATTCTTGACCGCGGCATTATGCTCACCGGTGGCGGCGCATTGTTGAAGGGCCTCGACGAGCGGCTCCGTCTTGAGACAAATCTTCCCGTTCACGTCGCCGAAGAACCATTACTCGCCGTTGTGCGTGGTACAGGTAAGGTTATGGAAAACATGGACAAATACTCTAAGGTATTGTTGAAGGGAAAGAGGTATTGATAATTTTGAAACTCAAATTGTCAATTTCGAATTGATGACAATGACTTCTAATGGGTTGAAGAAAAGAACCAAGAACTCTGTTTTGTAATTTTCATTCCGAAATCCTCAATTAAAAGATGTTTCAACGACTATACGACATTCTGTACGAATTCCGAGAGTATGCAATCCTCGCTGTTTTAATTGTTGTTTCCTTCGTTCTGATGGCGATGAATGACAATCCGCAGATCAAACAGATCCGAGCTATTTCGACTGTTATCTTTGGTGGAATGCAGGAACGGCTTAGTTTTATTCCCACGTACTTTGGACTAAAAGCAGAGAACGAACTTCTTCATCATATCAATATTGAACTTGCTGATGAAGCGCAGCGGCTCCGTGAAGCAAAACTCGAAAATCTCCGTCTGCGGCAATTACTTGGATTAAAAGATCAACTGCCGTACAAGTTGATTGCAGCTCGTATCATCAACAAGAATCTTACACTCTTGCGTAACACAATCACAATCAATATTGGATCAAGTGACAGCATACAGCAATATATGCCGGTGGTGAGCGACGGCGGATTAATCGGCATCGTTACAGCAGTGACTAAGCATTACTCTACCGTCAATATTCTTTTAAATACAGAATTTCGGGTAAGCGGCAAGGTGCAGCGCAGCCGCGTAGACGGAATTGTTATGTGGGATGGAAAGACGCTCAGTTTAAAGAATGTTCCAAAAATGCGCGACGTCAAAGTGGGTGACGTTATTACGACATCTGAATACAGCAATACTTTTCCACCAGATATTCGTATTGGTCTGGTCAGCGATGTGCTCGAACAACCAAGCGCGCTTTTCAAATCCATCACAATTGAGCCTGGTGTTGACTTTGTGAAATTAGAAACTGTATTTGTGATGGCTTATGCCCAGGATAAAGAGCGGGTTGAACTCGAACAGCGAACAGGTCCTCGAGTCGGGAAGTAATTCTCCTCTACTATTCTTCTTCTTTCTTTACCTTGCATATTGCTCGTTTTTCCGTTACTTTAATTCCGAAAATTAAAACGAATACCGGCGAACTTACCGATGGCAAAGCTAAGCACAAAACAATCTGGCGCGACCCATATTCCGCATATTTCTATCGTTGTTCCTCTCTTTAACGAAGAAGAATCTCTGCGCGAATTATTCTCACTCATTAATGAGACGATGCGACAGATTAAGATGTCCTATGAAATTATCTTTGTGGATGACGGCAGTACCGATAAATCGTTTGAAGTTTTAACTGCATTGCATATCGAGTATCCGAAAATTATTAAAGCAATTCGTTTCCGGCGGAACTATGGCAAATCTGCGGCGCTTTCGGCGGGCTTCAAAGAGGCACAAGGTGAATTCATAATCACGATGGATGCAGACCTGCAAGACGACCCGAATGAAATTCCATCGCTCATTGAAGCACTTGGAGATTCATACGATTTAGTTTCAGG
>Ga0187861_10004673_pt1 | contig 11341 bp, 12 predicted proteins | sample June2016WEW_10_1_3_FD_132986 | JGI IMG/M metagenome (GOLD analysis project Ga0187861, IMG submission 132986) | Peatland microbial communities from SPRUCE experiment site at the Marcell Experimental Forest, Minnesota, USA - June2016WEW_10_100 | ecosystem: Environmental > Terrestrial > Soil >...
AAACAATGACAATGCCCAGTTCTACAAGGATCTCGGGCAGTACGGCGAAGGATCGATCATCGAAAGCCGGTTTTCACCCTACACTGCTCCCATAGGACCAGTAACTAATGATCAGGCTGCGTTCAAGCAGGCATATTTCGCCAAGTTCGGTACCTACCCGGACATGATGGGTGCTTCTACCTATGATGGAGTTTTCATCGCGGCAAAGGCAATCGGCAATGCCGGGACCACGGACAAGGCAGCAGTGAAACAGGCGCTTGTCAACCTGAATATGCCCCAGATCATCGAGGCGATGAAGAATCAGACCATCTCGTTCTCACCGGACTTCCGGGAGTCAAGATTCGATCTCTGGATGGAGCAGCTCTCGTACAACGCGACCATCGGTGAAACACGGCCCTCGATCGTCTGGCCGGACAACCTCAAAACAACGGACTTTACTATGCCTTCCTGGTACACGGCCGGCAGCGCGTAAATCCGTTCCATCCCTTTTTACCATAGGTAGCTGATTTCATAGAGTAAACGAAAGGAGGCCGGGTAGCGATGGACAACCTTGGGATATTGCTGCAGATCCTGTTCTGGGGGCTGTACGCCGGCTGTATCTATATCCTGCTCGCCACCGGCCTGAACCTCATCTTCGGGGTCATGAAGATAGTCAACTTCGCGCATGGCGAGTTCCTGATGATCGGTGCATACATCACTGCGACAGTCTTTTTCCTGACCGGCATCAATCCCTACCTGATCATCCTGGTGTCCATGCTCGCGCTCATCGGTATCGGGGCGGTTGTCGAACGGCTCTGTTTCCGGCCGATCCTCGGCACCGGCAAACTCAACGAGATCTTCCTCTCCATCGGGCTTATCTATATCTTCCAGAACGGCGCCGCAATGATATGGGGCGACTCCTGGCAGAGCGTAAAAAGTCCCTATGACGGCATTACGGTTCCTGTCGGCCCGCTCAGCGTCCCGCTCGATTACATCATCATCGTGGCCCTCACCGCTGTGATCCTCATTGCTCTCTACCTCTTCCTCAAAAAGACGAGGACCGGCATGGAAATGCGAGCGACGAGCCAGAACCGGAAGGGGGCGATGCTCGTCGGAATCGATGTCGAGCGGATCGATGTCATCAGCTTTGGCCTCGGGTGCGCGCTCGCGGCCGCGGCAGGGACGCTCTGGGTGGTGAGCGGGCAGGTCTTCAACCCGTACATAGGGTCGATGCCGGCAGTGAAGGCCTTTACCATCATCATCCTTGGAGGGCTTGGCAGCATTCCGGGCGCGATCATCGGCGGTCTCCTGATGGGTGTCGCCGAGAACGGAGCAGCGTTCCTTCTCGGCGGGATATGGAAGGACGCGGTCTCGTTCATTATCCTGATCGTCGTCCTCGTCATTCGGCCAACCGGGTTGTTTGGGGAAAAGGGGGATTGAGGAATCGTGAACTTCGGAAGGGATGAGCTGACAAAATACGGGCTCGTTGCAATACTTGCCATCGCGGCGGCCTTACCGTTCCTCTCGGATAATATGTTCCTCCTAAACCTCCTCATCCTGATGCTCATATCCATTATCTTTGCATCGGCGTGGAACCTGCTCGCATTCACCGGGCAGGGATCGCTCGGCCATGCTGCGTTCTTCGGTATCGGTGCGTATGCCTCGACCCTGATTGCTGTACAGAGTGGAATTTCCCCATTTATCACAATTTTCCTCGGGGCCGCAGTCGCCGCATTCATCGGTATCCTTATCGGGCTCACCTGTGTCCGGCTCAAGGAATGGTTCCTCGCGATGGTTACCTTCGGGTTTGCCATCATCGTCGAGACGCTGACGGTCAGCGTTCTCGCACCGGTCACCGGCGGCTGGGACGGGATCGCCTCGCCCCGGCTCATCAGCCCGTCCATCCCCGGTTACCAGTTCATCGAATACTACGTTGTCCTCGTCATCACGATCGCAACTCTTGTCGCAATCTGGTATATCATGAAGTCCCGTATCGGTCTTGCATTCCTCGCAATCCGGGAGAACGAGCTGGAGGCCCGGGCTGCCGGGGTCGATCCCGTCCGTTACCGCCTCCTCGCGTTTGCCATGAGTGCCTACCTCGCTGGGGTCGCCGGGGCGCTGCAGATTTACCATATCGGTTACCTGACCCCGGATCTGTATGGGGTCACAAACTCGTTCTGGCCAATTACCTATGTAATTCTCGGCGGCCTCGGCACCATTGCAGGACCGGTCATCGGGACGATCGTGCTCACGGTCATCTGGGAGGGGCTCAAAGGATCGGGACTCACGTTCGGTAGGTACGTCATCGTCGGGTTCATTCTGATCCTCACGATCATATTCCTGCCAAAGGGGTTCGTGAACCTGCCGGAACGGGTGCAGGTATGGTGGAAGGAACGTGGAAGAAAAGGATCCGGTGCGAGGCCGCAAAGGAGCGTCTGGAGATTTTTCTGATGATTTTACAGAACAAAAATTTTCAAATGCCACCCTTCACCGCTCTTTAGAATCCGAGATACGCTTTCTGGATGTGCGGGTCGCGCATGAGCTCCTTTGCCTTCCCCTCTTTGACGATCCTTCCGTTCTCGAGGACGTACCCCCGGTGGCACATAGTGAGAGCGTTTCGGACATTCTGCTCCAGGAGGAGAATCGTCATCCCTTCCCTGCCGAGCTGTTCGAGGGCCTTAAAGACCTGCCCAACAAGAAGAGGCGAGAGCCCGGTTGAGGGTTCGTCAAGGATAAGGAGCCGGGGCCTAGACATAAGCGCCCGGCCGATCGCGAGCATCTGCTGCTCGCCGCCACTCAGGGTTCCAGCCATCTGATGTTCGCGCTCACGCAGGATCGGGAAGAGCTGGTAAATATGCGCAAGGGTCTTTTGGGGTTCGTCCGAGCCGGTCCCACCGAGGAGGAGGTTCTCACTGACCGGCATCTTCGAAAAGATCTCGCGTTTCTCCGGTACGAGCGCGAGGCCTTTTTTAAAGAGATTGTTCGGGGGACGGCCGAGAATATCCTCTCCTTCGAAGACGATCGAGCCTGAAGCGTTCCGGTTGAGCCCGATGATGGTCTCGACCGTGGTCGTCTTCCCGGCACCGTTCGGACCGATCAGGGTCACAATCTCCTCCTTCTCCACCCGGAAGCTCAGGTCCCAGACAACCTGCAGGTTCCCGTGAAAAACGTTGAGGCCGGTCACCGCGAGCATGTTTTTCTCCTTACTTAAAACGCGTTGAAGTCACCGAGGTATGTATCGATGACCCGCTGGTTGTTCACGACTTCGTGCGGTATTCCGTCGGCGATCTTCTCCCCGTGGTCGAGCACGACTATACGGTCGGAAACCCCCATGATGACACTCATGACATGCTCGATGATGAGGATGGATATTCCCCGGTCCCGGATCTTACGGATCAGATCCACGGCTTCGTTGCTTTCTTTTGGGTTGAGACCGGTGGTGAGTTCGTCGAGCAGGAGGAGCTTCGGGTGGGATGCGAGCGCCCGGGCGAGCTGCAGGCGCTTGAGTTCGACGACATTGAGGTTCCGGTTGAGGGTTTCGACCTTCCCGGACGGGAAGTTGACCTCTGCAAGTATCGAAAGCGCCTGAAATTGTGCCTCTTTCATCCCCGGCGCCGTGTCATTCCCGAAGATGACGCCGATCATCACGCACTCCTTTGCAGTCAGGTTGGGGAAGGATTCGGCGATCTGGAATGTCTTTGCGATCCCTTTCCGACAGATCCGGTCCGGTTTCATGCCGGTGATGTCCTCGCCGCAGAACGAGACCGTCCCGGCAGTCGGGGAAATGATGCCGGAGATGATGTTCAGGAGTGTTGTCTTCCCGGCACCGTTCGGCCCCACAAGACCGACAATCTGGCCGTTTCCTATCTCCAGGTCTACCCGGTTCACCGCGGTAAGGCCACCGATCTGTTTGGTCACTGCCGAGAGACTGAGCATGCTTGAATAACCCCAATAGAAGCCGTTTTTATCCGCTGTGTTTTATATTCGTCAGGAGAGTATTAAACATATTTCGGGAATGGATCAACGGGCAATTACCGGAATGGGATCGCGAGTGCATACAACGTGTGCGGATAAATACCCGTCCCTTCCAATAGTTCCAGATATAAAGGTGAATCAATGCCCGTTGTAATACTCAAGATGCGCAAAGGCTGGACTACGGAACAGAAACGCAGGATCGTCAAAGAGTTCACAAATACCCTTGTCTCCACGCTCAAGATCGACCCGGAGGTCGTCACGATCATGATCGATGAGCACAGTCTTGAGGACATCGGCCATGGCGGCATGCTCCGCTGCGACGAACACTGACGCCCCCTTTTTTTATTGACAATCAGAAAAGCGGCCTTCACGGGAGCCAGATGAAAAAACAGGGCGCCCGGGCATGTACCTGTTACCCGGGGCAGACCGGGGGCCTACTGCGTCCGCCTGCCGGTCTTGCGCTCTTCGTACGAAATCCGGGTACTTCTCCCCGGAGTGAGTTTTTCCTTGTCCTCCTCTGCATTCTGGAAGCGCTCTTCAAGCGGTATCCGGGCACTTCTTCCTGGGGTGAGTTCTCCCTTGTCCTGCTCCGCGCTCTGGAAGCGCTCCTCAAGCGGGATCCGGCTGCTTCTGCCCTGGGTGAGCTTTTCGCCATCCGGCTGTGCACTCTGCCAACGTTCCTCAAACGGGATCCCGCCGCTCCGATCGCGTGCCGAAGGGTTGCCTGTCGGTGTGCGTCGGGAGGTCGAATCCCCATCCGGGATGAAATCAATACCGGCATCCGAAGAATCATCGGCGTGCCTCTCAGGACGACGGGTCGGGGAGCCGGCAGGGAGATCATCGGAACGCAGAACAGGCCGGGACGAAGAACGCGACGCGGTAATCCCACCGGTTTCTCTGGTATCATCTGACGTGTGCCGTGCTCCGGTATAAGCGAACCTGCTCCGGCCGGGTTCCGCCGCAGACGTGCCCCGGATCTTTGCCACCTGTTCATCAATCTCCGCTTCTGTTTCCCGGGCGCTCTTTTCCGTAAACATCAGGAACTGGAGGAATGCCTCGGGCTCGCGGAAGACCGTTGCATTGATCCTCTCGCAGACAAGCCTCCGCTCCACATCACCGTACCACCCGCCCGAACGTATAGTGATCGCTTCACCTTCGGGCTCAAAAACATAGACCCGCTCAACGCTGCCGTCACGCCCGAACGCGGTCTCGGCAACCCCGTTGCCCTCAAACGAGAAGGTCTTCCCGACCGCGCCGTAGTCCCCGCCTTCCCGCATCACGATCTGCCGGCCGCCGGCTTCGTACCGGAACGTACGGGGCGGCTGCCCGAAGGAAAAGGTCTCTTCGAGCATCCCATAGGTGTCAAACACGAACCGCCGGAGTATCTTTCCCGGCTGTGCAGGATCGTTTTCCGTCATCGTGTTGGAGGACGGGTCGAACCGGTAGAGCCTGCGGGTGACATCGTGGCTGTCAAGTACCAGGACACCGCTCACGCTATAACGGTAGATCCGGCTGATCGATTCCCGCTGGCTTCCAGAAAATTCGGTGATGACTGATTCTGTCATTCCCCTCTACCTCACGGTCTGCCTGATTTTTTAACGTTACTTCTTTTGCGCATAAAAGGGTTGTTCTCAAAGCCGGGATAAAGTGTCTCGCTGCAAGTACTGGTTTCGCAACCTTCATTCCCTCCTACTGCATATAAACAAGATGCAATGGCAGATGCATTCCCGGGAACTTCCCCCTTACCAGAACCGGTACCGATACCCGCACCGGCGTCGGAACCCCTGCCGGTGGCTGAGCCGGAACGCCCCTTGATGGATCATGGCAAGACCCTCTATCTTGCCAAGTGGTCTACCCGGCTCTGGGCCTGGTTTATCGATATCATCTTGTTAATTCTCTTTTTAAATATTGTAGGTGGTATTCTCGATATTATTAGTTTTAAAATGCATTTCGTATGGGATTTTGCACATGTGGGTCCCCTTGATGTGGGGATTGATACCTGCATCGCTTTTATTTACTGGACCGTTTTCGAAAGTTACAAAGGGCAGTCGATTGGGAAGATGGTGCTCAATATCCGGGTCGTCAACCGCGACGGCACCCGGATCCATTGGGGCACGGCTGCAATTGAAAGTATAAGCAAGGCATTATGCCCATTTATCCCGGTAATACTTGCTCTTGACTGCCTGATTGGGTGGCTTGCGATGCCGCATACAAAACTTCGTGTCTTCAACCGGATCTCCAATACAATCGTTATAAAAACTGACTACCGCGAGCCTGAAGGCATTCTGTACGTGAAGGACAAGGAATAATCCGGGAATTCCTGTCAGCAGATTTTTTTACTATTTCTCTTTTTAGGTAATAGGGATCATCCGGTTGGTTACGAGCCCATTTTTTTTAGAACCTCCATCCGTCGGAGTTTTATCCCATATGCGTGAAATCCGGCAGATCTTTTCGGTCCGTGAAGTTTATTGACTCTGCCGCTGTACAGAAGCAATATGCCTCTCGCATCAGAGCCGGTTCGGGATATCGAGTCGATGTACCACCGGAAGGATGGCCGGGTACTGATCGAGATCAAGCTGAGCTCCGTTCTCCAGCTCTTCAACTCCTTTGATCCCGCCCCGTTCTATGAGAAAGAGATCGATACTGCCGCAGAGCATTATATTGTTGATACGGTTCGGGATTTCCCGGCAAAGACGGAATTTAAGATCCTCATTTTCCTGCCCCCGGCGATTGTTGTGAGCGATGAGGCAAATAAGATCATGCCTGCCATCCACAACCATTTCCAGTACAAGATGCTTGTCGCGGACCGGAGATTCCGTGCGAGGTTCCGTTTTGGCCGGTGGAGCCTGCTTATCGGACTTACATCTCTTGCCATCGCGCTTGTTTCCCGGCAGATCGTTGCAACTATGTACAATACCTTTTTTGGCCAGCTCCTGTCCGACGCGCTGTTAATTGTCGGATGGGCAGCGATGTGGGAACCGATTACAGTTCTGCTCTACGAGCTCTGGCCCATCATCCAGACAAAGCGGATTTACGAGAAGATCAGCAAAGTGGATATTGAAATTCTGCCCCTGCCCGAAGGATAAGTTTAGGGAACACTCTCCGGCGTTATCATTTATCAGGCCGCAGGAAGGCGCCGCATGGGTGCTGCGTTTGAACCTTCAAGATTACCGCCGGCAAAATTAAACCGTGCCCGGATACCCGCCGGCAGTCCCTGCTCGGTGATGGGCGTAAAGCCAAACGAGGCATAAAAGGTGACGAGCGGTAATGTGGAGTGCATATAGAGTATCTCTGTGCCGCACACGGCAACCAGTGCCTGCACTGCATTTCGTGCATAGCCCCTGTGCCGGTACATCTCATCGACAAAGACGCCGTCGACTTCAAGGCCATCGGGGTGGCGCCGGCACCGGGCAACAGCGGCAAGCACCCCTTCGACAAACACCCCAAAGATACGGTCGGTGTTCCGGTCAGCTTTCTGCTGGTGGTATCCAAGCCATACCTTTTCTGCCCGGCCGAATTCTTCCGCTGACAGTTCGCGTGCCACAACCTCAAGGTGGATCCGGGGGTACCGGACGAAGATGGGGCGCTGCACCCGGCCTGCCACACCGGCAGCGGTGCGGCCGAGCGGAAGACTGGTGGCATAATCCCTGCTCCCGTACCGGGGTATCAGGACAAGGGAAACATCCTCCTCCTCTGCATACTCTGAAATCTCCGCTACAGGATCGCCGTACCGGACCACGGTGTGTACCCTTCCTGCGGGAAGGTTCAGCGCAGATATCAGTTCATTCAGTTTTGCGGTGGCTTGTGCATTTTGTGTCCCATGGTCTTCGCTCGGGACTGGTGTGGGCAGCACGTGCAAGAGAATGACTTCCCGGACATGGGGCAGTTCGGACAGGAATGCAAGAACATCGACAGTGGGTTTTGAGAAGTCGACCGGGCAGAGGATCTTAAAAAAAATATTCTGGCAGTACTTCTCCAGGATCTCCGTGTCCGGTGCGTCTTCGCCCCGGAAGTGCAGGATGACGACATCGGTCGTGCTCGTCCCGATTACGCCTTTTGAGACTCTCCCGAGCACCAGCGTGCGGAGCAGGTTTCTGCCCCGGGCACCCATCACGATAAGCGACGCCCGCTCACGGGCCGCGGTCCCGGTGATCGCGCGCACGATATTCCCGTATTCGCTCTGAACTACCAGCGATCGGACCGGGACGCCGAGCGGGGCAAGGATGTGTTCTTTTTTTTCGAGCTGCTGGGCCGGTGGTACCACAGGTTCGTTTGGCTCCCCATCGAGTACGTGGAGGAGGACAATCTCCTCCATACCGGGGATCTCCCCTATGCACTCCAGCACCCGGTCTGCATGGCGTGAGAAATCAGTGGCAACAAGAACCCGTTTGAACATATCCGCTCCGCATGTCTCTTTCCCGCCCAGAATCATTGAGAGGAATGTATACGGGACCGTTTTTGTGTCCCTCTAAATAATCGTTGTGAAGTAGGGGTGTCTCCGGACTCCGGTCCTCCCGGAAAAGCCAATAAAAAACGTATCAGATCTGGTCTATCTGCGGCATGAGCCGCTGCTCAATCTGCTTCTGGCAGACCTCGCAGAAGCACTTCTTTTTCCCGTTAAGCTCATCGAGTGTATCCGGGCAGAACATGATGCACTCACGGTTGTGGCAATGGGTAAGTCCCAGCAGGTGGCCAACTTCGTGTGCCCCCTCCTTTACCAGTCGATCGATAAGGTCGTCGTCGTTTGCGTCCAACCCGTAATATTCGTTGGCGAGCCGGGCCGTGGAGATCACCGCAATTCCTGTGGATTCCCGTGCAAGGCCGAAAAGGGCGGAATGACCGGGATTGAAGAGATCCTGGCTGACCACAAGGAGGATGGGATCGGAAATACGGTGCTGGTGTTTGTAGGCAGCCAGATGGTCCAGCTGCACCTGTGCATCGATCTGTTTTCGCGCATTTACAAAACCCATGATACGCACCGGGTTCTCAACAACCCCGACAGGTAACCCGGTCACCGCCGCGATCGTCCGCCCGACCGGCAGCTGGAGGCCTTCCGGGGAAAGTTGATCCCAAAAAATATGGAGCCGCATCGCTCAGTTCTATTGGATGGATGGCTATAAACATATTGAGCATTGCATCGGCACATATATCGCGGCACACTACCACCATCCCGTTGAGATCGGTGTGGGAAAGAATCCTGATGCCGCGCGGTGCGTTCACGATGCGGGCGTCAGCATACGGGCTACCGATATCCGTCCGTGCCTGCTGCCGGACTGGTTATCCTTTTCCCGCGACGATATATTCTTGCCCGATCTGTCCTGCTATGCGGGTGCCGATGTCCTGTATGCCATCCGCCCGGCAGAAGAGATGATCCCCCCGCTGATCGCGCTTGCCAGAAATCTCGACTGCGATCTCGTGGTCTACCATCTTGGTTTTGAATCCTATGGGAATGGCGGAAAGATCACCGATTGCGGCGTACCGCTCCACTATTATTACCGGTGCAGTCAGAACCCGTCAAAAAGCGTCGACTGATTATTGGCCACCGGTTTCTTATCGGACGCATCCGGTGCGGGTGCGATCGTTTGCACTTCCGGTGGCATACCGGGGGGTGTCGCCGGAGATTTAGTCTCTGGAGACGCGGCCGGATCGTGTTCCTCGCCAGCAGTGCCTGCTTTTGTTTTCCTGCCCTTTTTCTTCTGTTCCAGTTCCTTTTCATGTTCCGTTTTTGTTACTGCTTTTACAATCTCCAGTGCCCGTGCCCGGTCGTTTAAGAAGAAGTTAAGCCCTTCTGCGTCGAGCATCAGTTCGCGGGTGAAGGTTTCGGGATCGTGCTCCACGAGAAGGGCGATGGTGCCCAAGTACTTCTCGCGCAGGGTAATTTGGGGGATCTGCATGGCGGCAGCAAGGCGCGAGAGTACGGTGTACCGGATCGCCTTCTGCTTTTTTGCCGTGGACATCTTCTGCCAACGCTCGGGGGGCAGGATCCGGGTATGGATGCCTTTTCCCCCGGCTGCATCGGCGACGCCGAGAAGCATCACCGCTGTTGCGTACCGCCAGAGCGTGTGGTACTGGCGCCGGTAAGTATACCCAATATATTCGTCTGCACGCGCAAGCGAGCGGTAGGCCCGTTCAACGGCACCGGGATCGGTAATAACATGCACGTTCCCCTCCACCCACTGCTCAATATTTTCAGGGATATCATCGACATCCCACGATAGTTTCATCAGTTCCTCATCAGGTGTCTTCGAGAATACCGCCGAAACAAGCGAGAAGATCGAGACCCGTTCACCCTTCTGGGAGGTGTGCACCTGATTCCCGTCAAGCGATTCGCGGCCGATCGCCGAGGCATAGAGCATGTTCACGGCTGCCCGCACGTCCCCCCCGGCACTTTCGGCTATCTCGTGGATCGCCGCTTCTGAACAGGTGACCTTCTCCTTTGCGCAGATAAATTTGAGCCGGGGGGCGATCGACCGGGCCGGAAGTGCCCTGAACTGGACCGGCTCGCAGCGCATGCGGAGCTCCGGGGCAAGGCCGTAGAGATCGTTTGCGATGAGAAGCATGGGTTGCCGGGCGTTTTTTATGCATTCAATGATTGCTTTTGCCCCGCCCCGGTCAGCGGTTCCCTGCAGGTTGTCGGCCTCGTCCATCACGACAAGTTTCCGTGCTGACCCGGTCAGGCTTGCTGTGGTGCTGCCGGCGCCGGCAATCCGCTCGATCACGGCGGCCGTTCTCTGGTCGCTCGCATTGAGCTCGATCACATCCCAGTTCATATCACGGGCGAGTGCGTAGGCAGCTGACGTCTTGCCGATCCCAGGCTTGCCGTAAAGTATAAGAGGTTTTGACCGGAATGTCCAGGTCCGGGCCCAATCCGCCATCTGGCGGATCGCGGCGGTGTTGCCTACGATATCCGCAAGGTGTTCCGGACGGTATTTCTCAGCCCACTCCATACCAAAAGAGTCAACTCCGCATCAAATAAATTATCTCTGATGAGGCCACACATAGCGTACTGCAATTTATTAGAGTGGTGCATATCCGGGTGACAATAGTGGTTTCTGACTGTTCCACAACAAAGATCGCGCAAGTAGTCAGGGAATATGAAGGCGTAAGGAGGAAACATGCCATCGGAGAGATGGTCAAGGCCCTCAGGATCGATGCTCCCCATGTCGTCGCCTCGTTTGGCGAGGATGCGGCGGTTATCGAGCACAACGGAGAGGCGCTGCTCCTTGCAGCCGATGGCATCTGGAGCCGGCTCATGGAGGCTGACCCGTACTGGGCCGGTTACTGCTCGGTCCTTGTCAATGTCCACGATATTGCCGCCATGGGCGGAAAGCCGATCGCGATGGTGGATGTCTTCTCGATGCCCAAAAATACCCACATCCACGAGCAG
>Ga0187861_10004674_pt1 | contig 11338 bp, 10 predicted proteins | sample June2016WEW_10_1_3_FD_132986 | JGI IMG/M metagenome (GOLD analysis project Ga0187861, IMG submission 132986) | Peatland microbial communities from SPRUCE experiment site at the Marcell Experimental Forest, Minnesota, USA - June2016WEW_10_100 | ecosystem: Environmental > Terrestrial > Soil >...
CGCGCCAACGTCCCCACCATCTTTGTCTCCGGCGGCCCGATGCGGGCGGGCACGGACAGGCAAGGCAAGAAGATAGACCTGATTTCCGTCTTTGAGGGCGTCGGCGCGCTGGCCTCGGGCCGGATTGACGAGGCGCGGCTGCTGGAACTGGAGCAACTCGCCTGCCCCGCCTGCGGCTCCTGCGCCGGCATGTTCACCGCCAACTCGATGAACTGCCTGTGCGAAGCCCTGGGCATCGCGCTGCCGGGCAACGGGACCATTCTGGCCACCGTGCCCGAACGCCACGAACTCGCCCGCGCCGCCGCGAAACAGCTCCTGGTGTTGTTCGAAAAGGACCTCAAGTTCCGCGACGTCGTCACCGCCGCGGCGATAGATAATGCCATGGCTCTCGATGTCGCTATGGGCGGCTCGACCAACACGGTCCTCCACGTGCTGGCCCTCGCCCACGAAGCCGGCGTGGATTACGGCATTGAGCGCTTCAACCTGATCGCCGACCGCACGCCGCATCTGGCTAAGGTCAGTCCGGCTTACGACGGCGCCCGCCAGTGGCACCTCCAGGACATCCACGCGGCCGGCGGCGTCCCCGCGATCTTGAAAGAACTGAGCAAGAAGCCGGGCGTCCTCAACCTCGATTGCCCCACCGTCACGGGCAAGACCGTCGCCGAGAACCTGGCGGGCGTGGAGAACAAGAATCCCGAGTGCATCCGCCCGCTGGAGAATCCCCACAGCGAGCGCGGCGGCCTGTGCGTGCTCTTCGGCAACCTGGCCGCACAGGGCGCGGTAATCAAGGTCGGCGCGGTGGCGCAGACGCAGATGAAGTTCCAAGGCCCCGCGCGCGTCTTCGACGGCGAAGAAGCCGCGCTCGACGCGGCCAAGCAGAACCTGATTCAGGCCGGCGATGGCGTGGTTGTGCGCGCCGAAGGCCCGCGCGGCGGCCCGGGCATGCGCGAGATGCTGCAACTGACCTCTTACCTGAAGGGCACACCCCTGGGCGAGAAAGTGGCGCTCATCACCGACGGGCGCTTCTCCGGCGGCACGCGCGGCCTGTGCATCGGGCACGTCTCACCCGAGTCGGCCGAAGGCGGCCCGATTGGCCTGTTGCGCGACGGCGATGTCATCTCCATTGATCTGCCCGCACGCAAACTGACCGTGGCTTTAACCAGGACCCAACTGCGCGAACGCAAGAAAGGCTGGCGCGCGCCCGAACCGCGCTACAAGCGCGGCTGGTTGTCGCGCTACAGCAGACAGGTCACCAACGCGGCGCAGGGGGCGGTGCTGAAGGAGTGATGAAAGCCAAGTGCCATCCAATAGGTTACGGTTTCTTTGCCGGCTCAGGTTCCCGTTTGGCATAGATGAAGTGCCCCTTGCCGGTTCTCTCCAGTTCCCGCTGCAGATCCAAATAATGCTGGATGAGACGCCTCGGGTCATGGCCATATTTCGCTGAGATCTCGTGACGGACTTTCCTGACATCATCAATGAGCGGATCAGGTTGCATCTTCAACTCCTTCTCCCAGCAACTCCAGCGGCGTAAGCAGGGACGGCACGTGCAGGCCAAGCAATGTGTTCACCCGGCGAATGTGTTCAACCTTCGAATGGTTCGCCAGATGCCTGCAATTCCACGTTAGTAGTATATCACATTTGTGAAAGGAAGCTAGAGCCAAGTGCAGCGCATCGCCTGCTCGATCCCTTGGCATTACATAGCGCTCGATGTAGACATCAACGATGTCGAAGATCTGTGGTTCAGCGGCAAGATCGGGCAGTCCAGTGAGGAGATCGAGCCGTTGCTGCCTTAGGCTGGGATTCCCCGCGCCGACTTCTTCACGAACGGCAAGGCTCGTGACCAGCTCGTAGCCCTGACGGTGGTAATCCCACCATTCGCGCGTCCACCTCTGGCGAGCTACCATCTCCGGCTCGCTTCGCTCATCATAGTAAGCGCTGGGTATCGTGGCTTCAATATACACCCGTTCCATATCTCATCAATTTATCTATCGGCGCGTATAAGGGCAAGTTACTTCTCATGCACCGCCTTGACCAGCGCCTCCACGTTCTCGAACGGCGCGTCGTTCTCAATCTCGACGTAGAACATCGCGCCGCCGCCCAGCCGCGTATGGATTTCCCTGTACCGCCTCACGGTGCTGCGAATCTCCTCCGGCGTGCCCCGTGGGACGAGGTACTGGCGGTCCAGGTGCAGGTACAGGAGCGTGCGGTTCCTGGCCGCTTCGCGCGCGAAGCTCTCCGGGTCGTAAAGCCCGGTCTGGTGCCACAGCGCGTTGATGCCGCACTCGACCAGGTCCTGGTACAGCGGGTGCACCGCGCCGCAGGTGTGGTACATCACGCGCGCGCCGCCGGACTTGGCGTGCGCCATCAGTTCCCGGAGGCGCGGCTTGAATATGCGGCGGAACGTCGCGGGCGAAATGAGCAGGCCGGTCTGCGTGCCCCAGTCGTCGGCAAAAACGATCACGTCCGTGCCTATGCCGAGATGGTACTCGATCTGGCGGTGGCGATACTCCACTAATCTGTCCAGAAAAGCCAGCAGCGCCGGGTTCTCATCGGCCAGGTCCATGAGCACCTCTTCGAATGGGCGCAGCGCATGGAGTGTCTCGAAATGATTGACCCAGCCGCCGAAAGTCAGGTAATTGCGCTTCTGCTCGGCGATCGTTGTGCGCGTGTTCTCAAACTCCGCGCTGCCGGGCGCGGGCACGGGAGGGAACGCCACGGGCTCGCCCCAGGCTTGTATGGCGTAGCGGTGCGGGTGCCCCGCCACACCGAAGATGCGGTGTTCCCACACCGTCCCGAATTCGTCCGTCTTGAATTCGCGGTACGTGCCGCCGGCATCGAATGCCTCCCTGGGCGGCTGCGGGATGGTGTCGAACGTGATCGCATTGTCAGGCGGGTAGGCCCTGAACAGGTCAATCATTTTCTGGCCGTGCACGTACAGCCCGGCGGTCGAAGCGTGGTAGTACACCGGCAACCTGTCCGGGCCGGCAAAATCAAAGGCCTTGAGCATGCGTTCGCGTGGAGTCATGGCGCTGTTCTACCAGGAAAGCCCCGCCGCCCTACGTCACGTGCGTCGTTACGTCCAAGCCGGGGATGTTGCGGAAGTGGTCGCCGTTGTGTGTCAGCAGCCGAATGCCGTGCCGCACGGCCGCTGCCGCTATCCAACAATCTCCGGAGAGAATCTCCTGTCCGATGCTTCTGCGGTGTGCCATGATTTGAGCCCAGCAGTCCCCAACAGCGGAATCATAGGGCACGATCTGGTAGTGCTTGAGCACCTGCAGCAGTTGTTCGATTCTCTTTGCTTTCCATTTGCGCTCAATGGTCCAGAGCTTGAGTTCCGCGTAGGTTTGGAAGGACAGGCAGAGCTGGCGGTCCCGGACGTCATCCGCATACAACTCGCGCCGCGTGTCTTTCTTGAAGAAAAATGAGAAGGCATCCGTGTCCAGAATTGCCCTGTCCATCAGCGACGGGCCTCCTGTACGGTCGCAAGAAACAGCTCCAGGGAGTCCTCTGCCGGCCAGTCGCCGGCGAGTTCGTCCAGTGAGGAGTGGGGCTGCACCTGCTGGATGTTGGCAAGTTGCTCAAGGGAGTAGCCTTGCCAGAACGCACCGGAATCCAGCGGCACGGTTTCTTCGCTTTTCAGACCGCGCTCCCAAATTGAAGGCCAATTGTGCATGAATGGCTTTAGGCGCTGCTCAAACTTCTTGTAGCTCAGGTGGCGTTTCTCGTTGTTCTCCCGGTCATGGCGGCGTCCTTTCTTACCAGGCGTGTTAGCCCAATCCTCAAAATCAGCGACAAGCCACTCGTTTAGAGTACTCGTCGGCAGAACGAAAAAAATGAGGTCCTTGGTTTCAGGTGTGAGGTTCACGAGAACCGTGAAATCCCGCTCCTGCCCAAGATTGCGAAAGATGCTGCCGTCCTTCTTCGCCACCCACTGCCAGTCCGTGTATTCAGAGGACTTGGTCTTAACGCGGACCCTCACGGTTTCGGCGCCCTTCGCGGCAAGGATGTCAACGCCCGGCGCGTTTCTAGGGGCGAGTGCTGCGACAACGCCGCGCTTGAGGAGTTCGGCTGCAACATAGAACTCCCCCGCGTTCCCGATGAGTGTGCCTTCTCCCTTCTTGATACGGCCCGCCATTTGCGCCCCCTAATGCTATCCAAAGTCTAGCCCCGACGGAGCTGCTTGTCAAGCTCTCTGAACCATGCCAAAAAGGCTGAAATCCGGCCCGCGTGCAGTGTATAATCCTGCGGAGCTGTAGACAGAGGAAGGCAGATGCTTGAAGGAACTCGCGTTGCCCGGTTGCGAGCCGGGGTGCTCATGCTGCTGGCCTGTGCGCTGGCGCTCCCCGGCGAACCGCCCGCCGCGAAGGCGGCTGATGGTCCCTTGTCGCAAGAGGAAATCAAGGAGGCGCTGCGCACGGTGCTGCGCAACGGCGCCAAATCCGCTGTCGCCAAGCTCGGCAAAGAAGACGGTTTCCTCAAGGACCAGGCGGTGAAGATTGCCCTGCCCGCCCATCTGGAGCCCACGGACCCCGAGGAGCGGACAGCCAAAGCGGACCTGGCCGCCGCCCGATTCGTGCGGCTCCTGAACCGCGCCGCTGAGACCGCGGTTGCAGGCACTGGGGAGATACTCGCCGAAGCCGTCGCCGAGTTGGCCTTGGGCGACGCACGCGAAATCCTCAAAGGGCCCGCCGACGCGGCCGCCCAGTACTTCAAGCGCACCAGCAGCGAAAGTCTGGAGAAACGCCTCCTGCCCCTCGTCAAGCAGGCGGCGCTGGATGTCGGGGCCGCTGACGCCTACAGAGTGCTGGCCAAGCGGGCCGCGCTCGGCGTCGGCAAGAGGCCCGCGGCGGGCAGCTTCGATCCCAATCTGTACATCACCCAGAAGACGCTGGACGGCCTGTTCGTGAAGATCGCCGAAGAAGAAAAGCGCATCCGCGAGGACCCCGCCTCCCGGACCAGCGAAGCACTCAAGAAGGTCTTTGGCGCAGCCGCGAAGTGAGGGGCGAGGGGCGAGGGATTAGGGGGCGGCGCGCATGTTGTGCCTTGGCATGACTCCCATAATTCCCATAACTCCCATTAGCCGTGCAGAAAGGAAATTCTCATGCCCCATCCCCCACCCTTCGTTTGGCACCCCGGTGACACTGGCAACCGCAATGTTCACGTGTACTTCCGGAACGAGTTCCACTTGAGCGGCGAGCCGAAGAAGGCGGTCTTATGCCTCTTCGCAGACTCGAACTACCACTTGCGCGTGAACGGCGAGTTTGTCGGATATGGCCCGGTGCGCTTCTACCCGGAGTTTCCGGAATACGACACCTACGACTTGCGCCCGTTCCTGCGCCGCGGCGCCAACGTGATCGCCGTGCACGTGCTGTACAACGGCTTCGCCACGTTCCACACGCTGGCCAACAAGCCTGGTTTTGTGGCCTGGGGCAGCGTCCGTACCGCGGGCGTCCCGCCCGCCGGTGGAAGGCTGAAAAGGCGCGAGGACGAAGGCGGGCGGGACGCCCGCGGTACGCTTGACTTGACCACGCCCGGCAGTTGGCGGTGTGCGCCGGCCGCCGGATACGACCCGGAAGCGCCGCGCTTTTCCTTTGCCCAGGGGCCGATTCACATTTTCGATGCACGCCGGGACATCCCGGGCTGGGACAGGCCGGGGCGCGTGGCAGGGAAGTGGCGCGCGCCCGAGGCCGTGGCCTGGCAGGACGCTTGGGGGCCGCTGCGCCCGCGCTCCATTCCGCAGCTTACGCAAGACACTGTGCTCCCCGTGCGTTTGCTCGCGGCGCACGAAGAATTTGGCTCCGAAGAGATCATCTCCTTTCGGATAACGCAATCCTATCCGCCGCACCTGCACGTGGCGCCTGAAGCGCACGGCTATGCCTGTACGCAGATCTACTCCCCGCGCGCGCAGAGAGTGCGCTGCGGGCTTTACTGGGGCGAGCATTTTCTGAACGGCCGGGAGATTGTGAAAGAAGGCCAGCGGCCCGAGCAGCTCGCGCGCAACGATGCCGAGCTGGATTTGCGCGAGGGCTGGAATGAGTTCTTCGTCCACTGCGGGCTGGTTATGGCAGTCTGGGAATTCCATCTGGCCTATCCGAAGAGCGCCGGCCTGGAGTTCCGTGCCGCGACCGTCCGAGCCGCGACCGTAAGGGAGCGCTCAGCACCTCCGCTTGCTGACGCGCGCGCCTCGGATGTCGCGCCGGATGCGTTCTGGATTGCCGGGCCCTACTCCCGAGAGGAGGCGCAACGGTTCTCCGGAGCGCAAGAGCCGAAGAAGCTGAAGGCTGAGCATCTGCCGCCGCTGCGCGAAGCCCTGCGTGCGCTCTGGCGGCCGGTCCGGAGAAACACCGTCCCGGCCTCGCCCGCGAAAGGGCTGGCCTGGTTTGAGCCTGGCCCGGACCTCATGCTCGATCCGCACGTCGTACAGAACCTGCCCGTGCCGGTGGCGCGGCCGGCATCATTCACGTTCGACATGGGCAGCGAGGTGCTGGGACGGATTTTCGTCGAGTTCGATGCGCCGGCCGGGACTGTGGTGGACGTGGGTCATGCCGAGGAACTGAAAGGCGCCAGACCATTCCTCTACAAGATGGTGCTGACGCACGCGGGCGAAAGGCACATCGCGCGCGGCGGGCCGGCGCGGCTGGAGACTTTCGCCCCCCGTGGTTTTCGCTATCTGCAAGTCGGAGTGCGCGGCCACAGCGGACCGGTGACGATTCGCCGCGTGGGTGTGGTGGCGCAGGTCTATCCGCACCGGCAGCGCGGCGCTTTTGAGTGCTCGGATAGTCTGCTCAACCAACTGTGGGAAATGGGCTGGCGCACGCTGCGCGCCTGCTCTGAGGACGTGTATACCGATTGCCCGTGGCGCGAGAGAACGTTGTATGCGGGCGACTTGCTGCCTGAGTTCGCCACGACACTGGTGACTTCCGCCGACACGCGCCTGGCGCGCCGCTGCCTGGACATTTTCCTGCAATCCCAGTCGCCGGAGACGGATTGCCAGCAAGGCATGGCGCCGCGGGAGCGCGCCGGCGATTCGCTCCAGGATTATCCTCTTATTACGCTGCTCATCGCCGACTGGTACTTGCGCTATGTGGCGCAATCCTCCGGATTGCGCCAGGATAACCGTGCCTTCTCCTCCTCTGCCTACGTCTCTTTTCAGAAGATGCTCGCCAAGCTCCTGTCGTACCGAAAAGCCAACAAGCTTTTCGCGCCGCCCGGCAGGCCCTTTATTGACCACATCGAGCAACTCAAAGACGGCCAGGTCTGCGCCTTCAATGCGTTGATTGCGCGCGCGTTTCTAGTGTTGGCGGATTGGGCGCGGCGCCTGGGGCTGGAGAAGGAAGCGCGAGTCCACGAGCGCATCGGGCGCGAGACCGCTTCGGCGACGCGCCGCGCGTTCTGGGATGAGAGCGCGGGAGCTTTCAGCGATGTGCTCGTGAACGGCCAGCCGGCCAACGCGCACGCTATCTCATCGAGCGCCTGGCCATCCTGTTTTGGGCTGACGGCACCTGCGCAGGAAAAACGCATCCTGGAGCATTTCCGCAGACAGGCCGAGGCCGCCGTCGCGAATTTTGCCCAGTCGCGGGAGCAAGACGCCCGCAAGTCGTTCTGCTCTCCCTACGGCGCGTTTTATCTTCTGGGCGGCTTGTATGAGCATGGCGGCGAGGGCTGCGCCGAAGACTTCATGCGGCGCTTCTGGGGCCCCATGACCGCATGCGGCCCGGGCACGTTCTGGGAAATGTTCCACGCCGGCGACTCGCTGTGCCACGCCTGGAGTTCCGCGCCAACCTACTATTTGTCCACGCGCGCCCTTGGCGTGCGGCTCGGTTTCCCGGACAACACGGACCTCGCGCGCGTGGTCATCGCGCCACAGTCGGAGTCGCTCGACTGGGCCAGAGGCGTGGTTCCGCATCCGCGCGGCAAAGTGGAAATCGCGTGGCGCGTCGCGGGAGGGCGCCTGGTCCTGGACTACTCGGTCCCCAAGGGCGTGCGGTGTGAGGTACGGCCCCAGGGGCGGTTGGGTAGGTTGCCAAGATAATCATTTTGGGTTATTGTGAATGTCGGAGAAATGAAGCGCCGAGGGCCTGAAATGAACCTACTTGCCTTTACAATTCTATGCTTTCTCGCGGTTTCAGTAACCGCCGCGGATCAGCCCGCCGACTCCCCCACCCCGCCCCTCCCCGCGACTGGGAAAGAAGACCCGGACCTCGCCAGCTTTGACGAACTGATGCGTTCCTTCATGACCGAGCATCATGTGCCCGGCGGCGCGCTGGCCGTGACAAGAGGCGGACGGCTGGTCTACGCGCGCGGCTTCGGGTTTGCCGACGCGCAGAAGAAAGAGCCCGTCCTGGCCACTTCGCTCTTCCGGATTGCGAGCTTGTCGAAGCCGCTCACCGCGGTCGGGGTGCTCCAGTTGGCCGAGCAGGGCAAGGTGAAACTGGATGAGCCGATGCTCTGGCAACTGCCGCCGGATACGCGGCCGGCCAACCTCGGCGATCCGCGCCTGGAGCAGCTCACGCTCCGCCAGTTGCTGCGGCACACCGGCGGCTGGGACATCGGCAAGATCGGCTTCGACCCCATGTTCCGTTCTATCGAGATCGCCAGGGCGGAGAAGACCGCGCCGCCCGCCCAGGCCGAAGACATCATCCGCTTCATGCTGCGCCGCAAGCTGGACTTCGATCCCGGGGCGGGTGGCGCCTACTCGAACTTCGGCTACTGCGTGCTGGGCCGGATCATCGAGCAGGCTGCGCAACAGAGCTACCAGGAGTACGTCCGGGAACACGTGCTGGCCCCACTCGGCATACGCGAAATGCGCCTGGGCCATACGCTGCCCGAGGGACGCGCGCCGGGCGAGGTGGAATACTTCGACAGGAAGGGGCAGAAGGGCGCCGCGGTCGTGGGCGAGCCGCTCGGCAGGCAAGTGCCCTTGCCATACGGCACGTTCTACCTGGAAGCTATGGACGCCCACGGCGGCTGGCTCGCCCCGGCCGTGGACCTGGTGCGTTTCGTGGCGGCTTTCGATGACGCCGAGCACTGCAAGATTCTGAAGCCCGAGAGCGCCCGCGCCATGTGGGAGAGGCCGCCGGGCGACCCCGGCTTCGAGAAAGACGGCACGCCCAAGGCCGCATACTACGCCTGCGGCTGGATGGTGCGGCCCATCGGCAAGGCGGGCAAAGTCAACGCCTGGCACACGGGCATGTTGCCGGGGACCTCAACCTTGCTGGTCCACAGGCACGACGGGCTGGACTGGGCGGTGCTCTTCAACAGCGACGGCGATGACAAATGCTCAAGCCTGAGCGGCGCCATTGACCCGCTGGTCCACCGCGCGGCAGATGCGGTGCGGAAATGGCCGGAGGAGTAACGAACGATTAGCCACAGAGAACACAGAGAACACAGAGAAAGATGTTTTTGATTTTTGATTCCAGCACGTCCGGAAGTTCAATCCAAAATCTAGTATCCAAAATCCTCTCGGTGTCCTCTGTGCTCTCTGTGGCAAGAAGTCCTTACTTTCCCGCCAGCTTGGCCCCCAGCGCCTTCAGTGCCGCTGTGGCCTTGACGTCGGGGCAGCCTTTGGCGAGGACGGGGTCGGCAAGTTTCTTCAGCTTGAAGGACTGCGCCACCGACTCGATGCTGGCAATGGCCTTCCCGCCGCCGCCGTGGGTCAGGAAGGCGGCATAAGGCTTGTCCGTGACTGAGCCTTGGGTGGGATAGAAGGCGCGGTCGAGGAAATCCTTCAGTCCGCCGCCCATGTAGCTGAAGGCATCATAAGAGCCCAGGGCCACGGCGTCGCATTCAAGCAGATCGCTGGGCTGGCCCTCGAATCCGGTCTTCAGCTTGACCTTGGCGCCCGCTGCGCGCGCGCCTTCCGCGACAGCCTCAGCGGCGGCCTTGGTGTTGCCGGACATGCTGCAGTAAACCACCAGTACCTTGGACATGCGTTGCTCCTTTCAGCAATGGGTCTGGGGAACTGAGTATATGCCGGGCGGGGCAGAAGCAAGCGGTATTTGAAGTTGGAACTCTTGGGGTTTGCACGACTAGGTCTGCGGGCTTGAATGCCTGCCTGTGCGTCGTACCCAGAAAGGCCCGGAGGGGCCGTCGCGTTAATAGCCGGGGCCGGAAGGCCCCGGTACGTGAGCCACGCAAACAGGACAAGCCCTGTTAAGGGCGTCCGTACACAGGCGCGGATAAGTCCTCGCCAAGCGAAGGCTTATCCATAAAATAGGCGTTGGTGTCCCGGCAGTCAGGCGCGAATCGCCCCCGCCTTCGCGGGCGTGTAATGCGGCACTCTAAACCGGGGTTGGGGTGTTAGGCGGATGGGCTTGGCATGGTTCGGCACAGAGAATGCGATGCACATTCGCCGCGCGACCTCGAACGACGCAGGGGCTCTTGCGAAAGTTCATATTGACTCGTGGCGCTCGGCGTACCGCGGGCTGGTGCCGGATGCCCACCTCGAAAGTCTGGACTGCGAGCGGCGGGCGCAGCGTTTTCGCGAATCGCTTGGCGGAAATGCGGGGGAAACTCACGTGGCGGAGCAGGATGGCGAGGTCCTTGGTTTTCTCACGCTCGGCGCTTGCCGGGATACAGACGCCGATCAAAAGGCCACAGGGGAGATATGGGGCATTTATCTGGCGCCGGCGCACTGGCGCAAGGGTATAGGCAGCTTGCTTTGCCGGTACGGCGAGCAGCGCTTAAGACTGCGCGGCTACGTTGCCGCGACGCTTTGGGTCTTTGCCGGCAACGGCCCGGCAAGGCGCTTCTACGAGGCTATGGGCTTCAAAAGCGACGGTGCCTCAAAGACACTCAATCCCGGTGCTCCGCTGGAAGCCGTCCGCTATCGGAAGGAACTGGGAGATGCGGAAAAATAAAAATTTTATCCCCTTGCCGGAACGTGACTTAGGCCGTCTATGGCCCTCACAGAGCCTGTCCCAAAACCAAACTTTCGCGCCGCCAGCCGTATTGTATATGTAGGGAGAGCGCTGGAGTGGCACAGGCTGACAGCCTGTGCCACGGAAACCAAGGTCTTGCGCCCGCAACCGTAGTAGATGGTAGTAGCCAACATGTTCACAGCATCACAGCCCAGGACCGTTGACCGCAACCCTTGTGCCGCCAGCGTCCCGCCGGCACTGGACTTTGGCCCCCTGGGGTTAATTGCCCCTGGGGCAGTTAACCCCCCCTGTCGTTCCCTTGCCTTTGGCATTGCCAGAGGCGGGGCGCGCCTTACTATACCGCGCGCGGTTGAAATTGCAGGTTTTGTGCCACGGATATGCCGCCGCAACGCGGCGGCTTATCCGTGCTACCCGCGGCTGGCACGGATGAGGCCGCGCCAAACAGCCGGCGCGGCCAC
>Ga0187861_10004675_pt1 | contig 11337 bp, 9 predicted proteins | sample June2016WEW_10_1_3_FD_132986 | JGI IMG/M metagenome (GOLD analysis project Ga0187861, IMG submission 132986) | Peatland microbial communities from SPRUCE experiment site at the Marcell Experimental Forest, Minnesota, USA - June2016WEW_10_100 | ecosystem: Environmental > Terrestrial > Soil >...
ATCGTAGGCATACAGGCCCTTCGTGAGGCTCGGGCAGGACGCCGGTTCGTCAGCGATGAGGTCGGTATCCTTGTGCTTCCCCGTGAGTTTTTCGCCGGCGAACGGGAAAGAGATGCCGGCAAAGTTGGAGCCGCCGCCTACGCACCCGATCACCACGTCCGGGTAATCATCCACCATCGCAAGCTGCTCCCGGCATTCGAGACCGATCACGGTCTGGTGGAGGCAGACATGGTTCAGCACCGACCCCAGCGCGTAGTTCGTATTGCTGTGGCTTGCCGCATCCTCGACCGCTTCGGATATGGCAATCCCGAGGCTTCCCGGGGTCTCGGGGTCCTTTTCGAGTACGGCACGCCCGGCATTCGTCTTCGTGCTCGGACTGGGAATGCACTCCGCCCCCCAGACTCGCATCATCGACTTCCGGTACGGTTTCTGGGTGTAACTCGACCGCACCATGTAGATCGTGCACTCAAGATCGTAGAGCATCGTGGCAAAGGCAAGGGCGGAACCCCACTGCCCGGCCCCGGTTTCAGTCGCGATACGCTCTATACCGGCCTTCATATTGTAGTATGCCTGCGGAACGGAGGTGTTGGGCTTATGGCTCCCGGCCGGGCTGACGCCCTCCCATTTGTAGTAGATCTTCGCCGGGGTCTTTAGGAACTTCTCCAACCTGTTGGCACGGTAGAGGGGGCTTGGTCTCCAGAGCCGCAGCACGTCCCGCACTTCTTCGGGGATGGCCACATGGCGGTCTGTCGTAACTTCCTGGCGGATCAGTTCCATCGGGAAGATCGCTTTTAAGTCATCCGGGCCGATCGGCTTGTGAGTGACGGGATGGAGCGGGGGATCGAGAGGAGAGGGCAGGTCTGCCTGGACATTATACCATTTTTTGGGTATCTGCTCCTCATCAAGGAGGATCTTGGTCTGCATGCCGGTTATTCGGTTTTGTATAAATATATACATTGTGGTGCTGTTTTGTTATTTGATGCCCACTAGTATACATTTTTGAGAGCGAGTGGCTGATTCAAAAACAAGATTTTATGCCGGTGATTTTCGAGTGTTATGTTACGTGAGGAGAGTCGGTCACCAGGGTCCGTGGCATTAATCCGGTATGGCAGAAGGCAAACCACAACCCGATCGATGCGCTCCGGCATGCGTGATCTTTTTTATTGCACCCCTCATTCCGGAACGGAAACCTCTTAACCGGTGACGGGGGATAGTACCACTATATGCATCCCGTGTCGGGAACATCCTGTGCTCCTCTAGACTGGAACGAGCGTTGGAAAGCGCTGCAGCGCCTTCAGGAGTCCTCGAAACATTTCGAAGATGCGTCCAATGACTGGAACGATCCGGAGAATGCGAAACGGTATGCGGCAAATGCCGGGAACGAGTTCGATGACCGGGTAAAGGCGACCGTTGCGGGGCTCATGCTCACGAAAGATACTCGGGTGCTCGACATCGGCGCCGGGCCGGGAACACTGGCGATCCCACTCGCGTCGCTCGTAAAGGACGTGACCGCAGTCGAACCCGGAGTCGGGATGGCCGCAGTTCTCGTGGAGCAGTGCAGGAATCAGAAAATCACGAATATCTCCTGCATCCGGAAACGCTGGGAGGACATCGTGCCGGCCCGGGACCTTGACGGGCCGTACGATTTCGTGATTGCCTCGCTCTCCTTAACGATGGAAGATATCCGCGAGGCGCTCCTTAAGATGGATGCGGTCTCCTCTGGGCAGGTCTGCCTGTACTGGTTCGTGGACATGCCGTTCTGGGAGCGGATGTATGCCGATCTCTGGCAGCCGCTGCACGGGAGCAGTTACTATCCCGGGCCGAAAACGGACTGCCTTTTTGAGGTGCTTTACGAGGCAGGGATCTACGCGAACGTGGAGATGATGCCGTTTGTAAAAGAGTACCGGTTTTCCTCCCGCGATGAAATGACTGCGTTCTCCCGGTACCGGTTCCGGGTGGAAACCCCGGAACAGGAGCGGGTGCTCGATGCGTACCTTGCGCCGCTCGTGCAGGAAAAGAATGGCGAGGTCGTGGTGTCCGGCAGTTCGACCTATGCGAAGGTCTGGTGGAAGGCAACGGGAAGGTCCGGGAAACAGGGTGCCTGACGGGGGTATTCAGACCCCTATATGGAGGGTATGTCCCGGGGGATCTGTTCTCCGACGGAGGGCAGGTGCCCCGGAATTGTATGGGATGTTTTCCACAGGAAACGGCGCCAATTCAACTGAAATATTCCTGATTTAATCGCATATTTCCTGAAAATACCCGTTTTAATCGAAATAAAACCGGCGCCTTTAGCGCGTTTTTTTGGCAGGATTTTTGGGGAGGTGCTGGAGGTCATCTGAGGGGGAGATCGACCTCCCGGAGGCCATTGCAGGTCGTTTTCCGGATTTACATCGAAGAAATCGGTTCGGAGTGAACATGATCGACGGTGACCGGGATCTGACACTCTTCTTGGGCTGCGTAATACCTGAGACCTTTCCCGTCCGTGGCTCTTTTTTCCGGCAATTTTGATTTCTTTCCGGAAAAATCCGGGCGTACGAACGTTCGGGCAGGAAATTTTTGGCAGGGACAAAATTTGGATCGTACTAGCAGATTACGAATGGCCGAAAATTTTTCCGGAGGGGACTGTTGTTGGTTTTATTTTGCAGGAGAAAAAATGAGAGAATTACCGGGTAATGAATACGATACATTGCCCATCTTTCTTTTGATAATCGTCACTCATGAGTGTCGCACTCTGATAGCTTCTGCCGGGGCAATGCCACGAGTGCGATGATCACGGTCACAAAGACAATCCCCGCCGCTACAAGAGCAGCAACCGAAAACGCATGCATCCACGCAGTTTTTGCAGCCTCTGCAACGGTACCTGCGTCGGGCCCCAGGGAAGCTGCCGTGTTTAGCGCTGTTGCAAGCGAAGTCTCAAGGCTCGTCTTTACTGAGCCGGAGAACCTGCCCGAGACTCCAGCGATGTTACTCACATACACTGCGCTGAGGATGGCACCGAATAATGCAACGCCGAGCGAGCAGCCCAGTTCACGGGTCGTATCATTCATCGCAGAACCCATGCCCGAGCGATTCTTCGGGACCGACGCCAAGAGGATGTTTGTGCTCGGTGTCATAGCGAGACTGACACCGGTTATCATGACAAGCATCGCTGGCAGCATGCCCAGATAGGTCGTATCAATTGTCCAAGCAGATATGACTAGGAACGAGACTGTGATAAGAGCAAGGCCGGTGATAATCGTATAACGGTTCCCAATTTTTTCCACGATATTCGGTATGACCGGCGCCAGTACCGGGAACGGGATCATGATCGGCAGCATCAGCAGCGATGCAGTCAGGGGCGACATGCCAAGGATGAGCTGCTGGAGCTGGCTAATCGTGTAAAATATTGCTGACATCGCCAGGAATGCGATTGTCAGGGTCAGGCTCGATACGGAAAACGCCCTGTTGTGGAAGAGGTTTATATCGAGCAGCGGCGATGCGGATCTTCGCTCCCACAGGACGAATACGGCAAGGGAGGCAAGACCGATGAGCAGGCCGGCAAGCACCGTCCCGTCAAGGATTCCCTTCGATGGCGCTTCGGTGATGCCATAAACAAGCCCGAATATACCGACAGCTGCGAATACGCCGCCGATCCAGTCAACCGCAAGACCTTTCTCATCGCGTGATTCGGGGGCGATCACCTGGTTGATGACAAAGCTCACACCAGCAATGGCTGCGCTCAGATAGAAGATCGAGTTCCAGTTAATGTACTCCACCAATATGCCGCCCATGACACCGCCTAGCATCATACCGATGCCGGTGATGGCGCTCCAGATGGCAATTGCCCGGACCCGCTCTTTTGTGGGAAAGATATTGTTGACAATCGAGAGGGTGGTCGGCATCACGAGTGCGCTTCCAAGGCCCATGATGCCCCGGGCAATGATCAGCTCGATGGCAGAATGCGCCAGGAACCCGGCGTAAAAAGCACTCGCGACAAACGCCAGGGAGCCGATCTGCAGGGCAAGTTTCCTGCCGTACCGGTCGCCGCATGCTCCGGCAAGAAACAGGAGGCTTGCAACTAAAAGCGAGTAAATATTCACAATCCAGGTCTGTTCAAGCTGGCTTAGCCCGAGGTCAACCGACAGCTGCGGGAGCGCCAGGTTGATACTGCTGTTTGCCAGCATCACCCCGAGCAGCGCCAGGCAGAGTGTTGTTAAAATGAACCAGCGACGCTTATAGATCGTCGGGTCGATACCATCAAAATCCGTATGTGCTACAATGCTGTCCATTAATCAGTTTCCTTACTTAGATTGTTGACTTTCGATGGCCGCATCCTTGCCTGAGCATCAGAAAGACTGGCCCGGATGACAATGACTGAGCCCTCGATGGGAGTACCACTAAAAAAAGTGTGACCCCCGGCGCAGGTCCGGGCTCGTTCTGTGTTTTTGCCGGTAAGAGTGCCGGCATTTTTTTCCTGACATAGTGAAAGGGACCCCCGCAAATATTCTGGTAAAGGTATCCCTTTGTCAGAGTGACAACCTGGAAGACCGAATCCACCGGATCTCCGGCATCTTCCCGCACCGGAATCTCCTGATTACATGGCTCCGGGTGAAAGGCAGTACCTGGCAGGGAATTGTTTTTCCGCTTCCTCGCATGTTCAGTCATAAGGAACTCAATGATTCATCCGGGTTTTGTTCAAAAGCACACAGTACTTCCCGCAGGTGGCGATTTTTGTGCCGGTACAGCCGGAATGCCACATAGGCAATAAGAATGACAAGGATGATCGCGGGAATGCGGGCGGAAACCGGCACTCCTTGTGCGAGTTCCGGTATCCCGGGAATAGACTCCAGGAAAATCATGTTTCCAGCGTTCTCCTTTCCTTAGTGAGGGTTTTTAACTGGCGAGCCCGTCCCTGATTTTGGTGTCATAAAGAGCCAGTGTGATGGCCGGGTAGGCTGCCTGTTCTCATCAGGGTGTGTTCTGTTTATTTTGGTTCTGATGACGGTGTTGGCTCTTCTGTACTTCAATCAGGATCCGGAGCCGGATGGCCCTTACCCCTCACAATACAGAATTCGATTTCGTATTAAATAAATATATTTCACAATACTGAAATTAATTTTTGTATTGCAAAAACTCATTAGGTTTAAGCAAGAATGATAAATCGGGAACTATCATGGCACGCGTCAATCAGGAATATCGCACAGGTGCAAAGGAGAGAATCATTACTGCAGCAATTGAGGTGGCCATTGAGAAAGGATGGGAGGCGATGACACTCGATGCCATTGCCAGAAAGATCGGCGTTTCGATTTCGGCGCTCTATGGTTATTTCCGGAACCGCGATGAACTGGAGGATGCAGTTGTCGACAGGGTTATTCAGATCCACGATGACGAATTTGTAGCAACCCTTTCCCGTGATGGAGACATCCACCGGATTATCCAGAATTACGCCGATTTGATCTTTATCCACCAAGCACGCTACGTAAATATTTATTCCCTTCTGCCAATCCGGTTTCTCAACGATCCGATGATGCACGGGAAGGTAGCGGATTCTATGACTATTGAATTAGATCTGATCTCGAACTGTCTGGAACGGGCGAAGTCACGGGGGGAGCTGAAAAAGTATTTAGATGTCAACGAATCTGCACAGTTAATCAGTTCACTGACGGCAGGCATCATGCTCAAGCTGATTTTCGACGGCCAGATCAATGAACGTATTGAAAGAAAACGCTGGATCACGGGTGTTGAGCGGATCCTTTTGATCCGCTAGGGTTCGCTTTGAAATGTTCCCGGTCTGATCCATGCCTCTTTTTAAAATTCCCCGTCCTGCTTAGAACTTCGTCAGTACCGGATCGCAGGCTCTGCCTTGTCCAGCTCCCGGCTGATGTACCCCGCATGAGCGTTTCCGGGACCGGTAATATAACGGCATCGCATACGCCCCTTTGGGGGCAGGACTGGCGTGAGGGGGGTGGCAGGATACAAGCAATCGTGTGAATGTGTACGTTGCCCGGATCTCATTCAACGCAGACTTCGTTTGCTCCAAAAATTTCCCGGCAATTTTGATTTCCATCCGGAAAAATCCGGGCGTACAAACCTTCGTCCGGAATTTTTTTGGATTTTTTTGATTTCGAACCGGAAAAAGTACGGCCTAAAAACTTTCGCGGCAAAAAAGATCCGGCCGTACCAACTTTCGAACCAGAAATTTTTGCCCGGAAAAAATTTCAGACCGTACGACCGGCACATGATCGGCCGGATCAGTTTTGGGAGGCCTGCACTACCATCGTCGTGAAACCTGCGACAAGGGGCAATTTTTCCAACTTTCGCGGCAATCTTTTTGGAATTTTTTGGCGTGAAAGTTCGTACAGGCAAAAAAAGTCCCGGCACGATGCCATGCACGCCAAAACGGAGCCGGGTTCCCGGGCAAAAAAGTATCTGACCGGCAGGAATCCTACTTCCCGCCGACCTTCCTGATCCGGCCCATCGCTTCCTTGAGTTTCTCCATCGAAGTCGCGTACGAAAGCCGGATCCACCCGGGCGCATAGAACGCACTCCCCGGCGTTGCCGCCACGTGGCCCTCTTCGAGCCATTTTGTCGCGATTGCCATGTCGTCACCGGCTACTTCCACGAATGCGTAGAAAGCGCCATCGGCCGGGGCAGTCGTGTAGCCCATCAGGTTCAGTTCTGATATGACGAACTTGCGCCGCCGGTCGAACTCGGCCCGCATCTCTTCGACACAGCGCTGGTCGCCCTTGAGTGCCGCAACCGCACCCCACATCGCAAATGTGGTCGCCTGTGAGACCGAGTGCTGCTGCACCTTGGACATCTCTTTGATGATCTTTAAGGGTGCCACTGCGTACCCGAGGCGCCAGCCGGTCATCGCGTAGGCCTTCGAGAAACCGTTGATCGTGATCGTCCGTTCCGCCATGTCACCGATGGCGGCAAGCGAGATATGCTCTTTTCCGTACACCATCTTCTCGTAGATCTCATCGGACATCGCGTAGAGATCGAAGTCCTGGCAGAGATCGGCGACAATCTTCATGGACTTTTTATCGAAGACCGCCCCGGAGGGGTTCGACGGCGAGTTCACCACGATCATCTTGGTGCGGGCATTCACCCGTTCGAGGATCGAATCATCGAGCTGGAAGGTTTTCTGGTTGACCGCATGTTTGACGATCTTCCCACCTGCCATCTGGACACAGGGCTCGTACGAGACCCAGGCCGGTGTGAGGAGGAGGACTTCGTCCCCGGGATTTAAGGCCGCCTCCATCCCCTCGTATATTGCATCCTTGGCACCGCAGGTGACGATCACCTGCTCAGGTTTGCAGGGGAACTTGTTCTCTTTTGTAATCTTGTCGCTTACCGCCGAGAGCAGCTCGGGAATGCCGTTGCTGGGCGCGTAGTGCGTTTCTCCCCGGTTCAGGGCATCGATACAGGCATCCCTGATGTGCTTTGGAGTGTCGAAGTCAGGCTCGCCGATCGAAAGGCTGATGACATCGATACCCTCCCGCTGCATCTTCTTTGCCCGGTTGGATATTTCAATAGTCGCAGAGGGGGCGATCGCCGCAACTTTCTCCGAGAGCGGTCTCATTGTAATCGTTTGACAAGTTTTACGGCTGATTCAACGGCGCGCCTCGCGTAATCGATCCGCTCGTTCGCTTCAAGCCGGCTCATGCCGGGCCCGGAGATTCCGAGCGTCACGGGCTTCCCAAACTCTAAGGAGAGGTCGATGATCTTCCGTGCCGCGTGCTGCACGACAATCTCGTCATGCTGGGTTGCCCCTTCGATCACGCAGCCGATGGTGACGACCGCGTCGACCTTTCCTGCGGCAAGCATCTTCTTGATGGCAAGCGGCATGTCAAAGGCGCCCGGTACGTACAGGCAGTCGGTCACTTCTGCGCCGAGGAATGCGGCGTGTTCCCGCGCCTCGATCTCCATCATGTAGGTGATGTCACGGTTAAATTCCGCGACCACAAATCCCAGTTTTATCGGTTTTGTATCGCACATAGCAGATCATCTCGTTTTTATCCTCATTAATCCCCAGCCTGCTGCGCATTTATTATGCAATTCCTATTCTAATCGGTTCTTTTAACCGAGCGCGCATAATATAGATTGCATCCGCTGATTGCGATAGAGATACGATCACTTTCTTTTTAAAGGTAATTACGGGGTTGTACCTTAAAACAGGCCTTCTTTTCATTTAACTCCTACGAAAATCCCCGCTCCAATTCCACGTATGCACCGCAGTCATCCCCGGGTATGGTCTCGTGCAAAATTCTTTTAAAGCCCGGTTTCTATAAAGCGAATCAATACAGTCGGAGAACTTTCTAATTTAGGTAAAAAGGAAAAAGGCATGGTTGGGTGGGGCAGAAAATATATTGAAGCCATTATAACCGCATTTGTTGTTATTGTTATGGCATTTTTAGTAGTAGCGATTGTCATCCTGCCGAGAATAAATACCGCTACTAATTCAACAGCGGGTCATTAACCTTTTTTGGGGGATCCATTCCTAAACTATTCAGGAGTGATGGCCGGTATAATATTCTTTATAATCTTGTTTATTTTTATTTGGAGCGGACTTCACCCAGAAGCCGAATAATCAAAATTTTTAATGGAAAAATCTCTTAATGAGGAATCCTAGTGTTTATGGGGCTTTACTCAAAATCGCGGACCGTCAGGGGGTTTATTTCCCTGCGGGCCGGCGGTGGAGGGAGCGGTCTTCCTCGACAATATAGTTGATAACACTCTCAGAAATATCCGCAGAATATTCACCCGCCCTGCGGATGCTCTCGGCGACATAGCTGATGGCAATCGCCGCCATCGTTTCCTGCCTGAGCGCCATGTTGCTGATATCGCCGCAGAGATTTTCCAGCGCCGAGACCGACTCAATGGTCTTGTGGGCTTCTTTGATATCGGCATTGAAAAATGAGATGATGCTCTTGTCAAAGATCTGCATGGACAGGACGCTTGCTTTCTTTAACGCAGTGACGATCTTCGGGTCAAGATTAACATCCATGATCGGTTGGGCATTCTCGGCTATCCGTACTGCATGATCCCCGATCCGCTCGATGGTCCTGCTGATGATATGATAATACATCGCCATGCCGACCGAGACCTCCATTTTCCGGGACAGGGAGGGATTCTGCATGATCATGTTGGTCTGGCGTGCAATCAGCCAGTTGAGGCGATCCGAGTCCATATCACGGTTGATCACATCGGTGGCGAGGGTATGGTTGTGTGTTTCGAGCGCGGCGATTGCATCCTCGTGCATGTTCCTGACGATCACACCCATGCGCTTGATGGTGTTATCAAATGGCATCTCTACCGGGTTGAGCAGGTCTTTTATCAGGATAAGGGTATCGGTCTCCTCAACAACTTCCTGGCCGATGGTCATTTGGGTGAAATCCCGCACGACCGTGCGTACAAATGGCGGGAACCTCTGTTTTGAGCTGACCCTGATCGCAGTAAAACCGGTGATATAGGTACCGATGAGCATCCTGAAGAGGAAGGATGGATCGGTAATATGCCCGATATCAATCTCCTTTGTCCGCTGAACCGGTTCCTCGGTGGTATTTTTCGTGACCAGCAGTGTCCCGTCCGGCTGGGTGATCAGGCCGAGGGGATCGTTCTTCTTGATCCGCATTTCCTGAATCCAGTCTTTCGGCAGGGTGACGACAAACGATGACCCCCCGGTCATCTGAACCCGGCGTATTTCCATCTTTTTTCACCTCATAAATAGAGTAATATGGTATTACTATTAATCTCTATCTGTCACTTTATTGTATATATATATATATACTCTATGTCGAAAAACTGTATATTAACCCCGGTTAATATAGTAATCGAACACCATGAAAACCAAACGGAGTTCGTATATATTGGTGACAGTATGCCTCGCGGCATTACTCGTTGTATCGATGTTCGTTGCCGGGTGTACCAGCAACGGAACAACTTCTCCAGCTGCAACCCCGGCGACCTCAACGCCGGCCAGTGCAGCAGCGCAGACTGAGACTCTGACCCTGACCGGTTCGACCACGGTCCTGCCCATCGCACAGGCCGTTGCCGATGCTTACACAAAGGCACATCCGGAAGCAAACATCCAGGTCTCCGGCGGTGGATCGGGAGTTGGTATCCAGGCAATCATCAACAAGAAAGTGGATATCGGTATGAGTTCTGCTGATGTCTCCGCAGCCCAGAAGGCACAGGACAGCAACATGAATATCATCACGATCGCCCACGATGGCATTGCTATTATCGTCAACCCGGCAAACACGATCCCGTCGATCTCCCTTGCACAGGTCCAGCAGATTTACAGTGGAAACATCACCTCCTGGTCGTCCCTCAGCGGGGCCGGGGTGTCAAACTCGAACAACCAGATCGTGCTCGTCGGTCGCGACAGCTCTTCAGGTACCCGGACCTATTTCGACAGTTCCGTCATGAAGGGTGTCAATGACTCCATGTCCATGCACGAGGACAACTCGAACGGTGCGGTCCTCCAGGAAGTTGCCCAGACGCCCAATGCAATCGGGTATATCTCCATTGGTTACCTCGATAACACGGTGAAGGCACTCCCGATCCAGCTGGCAAACGGCACCCTGATTGCCCCGACCGTCGCCACGGTCAAGGACAAGACCTACCCGATCCACCGTGATCTTTATATGATCACGAACGGCCAGCCCACCGGTCTTGCCAATGATTACATCAATTTCCTCCTCAGCCCGGCCGGCCAACAGATTGTCGTTGCTCAGGGATACGTCGCCCTGAACAGCTGATGAGGTACATCTTTTAACCTTACTTTTTACCCAAAGGAAGGCGATACACCATTACCCATTCTGAAGAATCTGCAGGAACATCCCCGGGTAGTACCGCGAGGGTCTCCCGCTTAAAGGAGAGATTCGTCAGATCCGTATTCTTTCTCACAGCACTCTTCGCAGTTATTGTTGTTGCATTCATCCTGCTCTTCTTGCTCCGGGACGGTTATTCCATCTTCGGGACGGTGGGAGTACTCAATTTCCTCTTCGGTTCGACCTGGGCTCCGGCCCAAGTAGTGCCCAGTTACGGGATATCCGCTCTCATCATTGGCACGCTCCTTGTCACGCTCGGTGCCATGGTCTTTGCCGTACCGCTTTCCATCGGCTGTGCAATCTATATTTCAGAGCTCGCCACTCCCCGGGTAAAAAGCATCCTCAAACCGGCCACCGAACTGCTTGCCGGTATCCCGTCTGTTGTGTACGGGTTCTTCGGCATGATTGTCCTGAGTACCTTCATCCGTACTACGTTTAACATCCCGAGCGGGCAGACATGGCTTGCCGGATCCGTTCTTCTCGGGATCATGGCGCTCCCCACGATTATCAGCGTCTC
>Ga0187861_10004676_pt1 | contig 11333 bp, 10 predicted proteins | sample June2016WEW_10_1_3_FD_132986 | JGI IMG/M metagenome (GOLD analysis project Ga0187861, IMG submission 132986) | Peatland microbial communities from SPRUCE experiment site at the Marcell Experimental Forest, Minnesota, USA - June2016WEW_10_100 | ecosystem: Environmental > Terrestrial > Soil >...
CAGCGTGCTGGGAAACCAGCATGTGAACATCATTGCCATCGCTCAGGGTTCGTCGGAATCCAACATTTCCTTTGTGATTGAGGAAAAAGCGGTGAAAACGGCTCTGCTTACGGCCCACCGCGAGTTCGGTCTGGACGCGCCGCCGAGTTGAGCGCTGCGTTTTCCCCGCGGCCTAGCTCGCGGTGCAGGACCGCGTGCGCTGCAGTTCTCCGCTGACCGCCGCAGCATCCCAACCAAGCGACAACTGGGCGCGCAGTGCGGCGGGACGATTGCCTTCCCAGGGCCGCGCCGCGAGTCCGAACTTCTGACGGATGCGCAGGACGCGCTCGGAAATCTTTCGCCGGTACTCTTCCGGCGCATAACCGTTGCGGCGGTACCAATCATCGTATTGCCTGGCAAGGTGCGGGAATTTCTCGCGCACGAATGGAAGGAACTGCTTTGCCGACGCGGGCATCAGGAACAGCACGCCGGAGAAGAACCACTCCGCGCCTGCCGTTTTTGCCGCTTCCGCGACGCGCTCCAATTCCCCTTCGCCATCGGTCATCCCCGGAAGCACCGGCGAAGCCGCAACCCCAACATGCAATCCCGCCTCACGCAGTTCTTTCATGGCGCTGAGCCGCAAATCGGGCCGCGGGGCGCGCGGCTCCAGTAGGCGAGCCAGCCGCGGCTTCAGAGTTGTGACCGTGATGTCGATCGTCAAAGCCGATTTGGAGGCGATGACCTTCAGGATGTCGATGTCGCGCACAATCTGGTTGGACTTCGTAATGATGGAGATGCTCAAACCCTCGCGCTTTGCCAGCTCTTCCAGGCAGGCGCGCGTTACGCCGTACTCCCGCTCGGCGGGCTGGTAGGGGTCCGTGGCCGTGCCGATGGCGATGTGTTCGGCTTGCGTGTAGCCCGAAGCTTTCGATTCGTAGGAATACTTTTGCGAGACGTCGCGCGCCAGCAGCGCCGCAGCATCCTGTTTCACAAAGATTTTTTTCTCGAAGTCACCACCACCAATTTCCATGTATTCGTGGGTGTACCTTGCGTAGCAGTATTTGCAGGCAAACTCGCATCCCCGGTAGGGATTGATTGTCCATTCAAAGGGCACGCGGTCTGAATCGCAGCGGTTGAGGATGGATTTCACCCGCAGCAGAAAATACTCCGGCTTTTCCACCGACTGGAGCTTCGTTTCCGCCGCCGGGGATTGCGCAGCGAGGCGAGCAATGCCCACCAGTGGCGCACGGGGAATCTGGAATTGAGGCGGGGGGCAATCCGCCGTAGGGCTATCCAGATTTCCCTTGCACCAGCCGGCTTCACCCTGGGCAATGGCGCCGGCCTCTGGTCTTGGGTTTGGCTCAACAGGGCAAAAAGGCAGGAAGGAAACAACGGGGCGACGAACGGGGCGGCGCCGGGTGGTGAAGACTGGCGCCGAATGGGGAAGAACTGGGGACATAGCTCACCTCGGAGCGGCCTCCATTCTTTCGCTTTTTCTTCGCCTTGTCAAGGCCTATGTGCAGGGGCATTGGGTCAGCTTTCGATGAACTCCTGTTCTGGCCGGTGAGGGCTAGCGAGCTTTTTCAGCGTTATGATCGTGGCCGCCCGTGGCGCAGCCTGTTGACTTGATGGATTTAATCCGCCGGGCGTTTTGAAGCTATCAGCGTGCTCGTCGTTGCCACGCACTGCCACTTGCCATTGCTCTTGATCCAGGTATCCACGAACCGTTCGCGATGCACGTACAGTTTCCCTTTCTCCTTCCCTTTCACTCGGAATATCCCGACCACCACTGCCGCATTCCCGTAAACTTTCACATTGCTCTCTTCGGTCACTGCCTGGGACGGCTGGTAGTCAGGCGACTCGATACTGGCCAGAAATTCGCGCTTGGAGGAGACACTCCCGTCTGTATCGACAGACACAAATGTGTTTGCGAGGACCATGTCCAGAGCCTTGGCGTTTTTTTCTTCGAGGGCCCGATTCCACGCCTTTTCCAGTCCAAGAACCCACCCGCCGTCATCGCTAATGCTCTGCTGCCACGCTACGGCCAGGGCGGCACCCAACAGCAATACACTCACAGCCGCCATGATCCTTCTCATGGTTATTACCTCCAGACGAGCACTCGAAATCCCCGGGCGCTTATGCTGCTAGCGTAAGACAAAGAGGCCGCCCCGCACCAACTTCCGCGATTTGAATTTCTGATGGTGTACTTGCCAGAATCCACTTGTCGTGAGTGGTTCTATTCTCCGAACGAGCAGGGGCGGGGGTTTCGCGAGGCACATTTCTCAGGGCAAAAGTTCATTGATGGAGCTCGGAAGAAGATCATTTGAGCAGCGTCCAGCCTGTAGGAAGCCGATCCTGAGCGCCGCTGTGACCTCGTTGATCCAATGCCACTTGAACGGTATGTCGAGACGCCGGAAACTGACCCACTTACTTTGGGGCGAACTTTCAGGCCTGTTTCTCCCGTGGGCGCGCGACTTCTTTCGCTTGCGCCGCGCATCGTCGCTCTGTTCTAATTTCGTGGGCGTCTGCTGCGCCGGCGGTTTTTTGCGTGTGACGATGGTTCCGAGGACGGTTCACGTGCGCATCTTTCTTTTTGCCTTGGTTTTCGCGCTTTTCCATTTTGCCGCCCCAAATGGAGCGCTCTTGGCCCAGGCGCCTGCTCAACAGCCTGCGGCAAAAACTCCCCCGAAAACTCCGGGCACGGTGCCGGCGCCGGCCGCGCCGGTTTCCAAACACTATCCGATTCTGGTGATCGCTCATGGCAACGAGCCTGCGTGGGGTCTTCGCCTGGGCATGAAGGGTCCGGAGCGCCTGGATCGCGCGAACTACCCGCCCATTGTGCTGGGCCCGGGCGAAACTTCGGCCGATGATCCCGGCAAAGCCTGGACGTACCATGCGAAGGACGCGGCCACGGGAGCGGACGCAAGCGTGAAACTCTTTCGTGAAGCGTGTTCGGACGGGGTGGCGGAGATCAAGTACACCTTTCGCGTGGTCGTGGACCACGCGCAGATCGGCACGCTCAATGGCTGCGGCCAGAGTATGCCCGATCAATTTCCGGAATTTCGCAAGAAGAATCAGCTCAACCCGGACGACAATCCGGACGCGAACGACAAAGACAAGGATAAAGACAAGAGGACCGTCCTTGAGCCCATTACCAATTTCAAGCCACCGGTGGCGCTTGCGTACCTCAATTCTGCCGGGAAGGTAATATTCAAACGCGGCACAGTCACTCGGCAAGCCGCCGCAGATGGCTATCAGCTCGCGGTTTCGCATGACGGAAGCCGACTTCTTTACACGCGCGACGATAAAACGAACATGCGCGTAATTGTTTTGTATGACCTCACCACCGGAAAGTCCACAGAGCTCCTCCACGGAATTGTGCAGCAAGCTGTTTGGTCACCGGACGATGCGCGTTTCGCTTTCTTGAAATTCGTGGAAGGACAGTGGCACCTGTGGACCGCGCCGCTCAATTCTCCAGACGCAGCGACCGCCTTCTTTCCCGGGGAGATCATGTCGATCGGTGGCTGGGTCGACGCCCATACCATTCTCGTGGATGATCTGCAAAAGCTCTCCTGGGTGAGTGAGGACGGAACGGTGCAACGCACACTTTCTGAAAAGGAGGTATTCGGCGACGCTTTCGGATTTTCGAGCGCCAATGCCGTGCGCATCCATCCACTCAATTCGGATCTGCTCCTGGTATCCGCGGAGTGGCTCAAAGTTCCGCCAGGCACACCGATGGACAAAGAAATGGGAAACGGCCAGGGGGTTTTTCTCTACGAAATATCATCAAAGCGGCGGGTCATCATGAGTCCCTTGGACATGTTTGCCCAGAATGCTGTCTGGTCGACGGACGGCCTCCAGATCTTTTTTACTGGAACGGACGCCTCACGCAATTCGGCGATCTATCGCATGTTTTGGGACGGCAGTGGCCTTCAGAAATTCGCCGCGGGCAGCAATCTGGCCATCGGCAAATAGAGTAGCGGTAACCTGGTACGGCGTGAGGTGAAGGCTATGCGGCTTCGGCCGGCGCGTTTCATCAATGACCAGGCCTACCAGGTGCTGACGCAGCGTAATCCTGCGCAGGTGACGATGATCCCAAGGCAGGTTTCCACGTCCACACCAAAGCAGCCCCGAGCTTCAGCCCGTCCCTCGGGACAGGTGCCCTTTACGAATCCGCGTCCTGGCGAGCACTGCCTCCTCCCTTGCACCGCAATATACTTTTCCAATGGCGACCCTTCCCAACGCGGCAGTGCCGCAGGTCGGAATCCTTGTCCTGGAAGACGATCCCCAAAACTCCGGAGCACTGAAGCAGATACTGGACTCCGAGGGCTGGCGTGTACGCATTGTGCCGGATGTGCCGATGCTGCACTCCGAACTGAAGACCGGGGAGTACTCGCTGCTGATCGCCAACATCGCGCTGATCGGCTTGGAATCCCCGACATTTCAGGTGTTGCGGGAACTTGCGGGGGTGGCGGCGGAAGAGGGCGGTCGGCTCCGTATCCTGTTTGTCGTGCCGGAAATATCGGGCAGCCAGTTCGTGGGCCATTTGGAGATCTCGCATCTTCCTTATGTGGTGCGGCCGTTCCACCTGCACGATTTCCTGGAAAAGGTGAGCGACCTGCTCGTGGAAATAAAGGCCATCGAAGGGCCGCTGCGCATGACGCGCTACGAATTCGGGGAAGCGCGCAAAAAGAAAAAGGCGGCCAGCCGCACGACGTCCATGTTTGCCTCGCGCGATTCCTATTCTTATACGGAAGAGGAAATCGCCGAATACGAACGCCAGGAGGCGGAAGCTTCCCGTAGCCGGCGGAGCAAGCCGCGCACCAACCTGGGCGACCCGCGTTCCTGAGCTATTTTCCCCTTCGCCTTTTGCCCTTGTAGACTGCATTCCCCCGCCGATTGATCTGCCTGCAAGAAATTCCCGCTGGTCCGTTCTAACTCCAGAACGTGCTCACGCCGCACGCACAGGAGGAAAGTATGGACCGTTCGTATTTCACGTTATTGGGAAGTAGTCTCCTTGGCATCTCTGCACTGGGTTTTGCCTGTTCATCGCCCGGCTCGCCGGCACAGCCGGGGAAGCCGGAAAGCGATTGGCGGCTGTTGGAACCAATTACTTACGAAAATCTCACTGTGTTTCCGGTAGTCAGCTCGTCGGGGTATGACACCAGCGCGTTTCTTACGCTGGAAGAAGGGTTGTCGCGGGGCGAAGTCACCGTCCGCGAACAGGGCGCTGAGACGCTGATCCGCAATCGTGGCAACGGGCGGCCCACCCCGCCGGACAATAGCGGCCCGTCCGTGAATCAACTGGTGCTGATCAATCACAGCAAGCGGCCCCTGCTGTTGCTTGCGGGCGAACTGGTGAGCGGCGGAAAACAGGATCGTATCATTGCGAAGGACCGCATCGTGGCGCCGTTTGGCGACCCCCTGCCGCTCGACGTGTTTTGCGTGGAGCACGGGCGGTGGTCCGCGGGATCCACGTTCAATGAGGCCAAGACGATTGTGCATCCGAGCGTGCGGGAAAATGCAGCGATCAATCAGAAACAAGCAGACGTTTGGGCTGCGGTCACTGGCGGATCGAATGTCTCCGGCAGAATGGCCAGTCCTTCGGCGCCCGCTGCGCGCGTGAGCGCGGCGGAGATCAATGAAACGGTGACCGTGGAGGCGCAGACGCAGTCATACACGAAGATCTATGAATCACGCCGTGTGGGGAGTTCCGTCGAGACTGTGGTTGAAGAGCTGCAGCGGCGCTTCCGCAGGGAGACGTCCGGATTGAAGGGCGAGCGGGTGGTCGGCGTGGTGGTCGCTTACGGCGGAGAAGTGGCCTGGAGCGACATCTTTGCCTCGAGCGAACTCTTCGATGCGTACTGGAACAAATTGCTGCGCAGCTATGCGGTGGAGGCGGTGGCACGGCCGAGCTTGCGGGAGAAGGCCTCGACTGGTGATGCACGCGAATTCTTGCGGCGATTGGTCGGGCACGAGGAGACGGAATCCGAGCCCGGCGTGTACCGCTGGCGCGAAACGAGCGAGGGCGGCCTTTCGCAGATCGAACTGGACGCGCTGCAGCCGAAGCTGATGACGCTGCACCGGTTGGTGGTGCGGCGAACGAGCTGAGCGGTCTGCGCAGGGACAGCAGTATAGGGAGGAACTACGGTTGGTCTCGGGGCTTGCGGTCGCAAAAGCGGCGGCAAGCCGCCGCACTCCAAATAGGCCGCGGTAGGACGCAGAGATAGTGCGGACACGGCGCGCGAGAATTAGAACGACGAGGTAAGGCGAACTACGCTTGTATCTTTCAGGGCGGCTAAGAGTTGGCTTGCTGTGGCGGGCCAGGAGGGGTGGCGGAGATTCGGAGCGATCTCCGCGAGAGGAACGAGAACGAAGCGGCGCTCCAGCATGCGGAGATGCGGCACCTGAAGTTCGGGAGTGGCGATGGTGTCGTCGCCGTAGAGAAGGATGTCCAGATCGATCAGGCGCGGGCCTTTGGCGAAGGGTTTCTTGCTGCCCATGGCCGATTCGATGGAGCGGAGCTTGTGCAATAAATCCTCGGCGCGCAAATCGGTTTGAGCTTCGAGAACGGCATTGAGAAACCAGGCTTGCTCGAGATAGTCCACGGGCTCGGTTTCGTAGATGCTGGAGATCTTCAGGATGCGGATGCCGGCTTCGACTAAAAGGCGGTGCGCTTCGCGCAGACTGTGTTCGCGTTCGCCGACGTTGCTTCCCAGGGCAATGTAAACCGTGGCCATGCCGAACCTTCCTGGACCTCCCGACGCTGAGCCCAGAGCCTACTTCACTCCAAAGCGCCGGCCAATCATTCCGATCATCGATTGCGCTTCGGGCAATTTCAACGTGAGGCTCACAGCGAAGAAAACTATGCCGTAGACGCCGAGGACAAGAACGGCAAGGAGAATTGGACCACGCGGGCCGAGGGTGTGAAGCAAGCCGCGAGAGACCGTCGCGGCGACCAGTGCTGCGAACCAGACTTGCGCAAGAAAGGCGAGAGGCACGCCGACTTGTCCAATGCGGCGGCGGATGCCGCGCTGCAGCAAAGTGAATTCGACCCAGGAGGCGATGCCGGCGGAAATGGTCAAGCCTGCAACACCCCATCGCGGTTCAATCCCCAGGAGGCGCGGCAGCGGAAGAGCGCTGAGATAGCCGAGAATCGTGGTGAGCAGGACGCGGACGACGGCGAAGCGCAGCGGGGTGCGCGTGTCGCGCAAGGCGTAAAAACCCGAAGAGTAGAGTCGGCCAAGAGTGGACGCTAGGAGGCCGACAGTCGAGCCCGCGAGGATGCCCCAGACGTAGAGCACGTCGGCGTGGGTGAAGCGGCCCGACTGGTAGATGGCCGCGACAATGACGTCGCCGAGCACGAGGAAGCCGACAACCGAAGGAACCACGAGAAAAGTGATCTGGCGAAGGCCTGCGTTCAAGCGGCCGCTGAGGATTTTGGCAACTTCGCCGGCCTCGCCGATGGCGCCGCTCATCACCGGCAATTCCGCCGCGGAGACGGACATGCCGAACAGGCTGACGGGAAGCGTGTAGAGTGTTTGCGCGTAGGCGAGAGCGGAAACGGCACCAGTGGGAAGAAAACTGGCGAGAAAAGCGTCGATATACGCGCTGATTTGAACGACGCCGCGGCTGATGAAGACAGGGAAGAAATTGCGGATGACCGTGCGCACGTGTTCGGCTTGATGGGCGAGGGCAAGGTGCAACCCGCCGAGAAGCTTGAGGACCATGGGAAGCTGCGCGGCGACCTGTAACGCGCTGCCGACAACGGACGCCCACGCGGTGATGACCACGAGCGAGTTTTGCGCGCGGCCGGCCCCGAAGGCGATCATGCCCGCGATCATGGCGATGTTCCAGAGAACCGGGGCCGTGTAGGAGAGGAAGAATTTGCGGTGGCTGTTCAAGACGCCGAGGCACCAGGCCGAGCCAACGAGGAGACCCGCGCCCGGAAAGAGGATGCGCACAAGGAGGATGGTGAGCTGGCGCTTTTCGCCGTGGAAGCCGGGGGCGATGGCGTCAATCAGCCACGGGGCGGTGAGAACACCAAGAAGCACAAGCAGTGAAGTGCTGAGTGCGAGTAGCGCGGCGACGGCACCGGCGGTCTTGCGCGCTTCTTCCTTGTCGTTGCGCGCGAGCAGGCTGACGTAGACGGGAATGAAGGAAGCGGAGAGCACGCCTTCGCCAAAAAGGTTTTGCAGGAAATTTGGGATGCGGAAGGCGGCTTTGAAGACGTCAGCGGCGTCGGAATTGCCGAAGTAGTGGGCGAAGACGCGGTCGCGAATGAGTCCGGCGACGCGGCTCAGAAAAATGCCCGCGGCCACGAGAAAGGCAAAACGTCGCGAACCGGCGGGTTGGGGCTTGGTGGCGGAAGAATCGGTCACAGAATTTTCCAGGCGAGCGCGAACAGAAAGCTCGGCGCAGCTCTGTAGATTGAAGATATCGTACTAGCACTGGTTGTTTGGAAGCGAATTGGGAAGGTGTGACGTGAAGTTACTTTGGCGGGGAAGGTGGTAGAATGCGGCGCTGATTGTGAGGAGGGGCGATGAGGGAGAAGGTCTGGATGGGACGGCTGGGGATTTGCGCGGTGCTGCTGGGCGGAATGATGGCGGTTGGGCAGCCAGCGAAAGCGCAGCAGAACACGGATTTTTCAAAAGTGCAAATCAAGGTAACGAAAGTTTCCGGAAACATTTACATGCTGGAAGGCGAAGGCGGAAACATTGCGGCGTCGGTGGGGGAAGATGGGATTGTGATTGTCGACGACCAGTTCGCACCACTGGCGCAGAAGATTCAGGCAGCGCTGAAGGATTTGAAGATCACCGACAAGCCGGTGCGGTTTGTGATCAATACGCACTACCACGGGGACCACACGGGCGGGAACGAGCCGTTCGCGAACACGGGGTCCACCGTGATCGCGCAGGACAACGTGCGAAAGCGCATGGAGACGGGAGGGACTGCGGGGAACGGGGGCTCAATGAAGATGGAGGTGAAGGCCGCTCCGAAGGCGGCGCTGCCCGTGATTACATTTGAGCACGACGTGACTGTGCACCTGAACGGCGAGGATATACGGGCGCTGCACTTCCCGGCCGGGCACACCGACGGCGATGCAGTGATTTTCTTTCCCAAGAACAACGTGGTGCACATGGGCGACGATTTTGTGCGCTATGGATTCCCGTTCATCGATGTGGCGAGCGGCGGCAGCGTGCAGGGGATGATTGACGCGATGGAGAAGGCCTCCGCGCAGTTGCCGGCGGACGTGAAGGTGATCCCCGGACATGGCGCGCTTTCCAACCTGGACGACGTGCGCGAATTCGTGAAGATGCTGAAAGAGACCTCCACGGCCGTGCAAAAAGCGCTGAACGAGCACAAGACACTGGAACAAATGAAGCAGGAGAAAATCCTGGAACCGTGGAAGAAGTGGTCTGGCGGATTCATTGATTCGGACAAGTTCATCGAAACTCTTTATAACTCGCTGACTGGAAGCAAAGGGCAGTTCATGAAGCACAATTGAAAAGGTTTTAAGAGATATTCCTGGCTAATGAAGGTTCTCACCGGCCTCCGGATGACCAGCGTGATTATTCGGTGATGATGCGGTCAGCCCACTCGACGAGGCCGACAAAGACTGCTGGACTTCCGAATTTGGCGCCCCACTGTGTCAAATCATTTTCCGTGACCCCACGGGCCCGGCTGCAGGCACCTCAAGAAAAAACAGGAATGTGCTTGGCGGCGATTTTTTCGAGGGCCTCACTGAGGGGCGGCCAGCCAACGGGAACGACGGCGTTGGCAGTAACCTTGCGCATCAGGGAAGTGGCCTCGCCGAGAAGAAAGATCTGGACCTCGTGGCCGGCTTCGGCCAAAGCCAGGCCGTGGTGGAAAGGAAAAGCCGCTTTGGTAGGGTCGTCGGAGCCCCAGGCACTTTTCATCATGATTTTGAGGGCCTTTTTAGGCTCCTCGGCCTTGACACCTAAGGAAAGGAACGGAAGGCCCAATAATTGGGCGAGGAATTGTCGGCGCGCCATGCACTGCCTCCTCGGATGGGATGGGACCGCAGAATGCCGGGGATAGTACTGATCCGGAGGGCCGGTGTCCAATGAATTCTGAGTGCGGGTGAAGAAGAGTCCAGCATGCCGGGAGTTCAGAGTCCACAGGGACGGAAAAAGCTCAGAAAAGGCGGGGCTGGCGCTTGGGGAGTTCGCGGCCGAAGTATTCGTACGCGCGCGGGGTGGCGACGCGGCCGCGCGGGGTGCGATCGAGCATGCCGATCTGCATGAGATAGGGCTCATACATCTCTTCGATGGCGTCCTCTTCTTCGCTGAGGGCCGCGGCGAGCGTACCGACACCCACAGGGCCGCCATTGTACTTGTCGAGTAGGGCGAGAAGAAGGTTGCGGTCCACTTCATCGAGGCCGTGTTCATCCACACCGAGCATGCGCAGAGAGTCCTGAGCGACTTCGCGGGTGATGCGGCCGTCGGCGCGGACTTCGGCAAAATCGCGGGCGCGGCGGAGCAGACGGTTGGCGACACGCGGTGTGCCGCGACAACGGCCGGCGATTTCCACGGCGCCGCTCTCATCCATCTGGATATTCAGGATATTGGCGGAGCGGTGAAGAATGATGAGCAAGTCTTCGGGCTCGTAGAACTCGAGGCGATGGACGATGCCGAAGCGGGAGCGCAGCGGCGCGGTGATGAGTCCGGCGCGAGTGGTGGCGCCGATAAGAGTGAAATGGTTGAGGTGGAAGGGATGAATGCGCGCGCCGGGGCCCTGGCCAATGACGAGGTCCACGCGGAAATCTTCCATGGCGGGATAGAGGACTTCCTCGACGGCGGCCTGCAGGCGGTGAATTTCGTCGAGAAAGAAAACTTCCTTTTTTTCGAGGGCGGTGAGGATGGCGGTGAGGTCGCCCTTGCGTTCGAGGAGCGGGCCGGCGCTGGTCTTGATGGGAACATTGAGTTCGTTGGCGATAATCTGGGCCAGCGTGGTTTTGCCGAGGCCCGGCGGGCCGTAGAGGAGAACGTGATCGAGGGCTTCGCCGCGGGAACGCGCGGCTTCGATGGCAATGGAGATGTTTTCCTTGACGCGTTTCTGGCCGATGTATTCGTCGAGGCGCTTGGGGCGAACGCTGGCGTCGAGGCGCGCGTCATCGTCAATGGCGGCGCCGGAGACAATGCGGGAAGGGCGCGCGGGATCGTTTTTGGGTGGGATGTTGGGCATGGGGTTAGGAGCGATCAGCGATCGGCGACCAGCGACCAGGAATCAAGAAAGCGTTTGTCGCGGATGGTTCCTGATTTCTGAAAACTGATAACTGATATCCGATATCTGAGATCTCGTGGCTGGTCTCCATTCTCCGCTGCAAATTC
>Ga0187861_10004677_pt1 | contig 11333 bp, 8 predicted proteins | sample June2016WEW_10_1_3_FD_132986 | JGI IMG/M metagenome (GOLD analysis project Ga0187861, IMG submission 132986) | Peatland microbial communities from SPRUCE experiment site at the Marcell Experimental Forest, Minnesota, USA - June2016WEW_10_100 | ecosystem: Environmental > Terrestrial > Soil >...
ACTGTGTACCGGTCATCACCTCCGAACTCACCACGACCGGCGTTTCCTCGATTCGACGGATCATCTGCGTGCGTCCAACCTCATTTTGTTCACGAACCTGTACCCTCTCCAGAACCACGGCGGGCGGATATGCACCCTCGCGAAACCCGCCAGTGCGCTTCAGCAGCGAGGTAAGACCTTCTCCATCTTGAATTCCGTAGCTGCCGGCATGTTCGACCTCCGTTGATCGTCAACCGAGGCGCCAATGTCCCGCCAGCCGGCCAAGCGCCGAATGCTGACGACATCGCCAGGCTTGAACAATACGTCAGCGCTGGTGTCCCCTTTCAGCGCCTTCTCTATTGCGACATTGGTGTGGTTCACCAGCACCTTTTGACCGTTCTGAACAACATAGCTGGCCGTCAGAAGATTCCGGCAACGGCGCCTGTAATCGCTACCGACGAGGCAATCTGGGCCGCGGCAATCAAATTCTTCCAGGCTTGCGAGCCGACGCCTTTCTCCGGAACGATGATCGAATCTCCGGGCCTGATGCGGACGTTCAGAATCCCACCCCCACTGAACAAGCTGTAACTCGAGACATTCGCAACCACGGAACCATTGGCGCGGATCACGAAAATGGAACCTCTGTCTCCCACGTGAGTCACGCCTCCGGCTTGTCGCAGATACCACTCCACATTTTTCCCCGGGACATAGCTGATGGCCGTGGGGTTGTATACCTGGCCACTGACCAGTGCGTAGTTCTCCTGCTTGGGAATAAAAATCGTATCCCCGGGGCGTAACTCCACGTCGGCCGGTGTGTCTTTCCATTTGCTGATATCGGAGGAGATGTTGATCACAAGCCTTCCGCTGGCCGGATGGCTGCGCAGGGCCGCGAGGACCTGGTCGCGCTGCTGCTGACTGGCTTGTTGCAACTCCGCCTGATCCTGGCTGGACAGCAATCCAGCCTTGAAGGTCACCGGCGTGGACTCGATCCGCTGGATCATTTCCTGGCGCGCTCTCTCGCCCAGCTCGCGGACCTGCACGCGCTCTAGGACAGCGCCTGCCGGATAGGCTTCTTCCCGGAAGCCGCCGGCGCGAGTGAGAACGGAACTAAGGCGCTCTCCGGTCACAATCCCGTATGTCCCGGAGTATTTGACCTCTCCGGTTAGACTCACCGAGGCGCCAATGTCCTGCCAGCCCGATATTTGCCTGATGCTAACCACATCGCCGGGTTTGAGCAGGACGTCTGCGCTCTTGTCGCCGTCCAGCACCTTCTCCACTGCAACCATGCTGTGGTTGAGAACTACCTTTTCGCCGTTCTGCACCTGGTAACTGGTAAGATCTGCTTCGTCCCGATAGGCATCGCGCTTGAATCCGCCGGCCATGTCCACCAATCCGGCGACCGTCATACCCTGCGACATTGGATACTCGCCGGGGCGAAGAACTTCTCCCTCGATCAAAACCCGAGGGGGATCGATGTCATACCGGCCAAAGACATGAATGAGATCAAGGGGTTCAAGGAGAAAGGAATTGTTACCAAGCAACGCATCGTGCAAGTTGAAACTGATGGTCTCCGGACGGAAGTCGGGCGGCATCAAACGAACGAGTTCGGCATGTTCGGCCGGCTCCGGCAAAATATCCTGGTAGGAATGCAATAGGTCATTGATCGTCATCCCTTCCTTGTAGGGGTAACTGCCAGGGCGATAGACATGACCTTCAAGATAGACTGCCTGCTGGTTGTAAGGCAGAATCTGCGAGATGACGACGTCGTCCCCATCTTGCATGTAAAAATCGGCCAGCTTTTGTTTTTCCTCTTCTGCGTTGTCCGGAAGTTGCAAGCTAAACATAGTACGGCGCTGATTGGCTATAATTCTCCCTACATTGATCTGATGCAAGCTCGCGGAGACCAGCACTCCTCCGGCCAGATTGAGAACCTGATTCAATGAGGTCTCACCGTTCAATTCGTATATTGCGGGGCGACGCACCATTCCTTCCACCGTCACCAGCGGGCCCACAGGCGGCACAAGAATGGTATCGCCCGGCAACAGGCGGTCGTTATTCGAGCGCACACCCTTCAACAGGAAGTCGTAAAGATCGACTTCACGAACCAGTTGATTACCTCGGAATTGTTTGAGAATGCGTAGCGACCCGCGGCTGGTGGGTCCGCCGGCGGCGTACAAGGCACTCAGCGGCGTGGACAAAGAACTGACATCATAGGCCCCGGGCCGCTGCACATCACCCACAACATAGACCCGCACCGTGCGCAGGCGGGCCAGAGAGATTTCGACGTGCTCATTCTGAAACTGGGTGCTGAGCGCCTTTTGGATGGCCTCTTGTGCCTGGGCGATCGTCATTCCATCGATCATGATGGTGCCGGCTTCAGGAAGCTCAATCTGGCCCTGGCGGTCGATGATTCTGTCCAGCCGGTTCGAGACGCCGCCCCACATATTCACGATCAGGGTATCCCCCGGCCCAAGAACATAATCGGGCCCGGCGGGGAGATCCATCGGCAGTTCGTTTGCATTCCCGGTGCCGAGCAGAAAGGCGTCGCTGCCGAAGCGTTGCAGCCCGGCTACGGTGGATGGTGTCTGAGAGTAAAGATCCCGCAGCGAAGGTAAATTCCCATACGGACTAGGTTGCCGTATTTCTTGAGGCTTGTCCGGTTCCGCGTATGGAGTGGGCTTAATGCTAGGTCGTCCACGTGCAGGGGGCGCATTTCCCGCGAATGGTCCGCGGCCTGCGCCTCCCGTTCTGGAAGTACCTCCCGCAGGCGCTATAGAATTCGTGCTATAGCCAAGCTTGTTAAGAGCAGTTGTTATCTGGGCGCGCAGTCTGGCGTCTTGCCTGATGCGGTTGTAGAGTTCATCGTCGGTGATGGTGCTCGGATCCGTTCCCGATTGTTGCGCAACCTGGTTCTTGACGTCGGTCAGAACCGTCGGCTCCTGCTGCAAAATGTCGATAATCTGCTCTGCAGACATGGCCTGCTGTTCTGTCGACTGCCCCGGTTGCTGGCCTGCTGATTGCTGGCCTGCAGGTTGCTGGCCTGCAGGCTGCTGGCCTGCTGTTTGCTGGTCTGACGATTGCTGGTCTGGCGATTGCTGGTCTGGCGTTTGCTGGTCTGGTGATTGATTAGCTTGTTGGTATGGATCCGCACTTCCGCCCTGGTCGCTCTGAGCGGCGCTCTTCAAAGCGGCGAAACAACCACAAAACAATACGCCCAGTCCGATATTAAGCAACAAATTGTAGACGCGGTTCGAACGCCACCTTGAGCCGGAAATCCCAATACAATGAAATGCTCGGTTACCCATTCTCAACCCTTTGACTTTTGAGCACCGTTGGGGTGCATGATGAAACCGGCCAGATTAGGAACCGGTTCCGGCAAAGACCACTCCGATGGTGCGCAGGATGATCTTGAAGTCCAGCCAGATACTCCATGTATCGATGTACGTCACATCCAGCGAGACATAGCTCGCGAAAGACGGGTCCTGACGGGCCCCAACCTGCCACAAACCCGTGATTCCGGGGGTCACGTCGAGGCGATGCAAATGGCTGAGTTCGTACTCCTTCACCTCTTCTGCGAGGGGCGGACGGGGACCGACAACGCTCATCTCGCCGCGAAGAACATTGAGGAACTGTGGCAATTCGTCTAGAGAATACTTGCGCAGGAACCGGCCCAGCCTGGTGATGCGAGGGTCGTTGGTGACCTTAAACAGCACGCCGTCCCGCTCGTTCAGGTGCGCGATCTTGGCACGCTGCATTTCCGCGTCGCGAATCATGCTTCGAAACTTAATGCAGCGAAATACTCGGCCTTTCTTACCGATGCGCGCCGAAGAATAGAATACCGGCCCCGGCGAGTCGAGCTTGACGGCGATGGCGATGGCCAACAGGAGCGGCGCAGTTAGGATCAGCACTACGCTGGAAAACAGAAAGTCGAATGCGCGCTTGAATAACGTTGCGAACTCGGACACTTGGCCCGTCTCAAACAAAATGGTAGGGGACTCGCCGATGTACTTGACGGAACCTTTTTCAGCGAAATCGTGGTACATTTCCGGAGCCACGCGCAGCTCGACTCCCCGGGTCATCGCTTGTTCCACCGCGTTCTCGACGATCGCGGGCTCACATGACGAGGCAATAATGATCTCATCCGCAAACTGTCTGCCGGTATGCTCGAAAATTGTGTCGAGAGTGCCCACAGCCTCGCTTGCGCTGAGAGAGGACCCGGGAAGATTGACAAAGCGCTTGAAGGTGTGGCCAAGGTGCGGTGCCCTCTCCAGGCGGCGCAGCAAGTGAGCCTCCGGCACGGTACCGAGAATCAGAACCTTGCGCGTTCCAATGCCTCGTTCGAATCGGCGATGAGGTAAGGCGCGATTCAACAACCGGCTCAAACCGAGGAAGATAGTGACCAGCCCTAGCGTAACGAGCACAATACGGCGGGAAATGTCGTCGGCATGAATGAGGTAGAGTGTGGCGATTAGCAGCAAACCGGAGGTGAGGCATGTCTGTGCGCTCAGCTTCTGCTCGTGAAATATACTGTTCAGCCGCTTCGGGGAATACAACTGAAGTCGCTTGCCGGTAATCATCAGCGCGATGATAAATCCACACAAACACAACAGCAGAATCCACATTGAGCGGCCATAAATGAGTGTTCCGTGCCTGAACGCCCCGGCCCAATCCACCGACCCGGCATGCAGCTCGTAAAGTATAGCCAGAACCGCGGATACCGCAACTGTAATTGCATCCAGAGCCATCCACATCGTAGCTGTGCCCTGGAATCTTCGCGCCAATTCTCGAGTCTGTCTTGCCTCCCGTTTAATGAACGGAATCTCGTGCCCCGATAGCTCCTGCCGGTAGTCTAAGGTCGCCATGTGTTCCCAAGCCTCAATTTGTTCGATTTTCAGGAGAACTTTGGAATCGCCCGACGCAAGGCACAGCAGGATAAGATCTGTCGTGGGTCAGGATCTTCTTTCGGCCTGAAGATTGCCGGTCTTTGGCATTTACGGTGCGACGCGGAGCAGAAAGCTTCACTGAATACCGTGCTCGCAAATTCATCGATGTAACCGAGACTTGGTTACCATTGTAATCTATCCGCCATCAATTGCGCAAGAGACGGGGTTGGGCCGATTGTCTTGCGGGATTGGATCCAACCCTATTCTAGCGTTTGCACCGTGCGCATTAGCATTTTGAAATATGCGGGATTGTTTCGATCGATCGGGTCCTACACTACCGCAGGTGTGAAGCCATCTGGGTCTCGAACGATTGTTCTCTTGCGTTTCCCGAAACTTGGCAAGTCGCTGACGAAGCGCCGGGGGAGCTTGCGTTCAACCGGTGGCTGTCGGAGCCCTTCTGGTTAGCCCCGCGGCCTCAAATCCAATCGAGAATCTTTGGGTATCCGATCGCGGCAGCCAGCTGAAGGTCTGCCACCCGGTGGAAATGGCCCTCCGTGACCAACCCTGGCATTCAACCTATCCCCATGTATTCAGTTGATCAAGCCAGACATATTTTGAGCGATCTCGCTCACTATGCGCCTTCGCCCTTGAATGTTGCAATCTTCGTCGCCAACTGCTCTACCTTTCTTTCCAGAATCTTTATGCCGTCGCGAAATTCGTCCAGATGACGCCCAAGCTGATCTTCTCGATTCACGTCTTTCACAACAGCACGCATAGCTTGGCGCGTGAAGTCTGAGACGCTGCGTGCGCTGGTTAAGGAGCAGACGCGCCTAAGAGCCACGTACTCCTCTTCGGAAAGGCGGACGCTTACCTTGCGTGAGCGCGGCTTCAGAACTGTCATCGTTGACCCCAGAGCCAGATTTGGGATGCAAAACCATCCCGTTTGCTCTCAGTTGTTTTTTAAATGGCGGGGGAAGGAATGGAACGCTCAGGTACGTTTGACGAGGTTTTGGGTTGCATTTAGGGGGAGGCTCCGCCCCTCTAAGTCCCAGGCACTCGGTGAAACCTTAATAAATACACTTTTATGAATGATGGCGACGCAGCAATCCTCAAAGTTGACGAGAACGCCAATTTCCGTTCTTCGGATCGTTCAGAAGTTCAGAATGCACAAGGAATAGCACCGAAGGTGCGCAGGATGCAAGGAAAATGTAGGACAAATGCGTGACAACTTTGAGTCCGCGTTAATCTATAACTCATTTATTTCAAATATGTTAATTCAGACAATCCAACAACGCTTGAAATCCAATGTGAGACATTTCGCCCCTCTTTTCCACTGTAGGAGCGAGTGATTTGCTGGCCCATCCGACTCGCGAAATGCTTGTGAGCATAGCCATATTATATAGGGTCAATGCGGCCACAGGGCGCTCGTTCTCAGAATGTTGAGGATTGCGGCCCATTTGCCGCTCAATTTGGAACTCGCCAAGTTGGAATGATCCGATTGCAGAATCAACATGGGACTCCGATCTTCCGGGACGAATTTCCTGGCGGGAGCCAACCTGGACAGCGGCCAACCCAGCGTGCTCTTGTTCTCGATCGCACGGTTTTTCCGGTTTCTGCCCGGCGAACAGCGGCAGGCGTTTGTCGAGCAGATCACGGAGAAAGCGTCATGAACCGGATTCCGGTCAAGAGCTCTCGCCTGCGCCTGGCTCCGCAATTGTGCGAAAACCTGCGGCACGAGGTGTTATGCCGGGACGGATGGAGGTGCCAGAGTCGCGGCGCGCTGTCGAATCTCGAGGTTCACCATCGGGAATTGCGCAGCCAGTCGGGCGATGATGCAGAGCAAAACCTCATTACGCTCTGCACTCGAAGCCACTCAATCGTGCATCGGGGAACTGATTGAAGACTGCTTTCTGATCGGCCGAAGGTTGATCAAGTTCGGATGAACTGTACAGTTAGATCAGTCGAAATGGAGAGTTGATGCCGCCCACAACAACGAGCAAGAACGGCGCGATCATGGTCTCGGCACTGAGTCTGCGCACCAACCTTGGCAAGATCCTCCGCCGAATGGACCTCGAACGGCGCTCACTTGTCATTGTGAAGCGCGGCACTCCTACTGCCGTTCTTCTGAATATCCGCGATTATGTCAAACTTGCTGCGCCGGAGCCCGAGATACTCAGAGTCATTGGTGATGAGGCCAAGCGCAATAAAACCACCAGCCTCACTGCGCGCCAGATCGATCAGGTCATCAAGGCAGCAAGATCGGAAAAGAAGAGGCGCTAATGCTCGCATTGCGCCTTTTAATCGATACGAACGTGTTGATCTCCGCAGCACTGAAACCTGACGGCCTTCAGCGAACTACCTTCCTTCTGGCAATCACAAAGCCGAGCCGCTTATAGGTTTCCACACCGATTCTCGAAGAATACGCGGATGTGCTGTCCCGTCCTGAATTGTCCATTCGCAGAGGGTAGCGGTTACAACTACTTCAGCTCATCAAGAACCACGGCCATCCATTATTCTTGATTGCCTATCTGCCCTGGGGCGCTATACTCTTGCTGTTCTCACAGGCGAGAGCGCCCGCAAATCGAGTTTGATTAGATTCGCCGCCCCCCCGGTATTGACAGATTTTGAAACCCTCGCGCCTCGGCAACCGTCGATAAAACGCAAGGGTAGTACAGGCCTCGACGCAGACCTTTTTCAAGCAACGCTGGTTGGCTTCCTGAAGTTGGCTGTTTTTCATCCAGCGTGCAGGTCCGCGATTCGTCAGGCCGCGTGGTCCATTCTGATGAACAGGCCGCGCGGGGTTTGAAGTCCGCGGCCCGGCGTCCGCGAATTGACTCGCGGCATTTTGGGGGGAACGCCCTCGCTCGCACTTTGCAACGGGAGCGCTTATGAAAGCGAATATCGCCGCATTTTCTGCCTTGGCCTGCATTTTCGCGGGGACCATGGCAGCTGCTCAAACCGAGCGGGCTCTGTTGATCGGGATCAATACCTATCAACCAGCGGGAACCACGCCGGATCATCCTGCCGGCTGCATCTACGGTCGCTGCGAGCTGGGCACCTTCGAAAATCTCGACGGCTCTGTGAACGACGCGCAGGCGATGGCCGATTTGCTCACGAGTCCCAAGTTCGGCTTCCCTTCCGCCAACGTTGCCTTGCTTACCAACCCGGCGCCGTCTCATCCCAGCCCGGGAGTCGTTCTTCTTCCCGCCGACCAGACAACGCGCGACGGCATTCTCGCCGCCATGCAGAAATATCTTGTGGACCTTCCGCAAAAGGGCGACACGGTGGTCTTTTACGACGCCAGCCACGGATCGCTGCGCGTGAACAGCAAAGGCAACAAGCTCACCGTGCTGGTTGGCAATCAATATGTCCATGCTGACAGCACATTGGTTCCGTCTGACGCCTACAAGGGCGGCTTCGACGTGCGCGACCGCGAGATGACGCGCATCTTCAACGCCGCTCTCGACAAGGGCGTTCACCTTACTGTTATTTTGGACAGCTGTCACTCTGGCGGCATCAGCCGCGGCATCGGTCCGGTTTACCGCGAGCGCGCCCTGGCCTTCGATCCCCGCGACATCAGCGAAGCTCCAGACAACTTGCCGAACGGACAGCCACGCCCCGGTCCAACCCAGCGCACCGACAATCCCGCGCTGGTCTTTTCGGCCGCGCAACAGGATCAGACGGCCAAGGAAATGCCCGCCGGCACCGAGCCGCACGGCGCTTTCACTGCCGCGCTACTTCAGGCTCTGCAGGCGATGCCCGCCGACACGCCCTCCTCCATCGTTTACGAGCGCGTAAAGGCCGTCCTCGAGGGCAGCAATGTGCCCGACCAGGAACCCGAGCTCGACGCCATGGCCGACCGGCGCAATCAACCCCTCTTCGGTGGTGCTGCGGCCAAATCTGACAAAGTACGCGCTGCGGCGCTCGTTACCAACGACGATGGATCTGTCTCGCTGGATATCGGCCGCGCCTCCGGCCTCGGTGTCGGCAGCGAGTTCACCGCGACCACGCCCAACAGTGCGGGACAAACAGTCCAGCTTCGCATCACCAGCCTGGACGGCCTGGCCCGCTCGTCGGCCGAGATCGTCAGCCCGGCAAGCGCTAAAGTGTCTCCCGGCGATCTCTTCGAGCTGAGCAAATGGATTCCCGCTGATAATCCTCCGTTGCTCGTCTGGCTTTGGCCCTCCAATCTCTCCGAGGATCAGATCGATGCCGCGGCCGCTCAAGCGCAGGCTTCCGGCACCACACTGGTCTCCGATCCCACCGAACAGCAATGGACCCACGTCCTCAGTTGGGACGGCACGAATTGGACCCTGCAGCAAGCCGGTTCGGCCGTCCCGGTCACTCTCGGCGCGCCACTCATCGCGGACGCCATCAAGAAGAACCTTCCTGCCGGCGCGAAGCTCTGGGTCAATCTTCCACCTTCACAAGAGCTGGCCGCCAAGCTCAAGCCCACTGGCAGTGATAGCGCCGTGCAGCTTGCAAGCAATATGTCTCTCGCGCACTATGCGCTCACCGGCGTCCTCACTGCCGATGGGCCGGCCTACGCCTGGTATCACAAGAGCGAGTTGGCCGCCGGACCGCCCTCGCCCAATGCGCCACCGCACAGCCCCGGATGCTCAGCCACATCGCAGTATCCCGTGCGCACGGATTGGGTACCTGTCGGCAGTGCCTCCGCAATCGATGCTGCAGGCACCAAGCTTAACCACTACTCGTCGCTCCTCGCCAAGGTGCATGGCTGGCTTGAGCTGGCCAACAGCCCCGCCGACGCGTCCACCGACGAGTTTTATACGCTCGCCCTCTTGCCTTCTAACGCTACTTCGCCGCTTCCGGCCAATCAGACGACGCACCAGGGCGATCAGCTCGTCATGGCTCTGCATTCCGATGACCGCATCGTCGATCATCGCTGGGTCTATGTGCTCGACATCGATTGCCATGGCCAGGGCACTGTACTGTACCCGCGCGACAACTCCGAGAACCAGTTTCCCAACGACGCCGACAATGGCCGCCAATTCGTTCTGCCCGGCGCGCCCGTTCTGCACATCTCTCCTCCTTTTGGAGTGGACACGCTCATTATGCTCAGCACCGAGCAGCCGCTGGCCGACCCATACGTGCTGAACTTTGAAGGCGTGGCCACGCGTGGTTCGCGCGGAGTTTCGTCGCCCCTGGAAAAACTCCTGAATCAAACCAGTGGAGGAACCCGCGGATTCTCAGGCGAGGTTCCCACGAATTGGGGCATTGGACTGATGACCGTTCACAGTGCTCCTCAAAGTGCAACCAAGTAGGCCTCATGCATCGGGCTTCGAATTTGTGATGCGAGTTGATCGGCACATTTCGCATGAAGATCTGACGGCGCCAAAAAGTGGGCTGACGGCACCCCTCGTCTGCGGGTATGCTGATTGTGCAATGCGCCGCGGGTTCGGGCCGGTGGCTCAGTACAAACGGTAAATCGGCGGGGGTCAAGATGAGCCGTTCGGCAAAATTCGCTCTATTGCTCACATTCAGCATCGGGCTGCTTGCAACGGCTTCCGCCGGCGCGCAAGGGTTTGGCGCGAGCAAGGAGAAGGTCACTCTCCACCGCAAATTGCCGGCCGTCGTGCATATGCCGGGGGACACCATCAAAGTCATCGTCAACTCCGCCGACACCGAAGAAGATGGCTCGCTTCCTTACGATTTTCAGGCTCTTCTCGAAACCGAGTTGCTCAAAGACGATCCCAACCTCCGCGAAGACGACAATCCCGCCACGGAAATCATCTGCCAGATCACTGAATACTCGCATCCTGATCCCGAATACACCAACAAGCTGGCGCCGGCCGCGGCTCTGGGCGGGTCCCAGATCGCTTCGATCGCCAAAGTTGGCGCCGTTGAACGCATTACGGCGAAACTCAATGTTTCCTTTCAGGCCAAGGATGCGAACGGCCACGGGATTATCTCTGACAACATTGAATCCACTTACGACCAGGAGTTCGACGCCGCGGGGAATTCAACCGCGCACGGGGTGTTTGGGCAGGTTACGGGCAGTCTTTCCCATGCCAAAGGCGGGCAGAAGAGCGTGGATGGCCCACCCACGCCCGCTGAGTTGAGGTCGCGCTTGATTATCGACGCCGTGCAGCAGATCGCCGAGCATCTGGTCAACTCCGATGAATCCATCGATGTCCTCCTGGCGCGCAAAGACGGTCCGCTTGAGGAAGGCGACAAGGACGCCGAGACGGGTCTTTGGGAACGCGCCCTGGAAACCTTCGAAACCGCACCGGCCTTTCCCAAACCTGACGAAGATGCTTACCGGCTTTACAATATCGGCGTGGCCTACGAGGCACTCGCCTATGAAGCCGACGATGAGAAGGCGGCCATGAAATACCTCGACCAGGCTGCCATCAACTATGGCAAAGCGATTGATGCCAAGCCCACCGAGAAGTATTTCGTCGAACCGCAGAAGCGCATCGAGACCGCGATCGCGCACTACAAAGAACT
>Ga0187861_10004680_pt1 | contig 11331 bp, 7 predicted proteins | sample June2016WEW_10_1_3_FD_132986 | JGI IMG/M metagenome (GOLD analysis project Ga0187861, IMG submission 132986) | Peatland microbial communities from SPRUCE experiment site at the Marcell Experimental Forest, Minnesota, USA - June2016WEW_10_100 | ecosystem: Environmental > Terrestrial > Soil >...
CTGGCCCGGAGGCATGGTGACATTGTTACCGGCCACCACCGGCGGCACCCATCGCGTACGCCCCAGCGGCCAGTAGTCCAGCAATAGCAACACGAACGGCAACGTCACGACCATCGATTTGGACATCAGAGCAAGTGCGAACACGAAGAACACCGCCACGTAACGGGTCATGGAGAAGGGGCCACGGACATAGCGGGTGTACGCGCCGAGCGTCAGTATGAAAAACAGACCGCTCAATACGTCCTTGCGTTCCGTCACCCAGGCCACCGACTCGACACGCAAGGGGTGCAGCGCAAACAGCGCCGCCACCAAGGCGCAGCGCCAAGGAGCGTGGATCATCGACTGCAGGACCAGAAAGAGCGCCACCGCCGCCGCAGCATGAATCCCCACGTTTATCAGATGATGCCCCGCCGGGCGTAGCCCGAACAATTCGATGTCCAGCGCGTGCGACAGAAAGCTCAGAGGCCTCCAGTAGTCGGCATTCGGATCATGGTGGGTCAAACCCGCCGTAAACGCCCAGCGCACCGATCGCCACGTGAGGCCGTCCCGGAGATTCGGATTCTCTGCCACGAGCGCAGCATCATCAAAATTCACGAATTCGTGATGACACACAGGGAGGTAGACGACGACGGTGGCGATGACCAGGGCCAAAGACATGAAGACATTCCAGACAATCTGCCACCGCTGGGGGGTTGGGAATGGAGTCATATTTCTTTGCGCCTACAAATGCTTTTTCAATTCCAGCTTGGCGATTTTGCCGGTGGCCGTGCGGGGGAGGGTGTTCACGACACGGATTTCGCGTGGAATCTTGTAGTCGGCGAGGCGGTCGCGGCAGAACCGCAGGATTTCGTTTGGGTCAAGCGTCACCCCATCGAGCGGGCTGACGAAGGCGATGGGCACTTCGCCGCGTTTTTCGTCGATTTTCGCGACGACGGCGGCCTCGCGGACGTTCGGGAACTGGTGCAGCACTTCTTCGATCTCGCGCGGGTAGACATTCATGCCGCGCACGAGCAGCATTTCCTTGCGGCGGTCCACGATGTAGATGTAGCCGTCGTCATCCTTCTTGCCCATGTCGCCCGTATGCAGCCAGTGGTCGCGGAGCGAGGCGGCGGTTTCCTCCGGCTGGTTGTAGTAGCCCAGCATGACGTTGGGTCCGCGCACGACGATTTCGCCCAGTTGGCCCGGCGGCAGCTCGCGTCCGTGATCGTCGAAGATTTTCACCTCGATGTCGGGCAGCGGTAAGCCGACCGACCCGGCCTTGCGGACGCCATGGATCGGATTGAAGGAGACCACGGGTGACGCCTCGCTCAGCCCGTACCCTTCGAGCAACGGAAAGCGGAACTTGCGGTCGAATTTCACCAGGGTCTCGCCCGGCAACGGCGCGGCACCCGAAACCACCAGCCGCAGCTTCAGCACCCAGTGGAGCCAGAAGGGAATCTTCGCGTCCGCCAAGGCCTGGAAGAGTTGCGGGATGCCGACCAGGATCGTCGCCCGGTTGCGGATGATCTCGCGCATGGCCGACTTGAACGGCTGGACGGACTTGATGAGCACGATGCCCGCGCCCATCGACAACGGCGTGAAGATGCACACGGTCAGCATGAAGCTGTGGAACATCGGGAGCAACAGCGTCAGGCGATCGTCCCTCGTTTCTTCGAGCGCCTTGATGCAACTGCGCACGTTGGACGCGATGTTCTCGTGCGTCAGCATCGCGCCCTTGGATTTGCCCGTGGTGCCGGACGTATAGATGATCACCGCCAAGTCCGCGGGCTCAACCGCGGGCCAGTGGGGCGGGTTGGCCGCGGCGCCTCGTTCGAGTTCCGCCAGCGGCGCGGCGGTAATGCCCCGCACCCGGGCGAGGGTCTCGTCGAAATCCCCGGAGGTGATCAGGCACTTGAGTTGGCAGTCGTCCACGATGTGTTGGATTTCCGGGGCCTTGAGGAAACTGTTGATGGGGACGACGGTCGCGCCGGATTTCAGCGCGGCATAGAGCGCCACGATGAACTCGGGGCAGTTTTTCAGCAAGATCCCCACGCGGTCGCCCCGGCCCACGCCGTAGCCGGCCTGCAGCCGGGCGCCGTAGGCGTGAATGCGGGCGACCAGATCTTTGTTCCTGATTCGGTCGCTGCCCCAGAAAATGCAGACTTTGCGCGGCTGGGCGGCGGCCACGGCGTCAAACTGGGCGATGACGGTTGGCTCTGTCATCTGGAAACGGAGACCGATTCTACCAGAGGAACGATTTTTTCTCGGCCACGAGGTGATCGCCGTCCCAGAGGCTCACGCGCCAGGCGGAAACGCTCCCGCCGGACCGGAACTCCTCGCCACGTACTGTGAACACGTTCGCGGTATCCTGATGTGGCGTGTAGATCTGCTCGCCAATGACGTTGGGTCTGGCGATCTGGCGGTACTCGAACTTCACCAAGCTGATGCTCCTTGGTCCCCACCGGACGTAGAACTCCTGGCGCTGTTCGTCGATGCTCAGGTCGTGCGGGAGGTAGCGGATGCGGGAGGCTTGATCCTCGATAAAATAGTCCTTGTCGGCAAGGTCGATGTTTTGGAGGCGCGTGCGGCTGGTGACTTCCAGCACGCGAGGGGTCGTCGAGCAACCGATGGCCAAGAAGGTGAGGCTGACGATCCAAGCCACGGCCAGGCGGCGCGATGTCCGCAATCCGCCGCAGGGCTTTGAATCTGTGAGATGATTTGTACTCATTCCCGGGCTCCCTCGACCACGAGGGTAATTTCTCCCTTGATGGAGCGGTTCTCAAGCTTTTTCAGGACCGTTTCCAGATCGCCACGGAGGACTTCCTCGAATTTCTTGGTCAACTCGCGGGCGACGACCACGCGGCGATTGCCCAACAGCTCGTGCAGGTCCCGCAGGCACTTGACAAGGCGATAGGGTGATTCGAACAAGACGAGGGTGTAGGGCAGGGGAGCGAGCCGCGAGAGGACCTTGCGCCGTTGGGCACCCTTGTGGGGGAGGAAGCCGTAGAACAGAAATCCGCCGCCGGCGTAGCCGCTGCCTGCCAGCGCGGCGGTGACGGCCGAGACGCCGGGAATGACCTCCACGTGGATTCCCGCGTCGATGGCGGCCCGAATGAGGCGTTGTCCGGGATCGGAAACGGAGGGCATACCCGCATCGGAGACAAGGGCGATGCTGCGGCCCTGCTGCAGCACCCGCAGCAATTCGGGCGTCCGTTTGGCCTCATTGAACTCGTGGTAGCTGACGAGGGCCTTGCGGATGGCGTGGCGGGCCAGCAGCAGGCCCGTGTGACGGGTGTCCTCGGCGGCCACCAGACCGGCGTCACGCAGGACGCGGAGGGCGCGCAGGGTGATGTCCTCCATGTTGCCGATGGGAGTGCCGACGATATAGAGCGTGCCGGCCCCGGCGGTTTTGCCTGATTCCGAAGACATGGACCGACTCTATTGAGCCACGGGGGAAAACACAAGCAGGCAGCTCCGTAAACGCCACGTAGAACCCCGAAAGGGATTCGGGGTAAACGTGGTAAACCACGCGAACGGGCGGACGCTACACGCCCGGATGCGATAGGGACAGCGCAGACTTCAGCGGCGACGGCGGTGGAGGCCCCAGGCACCGAGCAGGCCCATGCTGACAAGAGCGTAGGTTGACGGCTCCGGCACAGCGAGTTCCACTGAATTCGCGCCATCGCCAAACCAACCCGTGCCACCGTTGAGGGTGGTGTCCGAATACGCACCGGCGGCGTAGCCGCCGATCAACACATTGGCGGCACTCAGATCGTCGACATCGAATGTCGACATGGCAGCGCCATTAGACGCAGGGAACACCCATGGGCCCTTAATGACGCCGACTTGCGTGGCGAGGCTGGGATTGATGTTATTGAAGACCACCAGGAAGGCGGACGAACTGAAAAAGCCGATCCCCGGGGAGTCGCTCGTCAAGCCGAAGGCGCCTTCGGCTTCGGTGTTATCGCCAATGGTGTCGCTTGCCCAAACGCTGAACGCGTTTTGGATGGCAGTTGGGTTGACTCCGAGCGCAGCGATTGCCGCATCCGACAAGCCGTTTTTGAAAATGCCGAGTTCCACCAACGATCCCTGGGGAACGCCGGTTACGCCGTCGGCCAATGTGAGAGCCGTGTTGGTACCGGTCTGCCAATCCACCTTCATGGCGTTGACTTGAGCCGCGTTCACGCCCAGTAGCACAACCGCCATCAGTGCAATATACGCCGCTATCTTGTCGCCGTTCATCGAAGTAACCTCCCTCAGTGTTAGTAGTTGCAACGCTTCTCCGAGGTATGTTGTATCGTTAGGCAACGTTATTGGTCAACCCTAAAATAGATGCTCTGGTGGATATCCCAGTTACCAACGAGGAAACACAAGCTATAAGCCAGGCAACTTGCTCACACTTGGAAGTTGTGGAATGGGGGAATCAGGCCGACCGCACGGCAGCGGCTGGAAACCCTGGCGGGCATTCCAGCCCTACAACGGAAGGAGAGAGCGGGGGGGATTTTGACCTACGGTTTGGGGCCGACGAAATTGCCTTGTTTCCATAGACCATCCGTGACCTTGCCGTCGGGCGACGTCAGCACGCCCTCACCATGAGGCAACTCGGCGTTGGCGTCGGTAACCCACCAGTCACCCACGTACTTCCATCCATTCGTCCAGTAAATCGTCCCGCCGCATACGTTCCCATCCAAATACCAGGTCCCGACCTCTTTGGTGCCATCGCGTGCGACCCACGTTCCGGTAACCCGGTACATCCGGCCAAACCGCCACTCGCCGTGTTGATCCGTGCCGTTCGGGCTCAAGACGTGTCCCTCGCCGTCCGGCACGCTACGGTTATTCAGCTGGCCTTCGTAGACGCTTCCATCCGGTAGCATGAGGACGCCGGTTTTGACGTGGCCGGTTCGAGCGCGCTGGGGAATCTGAAATCCGGGGGTTTCGATATCCCTGGGGTCGCGAGGAAGGTCCATCCCGGGGGCGGGGCGTGGCTTCGGCGCCTGCTTATGTGATCTGAATTTGCCGCATCCACAGAAGAATGCGAGCAGAAGCGCCGTGGCAATGATGGCGGGAACGCGTGTCAGTCGTTTCATTTTGGGTCTCTTGGTTCGGGCTGATATTGACCGATAATAGCACCGTGGCGAAGAAGTGCAAGCTCGCAAAGCAGAAGGCGGGACGCGGCAAGAACCGGGCTCAAATCAGTCCCAATGGAACACGCTGAACACGCTCTCGTAATCATCGGTCCATGGGGGCAGCCCGGGCTGGATGCGTGGCGGATGCCATCGCGCATCTGCAGCAAGAGGAGACAGCCGCTGTGGATTGCGCGATATGACCAGCCAGCGCGACTGCATTCTGAGAGTTCGGTCATACTCCTCAAGCGAGGAGGGATCATTCCAGCAGAGGGCGAACAGACCCGCGTCCTGAATCAGGCGTGCAAACACCGGTTCCAAATCGACGTGACGGTTGGTGATATGGAGGATCAGCGCGCCGTTGGGGTCGGACTTCTGCAGGTAGAGCGCCAGCGCCTCGCGGGTGACGAGATGCAACGGAATCGTATCCGAGTTGTACGCGTCGAGAACCAGAATCCCGAACCGGCCATCCGGGACGTTCTGCAGGGACAGGCGGGCGTCGCCGAGTACAACCTTTACGGTGGCGGGGCAGTCCTGCAAATAGGTGAAGTATCGCGGGTCGCGGGCGATGCGTTCCACTTCGGGGTCGATTTCGTAAAACGTCCATTCCTGTCCGGGCTCGGCGTAACAGGCGATGGTGCCCGCGCCAAGACCGACCAGGGCGACCCGGTTCCTCAAATCGTTCGGAAGCGCCGCCAGGGCGACGCCGAGAGGTCCGGATCTGGTGTAGTATAACAGGGGTGTGCGTCGGCTCCTGGGCTCGAGACTTTGCATGCCGTGCGGCGTGGTTCCGTGCATCAAGATGTGGATGTACTCAGCCCCCGGGAATAACTCCACCCGGTTGATTCCAAAGAAGCTGCGGGCGATGAGCAGGGTGCGAGCTTCAGGCCGGAGCGCGAACGTTGTGGCCAGTAGAATGGCGAGGACCCCGAGGGCAAGCCGCAAGGGGCGGCGGAAAAACCAAAGACATAGAGCCGCCGGAGGCACACACTCGAGGGCGAGGGCAAGTCCCGGCGAAATGCCCCTCGCGTGTTCCACCATCAGAATAAGGCCCGCGGTGAACAAGCCAAGCAGCGCGGGCAACGCGGCGTCCAGGAGCCACGCGCGTTGGGTCGAAGCCTTTGCATTGCGTTGCGGTATCAGCGCGCAAGCCAGCAGCAATGTGATCGGGTATTCGAGGACCGTCGGAAAAATGAGCGGCGCCAGCAAGGCATTGAACATTCCCCCCAGCACACCGCCGGCGGAGATCCACAAATAGAATTCGGTCAAGTGGGACACGGCGGGGCGGTCGTTGGCCAGTTCGCCGTGACAGAGCATGGCGACGATGAACAAGCCCGCGAAGTGCGCGGCGACTGGCCAGCCAAGCGCCATAAACGATTGGGCTTTCAATGTCATTCTCGCCAACATCGTCACCAGGATCACCGCCGCAACGGGCAACGCCCATACCATCCACTGATGGGGCACCAATCTGCGTCGGGCAAAAACAAGGACGAACGTCAGCAGGTAGATTCCCAACGGGATGACCCACATCAGCGGGATCGGCGCGATTTCGCTCGTGACGTAGGTGGTCACACTCAACATCAAACTGCATGGCACAAACGCCAACAGCACCCAGCGCAAGCGCCGCCGCCATGTCAGCCGTTCGACGGAGGAATTGGATGCGGTCCGGGAAGCAGGTTCTTCGGCGGTGACGGGATGGCGGGCGACACGCCACACCCAAGCTCCGCAGATGGCGGTGAGCACCACGAGGGCGATGTAGCCGGCGGCCCACCACCGGCTTTGTTGGCCCAAGCCCAAACGGGGTTCGACGAGGAAGGGATAGCTCACCAGCGCCAGCAAGCTGCCGCCATTGCTGGCGGCGTACAAAAAATACGGATCGTCGGCATGATGATGTCCGCCGGCAGAAAACCAGCGCTGCAACAGCGGACTGGTGGCCGAGACGACAAAGAACGGCAGGCCAACGGTGACGGCCAATGTTCCCAGCAGCCAGGGGATGGGGTTTTGCGCGGGGGGCGGAGTCCAGCCGTATGGTATCGCGATGGGCAACGCCAGCAGCGGCAGCAAGAGCACGGGGAGGTGCAGGGCGGCTTGGCGGCGGACACCGAGCCACTTGGTCGCGAAGTGGGCGTAGGCATAGCCGGCCAGCAAGGCGGCCTGATAAAACACCAAGGTCGTGTTCCAAACCGCGGGTGCGCCACCCAGCACCGGGAGAAGCATTCTCCCGACCATCGGCTGCACCGAGAACAACAACAACGCTCCGAAGAAGATCGTCGCGGTAAAAAGAATCAGCATTGGGTTCGCATTCGCGTGTAGATTGCTCGATCGCTTAGGTCACGCGTCAGTCATTAAGAGTCCGATACCGTCGCCGATTTGTTCGCGCGCGCAAACCGGATTCATCGGACGCATTCTCCATGGCGAACCATTCATACCAGATCCGCCTGGGACGGGAAAGCATAAATGATTTCGATGGTCGGTCCACGGATCACGGGAGCGCCTGGGCCCGCGCCAGGTTGCTTTGAGCCTGGACATAATCCGGCTTGATCCGCAGGGCCTGCTCGTAGTGCTCGATGGCCTCCGGCGTGCGGCCCAGTTTCTCCAAGGCGAGCCCCCAATTGTTGTGCACCTCGGCGAAATTGGGTTGGATCCGCAGCGCCTGCTCATAATGACCGATCGCCTCTTGCAGCCTACCCAGTCGAAACAGGGTGTTCCCCAAGTTGTAGTGCACCTCGCCGGAATCGGGCTTGATCCGTAGTGCCTGCTCGAAATGCTCCATTGCTTCCTGGGTCTTGCCCACTTGCGCCAAGGCGAACCCCAAGTTGCAGTGCGCCTCGGCGTAATCGGGTTTGATCCGTAGCGCCTGCTCGAAATGCTCCATTGCCTCCTGGCTCTTGCCCACTTGCGCCAAGGCAAACCCCAAGTTGCAGTGCGCCTCGGCGTAATCGGGCTGGATCTGCAGCGCCTGCTCGTATTGTCCGATGGCGTCCTGGAGTCGGCCGGCTCGTTCCAAGGCGGTCGCCAGATTGTTGTGCGCTTCGGCGTACTCCGGCTTGATCCGCAACGCTTGGTCGAAGTGCCCGATCGCCTCTGAAACTTTGCCTGCTTGCAGCAGTGCAAGTCCCAAGTTGTAGTGCGTCTCGGCAAGATCGGGTTGGATCCGCAGCGCCTGCTCGAATTGTACGATGGCCTCCTGCTCTCTGCCCGCTTGGGCCAAGGCGATCCCTAGATTGTAGTGCGCCCCGACGTAATCGGGCTTGATCCGTAGTGCCTGTTCATAATGCCCGATCGCTTCCGGTATCCTGCCCGCCTGCGCCAAGGCGACCCCTAGATTGTAGTGCGTCTCGGCAAAATCGGGTTTGATCCGCAGCGCCTGCTCGAATCGTACGATGGCCTCCTGCTCTCTGCCCGCTTGGGCCAAGGCGATCCCTAGGTTGTTCTGCGCCACCCAATTGTCCCGCGTGACATCCAAGGCATGGCGAAACAGTGTCTCCGTGTCTTTCCAATACCCGACTTGGACACTGGACAGCACCCCACAGGTCGCCAGCACTGCCCCCGCAGCAACGCAGGTAATCACTTTCAAGCTCCGCCGCTCGATCGCGCGGCGCGGCACGCTCCAGCACAGCATGATAAACAACCCGATCGAGGGAAGATACGTAAAGCGATCCGCCATCGACTCTCCTGCACCCTGCAGCAACCCGATGACCGGCACCAGCATTCCCAGATACCAAAACCAGCCCGTCACCAGCCACGGCCTGCGCCGCGCCCCCCCAATCACTGCTGCCGTCACCGCAACCAGCCCCACACCCGCCCCAATTACTGCGGCTGTGTTCAGCCCCGGCTCCAGCGGATACCACACGGCCAGTCCGGTCGGCCAAAACATCTTGCCGATGTAGCCCGCATACGAAAGCAGGGCGTTGGCGGTTTTTATTCCCAGCGGCACCCGGGCAAAATCCATCGCCCCTATCGTGCGCTGCCCCGAAGCGGTCACCAGACCCGATGCGGCAGCCAGCGCAAACAACGGCAGCTTCTCTTTCAGCAACCGGCTCGGAGACACCGTGACGCTGTCACCGATCGCCGGCTCCGCCCATCGTGTCCGCCCCAGTGGCCAGTAGTCCAGCAACAGCAATACGAACGGCAGCGTCACCACCATCGACTTGGACATCAGCCCCAAGGCAAACCAGAGCGCCACCGCAAGGTAGCGGGCCCACGATAAGGGACGGCGTACATACCCCACATACGCCCCGAGTGTCAGCATGAAAAAAAGACCGCTCAACACGTCCTTGCGCTCCGTCACCCAGGCCACCGACTCGACACGCAGGGGGTGCAGCGCAAACAGCGCCGCCACCAAGGCGCAGCGCCAGAACGCATTCGTCATCGACTGCAGTACCAGAAAGAGCGCCACCGCCGCCGCGGCGTGAAGCCCCACATTCATCAGATGATGCCCGGCGGGGCGCAGCCCGAACATTTCAATGTCCAGCGCGTGCGACAGGAGACTTAGGGGCCGCCAATAGTCGGCATTTCGATCATCGTGGGTCAAGCCCGCCGTGAATGCCCAGCGCACCGAGCGCCACGTCAGACCGTCCTGAAGATTCGGATTCTCCGTCACGAAGGTATCATCATCAAAATTCACGAATTCGTGATGACGCACAGGGAGGTAGACGACGACGGTGGCGATGACCAGGCCCAGCGCTATGAAGGCCTGCCGGACAATCTGTTGCCGCTTGGAGGAGGCGAATCGAATCATTTGAGTCAAAGGCGGCGGGTCAACCTGCTGATGCGATCGGTCTTCATGGAGACCGGGAGACTACCCAAACTTCTCAGCCGCGACCAGCGCATACTTTGGATAGATCCGTCCCCGCTTTGGATGGTTCGCGAATTGTGCGGTTTGAACTTCCGAAGGCAGCTGCTTATCGGCCAGCTTGCAGTCGCGCGAGCGCGTTCCGCGCCTCGGCCAAATCAGGATTGAGCCGCAGCGCCTGCTCGTAGTGTCCGATGGCGTCCTGGGGTCGGCCGGCTTGCTCCAAGGCGACCCCTAGATTGCAGTGCGCCTCGGCGTAATCGGGCTTGATCCGCAGGGCCTGCTCGAATTGTACGATGGCCTCCCCAACCTTGCCCGCCTGCCCCAAGGCGGTCCCGAGATTGTAGTGCGCCTCGGGGTAATCCGGCTTGAGCCGTAGCGCCTGCTCCCAACGCTCGATGGCTTCCGGAATCCTGCCCGCCTGCGCCAAGGCGACCCCGAGATTGTAGTGCGCCTCGGCGAAATCGGGCTTGAGCCGCAGCGCGTGCTCCAAATGCTCAATCGCTTCCGGGACCCTGCCCGATCGGATCAAGGCATCCCCGAGGTTGTTGTGGTCGTCGGCATCATCGGGGTTGAGCCGCAGTGCCTGCTCCCAATGCTCCATCGCCTCCTGCATCCTACCGTCCTGCTGCAGCATGGACGCCAGGTTGGAGTGTGCGCGTGGGTTCAGCGGGCACTTCGCCACGGTGTCGTCCCAGATGGCTAACCCGCTGCGGTAGTCCTCGTTGCGTTGCACGGTGAGGAATCCCAGCCCGACCGCCAGCACCGCCGCCACTTCGATGGTTCGCCGGCCGGCCACGGCATGAATCCCCATCACCCCCAGCACGACCACGGCGGCCAACGGCAAGTACATGCGGTGTTCAGCTATCGCCTGCCCGACCAACGGCACGACACTGGAGCTGGGCGCCAGAATCGCGAAGAACCAAGCGCCCAGAAAACCGACTGCGGGCCGGCGCCACAGGCTGACCACCGTGCCCGCCAACAGGAGGGCCACGACCAGTGCTTGCGGCGGAATTTTCACAACACCGGAAATCAGCACCGGCCCGTAATCGACCACCAGCGGATGCGGCCAGAGGGCCAGCCGCAGGTAGAGCACGATCGCCCGAAGCTGCATGAGCGCGTATCGCCACGAGCTGAACCCGGTGCCAAAGCCTCTCATCCCGCTTTCAGAGCCCGTGGTAATCACCAGGTAGCCCAGCGGAATCCAGGTGCCGGCCAATGCCAGATATAGTGGCCAGCGTCGCCGCCACGCCTCCCGGAACGTTCCGGAGACAAACGTGCGGTCATAGAGCAGCGCCATGATCGGGGCGCTGACCATCACCTCTTTGCTGAGCATTCCCAGCAGACAGGCCGCGACCGCCAAGCTCGGCCACAGGCCCGGCCGTTGCGACTCCGCCCCGCGGATGAAACAATACAGCGTCAACAGGTAGAACA
>Ga0187861_10004682_pt1 | contig 11320 bp, 5 predicted proteins | sample June2016WEW_10_1_3_FD_132986 | JGI IMG/M metagenome (GOLD analysis project Ga0187861, IMG submission 132986) | Peatland microbial communities from SPRUCE experiment site at the Marcell Experimental Forest, Minnesota, USA - June2016WEW_10_100 | ecosystem: Environmental > Terrestrial > Soil >...
CGATAATCAAAAATAGGCATTATTATTTATTCTTTCTCTATTTCGTGAATTAGAAAAAGTTCGAGTCGATTTTAGTTGTTTCAGATGTCTGACCCGAACTGCTTTCAAATTGATTGGTCGGTACTAAATCATCTTTGTCAAACCGCAAACCTAGTATTTCGCGATACAGCAGCACCGAAGCAATTTTGGACAATTCTTCAAAACTGGTGAATAGTGTAAACGCAGGTTTTTCGGATTGGAACATATCTTTCGATACTATCTTCTTTACATGGTCAATACGTTCTTGATAGGATGGATAAACGGTACGGATTGCTATTTTCTCATGCGGTGATTTTTGTTTCGGTTTCAAATTATCTTTATCAGACGGTTGTCGGGCAATGGAAGAAATGAGGAGGATGAAATCATTGGGCAGAGAATTATCATTTGGATTTCTCTGTGTTTTTATTCGTGAGAACGCTTCAATTGATGCACTGTCAAGTGTGTGCAGCTTATTCAAAGATGATTTAAATGACTCGAAACCGGCAAGTTGGACTGAACAGTAATCTGCGTCGAATTCGATTTGACGTATAAAAAATCTGCTGATAATATGGCCCGCCATAAAAAATACAGTAAGTACTTTTCGCGATAACCAAATAAAGAATTTTGCTACAGACAGAGGAATTTGGGTTATAAATCCCCCCGCTTTCAATGACAACATCATCAACTTATCATCGATAACATCTTGTTCATACACAACCCGTGAAAACCATAGATTGATACTTGAGATAATGTACGAAAGGCGCATTTCAGTTTTCTGTGTGTATTGTCCAAATTCATGTGCAATTAAGTTTGCAAACTCTGTTATTGTCATTTCGGAAATTATCGGAAGCCCAATAATTAAAGTAAGATCTTCTTCTAAAAAACTTATTAATCCGCGTCGATAATTTGCCGAAGCATTAACCGAACAATCCACTTCAATGTTGCTTGGAATTTTGGAACCGATGGTGCGACAAAGCTTCTCGATAAAGGCGTAGAGTGCAGGTTCTTTCTTTCGTGAAAGAGGAATAAATAACTTTTTTGCACTAGGGCGTGCAATGAGTGGTTTCGCCATAACCGCAACAAGCAAAATTCCAATGAAGATTGGAATGACATATAAAAGAAATCCGAGGATTATTGAATGATCATCGAAAAAGGAAATATTATCTTCAAAATAACTGTACGTCAAGTTCAATATAAATAGCATGAGCGAGATATAAAGTATAGGAAGTAGAATCATACATATCGCTGCTACCATCCATCCGGCAAGAAATAATTTAGAATACGATGAAGTTGGTTCGATTGTTTTTATCGAGTCGTTATTCTTGGAATAAATAATATTAGATGCTGAAGTGCCGTCAATTTTTGGAACCGGTTGTGGCGGCTGTGCTTCAATTTTCGTGTTTATAGGATCCGAAGGTGTTTTGGGCATAGGTTCGATGATGCAGAGCGCTCCGGCTTTCTTTAGCTCATAACTATATTCCTGTGCTTTAGCATGATCGATGTTGTAATTAAGCGTAATGGATTTGCCTGTAAAGAGCTTTTCAATTCGTTCAGGTGAAGTTTTGAAAAGTCGAGTGAGGCGCTTTTTTACTGTTTCAAGTTCTTGCCCTTCGTCTATCTCGCCATTAAATAGAATCCGATATTTTTGCGTGTTATTTTCATCCATAGGTTTTACCTGTTGTTCAACAATCGGCAGGTTTTGTTTTAAGAGTGATCGCAAAACGTATTGAAGAATGCCATCGTGTTTGTAGTAGTCAACTTCGTTAGGAGTATCAATCCGGCATATCACGGTAAAAATTTTCTTTGAACCGTCTTGCGATATCGCCGTAACAGTAATCTTTTTTCTAGGTCTAAGGTCATCGGTTATTCCATCGATATTGAATACCTCAAATCCAGAAAGGCCAAGAGTCTGATAATTTTGTCCTTCTTCGAATTGCAGGGGTAGAACGCCCATCCCGATAAGGTTGCTGCGATGAATGCGCTCAAAGCTCTCTGCAATCACAGCGCGGACACCAAGCAATGCTGTGCCTTTTGCAGCCCAATCGCGCGATGAGCCGGAGCCGTATTCTTTACCTGCAATAATGATAAGCGGTGTTCTTTCTTTTTTATATTTCATCGCCGCATCGAAGATCGAAATCGGTTTTTGGGAGGAGGGATGAAGTGTAACGCCTCCTTCTATCCCTGGAAGTAACAAGTTCTTCAAACGAATATTAGCGAATGTCCCTCGCATCATAATTTCATGATTGCCTCTGCGTGCACCGTACTGGTTAAAATCTTTTTTCTGCACGCCAAGCGATAAGAGGAATTCGCCTGCTGGGCTTTTTTCACTGAAAGAACCGGCAGGTGATATGTGGTCTGTAGTAACGGAATCGCCAAGCAAGGCAAGTACACGTGCATTGTGGATATTTTGCAGAGGCTTTGGCTCGCGTGGAAAATTTTCAAAATACGGCGCAGCTTTGATATATGTGGAATTTGGTTTCCATGCATACTGCACACCTATAGGTACCCACAAATTCTTCCATTCCACTTCGCCTTCAAATACGTTGGTATATTGCTGTTTGAACATTTCTGATTTTACGCTCTGTTGCGTTGCTTGTTCAATCTCGAGCGACGTAGGCCAGATGTCCCTTAGAAATATCGGTTCGGTATGCTTTCCAGTTCCAATTGGATCTATTAGGAAGTCGATATCCATTGTGCCGGCGAGTGCGTATGCCACAACGAGCGGAGGAGATGCAAGATAATTTGAGCGTGTGTTTGGATTGACACGCCCTTCAAAATTGCGATTGCCGGAAAGAACCGCCGCTGCCACAAGATCGTTTTCCTGAATTGCTTTCGAAATTACTTCCAATAATGGACCGCTATTGCCAATGCATGTTGTACAACCATAGCCGACAATGTGGAACCCAAGCGCTTCAAGCGGCTGCATTAAGTTGGCATCGCGTAAATATTCAGTGACGACTTTAGAGCCGGGTGCGAAACTTGTTTTTACCCATGGTTTTGATTTTAATCCTTTTTCAGACGCTTTCTTTGCAAGAAGTCCGGCGGTGATAAGCAAAGAAGGATTCGATGTGTTCGTGCAACTCGTAATTGCGGCGATGACAACAGAACCATGCTGTAAATTGCATTTAGATTCTCCAATTTCGACAGGTACACTCTTAAGAAAATCAAGTTTTACAGAATCATCCGAATAATATGCCCAATTAGCCGCAGCCATTCTGTCAATGGATACGCCTTTACTTGTTATTGTCTCAACGAGTGATGATCGGAATGAAGTCTTTGACTTCGATAATGGAATACGGTCTTGCGGCCGCTTTGGTCCAGAAATGCTTGATTCAACAGTTGCGAGATCAAGATCAATGATATCAGAAAACTCCGGATCTGGTGTATCTGCCGTGTGAATGAGTCCTTGCTCTTTTAGATATGCTTCTGCAAAAGTAATTTTTTCTTCGCTCCGTCCTGTGAAGCGAAGAAAATTTATAGTTTCAGCATCAACTGGGAAGAAACCCATCGTTGCACCATACTCTGGCGCCATATTCGCTATCGTTGCTCGGTCTGCAAGTGCGAGCGAAGAAAGTCCAGAACCAAAGAACTCTACAAACTTTCCAACAACACCTTTTTTTCGCAGCATTTGTGTTATTGTCAGCACAAGATCAGTAGCGGTCGTGCCAGGTTTCAGTTTTCCGCGCAGCTTGAAACCCACGACTTGTGGAATAAGCATAGAAATCGGCTGACCAAGCATTGCAGCCTCTGCTTCAATGCCGCCTACACCCCAACCAAGCACGCCAAGTCCATTAATCATTGTTGTGTGAGAGTCGGTACCAACAACTGTATCAGGATATGCAAGCGTTTCGCTGTTGTTCTGCGAGGCAAAGATAACCTGTGCGAGATATTCAAGATTAATTTGATGAACAATGCCGGTATCCGGTGGAACGACGCGGAAATTTTTAAATGCTTGCTGTCCCCAGCGGAGGAAGGCATATCGTTCGCGGTTTCGTTCAAACTCTAACGTTACATTATTTCTGAAAGCTGCAGAAGTTCCATACTCATCCACCTGCACAGAATGATCGATGACAAGATCCACTGGTTGTATCGGATTGATTTTATTTGGATCGCCACCCATCCTGATCATAGCATCTCTCATTACAGCAAGATCAACAATGCAAGGTACACCGGTAAAATCTTGCAATAAAACGCGCGCAGGCATGAAGGCAATTTCTTTATCTGGTTTAGTTTTCGAATCCCAACGTACCAAAGCTTCAATATCTTCTTTATAGACTATTTTTCCGTCTTCATAACGCAGCAGATTTTCCAGCAGAATTCGCAGGGAAAATGGTAGGCGCGAAAGTTGAATATCCAAGGAGTTCTGCAATGCAGAAAGGGAAAAGAAAGTTATATCTTTTCCGCCGACATGGAGAATTCTTTTTGTTTGAAATGAATCGATACTCTTCATTAGAAGTGCATATGCCGATGCAATACAATTTGTTTGATACTCTTAATATACAAAAAAAAGTTCGGTGAGCAAGTCAGGAAAAACTTCTGCAAGAAAACGTTATATATCTAATTTTTAAGCACATAGAGAAATGTGTTTGATGTTTCATAAAGCAACTGTGGTTTAGTAATGGACTAAACACTTTATTTATTTGATTTTGTAATATGTATTAGACACTTTACGTGAGGAAGATTTCATTTGAATGAGTAAAGAGTTCTATCTATATTTATTAAACTTGAAAAAGGAGAATCTACAAGGAATTGCCCAAACGGACTGATATCCATTCCATACTCATTATTGGTTCTGGACCAATTGTAATCGGTCAGGCATGCGAGTTCGATTATTCCGGAACCCAAGCATGTCGTGTTCTTCGCCAAGAAGGTTATCGCATTATTCTCGTCAACAGTAATCCTGCAACGATTATGACAGATCCTGAATTTGCCGATGCCACCTATATCGAACCTATCACTCCAGATTTTGTCGAAAAGATTATTGAACGTGAGCGGCCGGATGTTATACTTCCAACGATGGGCGGTCAGACAGCTCTCAACGTAGCGGTTGCGTTGGCAGAAAGCGGAGTGTTGAAGAAGTACAACGTCGAATTGATTGGTGCGAAGCTTGAAGCCATTAAAATGGCAGAAGATCGCGAATTATTTCGCGCTGCAATGGATCGAGCTGGCTTGCAAAGTGCACGCGGCGGGTTTGTACATTCATTTGATGAAGCACTGAAGATAGCAAACCAAATTGGCTTTCCACTTATCATTCGTCCGTCATTTACATTAGGCGGAACCGGCGGTGGCACAGCGTACAATATTGAAGAATTTCAAACTAAAGTCGTCCACGGACTAACCAGCAGTCCTATCCATCAGGTTCTCATTGAAGAATCGGTGATTGGGTGGAAGGAATACGAACTAGAAGTGATGCGCGACTTGAAGGATAATGTTGTTGTCATTTGTTCGATTGAGAACTTTGATCCGATGGGTGTGCATACCGGCGATTCGATCACTGTGGCACCTGCACAGACTCTTACCGACAAAGAATATCAGCAGTTGCGGGATGCTTCACTCAAAGTGATTCGTGAGATTGGTGTTGAAACAGGCGGTTCGAATATTCAGTTTGCGGTCAATCCAAAGAATGGACAAGTGCTGGTGATTGAAATGAATCCACGCGTATCGCGTTCATCTGCGCTCGCATCAAAAGCCACTGGTTTCCCGATTGCAAAAATTGCAGCGTTACTAGCTGTCGGTTACACGCTCGATGAAATTCCAAACGACATAACAAAGCTGACACCGGCTTCATTTGAACCAACGATTGATTACTGCGTCGTGAAAATTCCACGGTGGGATTTTGAAAAATTCATAGGTGTAGATGATTCGCTTGGTGTTCAGATGAAATCTGTCGGCGAGGCAATGTCAATCGGACGAACATTCAAAGAAGCACTGCAAAAGGCGTTACGCTCGCTGGAACAGGGTCGTTCCGGTCTCGGTGCAGATGGAAAAGATGTTGTAAACATTCGCGAGTTGTCGGAAGATGAAAAGATTGAATGGAAACGAAAAGTTTTAGATCGGATTAAAACTCCTCGCCCGCACAATATTTTCTTTCTCCGTTATGGCTTCCAACTCGGATTAACTATAGAAGAACTCTTTCAGGCATCTTGCATCGATCCGTGGTTCCTTTACAACATCAAACAGATTGTGGAGATGGAAGAAGAGCTGTATTCATATAAAGCATAAATAGTATATTCATAAAAAGGATTCTTATATGAGAATACTAAAGACCAGTTATCTAATTTTTTTATTTTCGTTTGCTATGGTTAAGATAGTAAACGCTCAAGTCACTATTCCATCGGACAAAGATCAATTATTGAATGGTGATGCAACCGGACAAACATTAGTGGCAGAGAAAAATGGTTTTCCTGCTCCGCAAAAAGTCATTTCGTTCAAAGATCAGCTTGGATTAACGAAAGACCAGTTGAAGAAAATCAACGAGATATTGACGAACCTGCCGATCTCAGCGACTGTAAAAGGGCAGGAAATTGTTGAGGCAGAGGAAGAATTGAACAAGCTTTTTGAATCAGGTACTCTAAACGAGAAAACACTGCGGGATAAACTCGAACGAATCGGTAAAATGCGGGCTGACTTGCGATTTGTGCACCTGCAAATATATTTGAAGGAAAAACAAATCCTATCAGTCAATCAATGGGAACGACTAAAGGAATTACAGGCAAGTGAAGTCAAGTAAAGCAAAGAATGAAATGCCGGTGAAAGTAACACCGGAAATTATGCGTAAAGCAAAAGAGTACGGTTTCTCCGACCGACAATTATCAGAAATCTGGGGATTGAATGAAGCAGCCGTACGAATGATGCGGAAGAAGATGGATGTGATACCAGTCTATAAGACAGTGGATACGTGCGCGGCGGAATTTGCAGCTTCTACACCGTATCACTACTCAACGTATGAAAGGGAAAATGAATCAATAAGAAGTACGAAGAAAAAAGTAATCATTCTTGGCGGCGGGCCGAATCGCATCGGACAAGGAATTGAATTTGATTATTGTTGTGTGCATGGCGTAATGGCTCTTCGCGAAGAAGGATTCGAAACTATTATGATTAATTGTAATCCGGAGACCGTTTCAACTGATTACGACACAACAGATAAATTATATTTTGAACCGCTTACGCTTGAAGACGTACTCAACATTTGCGATCAAGAGCAACCGGATGGCGTCATCGTTGCATTTGGCGGACAGACACCGTTGAAGATAGCGAAGGCATTAGATGAGAACGGTGTTAAGATTCTCGGCACATTGCCAGAAGGAATTGATCTTGCTGAAGACCGCGAGAGATTCGGTGCCCTTCTTCGGCGAAATAATATTCAACATCCAAAGTATGGCACAGCTTATACAGTGAACAATGCAGTACTCGTTGCTGAACAAATTGGTTTTCCGGTGCTTGTGCGACCGTCATATGTACTTGGAGGCCGCGCCATGGAAGTCTGCTATACAAAGGATGCATTGCGTGAATATATGAGGAAAGCTGTGGATGTTTCACCCGACCATCCTGTACTCATCGATCGCTTTCTTGAAGATGCATTTGAATATGATGTCGATTGCGTGTGTGATGGTAAAGACGTGATGATTGGCGGTGTGATGGAACACATTGAAGAAGCGGGTATTCATTCCGGTGACAGCAGTTGCGTGCTTCCACCGTATATGATATCTGAAAAAAACCTTAATGAAATGATCAATATTACTGTGAAATTAGCAAAGGCACTGAAGGTTGTTGGATTGATGAATGTTCAGTATGCTATGAAGGATGATGTTGTGTATGTGCTGGAAGTAAATCCACGAGCATCGCGCACTGTACCTTTTGTTAGCAAAGCGACAGGATTACCGCTTGCAAAAATCGCTGCAAAAGTTATGGTTGGGAGAACTTTAGAAGAACTTGGCTGCAAAGATTTCGATTTCCGGAAAGTAAAACACATTTCTGTGAAGGAGGCCGTATTTCCGTTTGCAAAATTTCCAAAGACTCGCGTGTTCCTCGGCACTGAAATGCGTTCTACTGGCGAGGTGATGGGAATTTCCGATAACTTCGGCGCTTCCATTGCTAAATCGCAGATTGCCGCAAGTAACACTTTGCCGACAAAAGGAACAGTATTTTTTAGTGTGAACAATAACGATAAGACTGAAATTACATTGAATATTGCGCGAGAGTTACAAACGCTGGGATTTTCTTTCATAGCGACTGAAGGAACGGCTAATTTTTTTACATCAAATGGAATTCCTTGTGAACAGGTTTTCAAAGTGAACGAAAGTCGGCCAAATTCTGTGGATCTAATTAAGAACGGAAAGATACAGCTTGTCATCAATACACCACTTGGCGAAACTTCTCGCTATGATGAATACGCCATTGGCTGGGCGGCATTGGAAAACAAAGTTGCTTTCATTACTACACTTTCTGCAGCCGCAACGGCGGTCAAGGCGATTCAGAAAGAACAGGAAGGCGGGCTAACAGTGAAGAGCATTCAGGAATACTTGAAAGTACGTGTCTGAAATTATTCTAAAATTAAATAGTGATGAAAAAAGCCGTAAGAGGTATTGCTGGTCTTCAGTATGCGATGAGTTATTCGGACGAATTAAATCCGTTGCGGTAGTTAAGATCAAAACACTGCTTAAGTAAGAAGGGTGGTTGCGAGTCGCTTGAAAAATGCATTTGAAGTTAAAACCCCAGATTTCGGTATCAGCCCATATACCGGAATGACTAGAAAACACTATATTGAATGTGCAAAGTATGTCCTGGAAAGAGCGTTTCGACACGTCGAATCATTTGATAAACCTATCGTATTTCCAACAGTTCCAGGTAAAACATATCCGCAGCCCAATGATCCCACATGGCGTTACCGTTCTTCTGAATTTGAAGCTTTGATCAGGACGTTATCACTTGCCGCGCCTCTTATGCACATCGAGCCGGAAATAGCGATACATGGAATTAATTTAAAAGAGTATTATTGCCATCACATTTATGACGCGTTGACTCCAGGCCATTCCAATTCACTTCCGCTACCTGAAGACCTGCCAGATGCAACATATCAATTTACATGCGAGTTCGGAGGATTATGCAAATTTCTCTTGCTCATGCCGGATATCATATGGCCGTACTTTTCTTTAGAACAAAAGAACGAAATAGCGATTACAATTTCAAAATGGGCGCACCACAGAACAACGCAGAACAATTGGAGAATCTTCAATATCGAAATGCTCTCTTTTCTAAAAAAGAACGGCTACGATATCGATGATGATTTATTGAAGAGTCATCTTCTATGGGTTGCTTCATATCATGCCGGAGGCGGCTGGTATCTGGAACAAAGTTATAATTATTACACTATAAGCTTGTTTATCGCGTATGGAACCGTCTGGTGCAGGGCATTTGGAGATGAGCATTATCCGGAAATCGCGAGAACGCTGGAAAAAAGTGCTCATGAATTAATGAAAACATATTCGAATTTTTTTGCCAGGAACGGTTTCATAAACATGTGGGCGCGAAGTATCTGTTACAGGCTCTGGATTTCAGGAGGGTTCCCGATTGCCTTTATGCTAAAGCCTTCCTCTCCACTGGATCCCGGCTGGGCGAGAAGGCTTTGTTCGGGGTCTTTATTGCAATTCGTTACGAGAGAAGATTTTTATGAAAATGATATTCCGAGTCTAGGTTTTTACGAACACAGGGAGTACATGCTTCAAAGCTATAGTTGTTCTGCAAGCCCCTTCATCATGTTTATGCCTTTTTTGAGTCTCGCGTTGCCAGAAGACTCTCCATTTTGGACCGCGAAAGAAAACGAAGGGATATGGGAAAGCATAGGAAGCGTTTCGATAAGAACTGTTCTTGAAAAACCGGGAATTGTTTTAGTCAATCATGGAAAAACCGGCACATCAGAAATCGTTCCGGGCAAGGTTTATGATGACGATCATAATTACTCAAAGCTTTCGTTCAATACGCATTTCCCATGGGAAGATCATAATCTCGACGGCGGAACCGCAATGGAATATTGTTTTCGCAGTCTTGATCCAAGAGACACAAGAGGTACGGATGTCAATTTCTATCTTACAGGACTTACGATAAAAAATGACTCCCAAAGAAATGCAAAGTTTGTGACTTCTCAAAGCATCCTTTTCGGTGGAGTACGGAAAGACGTTTTATATCGGCAATTGATAATGCGAAAACCGCCAAACAACGGAGTCGGATACATAATTGATCTTGCTGAAATCACCATCCCCGGAGGCGTGATCAGGGTTGATCGTTGTCGCTTGGCGTTCGAACATGAGTTGACCCTCGGCCATTATGGTCTTCCTCATATCGATGGGAAAAGGCCTGTCATTCATCAATTCGAAGATAAAACGAAAAAAGTTATCACTGCTTCAATTCAAGGAAGAAGTTTAGCTCTTATGACGTATAGAGGTTGGGATACTTTGGGTAGTTTCACTCATAAAGATTGCAATGCAGAGTCGGCAGAAAGCACGGTCATTTATACGTATCGCAAGAGGACGACGAAGAATCCTTCAATAGAATTAATGATCACGGTTATGCTTCATAAGACAAATGACTCCGAATGGAGTGAAGAGGAATTGTCACCAATTAGAAATATTGAGATAAGCGACGTTATGCTGTCGGGCTCGGTACTCGGAGCGAAGATCATCCTCTCAGATGGAAGAAATTATGAAATAGACTTCGAGTGTATTGATGGCTTACGATCGTGCTGATTGGATCTGTCGCTATACACACTTCTTCAATTCGGGCTTTCTGCTTCAGATCTAATATCTATCTGTGAAAATATATATTTTAGTTAAGAATTTCTAATTAATTTGACTCTGAAGGAAAAAATAATATGGGAACACATGTATGTCCATGGTACTTGGGATATTTCTTAGCAAACCCTATGCGGCGTTTATTTCAGAATCCAGAAAAGATTCTTAGCCCATATATAAAACATGGAATGAAGGTTTTAGAAGTCGGTCCAGGGATGGGGTTCTTTAGTATGCCGATGGGGAGACTTGTTGGAGAGACGGGACGGATTTATTGTGTTGATCTCCAAGAAAAAATGCTTAAGAGTCTTCGCCGCCGCGCATCGAAAAATAATCTTCTTGATAGAATAGAAATACGTCTTTGCAGCGAATCTTCACTTAAGATTGATGACCTTGCGGAGGTTATAGATTTTGCTTTGGCATTCGCAGTAGTGCATGAAGTGCCGGATCAAGAACAGCTATTCACTGAAATTATTCAAGCGCTAAAAAAAGACGGATTTCTATTGATTTCTGAACCG
>Ga0187861_10004685_pt1 | contig 11310 bp, 22 predicted proteins | sample June2016WEW_10_1_3_FD_132986 | JGI IMG/M metagenome (GOLD analysis project Ga0187861, IMG submission 132986) | Peatland microbial communities from SPRUCE experiment site at the Marcell Experimental Forest, Minnesota, USA - June2016WEW_10_100 | ecosystem: Environmental > Terrestrial > Soil >...
AAAGCGCGTCTACACGCTCATGACCATGCACGGTGAAAAGAAAGCCGTTGTGAGTTTCGAGAACGAAAAGGCCGCCGAGGAAATCCTGAGCCGGCTTGGCATTATGTAAGGTGGGGAACATGGGACATCGAATTACAACACAGAACCGGGGCAGGGGAGGCCCGACCTATCGCGCCCCATCCCACCGGTACAAGGCTGAGTTAAAGCACGTCGGTGACGGCACAACGAAGATCACCGGTGCGATCATCGATATCGAGCATGATCCGGCGAGAAACGCCCCGATTGCCCTTGTGCAGCTCGAGGACAAATCGAAGGTCTACATGCTGGTGACCGAGGGTATCGGTATTGGTGAGATTGTATCATGGGGGACCGATGTCGAGGTCAAGAACGGGAACACACTCCCGCTCCAGAGCATTCCGACCGGGTCCTACATCTGCAACATCGAGTCGCGCCCCAACGATGGCGGCAAGTTTGTCCGCTCAAGCGGGGTTCAGGCAGTTGTTGTCGATAAGATTGAAGACCGCGTCGGTGTCAGGATGCCCAGCGGTAAGACGAAATGGTTCAACGCACGCTGCCGTGCCACCATTGGCATTGTTGCCGGTGGCGGGCGTGTTGAGAAGCCGTTTGTCAAGGCCGGTAACAAGTACCACAAGATGGCAAATACCGCGTCGAACTGGCCGCGTGTCCGTGGTGTCGCAATGAACGTCATCGATCACCCATTCGGTGGCGGTGGCCACCAGCACACGGGTCGCCCGAAGACCATTGCCCGGGGTACTTCTCCAGGCAGAACTGTTGGATCTGTGGCAGCACGCCAGACAGGTAAGAGCAGGAAGTGAACGGTATGGCAGCACCAAAAAAGACACAGAAGAGAATGCCCAGACGGCGTGAGGAGTTCACCTATCGTGGGTACAAGATTGACGAGCTCAAGGCGATGGGGCTGAGCGAACTCATCCCCCTGATGCCAGCCCGTGCACGCCGCAAATTTAACCGCGGACTCAATCGCGGCGAAGAGACATTGCTTGCAAAGGTTCGGGGCGGGGACGAGAAAGTCAGGACCCACCTGCGTGAAATGATTGTCATGCCCGAGATGATTGGAAAGAGCATTGAGATCTACAACGGCAAGGAATTCCTGAAAGTTGAGTTCCAGCCCGAGTCCGTCTTCCATTACCTCGGCGAATTTGCGCTCACCAGAAAGAAGGTTTCCCACGGTTCCGCCGGTATCGGTGCAACGAGGGGCAGTAAGTACGTACCGCTGAAGTGATGGAAATGGCACGCATTGCATATTCAAAGAAGATTGAAGGCGACAATGTCGCCAGAGGCAAAGCAAACGAGCTTTCCGTCTCTCCCAAGCACTCGATCGAGATCGCCGGTTTCATCCGGCACCAGCGCGTCAACGATGCGCTCAAGTACCTTGCCGATGTGGTCGCGCTCAAGAAAGCTATACCTTTCCGGCACTTTACCCGGAATGTCGCGCACAAGCGCGGCCTCCCGGGCAACTGGGATGCAGGCAGGTACCCGGTCAAGGCTTCCAAGGCCTACATCAGGATCCTTGAATCAATAAAAAAGAACGCGGAATACATCGGTCTTGACACCGAGAATCTGGAGATCATCCACGTATCGGCAAACCGCGGGCGCGCCCAGAAGGCATTCTTCCCCCGGGCAATGGGACGTGCATCCCCCAAGGCTCGCGAGACCGTCAATATCGAGATTGTGGTTCGTGAGGTGGCATAAATGGCTGTTGAAAGGAAATTTATTTCAGAAGGTGTCCGCAAGGTCCGTGTCGAGAAGTACCTGACAAAGGAACTCAAACGCGCAGGGTTCGGCGGCATGGACATCGCTCGTACGCCTCTTGGAACCCAGGTCACCATCTTTGCTGAAAAGCCGGGGATTGTGATCGGCAAAGGCGGAAAACTCGTCCACCAGCTGACCCAGGATCTTGCCCAGAACTATGGGGTTGAGTCTCCGCAGATTGAGGTCCAGCAGGTCCAGAATCCCAGTTTCAACGCCCAGATCATGGCGGAGAGGCTGGCAAACGCCCTTGAGCGCGGCTGGTACTTCCGTAAGGCTGGTTCGAGCATCATGCGCCGGGTCATGGAATCCGGTGCACTGGGCTGCGAGGTTATCATCGCCGGTAAGTTAACCGGTGCACGGGCCCGTACCCAGAAGTTCACCGAGGGTTACATCAAGCATTGCGGTGAGCCAAGCATCAATATCGTCGAGAAAGGCTATGCGATTGCCATCAAGAAGCTTGGCGTTATTGGTGTGCAGGTCAAGATTGTGCCCGCGGATGCGAAGATGCCCGATCACTTTGCGATCATCGAACAGGTGAAGAAACAACCGGCAGTACCAAAGGCAACCGTCACCGCGATTGGCGACATTAACACCGAGGAGCCGGCCCTTCCTGATGAGAATCTCGGTGAAGAGGTGCGGTAAATGGCAATCTTACGGGCGCACGATGTCCAGCAGCTCACTGATGTCGAACTGCAGGAACAGATGGGAAAACTCCGGATGGAACTTGTCCAGCACTACGGAAAGGTCAGTGCCGGTGGTGCGACTGAGAACCCCGGGCATATCCGGGAACTCCGGCGCACCATTGCCCGCCTTATGACCGAGAAAACCCGCAGGAGCCGCGTATGATCTCCTGCCAGAACGTGATAAGGCACGAACTGATCGGCCTTGACGTTCTGGTAGCTGGAGCCGCAAATCCGTTTCAAACGGGGGTAAGCGGACACATCATCGATGAGACAAGGAATCTTGTTGTCATACAGACGCAAGCCGGAATTAAGAAGATCCCAAAACTTGGGAGCACCTTCCGGCTCTCTCTGCCTGACAATACCCTTGTTGAGATTAATGGATCCGCACTGATACTGGCTCCAGAAAAGAGGCTCAAGCGAGCATAAAAAAAGAGGATACCATAATGGCACAAAACATTGGATTGAACGTCCAGGCTCCCAAACAGGAGTGCAAGGACGTTAATTGTCCGTTTCACGGCACTTTACCGGTACGCGGCCAGGTGATCACCGGTAAGGTCGTGAGCGACAAAATGATGGGAACGGTCGTAGTTGCCCGGGATTACCTGCACTACGTCCGGAAGTTCAACCGGTACGAGAAGCGCATCTCCAAACTTCACGCCCACAACCCGCCCTGCATCCAGGCAAAGGCGGGGGATCTTGTGAAGATCGCTGAGTGCAGACCGTTGTCGAAGAGCACGACGTATGTCGTTGTCGAGGTGCAGCAGCCATGAAGGCAAAGCAGTCCAAGATCCCACGGGCTCTTGCGACGGGAACAAGGCTTGCATGCGCCGATAATACCGGTGCGAGGACCGTGCAGATCATCTCTGTCTTCGGTTACCATGGTGTAAGGCGCCGCCAGCCCAAACTGGGCCTGGGGGATCTCTGCACGGCGAGCGTTCAGAAGGGTACCCCGGACATGCGCAAAAAGCTCGTGCGGGCGGTTGTCATCCGCCAGAAGAAGGAAATGCGCCGCCCCAATGGCATCCGTGTCTCCTTTGACGACAACGCTGTTGTCGTGGTGGACGAGAAGAACGAGCCCAAAGGAACCGAGATCAAGGGACCGGTCGCCCGTGAAGTGGCAGAGCGGTACCCGAAGCTCGGCTCCATGGCGACGATCATTGTGTGAGGTGGCATGTCATGGTAAGAATTGAAAGTTCACAACCGCGCAAGCAGAGAAAGGCGCGGTACGATGCACCTGCACACATGAAGTCAAAGTTCCTCAACGCACCGCTCTCGGCAGCACTCAAGGAGAAATATGCAAAGAAGACGATCCGCGTTATCAAAGGCGATACCGTCAAGGTCACCCGCGGTGACCATGTCGGCGAGGAAGGACTCGTTGACGGCATTGACACCCGTAACGTGAAGATCATTGTCCACGGTGTCTCGTCCACCAAGGTTGACGGTACCGAAGTCCCGCGCCCCATCGACGCATCAAAGGTGGAGATTACCAAGCTCAAGCTCGATGACAAGCGCCGCGTCGAAAAACTCGGGGAGAAGGAATAATGTCAGATCATCTGAAAAGGCTCAACGCGCCCGATTCGTGGCACATCACCAAGAAAACCACGAAGTTTGTCGCAAAGACGGCGCCCGGCCCGCACAATGCAAATGCCATGCCGGTAGCCGTCTGGCTCCGGGATCAGCAGGGCCTTGCCCGCACCATGAAGGAAGTCAAGCAGATCCTCAAGCAGAAGGATGTCGTCATTAACGGCAGACCCTGCCGGGATCCCAAGATGGGCATCGGGATCTTTGATGTCATTGCCCTCCCCCGGATCGGCAAGTACTACCAAATCATCCGTGATGTCAAAGGCCGGCACAAAACCGTCGAGATTGATGCAGAATCCGCTCAGAAAAGGCTCTGCAAGATCGAGAACAAGACCACAATCCGCGACGGCAAAGTCCAGTTAAACCTCAGGTATGGGGCAAACGTCATTGCCGACAACACCTTCAAGTCAAACGATTCGGTTGTCATCTCCCTCAAACCCGAGGACCGGTTCAAGATCCTTGAACACTATCCGTTTGCCGCAGGCAACATGGCGACGATCATCGGTGGCCGGCACTCCGGCAAGGTTGCACGGATCGTCGAGATCATCAAGACCCCGGGCAGTGTCCCGAACAAGGTCATCCTTGAAGACGAGAAGACCAAGGAACGATTCGATACCATCGCGCCCTACATCTACATGATCGGAAAAGAGACTGTCTCAAAAGCAAATTGGGGGCTTGAACAGTGACCGCAATGCGAGAGATCCACATCGATAAGGTCGTTGTCCACATGGGCGTTGGCGAGAGTGGTGAAAAACTTGTCAAGGCCGAGAATATCATGAAGACGATCACCAAGCAGACCCCGATCCGCAGCATCGCAAAGATGACGCAGCCTGCGTTTAATATCAGGAAAGGCGCCCCGATTGGCTGCAAGGTCACGCTCCGCGGAAAAACTGCGGAGGACTTTATCAAGACTGCCTTGAACATCGTCAACAAGACGATCTTTGAGAGCCAGTTTGACAAGAGCGGGAACTTCTCGTTCGGCATTGAAGAGCACACGGATTTCCCCGGGATGTCCTACGATCCGCAGATCGGGATTTTCGGGATGGACGTTAACGTCGTGCTCGAGAGGAACGGCATCAGGATCACCCGCCGGAGAATGCAGAAGAAGAAGCTTCCCGAAAAGCAGCGCGTGAAGAAAGAGGATGCAGTTGCGTTTCTCAAAGAAGCATACTCGGTGGAGGTGCGCTGATGGGTGGCGAAAGAAAGAAGATCTACGGTCGCGGTGCAAACGAATGCAAGATGTGCGGGCGCAAGCAGGGGCTTGTCCGCCGGTACCATATCATGTTCTGCAGGCAGTGCTTCCGTGAATGGGCACAGAAGATGGGCTTTAAGAAGATGAATTGAGGAGTGACTGCAAAATGACACGATTAAATACCATTGCAGACGCGATGAGTGCGTTAAAGAACGCAGGTGACACCGGAAAGTCCGAGTGCATCATCGAACCCGCAAGCAAGCTCCTCGGCTCAATGCTGCGCATCATGCAGGACGCCGGCTACATCGCCGGTTTCGAGTTTATTGAGGACGGCCGTGGCGGCCAGCTCAAGGTGCATCTCACCGGTAAGATCAACAAATGCGGTGCAATCTGCCCGCGTTTCTCGGTCCAGCTGGATGAGATGGAATTCTGGGAGAAGCAGTACCTGCCAGGCAAGAACTTCGGGCTCATGATCCTTTCCACCTCGCATGGCGTCATGTCGCATGTGCAGGCGCGCAAGGAAAGCATCGGCGGCGAACTGCTCGGGTATGTCTACTAGAGGGTGCGAATCATGGCAAGTGTAAGAAAAGTCAGGATCCCCGAAGGCGTCAAAGTAAAGCTTGAGGGAACGCAGCTTGTAGTGACAGGACCAAAGGGCCAGCTGGTGCGCAGCGTCCGGTTCCCCCAGGTGACCGTGACTTGCGATGACAAAGAAATTGTCATCTCTACAGAATCCAGCCGTAAGGAAATCACCTCTATGGTGGGAACGTATGAGGCGCATGCAAAGAACATGTGCCGGGGCGTTTCCGAGGGATTCGAATACCGGATGAAAGTCGTTTACAGCCATTTCCCTATCCAGCTCAAACTGCAGGGAAAGCGGCTTGAGATTGCCAATTTCCTGGGCGAGAAGAAGGCCCGGTACGCCGACATTGCAGAGGGTGTTACCGCAAAGGTGGCAAACGACGAGGTCGTGCTGACCGGCATCGACCGGGAACTGGTTGGAAATACTGCAGCAAATATCGAGCATGCAACCCATATCCGTTACCGGGACCCCAGGGTCTTCCAGGACGGCATATACATGGTACAGAGGGGCTGAACTGAGCAATGACAACTGAAACCAAGCGACTGATCCGTGTGCGCACAGAGAAAGGTGCCGTCTTCAAGCGCGACGGGTTTGGCAAGAAGAGACAGCTCTCCGATTCATGGAGAAAGCCCCGCGGACAGCACAACAAACAGCGGGAGCAGAAGAAGGCGAAGGGAAACCTCCCCAAGCCCGGCTTTGGCAGCCCGGTTGCGGTGCGCGGTATGCACCCCAGCGGGTTCTTTGAAGTACTGGTTTTCACCCAAAAAGATCTTGAAAACCTGAACACGAAGACCCAGGCGATCCGGATATCAGCCGGCGTCGGTGGACGCAAGCGCAAAGCCCTTCAGGAAAAGGCGACAGAAGCAGGATTCAAGATCCTTAACCCCCGGGTCATCAAGGAACCCGTTAAGAAGGAGACACCTGCTGAAACGGAAAAAGAAGCGGTAAAGGACAAGAAAGAGACCAAGGCAAAAGAGGCCAGAAAAGAGGCCCCGGCAAAGAAAGGCAGTTCCAAGGCAGGAGATGCCAAAAAGAAAGGCGCTGTAGAGAAAAAGCCGGTAAAAGCCTCCGCATCCAAGTCCAAGCCCGCGGCGAAAGAAACTGAAAAGAAAGTGGAGAAATCCGCAAAGCCTAAAGCAAAAGAAGCGGCAAAGACCCCGGTAAAGAAAGTCGCTCCTGTAAAATCGGAGAAGAAGCCCTCTGGCGGGGAGAAAGCTACGGCAGAAAAGGCCAAAGCAAAGAAAAAACCTTCATCCGAGGTGAAGAAGAATGACTGATGTTGCCAGCCAGAAGCGGCTTGCCGCATCCTTACTCAAATGCGGTGTCAACCGTGTCTGGTTCGACCCCGAGCGTATCTCGGACATCGAGAATGCAATCTCACGTGAGGACCTGCGCGGGCTCATCACCGATGGTGCGATCAAGGCGCACCAGAAGAAAGGCGTCAGCCGCGGCCGGGCACGCATACGCACCGCGAAGCGGGCATACGGACACCGCAAGGGAGTCGGGAAACGGAAAGGCGCACAGGGCGCACGGACCCCCAGCAAGCGGGCATGGATCCAGAAGATCCGTGGAATCAGAAAAGCACTCGTCGCACTCCGCGAGGCCGGTACCATAGACCGGCACCTCTACCGGGTCATCTACCGCAAGGCAGCCGGTGGGCAGTTCCGAAGTGTCGCGCACATGAAAGCACAGATGGAGATCATTGCCGGGAGGCTGAAGTAACATGGCGACCGGACCACGGTATTTAGTCCCTTTCCGCAGGCGGAGAGAAGGCAGAACCGATTATTACCAGAGAACCAAACTCGTTGTCGCTGATGCGCCGCGTATGGTCGTACGCAGGACAAACCGGCATATCCTCGTGCAGCTGGTCACCGCCGAGATGGACGGGGACAAGACCCTTGTATCGGCAAATTCCGCCGAACTTGAAAAGTACGGATACACCGGGGCAACTGCAAACACACCTGCAGCATACCTTACGGGAATGCTCTTTGCTGCAAAAGCAAAGAAAGCAGGGCAGGGCCGTGCGATCCTCGATATCGGGCTCAACCGGGCAACCCCGGGAGCACGTGTCTTTGCTGCGCTCAAGGGCGCAGTCGATGCAGGTCTTGAGATCCCGTACGGCGAAGGGATCGTTCCCTCAGAGGAACGGCTTATGGGTGCGCATATCGCGGCCTACAACGATAAAGCCAAAGATATCGTCAAGAATGTCGAACAGGTGGCAGCCGCCATAAAGAAGGAGCTGGTGTAAATGGCATACGAAAAGGCAGAATGGCGCCCGGTCACCGGTCTTGGCAAGCTTGTTGCATCAGGGGAGATCAAGAGTATCGATCAGGTCCTTGAGTGCGGCAGACCGATCAAGGAACCCGAGATCGTCGATATGTTCCTCCCGGACCTTGAAGATGAGGTTCTCGATATCGCCATGATGCAGAGGATGACCGACTCGGGCCGCCGTGTCCAGTTCCGTGCTGTCGTGATTGTCGGCAACCGGAACGGGTACATCGGATTTGGCCAGGGAAAAGACGTCCAGGTCGGTGACGCAATCAAGAAAGCGATCACCAAGGCAAAGATGAACCTTGTAAAGGTGCGCCGCGGGTGCGGCAGCTGGGAATGCGGATGCGGTGTTATGCACTCCATCCCGATGCAGGTTGTGGGAGCGGCCGGCAGTGTCCGGATCACCCTCAAGCCCGCACCGCAGGGTATCGGCCTTGTCACCGGTGATATCAGCAAGAAAGTGCTCGAACTCGCCGGTATCAAGGATGTCTGGACATTTGCGCGCGGACAGACACGTACGACGATCAACTTTGCAAAGGCGACGTTCAACGCGTTAAAAGAAACCAACATGATCCGCACAGGGGGGTCAGAGTAAATGTACGCAGTCGTGCAGGTCCGCGGCGTGGTTAACACCCGCCAGGACATCAAAGACACGTTAAAGATGCTCCGTCTGCACCACATCAACCACTGCGTGCTCGTGGCAGATACACCCGAGAACCTCGGAATGATCCGCAAGGTACAGGATTACGTTGCGTATGGGGAAGTGGATGCAGCAACCCTTGAGACCCTGCTCAAGACCCGTGGCCGTGTGATAGGCGATGATCCTTTAACGGACGAGTACATCAAGTCCAACTCGACCTTTAACGGTATCATCGAATTTGCGCAGGCACTGGCAAAGGGCGAGTCGAAGTTGCGCGACATCCCGGGCCTCAAGCCGGTCCTCCGGCTCCACCCGCCACGCAAGGGATACAAGACCACGAAGCGCACGTTTGTACAAGGCGGAGCGCTTGGCTATTATGGTCCGGAGATCAATACTCTCCTCTATAAGATGAGGTGAAGAGATGCCAACCAACAAACGTTCAAAATACCGCGGAACGCGGACGTGCGGCGGTGGAACCCACAAGAACCGCCGGGGTGCAGGCAACCGTGGCGGAAGGGGACGCGCAGGCATCAATGCCCACCACTTTGTCAAGTGGTATATGGAAATGGGAGGACCTGTCTTTGGTAAGAACGGATTCTTCCATAACCCTGCCGTCACCGTTTCCTCAATGGATATCGGGATTATCGATCAGATCGTACCCTCGCTCCTTGCACAGGGAATCGCCAAACAGGAAGGAGATGCAATTGTCTTAAACGCCGCCGATATCGGCATCGAAAAGGTGCTGGGCAGCGGTAAAGTCACAAAGAAACTTCACATCTCCGCAGCTGCGTTTTCTGAACAGGCAAAGGCAAAGATCGAGAAGACTGGTGGAAAGACGCAGGTCGTCTGACCCACCTGATTTTTTGGTGAAATAATGGGAGACCTGCTGGATCGAATGGAACCCATTCTTGCTGCGATGCCCGCAGTCAAGAGCCCGGACGGGCATGTCCACTTCAAGAATAAACTGCTGTGGACACTGGGTATTTTAATTCTGTATTTTGCACTCACAAATATCCCGGTATTCGGGCTTGCATCCAGTTCACAGGATGTTTTCATGTACTGGCGTGCCCTGCTCGCCGGTGCAAGCGGTTCGATCGTGCACCTCGGTATCGGGCCGATCGTCACCGCATCCATCGTGCTCCAGCTCTTAAAAGGTGCCGATATCCTCCATATCGATACGAGCGAGGCCCGTGGACAGGTCATGTACATGGGTCTCCAGAAGATCCTCATTCTCGTTATGATCGTGATCGAGGCCGCGCCTAACCTCATCGGCGGGTTCATGCAGCCCGATCCCACCATCGCAGCACAGTTCTTCGGCGGCAACCTCTTTGCGGTCTCGCTGTTGATCTTTATCCAGATCTGTATCGGTGGTGTCCTCGTTTTCCTGATGGATGAAGTGGTTACCAAGTGGGGTATCGGTTCCGGTGTCGGACTCTTCATTATTGCCGGTATCTCGCAGGCCCTCGTGAACGGATTCATCAACTGGACTGCAGTCAGCGATCCCTATCCGGTCGGGTTCTTCCCGCGCCTGTTCGCGGTCGTATTTGATGGTGCGAATTTCCTCCAGTATTTCGGGAATGATCTCCTTGCTTTTGCCACAACGATTGCAATCTTCTTAATCATCGTCTACGTGGAATCCACCCGTATCGAGATCCCCCTTGCCCATGCACAGGTGAGGGGTGCCCGGGCTCGTTTCCCGGTCAAGCTGATCTACGCCAGTGTCCTGCCGATGATCCTCGTAAGAGTGCTCCAGGCAAACATCCAGATGGTGGGGATGTTCCTCTCCAATGTGGGTATCACCATCCTGGGTAAATTCAATGGCCAGACGCCAACCTCCGGCCTGATGTACTTCCTTGCGCCTATCAACGGCCCGTCCAGCTGGATGTGGTGGGCGACCGATCTCGGGCATGCGCCGTGGGAAGTCCTCCTGCGTATGGGGGTTGATATCACCTTCATGGTGGTGGGCGGTGCGATCTTCGCGCTCTTCTGGATCAAGACCGCAGGTCTCGATTCAAAGGATGTGGCCCGGCAGATCCAGTTGTCCGGCATGTCGATCCCCGGTTACCGGAGAAATCCCCAAGTGCTGGAGAAGTACCTGGACCGGTACATCCCCCGTGTTACGATCATCGGTGGTGTGTTCATCGGTATCCTCAGTGTGGTCGCGAACCTTTTTGGTGTCATCGGGTCTGTCAGCGGTACGGGGTTGTTACTGACCGTGAGTATCACGTACAGGCTGTACGAAGAGATAGCGAGCCAGCAGATCATGGAGATGTATCCGTTCATGCGGACATTCTTTGGCAAAGACTGATTTGAGGAAGGGACGGGCATGGCAGGAAAAAAGGTCATTATCACGGGTGTGCCGGGTGTCGGTAAGACAACGGTCATTAACAAGGCATTAACCCAACTCAAAAGCGAAGGGGTGGACTACCAGCCCATCAATTTTGGCACCTTCATGTTCGAAGTTGCCAAGAGCGAGGGGCTCGTGCAGGATCGCGACCAGATGCGGACGCTTGACCGGGCCGATCAAAAACGGCTCCAGCAGCGCGCGGCGTAGGCGATCGCAAAGATT
>Ga0187861_10004686_pt1 | contig 11306 bp, 5 predicted proteins | sample June2016WEW_10_1_3_FD_132986 | JGI IMG/M metagenome (GOLD analysis project Ga0187861, IMG submission 132986) | Peatland microbial communities from SPRUCE experiment site at the Marcell Experimental Forest, Minnesota, USA - June2016WEW_10_100 | ecosystem: Environmental > Terrestrial > Soil >...
CACGGGCACAGTGACAATTGACTCGGCCTTCAATAACCTCGTGGCCGTTAGTGACGCCTTTGCCATCGCCTTGCAGCCCTACAATGCGCCGGGGCTTCCACCCTCCAACGATCTGGTGATCAACACCGGCACGGGGGCCATCAAGGGGACGCCCACCGTGGCGGATACTGTTCCCTCGACGGTATGGCCGGTAATGATCCAGTCCAGCAATTCCGCCGGCCGGAGCACGCTGGTGAACCCAGACCTGAACTCCAAGGCGATGACCCTGACAATTCAGCCGCTGGACCCGCCGGTAATCACCAGCCCGGGCAAGGCCACCGCCGTGGTGGGGGTGCCGTTCAGCTACACGATTACTGCCACCAACGGCCCCACGAGCTACAATGCAACCCTCCCGCCGGCCTTGGCGGCAACGCTGAGCGTGAACACTGTCACCGGGGTGATCAGCGGCACACCGGCAGCGGGGACAACGGGAGTATATAATGTCACGCTGACCGCCACCAATGGGATCGGCCCAGGCACCCGGCCACTGCAACTGACAATCAGCTTGCCTGTCCCGCCTGTCATCACCAGCCCGCTGAATACGTTGGGCATTGACGGCGCACCTTTCACCTATACCATTACGGCAACCGGGACCATGCCAATTTCCTACTCCGCCATCTCGGTTGTACAAGTGGGCGCTGTGACCCAAGTATTGTCGGGAACGCAGATCAGTTCCTTGGACCTGGACGAGCCCACAGCGTTTGTGGCGATCGAGAAGCCCATCACCATGCTTTCGGGGGCGGCGGCGGGGCAGACAAGCACCGTCCTGGCTTTCGACCTCGTCACGGCTCCGGACGGGACCACACAAGGGAGGATAACTTTTGGCCCCGCCTTCACCGCCCCGCTTGCGGCCGGCGACAAGTTCTCAGTGGTCTTGAGCAGCCAGCCGCTTCCACAACTCCTGAGCATACAAAACAAAACAGACCCGACTACAGGCCAGACCACAGGGGTGATTGCCGGCCGGCCGATCCAGGCCGGCACTTTCAATGTGCTCCTGTCGGCTTCCAATCTGGCCACAGCGCCAACCAATCCCGGAACTCCAGCGACGACGGCAACGCTGGTCCTCGTCATAAATCCCACTGCGCCAGTGATTACGAACACGGACTTGACGGCGACCGGCGTGGAGGGAGTTCCGTTCTCCTATACGGTCCAAGCCACGGGCACGCAGCCCCTGACAATCGGTGTGCTTGACGCCACCCCGCTCCCGGCCGGTCTCACACTATCGGCGAGCGCGATGAACAGCCAGGGGATTGTGCAGGCGATAATCAGCGGGACACCGTTGCCGGCGGCGGTGGGAACTACAACGGTGACCCTGACCGCGGCCAACCATGTAACGCCCCTGCCGAACACGGCGACGCTGACGATCAATATCTCGCCAGCCCCGCCGATCATCACCAGCCCCTTGACGGCCAGCGCCGTGGACGGAATACCGTTCTCTTACACAATCACGGCAACAGGCACTCCGCCGGTAACTTTCACCGCCACTGGGTTGCCGAATGGTTTGAGCTTGGCTGGGACAACGATTTCTGGGACGCCAAGCGGCCAGATCGGGTCGTTTAACGTCATTCTGACGGCCACGAACTCCCCCCTCACCACCCCGGATCAGAAAACACTGGTGATCACGGTCGCGCCGGCCCCGCCCACCATCACCAGTCTGCTGACGGCCACTGCGAACGATGGCAAGCCCTTCAGCTACACCATTACAGCCTCCGGCACCCCGCCTTTTACGTTCTCCGCTGCCCCGCCCCTTCCCAATGGGCTGGCGCTCAATGGTGCGAACATCACAGGGACGCCAGTTGGACCAGGCACCTTCACCGTGGTTATAACCGCTGCCAACCTGGCGGGCTCGGATCAAAAGAACCTTACGATCACCGTTAACCCGACCCCACCCTCCATAACCAGCCCCTTGACGGCACTCGCTGCGGATGGCGCGCCGTTCACCTATACCCTCACCGCGACCGGGAGTGCGATCATTTCCTTTGGGGCGAGCAATCTTCCGCCGGGGCTGGCGCTGCAAGGCGCGGTTATCTCGGGGACGCCTCTGGGCCCTGCTGTAACCGACGTGGTTTTGACCGCCACAAATCCATATGGCACTGACACCAAGACCTTGGTGCTCACTGTAGCTCCCGCGCCGCCGGTGATCACCGACAGCACCGGGCATAATTTCACGGAAATTGCCCCGCCAGGAAATCCTTTCAGCTACACGATCACCGCGACCGGGACACTGCCTATCTTTTTCCAGGCTGGGAACCTTCCGCCAGGGCTCTCGCTATCCGGGGCTGTGATCAGCGGCACGCCCACGACGATAGGGGTCGCCAAAGTCTCGCTGATAGCCACCAACAACATCGGCCATGACCAGAAAACCCTGGTGATTAACGTGCAACCGACCTCACCCTCAATAACCAGCCTGCTCAGTGCTATCGGCAAGGACGGGGTGCCATTCAGTTACCAGATCACCGCCTTCGGCAGCTTGCCCATGACCTTCGGGGCCTCGCCCTTGCCTGCGGGACTCAGCATTGCTCCGCTGACGGGGATAATAAGCGGCACACCGACACAACCGCAGGTCTACAACCTGGCCATCACCGCGACCAATAACGTGTCCCCCTTCACGGACACCAAGACGCTGGTCATCACCATCCAGCCTTCAGTGCAAATCACCAGCCCGCTAACCGCCTTCGGGATAGTGGGCCAGCCGTTCAAAGTCTACACGGTTACCGCGACCGGCACGGCGCCGATCGCGCTTAGTGTAGATGCCACGTCACTGCCTCCGGGCCTGACCTTCAGCACAAGCGGCAATACAATCAGTGGGACGCCCACCACTGCCGGAATCTACTACGTCTCGTTGACGGCCAGCAACATCGCTGGCAGTGTCGTGCAGGTCGTGGCTATCAACATAGCACAGCCGTCGGACGATTCCGATGGGGACGGCTTCCCCAACGACCTGGAAATTGCGTTGGGAACCGACCCGAACGGCATCAACAGCACTCCGTTTGACGGACGCCCTGCGGGCGCGGTGCTGATCCCCACTATCTCCAACATGTCCATCAAGCTTGACTTTACGAAAGCCGGCAAGGATAGCATCAGCATCCAGGGCATCCTGCCGCTGGTTCAGAACGTCGCGCCCGGCAGCGAGACGATGACCTTGGTTGTAGGCGGGATCGTCCGCGTTTTCACCTTGGACAAGCATGGCAAGGCTGCGCAGGCGTTCGGCAATTATCTGGCCCCCAGAACGGCCGCCCCGGGCAAGAACACCTTCAGCTTGCGCGTGCCCAAGCCGTATACGCAGGGCACGTTCACCGCCGCGCTGGCCAACACCAGCGGCGACTTCAAAAAGGCCTTGGGCAACCCCGATATCGGGCTCACCAATGCGACCGTGAGCCTCGTACCCCGCACGGTGCGGGTGTACATCCTCCTGGACAAGACGACCCTGTACCAAGTAGATGAACTCTTGTTCTACACGGCCAAGCTGAACAAGACTGGCATCGCCAAGATACGATAGTTGATTCTTTTACAACCAGACCCTCCCCCCACCCCCTCCCGCAAGGGGAGGGGGCTTTTCTGTTCCCCCTCCCCTTGCGGGAGGGGGTAGGGGGAGGGCGGTTCACGAGCGGCTCAATCTGCCGCCAGTGCTTTCAGCGCCACGGCGCGTATCCATTCCAACTCCGGGCGTGGCAAGCCTTGCCCGAAGCGCACAGACCACTTCTTGGACATGGCCGTCAGGCAGTATTCTCCTTGGTGCTTCTCGAACAGCAGTTCCTCAAGCTCTTCGCCTGGGATCTCGACGTGCTTGCTGAAGAACGCGCCCTGGAGGGTTACGCGCAGGCTGTAGGAATCCACCTCAACCACAGCGCGGCGTTTGAGCCGCAAGACAGCGTGGACGATGGTTAGGGCCAGCGACATGATGAAGACGATACCAATGAAGGCGCTGGAGAAAAGCTTCAATGCGACTGCGACGTTCTTGCCCGTCAGAATCCTCCAAAGGAACCAAGGCGCCACGAATCCAGCGAAAGTGCCCATCCAGACCATGGACACAAGATCCCCGGTTTTGAAACCTGGCGGAGGGATGGTGAAGAGCACCGCGTTGCCACGCGCGGAGAACTCCGTGCGCAGACCCAAAGGCGGCGGCGGGATGTCCGCACCCTGACCCAAGCGTTTCAGCCTCTCGCGCAAAGGCTCATCCACTGTGCCGGCCTCGCGCCGTACCGTGACGCCGCCCAGCCCATTGGCCATGTGGAGGTTGATGAACAGGGCGACCTCCTCGGCCTGTTTCAGCGCCTGCCGTTCATCCCGGGTCTGCCAGAGATCGAGCGGCCCTGCATTCGGCCCGGTCAAACGCACGGGATAGATGAAGTTGCTCGAGTTGTGGTCCTGGTTGGCAAGCACTTCCTTGCTGACGCTTACTTCGCGGAACTGCTTGATCTCGTGTACGCGCGACCACATCGGTATGAGCAGCCCGTACCAGCGCTTCACAGTCTGCTTGCTTTTGTCGAAGACCACTCCCCGCCGCCCGAATGCAAAGGCCGCACCGGAACAGGCAAAAAACAGCCCGGCCAGCGCCCAGAAGATGGCCAAGCCGACCCCCCCGGGCTGGCCACCATCAGTCTTCACATGCCCTGTAAGCGCTGCGAACACTGTGGCCGGTCCAGTGGCAAGGAACGGCAGTCCAAGAAAAAGCGCCATGCCGCCGCCGCCTTCTATGTAGGCCAGTTTGCCGGGATCGCCTGTCTCCACTCGCCGCACGAAACCGCCTCCACGACCGTTAACCTACTACTCATTCAACACAGAGGGCACAGAGGAACGCAGAGGAAAGAACATTGGAAACAACAGTAAATCCTTTCCTATAAATCCCCTCTGCGTTCCTCTGTGTCCTCTGTGTTTAGAAATCAGCCCTGCACCCGCTCCAGCACCAACACCCAATCATGCACGACTTCCACCTGCGGCGGGACCACGTTGCCTTCTGCATCGGGACGGACCGCGCCCGCTGAGATGCGCTCCCCCGTCGCGGGGTCGAAGTACGTCAGCGCGTAGGCGCTGCCCTTCTCGAAGCCCGGCAGCTTCGGCGGGCTCCATTGGTTGGGGTTGTAAATCACGCGCAGTTCGCCGAGGATTCCCGCGGCGTGCAGCCCGCGCGGGCGTTCGCGCGACCACGGTTCGGCCACCCATTCCGGGTGCGGCTCCATGCGTTGCCAAGGCAGTCCGCGCAGGAGCTTGGCTCCCAGGCCCGCCTGCCGTGAGCCCGGCAATTGTGCGGCCTCGTTCCAAGGCGTGTTGCCCCAGGAATGCCCGTGGGGCGAGGGGCCGAAGGGCTTGCCCGGCTCGTTCACCTGCCAGATGCCGTTGGCCCCATAAGTGTGCCCGCAGGCGCCGTTCAGGATTGCTGTCCAGAAACAATGGCGCTGCACGTCCTGCCAGGCGTGCCCAAGAATGCCCTCGTAGTTGACCTCGCCCACCAGCACGGGGAGCCGCGGCTCGTGCGCCACGGCTTTGCGGACGGACTCGATGTTGTTGGTCTGGCTGTCATAGCCGCTGTGGCCGGTCTGGAGCATGTCCAGGTCGAGCAGCTTCGGGTCGTTGACCTGCAAGTGGCCGTACTGCGTCGGGTGGATCGTGATCGGGTTGCGGTGGCCGTCCAGCGCGCGGACATACGCGGCCAGTTCCGACCAGCCTTCGCGCTGCCGCTGCGCGTCCGCGTCTTTGGTGGGCGAAAGGTAGTAGGGCATCATGGCTTCCCCGCAGAGAATCCAGGCCACGGGGTGCGCGCTCCAGCGGGCAACGAGGTACCGCCAGAAACGCTTCATCTTCTCCATTCCCAGCACGGGCAGATAGTATCCCCAGCACCCCACTATGGCCGGGACGAGGCCCGCGTGCGCCAGGTGAGCAATGCGCAGGTCTGCGTGCTCGAAGTAATCCGGATTGATCGTGGAGAAATCAGTGCTCAGCGGAAAGCCGGCCTCGTTGGCGCCGCGTGGATCCAGCGTCGGGGGCACGTCCGGATAAAGCCCCGCCACGATCTGGACCACGTTGAAACCTTTCTGCACGCGGTCCGCCGCCAGGCTCTGAAAATCCTGCGGCCAGGCCAGCCGCTTGCACAGTCCGAACCACCAGGTGTCTCCCAACCAGAAGAACGGTGTGCCGTCGCTGTGCTCAAGGTGCCGCTTGCCGGCCGACGGCCGCAGGCGGCCGTGCAGATACAACGGACTGGCGCCGCTGTAAGGCACGGCTTCAAACGCGCCTGCCTGGCCGTGCAAGCCGCTGTTCGCCGGGTCCGAACAAGCCGTGCGATACTGCCATGCGCCTGCGCACGCGGGGGCGAAGCGCACCTTCCACAGGTGGCCGCCGGCCCAGAATCCCGGCACCCGGCACTCTGCGCCGCCGGGGCCTGTGAACGCCACGTCCAGCTCCACCTCGGCGAAGGGATTGGCGTACGCACGCGCCGAGGTAAAGGTAAGTTCCAGCAAGCAGTTCTGCATCACGCTCAACATGGGTGCCTCCTTTAGGGAGTGGTGGTAGGACAGCCTTTCCAGGCTGTCCGGACAGGCTGGAAAGCCTGTCCCACCGTTCCACAACTTTCACAACACGGCACGAGTGCCTAAGGCCTATTCTCTTGAGAAAATCCAAGAATCGAGCCGCGCACTGTATATAATACACACAAGGAGGGTCGCCATGAAAGTCCAAGTTGTGTTCTACAGCATGTACGGGCATGTTTACCGCCTGGCTGAAGCCATCGCAGAGGGCGCTCGGGAAGTGCCGGGCGCGGAAGTGAAGCTGTACCAGGTCCCCGAATTGGTTCCCGAAGAAGCGCTGCTCAAGTCCGGCGCAAAGAAGGCCCGTGAGAGCTTTGCGCACATTCCGCTCGCCGAAGTGGACAAGTTGCCTGAAGCCGACGCCCTCATTTTCGGCACACCCACGCGTTTTGGCAACATGTGCGCGCAGATGCGCAACTTTCTGGACCGCACGACCAAGCTGTGGCTGGCGGGGTCGCTCATCGGCAAGGTGGGCAGCGTCTTCGTCTCCACGGCCTCGCAGCACGGCGGCCAGGAGACCACCATCACGAGTTTTCATACCACGCTGCTCCATCTGGGCATGCTCGTCGCCGGCGTCCCGTATTCCGAAAGCCGCCTCCTGAACATGAAAGAGATCACGGGCGGCACGCCCTACGGCGCGACTACTCTCGCCGATGCCGATGGTTCCCGGAGGCCCAGTGAAAATGAACTGGCCATTGCCCGTTTCCAGGGCCGGCACGTAGCGCGGATTGCCGCCAAGCTGGCGGCCAAGTAACAAGGGGTTAGGGGTTAGGGGTTAGGGGCAAGTGACATGTTGGCGCGCGTGTTGTTCCATGTCACCCCTCGCCCCTCGCCCCTAACCCCTCACCCCTCTAAAGGAGGCCCACATGGATACTCACGTTCCCAACCGCGCCGAAGCACTCGCGTTGCTCCATGAGTTCAACTCTTCGGAGGCGCTCCGCCGCCATGCGCTGGCCGTGGAGGCTGTCATGCGCCACCTCGCCAGGCAACGCGGCGCGGACGAGGAGCAGTGGGGGATCGTGGGCCTCATCCACGATCTGGACTACGAGAATTTCCCGGACCAGCACTGCAAGAAGACCGCGGAGATTCTGCGCGAGCGCGGCTGGCCGGAAGAATACATCCGCGCCGCCGTCTCGCACGGTTGGGGCCTGTGCTCCGACTGCGAACCGCAGACGCCGCTCGAGAACACGCTCTACGCCATTGACGAACTCACCGGCCTCGTGGGCGCCTGCGTTCTGGTGCGGCCGTCGAAGAGCCTGCTCGACTTGGAGGCCAAGTCCGTCCTGAAGAAGTTCAAGGACAAGTCCTTTGCAGCCAGCGTCAGCCGCGACATCATCCAGAAAGGCGCCGCGCGCCTCGGCGTGCAGTTGCCGGCCTTGGTCACGGATGTCATCCTGGGCATGAGGAGCGTGGCCGCGGAATTGGGGCTGAAAGGCACGCTTTAATTGCGGATTGCAGATTGTGGATTGCGGATTGCGGATTGCGGGTAACCGTTCCCGACGAGTCGCGACCGTAAGGGAGCCGTTTCATAATTCCCATTCTTCCCATTCTCAGTTTGTAGTTGCGTTGTCCTCCGTCTCCGAGGCGCTTCCCCCGCCGAGCCCTGCAGCGCGCAGCAGGCGCACCACACGCGCCTTCAGCCAATCCATGGCCAGGTAGATCACTGGTGTGGTGTAGAGCGTCAACACCTGGCTCAGCAGCAATCCGCCAATGATTGCCACCCCCAGCGGGCGCCGCAGCTCGGAGCCTGGCCCGGTGCCCAGCGCCAGCGGCACTGCGCCCAGCAAGGCCGCCATAGTAGTCATCATGATGGGGCGGAAGCGGAGCAGCGAGGCCCGGAAAATGGCTTCGCGCGGCGGCTGCTTGTCCACGCGCTCGGCCTCCAGCGCGAAATCTATCATCATGATCGCGTTCTTCTTGACGATCCCGATCAACAGGACGATGGCGATTATCCCGATGATCGAAAGGTCATAGCCGCACAAGCGCAAGGCCACCAGCGCGCCGATCCCCGCCGAGGGCAGCGTGGAGATGATGGTGAAGGGGTGAATGAGGCTCTCGTAAAGCACGCCCAACACAATATAGACGGCCACGATCGCAGCCCCGATCAGCCAGGGCTCGCCCGCCAGCGAGCTTTGGAACTCGGCCGCCTCGCCGGAGAAGGACCCTTCCACGGTTTCGGGCATTCCGATCTCACGCTCGGCCTCCTTGATGGCGGTCACCGCGCTGCTTAGCGACCCCCCGGCCGCCAGGTTGAAAGAGAGCGTCGCCGCCGGGAACTGGGCCTGGTGGTTGAGCGCCAGCGGCGCGCTGCGGCGCGCGAACTTCGCCAGCGAGGAGAGCTTGACTTGCGCGCCGGTGGCCGTGGGGACGTAGAGATTCGCCAGGGCTTCCGGGCCGAGTTGGAAGCTCGGTGTGGCCTCGAGCACCACGCGGTACTGGTTGAGCTGCGAGTAGATCGTCGAGACCTGCCGCTGGCCGAACGCGTCGTAGAGCACGTCGTCAATGGTCTGCGGCATGACGCCCAGGCGCGAAGCCTGGTCGCGGTCAATGCGCAGGTCCGCCAGCAGCCCGCCGGTCACCTGGTCGCTGGCCACGCCCTGGAGCACCGGCAGGTTCTGGAGCCTTTCGAGGAGCCGCTGCGACCACTCCGCCAGCTCGGCCTTGTCCGCGTCAATCAGAGTGTACTGATATTGAGTGCGGCTCACACGCGCGCCAAGCTGGATGTCCTGCGCCACCTGCATGCTGACCTGAATGCCCTCCAAGGCGCGGAACTTGCCGCGCAGCCGCTGGATGATCTCGTGCGCGGTGCTGGGGCGCTCCTCGTGCGGCTTGAGCACCAGGCTGAGGTGCCCCGTGTTGGGCGTGGTGTTGATCGTGCCCGCGCCAATGAAACTGTCCACGCCCGCCACATCCGGGTCTTGCCGCGCGATCTCCGCCACCTGGCCCTGCAGTTTCGCCATCGCGTCAAAGGAGATGGTCTGGTCGGCGTCGGTCGTGGCCACGATGAGCCCCGTGTCTTGCTGCGGCAGAAAACCTTTGGGAACCGCTACGTACAGCCAGATCGTGGCCACCAGCGTTCCGATGGCCACCAGCAGCGTCACGGTTTCATGGCGCAACACGATCGCCAGGCTCCATTCGTACGCCCGCAGCAGCGCCTTGAAGCCGCCTTCGCTGAGGCGAAAGAACCAGTTGGGATGCTCTTCGCTTTCCGGCTTCAACAGCCGCCCGCACATCATCGGGGTCAGCGTCAGCGAGACGACCGCCGAAACGAGGATGGAGTAGGTCAGCGTCATCGCGAACTCGCGGAACAGCCGCCCGATGATGCCGCTCATGAACAACAGCGGGATGAACACGGCGACCAGCGAGACGGTCAGCGAGACGATGGTGAAGCCGATCTGCTTGGCGCCCTTGTACGCCGCCTCCAGCGGCTTCTCGCCCGCCTCGATAAAGCGCACGATGTTCTCGATCATCACGATGGCGTCGTCCACCACGAAGCCGGCGGCGATGGTCAGCGACATCAGCGACAGGTTGTCGAGGCTGTAGCCGGACAGGGACATCAGGCCGAACGTGCCGACGATCGAAAGCGGCAGCGCCACGCCGGGGATGGCCGTGGCCCACAGCTTCCCCAGGAACATGAAGATCACCAGCACCACCAGGCCCACCGTCAGCACCAGCGTCAACTGCACGTCCCAGACCGAGGCGCGGATGGTCTCGGTGCGGTCCGCCAGGACCGTGAGCGCGATGCTGGCGGGGATCGAGCGTTGGATGCTGGGCAGGAGCCTCTTCACGCGGTCCACGGTTTGGATGATGTTCGCGCCCGGCTGGCGCTGGATGTCTACAATCACCGCCGGCTTGCCGTTGAACCACGCGGCCGTCTTGGTGTTCTCCACGCCGCTCAAGGCCACGCCCACGTCCGAGATGCGCACCGGCCTGCCATTGCGGTAGGCGATGATGACGGGCAGGTAGGCAGCCGCCGTAAGGAGCTGGTCGTTGGCGCTGATGGTGTAGGCTTGGGCCGGGCCGTCGAAACTGCCCTTGGGCTGGTTGACGTTCGTGCGCCCCAGCGCGGCGCGCACGTCTTCGAAGCTCAGGCTGTAACCGGCCAGGCGCGCCGGGTCTATCTGGATGCGCACCGCGGGTTTCTGTCCGCCTTCGATGGTCACCAGCCCTACACCCAGCACCTCCGCCAGGCGTTGCGCCAGGATCGTGTCCACGGCGTCATCCACGCGCGAAATGGGCAGGGTTTCCGAGGTCAGCGCCAGCGTGATGATGGGCTGGTCGGCCGGGTTCACCTTCGCATAATTCGGCGGATAGGGCAGGTCGGTGGGCAGCACCCCTCCCGCCGCGTTGATGGCCGCCTGCACGTCCTCGGCCGCCGCGTCAATGTCCCGCTGCAAGTCGAACTGCAAAGTGATCTGGCTGATGCCGAAGGAACTGGTCGAAGTCATGGTGGTCAGCCCGGAGATCTGGCCGAACTGCTGTTCCAGCGGCGTGGTAATGAGCGAAGCCGTCGTGTCAGGCGAGGCGCCGGGAAGCTGCGTGGTGATGCGCAGCGTCGGGAAATCCACTTCGGGCAGCGCCGAGACGGGCAACGCCTTGTAGCCCAGCAGCCCGGTGAGCAGCAGCGCGACGGCCAGGAGCGACGTGCCGATAGGCCGCGAGATAAACGGGGCGGAAACGCTCATTTCGCTCATTAAATTACAAACTCCAAGCTCCGAGTCCGGGGACATGACCCGATTTCCG
>Ga0187861_10004688_pt1 | contig 11299 bp, 8 predicted proteins | sample June2016WEW_10_1_3_FD_132986 | JGI IMG/M metagenome (GOLD analysis project Ga0187861, IMG submission 132986) | Peatland microbial communities from SPRUCE experiment site at the Marcell Experimental Forest, Minnesota, USA - June2016WEW_10_100 | ecosystem: Environmental > Terrestrial > Soil >...
CATCACCAGGCGCGAAGCGCCGGCAGAGAGTAGCCCCGGCCGTAAGGCCGGGGAATATCGTTAGCATAAAAATGAGCGCCGAAGGTGCGGCACCTTGCATCCATACCCCAATTTCGGAATCGAAGCTTAATACTGGCGCGCAACACAAAAAACCGACCAAACGGAGAACGGAGAACGGGGAACAGGAAACCTGTAACCTTTAAATATTCATTTGCTTGACACGATTCTGACCGTCTGCTATATTCGTCAGGTTTTTCGTATCGTGGCATGACTCGGGGATGCTGAATACTGAAGAATGGTGTATCCCCAACTCATGCTTTGACTTATTTATAAGGAGAGCAAAGTTTGCCAACCTTCAATCAGCTGGTACGATCTGGCCGAAAGAAGATTCGTTATAAGACGAAGAGTCCGGCTTTGCAGGGGAGTCCTCAGCGCAGAGGGGTTTGCACCAGGGTGTATACATCGACACCCAAGAAACCCAATTCTGCTCTGCGCAAAGTTGCGCGTGTTCGTTTAACCAACGGAATCGAGGTTACCACCTATATTCCGGGAATCGGGCACAACCTGCAGGAACACTCCATCGTTTTGATTCGCGGTGGACGTGTCAAGGACCTCCCCGGGGTTCGGTACCATGTGGTTCGCGGAACGTTGGATTCTGTCGGAGTTCAAGATCGGAAGAACTCCCGTTCCAAATATGGTGCCAAGCGGCCTAAAAGCTAATCACTTCTTTATAACTTCTGTTTTCGGGGTGAGCGATTCGCACCCGCCGGGAATCTAAAACCGGCGCTTGCCAGAAGCCGACGTGATTCGCTCCCGGTGGGCATCCTCACCCTTCATGGCAATGAACACGAGCAGGGCGTTGGGAGATCTTTAATATGCCGAGGCGAAGAGAAATACCGAAACGAGAAACACTGCCGGATCCTCAATTCGGGAGTACGCTCATCAGCAAATTCGTAAGTTGCATGATGATTCAGGGCAAGAAGAGCGTTGCCGAAGGAGCCTTCTATGGCAGTCTCGAGTTGGTCAAAGATCGAGCCAAAGAAGATCCTGTCAAAGTCTTCAAAAAAGCCCTGGAAAATGTGAAGCCGATCCTGGAGGTGAAATCCCGACGGGTTGGCGGCGCAACGTATCAAGTGCCGATCGAAGTGTCGCAGGACCGAAGGACATCGCTGGCGATTCGCTGGATTATTTCCAATGCACGGTCGCGCGGCGAAAAAACCATGCGGGAGAAGCTGGCAGCCGAGATTCTGGATGCTTCCAACAATCGCGGCGGCGCTATTAAGAAGAAAGAAGACACGCATCGTATGGCGGAGGCCAACAAGGCTTTTGCCCATTACCGGTGGTAATCGAGGTTATTCCGTGGCTCGTTCCGCATCTTTAGAACAAACTCGAAATATCGGCATCATGGCGCATATCGATGCCGGTAAGACTACCACTACGGAGCGCATCCTTTATTATACCGGTATTACGCACAAGCTTGGGGAAGTACACGAAGGCACGGCGACGATGGACTGGATGGAGCAGGAGCAGGAGCGGGGCATTACGATCACCTCGGCTGCTACGACCTGCTTTTGGAACGATCATCGGATCAATATTATCGACACCCCGGGGCACGTCGACTTCACGGCTGAGGTCGAACGCAGCCTCCGCGTGCTGGATGGAGCGGTTGCACTCTTCGGAGCGGTGGAAGGGGTCGAGCCGCAATCGGAGACGGTATGGCGACAGGCCGACAAATACCGCGTCCCGCGCATCGGCTTTGTAAATAAGATGGATCGCCCCGGTGCTGATTTCCCGAGAGTGTTGGATATGATGCGCACGCGGCTGAACTCCGTGCCGGTCGCCGTCCAGTTGCCGCTCGGAACCGAGGATGAATTCCGCGGCGTGATTGACCTCATTACTCAAAAGGCGATCGTTTTCAAAGAGGAAACGCTGGGCACCGATTTCGAGGTGGAAGAGATTCCAGTGTCGTACCTCGAGGAAGTTGCCGCCTATCGAGAACGGATGATAGCAACGGCTTCGGAGGTCGACGATCATCTGCTCGAGAAATATCTGGGCGATCATAAGGTTTCGGAACAGGACATTCGCTCCGCTTTGCGCAAAGGGACGATTGAATTGAAATTCGTGCCGGTGCTCTGCGGCTCGGCTTTTAAGAACAAGGGCATCCAGGAGCTGCTGGATGCAATTGTCTCTTATCTTCCTTCTCCGCTGGATGTCCCGCCTGTAGTCGGCATTACAGAAAACGGCGATAAGCCGCCCGTTCGGCACGCATCGGACAACGAACCCTTTGCAGGCCTGGTCTTCAAAATAATGACGGATCCGTTCGTCGGACATCTGGCTTTCTTTCGCGTTTATTCCGGCCAGCTCAAGTCCGGGACCGGCGTGTTCAATTCGACCAGAGATTCAGTCGAGCGGGTCGGCCGTCTTTTGAAAATGCACGCCAACAAACGCGAGGAGATCAAGGAAGTTTATTGCGGCGACATTGCGGCAGCGGTCGGACTTAAGAACGTGAGCACCGGAGACACTATCTGCGACAAGCAACGTCCGATCGTGCTCGAAGCGATCGAATTTCCTGCGCCGGTAATCTCCGTCGCCATCGAGCCGAAGACCAAGAGCGACCAGGAGAAATTGGGAATTTCGCTGGACAAGCTTATCCGGGAAGATCCGACGTTCAGGGTGCACACCGATCCCGATACGGGACAAACGATCCTGTCGGGAATGGGCGAACTCCACCTTGAGATTCTCGTGGACCGCATGATCCGGGAGTTCGGCGTTGCCGCCAATATCGGCAAGCCTCAGGTGGCATATCGCGAAACGATTCGCCAACGCGCAGAGGCGGAAGGCAAGTTCGTGCGCCAGACCGGCGGACATGGACAGTACGGGCACGTGAAAATTACTCTGGAGCCCGCTCCCGCCGGAACCGGTTTCGAGTTTACGAACGAAATCGTCGGAGGCTCCATCCCGAAGGAATATATCGGCCCTGTGGAAGAGGGGGTGCGTCAGGCTTTGGATACGGGAGTCTTGGCCGGCTACGAAGTCGTGGACGTGAAAGTGACTCTGGTGGACGGTTCGTATCATGAGGTTGATTCCTCGGAAATGGCATTTAAAATTGCGGGTTCCATGGCTCTGAAGGAAGCCGCCAGGAGAGCCAAACCGGTGCTTCTGGAACCCATGATGAAGGTGGAAGTTGTTGTCCCTGAAGAATTCATGGGCAGCGTTACGGGCGATCTTCATTCGCGCCGGGGGCGCGTGGAATCAACGGAGACCCGCCTCAGCTCAGCCATCATTCAGTGCAAGGTTCCGCTTTCGGAAATGTTCGGCTATTCGACAGACCTGCGCTCCATGACTCAAGGGAGAGCGACGTATTCTATGCATTTTTCCCATTACAGCGAAGCGCCGAAAGCCGTCAGCGAGGAAGTGATTTCGAAAGTCCGTGGAAAGACGTCGAGCTAAAAGGTTCGGAGGAATATATGGCCAAGGAGAAATTTGATCGCAGCAAGCCGCATGTAAACATAGGGACGATCGGGCACATTGATCACGGGAAGACGACGTTGACTTCGGCAATCACGATGGTGTTGCACAAGAAGGATCCGAAGATTGCGGTGCGGTCGTTCGATTCGATCGACAATGCGCCGGAGGAGAAGGAGCGAGGGATCACGATTGCGACGGCGCACGTGGAGTATTCGACGGTGAACCGGCACTATGCGCACGTTGATTGTCCGGGGCATGCGGATTACATCAAGAACATGATCACGGGGGCGGCGCAGATGGATGGAGCGATCCTGGTGGTGTCGGCGGCGGACGGGCCGATGCCGCAGACGCGGGAGCACATATTGCTGGCGCGGCAGGTGGGGGTGCCGTACATCGTGGTGTTCATGAACAAGATCGACATGGTGGACGATCCGGAGCTATTGGACCTGGTGGAGTTGGAAGTGCGGGAGCTGCTGACGTTCTACGAATTTCCTGGGGACGACATCCCGGTGGTGCGGGGGAGTGCGTTGAAGGCGATGCAGGGAGACGCGGACGCGGAGAATCAGATTTTGGCTTTGATGGAAGCGGTGGACAGGTACGTGCCGATACCGGCGCGGGAAATAGACAAGCCGTTTCTGATGCCGGTGGAAGACATCTTCACGATCTCGGGACGGGGGACGGTGGCGACGGGGAGAGTGGAGCGGGGGAAGGTGAAGGTAGGAGAGGAAATCGAGATTGTAGGGATCCGGCCGACGGTGAAGCGGGTGGTGACGGGGGTGGAGATGTTCCGGAAGCTGCTGGACGAAGGGCTGGCGGGGGACAATGTTGGGTTGCTGCTGCGGGGGACGGACAAGAAGGAAGTGGAGCGCGGGCAGGTGATTGCGGCGCCGGGGAGCATCACGCCGCACACGCATTTCAAGGCGCAGGCGTACGTATTGACGAAGGAAGAGGGTGGACGGCACACGCCGTTCTTCAACGGGTATCGGCCGCAGTTTTACTTCCGGACGACGGACGTGACGGGGGTGGCGGAGTTGCCGGAAGGGACGGAGATGGTGATGCCGGGGGACAATGTGAACCTGACGATCAAGCTGATCACCCCGATCGCGATGGAAAAGGGATTGCGGTTTGCAATCCGTGAAGGCGGCCGAACGGTGGGCGCCGGCACAATTTCTGAAATTCTGGAGTAGCCCGGGGCATCCATGCGAGACATCATTACTTTTGAATGCACTAAATGCAAAAGCCGCAACTATACGACAACAAAAAACAAGAAGATCACGACCGAGCGGCTGGAACTCAAAAAATTCTGTAATCGTTGCCGCGCTCACACGCCGCACAAGGAAACACGCTGAGGCGAGGCGCGCGCAACATGGAGCGAGATATATACAGGCCAGTAGCTCGAATTGGTAGAGCGGCGGTCTCCAAAACCGCATGTTGGGGGTTCGAGTCCCTCCTGGCCTGCCATTTTCGGTGTTCCGGCCAGGGATTCTGAACTGCGGCTGAAAAGCGCGGGGTTGAGCAATGAAAGATTTTTTTGAAAAGCTGAAAAATTGGTTCCGCGGAATCATCGAATTCTTAAAGCTCACGAGGCAGGAGCTGAACAACGTTTCCTGGCCGGGCCGACGGGAAGTGACCGGAACGACCATCGTTGTGATCGCGGCCGTTTTTTTCTTCGGGTTTTTTCTTTTTCTGGCCGATACAATTGTCAATTTTGGGATGCATCACATTTTTCGTGCGCTTTCTGCGCAATAACTGAAACGGAAGCATGGACGGTTCGAAGAAGTGGTACATAATCCACACCTACTCCGGATACGAGCGTAAGGTCGCGGAAAGCTTGATGAACCGCATTGAGGCCTATGACTTGGGCGAATGCATCGGGCAGATTCTGATCCCTACGGAGGATGTGGTCGAGACGAAGAGCGGGAAAAAGATTGTTACCACGAAGCTGACTTTTCCGGGATATATCCTCGTGGAAATGGATATGACGGACAAAGCCTGGCACATTGTGCGCGGCACGCCCAAAGTCACAGGCTTTATCAGCACCGGGAAGAAGCCGACTCCTTTAACGGAAGAGGAGATTAACGAGGTAGTCAACCGGGTTTCGGTCACTGCGGAACAACCGAAGCCAAAATTCACCTTTGACCGCGGGGATTCCGTTAAAATTACGGACGGGCCGTTTAAGGATTTCACAGGAGTCGTCGAGGACGTGAATCCCGACCGGAACACGCTGAAGGTCATGCTTTCGATTCTCGGCCGAGCGACCCCGGTGGAACTGGAAACCGAGCAGGTGGAAAAGACGTGACAAATGACGAATTACGAATGACGAATTAAAAACGGCCATACGCATGCAGTATGAGTTAATTCGTCATGCGCAATTCGTCATTCGTAATTCGTTTGATGGAGTTGTACGATGGCAAAAAAGATAGTGGCAAACGTAAAACTGCAGGTGGCCGCGGGAAAGGCAACTCCGGCGCCTCCAGTCGGATCGGCGCTCGGACCCCATGGCCTCAACATCATGGATTTCTGCAAGGCTTTCAATGCCAAGACGGCCAAGCAGGAGGGGCTGATAATCCCCGTCGTCGTGACTGTCTATAGTGATCGCACTTATTCGTTTATCACCAAGACTCCGCCTGCCGCCGTGCTGCTCAAAAAGGCTGCGAATATCGCGAAGGGTTCGGGAGAACCGAACAAGACGAAAGTGGGTAAGGTTTCGATGAAGGATGTGCGGGAAATTGCGCAGCTGAAAATGCCGGATCTCAATGCCTCCAATATTGATGCAGCGGTGAAGATTGTTCTGGGGACGGCCCGAAGTATGGGAGTAGAAGTCGAGGGATAACGTTTCCCGTTTACGCGTTTACGCGTTAACGCGTTAACCTGGAACGGGCTCTTAAGAGGTGTAAAGCAATGCCTAAGGCGGGAAAGAATTATACGAAGGCGGCGGCTGCGCGGGAGAGAAAGCTGTACCGTCTGGATGAAGCAGTACCGTTGCTGAAGAAGATCGCCTACGCCAAATTCAACGAAACCGTCGAGGTCTCCATGAGACTGGGAGTCGACCCTAAACACGCAGATCAGATGGTACGCGGAACGGTTGTGCTTCCGAACGGTTTGGGGAAAAGCAAGCGAGTGATTGTGATTGCATCGGGTGAGAAAGTGAAAGAGGCGAAAGACGCCGGAGCGGATGAGGTCGGGGGCGAGGACATCGTGGAACGTATCGCCGGCGGCTGGATGGATTTCGATGCCGTGGTGGCGACACCCGATCTGATGCGAAGCGTCGGCAAACTCGGGAAGGTGCTGGGTCCAAGAGGCCTCATGCCGAATCCTAAAACCGGAACCGTAACCTTTGAAGTCGGGAAGGCTATCCGGGAGATCAAAGCCGGAAAAGTGGAGTTCCGGGTCGACAAGACGGGAATCATCCATGCACCTTGCGGGAAGATCCAATTTGAAGAAAAGAATCTGTACGAGAATGCCAAGGCTCTGATTGATGCCGTAATCAGGGCTAAACCCGTAAGCAGCAAGGGCAAATATGTAAAGAGTATTTCGATTTCTTCAACCATGAGTCCCGGGATTTGGGTGGACGAAACGTCGATCGAGACTCATGCTTAATAGCCGTTCGGCGTTAACGCGTTGACGCGTTAACGCGTAAACGCGTTAACGGATTTTTTCTCATGAATAAAGAAGAAAAACAACAGACGGTAGATTCCCTGAGCGAGCAGTTCCGGTCCATTTCAAGTGCCTTCTTGATCGATTACCGCGGCTTGAAGGTCGTCGATGCAACGGAATTGCGCCGGAAGATACGAGAGATTAACGGCTGTTATGTGGTGGTAAAAAACACTCTGGCGATGCGGGCGGCAAAACAGACCAAACTGGAAAAGCTCGAACCCTATTTCCAGGGGCCCACTGCCGTGGCCTATCACCCCAAAGATGTCGTGGGAATGGCGAAGCTCTTGACGGAGATCGGCAAGGGCAATCCGAATTTTGCGTTCAAGGCGGCGCTGGTGGAAGGCAAAGTGGTTCCCGCGACTGATATCCAGGCGATTGCCTCGATGCCTTCCAGAGAGGTGATGTTGAGCAAGTTGGTCTTCCTCCTCAAAGCACCTTTGCAGAGACTTAATATGGTTCTGAAAGCTCCGGTACGAAATTTGAACCTTGTGTTGAAACAGGTCCAAAAGTAGGGAGTCCAGACGAATCGGCAATTCATCTCTACTAAATCCTATAGGAGTAAACGATGGCGATTACAAAGAATGAAGTTTTAGAGTGGATCGATCAGGCGACAATGCTGGAAATCTCGGACCTGGTAAAGAGTCTCGAAGATAAGTACGGCATCAGTGCGGCAGCTGCGATGCCGGTGGCGGTTGGCGCAGCCCCTGGGGGCGGCGCGGCGGCTCCGGTAGCTGAAGAGAAGACCGAGTTTACGGTAATCCTCAGCGTAATCGGCGAAAAGAAGATCAATGTGATCAAGGCCGTGCGTGAAGTGACGAGCTTGGGGTTGAAAGAGGCTAAAGACTTGGTCGAAGGCGCCCCCAAACCGATCAAAGAAGGGGTCTCCAAAGAAGAGGCGGACACGATTAAGAAGAAGTTCGAGGAAGCCGGCGCGACTGTGGAGATCAAGTAGATTTCGGATTGCGGATTGTGGATTGCGGATTGAAATCAAATCCGCAACGATTGACGATTCAATCCCAGCCCACATCAGAAATCCGAAATCCGCGATTGAGAAACCCCAATATGAGGTCACCGTGCACAGGCCTTCAGATTCGGGGAAACAGAAAAACGATACTTTCGCCTTCAGGCGGAAAAAGGGCGGGGTGTGCCTATCCGCCGTTTATCCCATGTTGCGGCGGCTGCAGGAATCAGTCGGCATTTCGCATTGCGTATTGCGGATTCGATCCACAATACGCAATCCGCAATGAAAGTTCTCCCCACATCGAAATTTAACTGAGCTTTTCGAGGTAAATTTTTCAATGACCAATATCAGCACTTCGAATGTGTATCGGGATCGCATGGATTTTGCGAAAATCCACACCAGCATTCCAATTCCGAATTTGATCGAAGTCCAGAGGAAATCCTACCATCGTTTTCTGCAGATGGATGTGCCTCCGTCGGAACGGGAGGATGTGGGACTGCAGGCTGTATTCAACTCAGTATTCCCCATTAATGATTTTCGCGGCACTTCTTCCCTGGAATTCGTTGAGTATTCGATTGGGAACTGGCAATGCAAGTGCGGCAATCTGAAGGGGCTGAATTATCTGCGCGCAACCTGCGCCGAATGCGGGAAAGCGATTGTCAACAGCCCGTATAATCCGGAAAGCGGCAGCTGTCGGCACTGCGGCGCGAAGAACGAAGTTGAAAACCCTCGCTGCGAATTTTGCGGCGGAGCAGTCGAGCTAAGCGTTAAGTACACCGTGGAGGAATGCCAGGAACGCGGGATGACCTTCGCAGTTCCTTTGAAGGTGACGGTTCGACTGGTTGTCTGGGACAAAGATGCCGAAACGGAAGGGAAAAGCGTTCGCGACATTAAAGAACAGGAAGTCTATTTTGGCGATATCCCGCTCATGACAGAGAATGGAACCTTCATTGTCAACGGCACCGAGCGGGTCATCGTCAGCCAGTTGCACCGGTCTCCCGGCGTGTTCTTTGAATCCAACGCCGGACGGACGTTTATTCTGGCGAAGATCATTCCCTACCGCGGATCCTGGGTCGAATTCGAGTTCGATTCGAAGAACATTCTTTATGTGCGCATCGACCGGAAACGCAAATTTCTCGCCACGACCTTCCTGCGGGCGCTCGGACTCAGCAGCGACGCCGAAATCCTCCGGGCATTTTATGTGCCTGTCACCATTCGCTGGGAGGATAAGACCCTTTACCGAACGCTAGGACGGGACCTCATCGGATCCAAAGCGACCGACGATATCAAAGATCCCAAGAGCAAAGGCGTTCTTGTGCCCAAGGGAAAGAAGATCGTCGAAGGGTTGTACAACCAGCTGGTCAAGGCAAGCGTCAAAGAGATTAAGATCGATATTGAAAATCTGGAAGGCGCCTTGTCTATCTCCGAGGTGATCAACCACGAAACGGGCGAAATCCTTATCGAATCCAACTCCGAGGTCACATCACGAATCCTGACAGTCCTGACCGAATCGGGGATCCATTCCCTCGAAGTGTTTTTCCCTGAACGGGAAGAGACAGGCGCGACAATCTCTCAGACCTTGAAGAAGGACCATATCAAATCCCAGCCGGATGCCCTGATTGAAATTTACCGCAAGCAGCGCCCCGGCGATCCCCCGACTCTGGAAACCGCAACCGCCCTGTTCGAAGGGATGTTTTACGATCCCCGGAAGTATGATTTCTCCAAAGTCGGAAGGCTCAAATTCAACATAAAGCTGGGACTGAACACGCCTTTGGAACAGCGCACTTTGACGGCAGACGATTTCTACGCCGTTATCAAATATGCTTTGAAGCTGACCAAAAACATTGGAAGCGTCGATGACATCGACCACCTGGGCAACCGCCGAGTGCGGGCTGTCGGTGAATTGCTGGAAAACCAGTTCCGCATCGGCCTCGTTCGCATGGAACGGGCGATCAAGGAAAAAATGTCGGTCCATCAGGAAATGACGACGGCCATGCCCCACGACCTGATCAACGCCAAACCGGTCATGGCTTCCATTCGGGAGTTTTTCGGCAGCAGTCAGCTCTCGCAGTTCATGGACCAGACGAATCCGCTTTCAGAAATTACTCATAAGCGGCGCCTTTCGGCGTTGGGACCGGGCGGCTTGAGCCGGGAGCGTGCCGGGTTTGAAGTTCGAGACGTGCATCCGACCCACTACGGCCGCATCTGCCCGATCGAAACTCCGGAAGGACCCAACATCGGGTTGATTTCGTCTCTGAGCTGCTATGCGCGCATCAACGATTACGGTTTCATCGAGTCTCCGGTCCGGAAGGTGAAGGCCGGAAAGGTCTTGGAATTCGTGCATATCGTTTTCCCGGGCGATGCTCATTTCAAAGTGGGCGAGCAGGTCGAAAAAGATACGGTGGACAAAGAAAATCGCCGCTGTGAAGCTGCCGGCAAACGGCCCGCGATCTACGAGCCCTTCTCGTTTTATCAGACTGCATGGGAAGCGGAAGAATACACGATTGCCCAGGCAAACGTGGAACTTGATGAGCATGGAGACATGCTGCAGGACCGCGTCGATGCACGCAAGGCGGGCAACTTCGCCCTGATTCCGAAAGACGCGGTCCAATATATCGATGTTTCCCCCAAACAGCTTGTGAGTGTTGCCGCCAGTCTGATTCCTTTCCTCGAACACGACGATGCGAACCGCGCGCTGATGGGATCGAACATGCAGCGCCAGGCGGTTCCATTGCTTCGGGCTGAGGCCCCTTATGTCGGAACCGGGATGGAATACATTACCGCCAAAGATTCCGGGGCTGTCGTGATATGCAAACGTGCCGGAGTTGTCGACAGTGTCGATGCGACACGCATCATCGTTCGGGTGGAAGGCGAAGGGGAAAACGGCAAGTCTGCTTCTCGGGATGCGGGGGTCGATATTTATGGCCTCACCAAATTCAAACGCTCGAATCAGAATACCTGCATCAATCAGGCGCCTCTCGTCCGAAGAGGCGACAACGTAATCAGAGGACAGGTCCTGGCGGACGGTCCGTGCACCGATAAGGGAGAGCTGGCTCTCGGCCGAAACGTGCTGGTTGCCTTCATGCCTTGGCGGGGATACAACTTTGAGGACGCCATCCTGGTCAGCGAAAAGCTGGTGAAAGAGGACAGCTACACATCCATTCATATTGAAGAGCTGGAAATTGAGGCTCGGGACACCAAGCTCGGACCGGA
>Ga0187861_10004691_pt1 | contig 11293 bp, 8 predicted proteins | sample June2016WEW_10_1_3_FD_132986 | JGI IMG/M metagenome (GOLD analysis project Ga0187861, IMG submission 132986) | Peatland microbial communities from SPRUCE experiment site at the Marcell Experimental Forest, Minnesota, USA - June2016WEW_10_100 | ecosystem: Environmental > Terrestrial > Soil >...
CGAGTGACGGCAACACCTGTTCCTTGCCTGCGGCTCGTACCTGCTGCCGGACGATGACCTCTCCCGTGGCGCAACTCGTCGTGGTCATACCGATCACGTACAACAGCCCCATGCTCGCGATGGAACCCGAAAGCACGGCCGTACCACCCGCGCGCTGGCACAACTCGCGTGCCATCTCGCCGGTGAGCGATCCGCCGGGCGGATAGGCCATGAGCCGCCGCGTTTCCTCCACCTGGCGCTCCGGAAGGATGTTAAGAAATGCCGATTGCTCCAGGTCCACGAGCAAGGCTTGCTTGATGGTGCCGTCAAAGACCGGATCACCGGTGGTGTTGTCGAAGTTCGCCGCCACGATCAGGTCTTTTGCCGTGAACGGCGTCCTGCTTCGAGACCCTGGATACCTGCCGTGGATCGCCCAGAGCAGGGTGGCAAGAACACAGAAGGCGGCCACGACGTAAGTAAGCCGGAGGCGCTGGCTGACCCTGCGATCGCTGCGACCTTCGAGCTTCCCGCCTTCCCGAGCGCAGAAAGTGGGTGTGTAGCTGCCCTTTGGGACTTCCAGGACGATCGCATCCCCAGAACCCTCATTCTGGTAGTACTCCGCGAGCGCGGCTCGCAGTCGCCCGGCCTGCACCCTCACAAACGCATCCAGCCGCGGATCGAAGGAGCTTCCGCGATTGAATGCCTCCATGGCGACTACAGCCTCTTTCAATTCATCGCCGTGACCCTCCAGGGTCTTTTCGACAATGAAGCTGAGAAACTTCCGCAGACCTTCGGCTTTCAGGAACCGTTGGGAGGCAAGAACCCGCACCGCTGGAAGAGCCGCAGGGCCGGACCGCGGGCCCTGCGCTACCAGGCCGGACCCCGATGTCCGCAAGGCCTTTCGCAGTGCGAGAGCCGTTAACGACGCCTTACGCTTGGTGATCGAGTTGCGCAAGGTGGGAAGCTACAAGCGCAGAGATTCCAGTTCGAACGGTGGCTGAGGTTCTGTGACCCGGAGGTAGCCACGGTTAATTCGTCTTTGGAATTGGCTCTGGGTTCGTCATCGAAGGAAAAGCCTACGGTCACGAAAGCGGTGACCGTGGCTACGGCTCTTGGTCTTACATTTGATTCGGCGATTGTGTACCTGCCGGAGTAGGTATGCTAAGTTATTGGAATGGCACGGCCGCGACATTGCCTCTTTTGTGATCGTCCGGCTGACACTCGCGAACACGCATGGCCTGAATGGCTGCTGGAAAGGTTAAAGCATGGGCAGCAGCCAGCTATGCGAGGTCACGTCCAAAATAAGCCTTTTTTTTATAAACTTTCCAAACCGACCATGACCGTCAAATGCGTATGTTCAGCCTGTAATTGCGGATGGATGAGTGACCTTGAAAATCTGGCCCGTCCTGTGGTCGGTTCTCTTGTCCAAGATATTTCGGTACGTCTTGATCAGCATCAACAGCTAACAATTGCGCAGTGGGCAATGAAAACATGCATGGTTATGGAACTAATCGGCAGGCCTCGAAGAAACAAGTTTTATACCGATGAGGAATGCCAGAAACTGCGTTTAGACTCCGAACTTCCCGCGCCCACCTTTGTCTGGCTTGGCCGATACGGTGGAGTCAATCACATAGCAGCCTTTGGAACTGACATCTGGAATGATGTACCCGAAAAGCCTGGAACGATTCACGGTTATGTGAGCACCATTGTCGCGGGAAGACTTGTGGTTCAGGTTCTCAGCTTTCACATTCCCAGTCAGTATGGTGACCGAGCCATCCCGATTAACCCAAAGCCTGGGCCGTGGAACATGTTTCTTATTCCCACTTGGCCTTTCAAAAGAAATTTCTCCTGGCCCCTCATTGGGACGATTAGGGATGCTGGCGCTGTTGACCTTCAATCGATTGCGCGTCGATGGTCGATGGGTGGCAACCCGCCCTGAGCCAGTAGCGCGGACCTGTTTTGCAGGTCCGCGACCCTTGGGCGCGGTCGGTGAGAAAAGCCGCAGACCTTAAAAAACAGGTCTGCGCCCGCTGTCGAACATGCTCGGCACACCGGGTGGCGCATACACTGCCTTGTGCGTATGCGCCTTGCCGGGAGAGCACCCGAACGCTGGGTGAAGGACATGCCGCCTGGGTCGCCGACATAAAAACCAACGTCGGCGCCACCCGCGGGTTTTGGTGGCTCAACCTCAGTCTCTCCAGTTGACAATCTCACTACCCCGCAGGCAAGCTGGTTACGGTCCTTGGGAAGCTTCCTTGTTTGCACCATGCATGCATTGCGACACGCTTTGGAAGCCAGCCAAGGGCCATAAAAATCAAAATGAGTCACTTCCCAAACTGGAGGACCCTATGTCTGCCGACGACGGTGGTTCGTTCCTTTCAGGTATCGCTACCTTGCTTAATGAGCTCGCGGTCGTTCCTCGCGTCCTCATTGCGATAGGCGTTTTCCTGGTCATAATGCAGATCGTGAGGTCAGAGTACGGATACGTCGTGTTCAGTGTAAAGGTCATCGTCGCGGGATTTGCATGGAGTTATCTCTCCGGCTCGATCATTCGTACCCCCTGGGTAACGGCCTCCCAATCAGGGACCGCAACTGATATCGAATGGGTCAAGCTGGTCGTGGGATTGGCCTTCCTCGCCCTTTTGTTTGCGCCGGGCCGGTTCTTTGTCGCCGGTTTCCAACTTCTCAAGTAGATCGCACACGTGCGAGAGGGCGCATGTCTGCGCCGCGCCGGAGACCGCCTGCGCCAACCCCGCCTATGCAGAGTTATTGCCTCTGCCAAGTTACCTTAGCTAGCGAGCCAAGCGCCTTCGACTTCGCCTGAACCTTTTCCCAATTGGCGAGAACCATATCGTCTGCGGGCTTGCACATTGTGATGTAGTGTTCCGCTGAGTTTGCCAAACAAAATCGGCGGATTTCCCGGGGAACGAGGTTTCCGAGGTAAAGAGTGAACGCGAAGCCGAGGAATTGGAACTGGCTTCGCCAATAATCCTCTTCTTTATCGCCATAAGGAAAAGTAAAGTAGCTCCACAACCTCTCTTCGCTGATAACGCTCAGCCATAACGTTGCTTTTTCGGGCAATTTCCCACTATCGAGCAGATACTGGCGGAATTGCTCTTCATACTTCGTGCCCAGTTTCGGTAAGATGAGCGTGCGCCCTCCTGACTTCCAGTCATGGACAGAAGATCGCCAAAAGACGCTCGCAGCGAAATAAACCAACTTGGGTACGTCGATCTCAGGGACTTTCGTTGTAGAGTACACTTTCAGCCGATTCCCTTCGTCATGTTCGGGCACCGCCGCGTCCAAGGCCGCCTTCAGGGCAAATCCCTCTCCAACGCGGTAGCAGTTCTTCATCACCCACCTTTCGCCGTTCTTGTTGAAACGCTCTTCACAGTCTCCGCAGAACACGTGCCCGCGCACTTGTTCATCCTTGGCTATAGCGATCTCGGAGTTCATGAGAACGGGCGCACCGCCACCTTGGGAATTCGTAAGTGCCCGGTAACCCGCTTTTGGTAAGAGGTGGCTGTCGCGAAGTTCCACGCCCGGACTCTGACATAACTTACAGGTTCCAAATCCGCTCATAGATTCATATCCATCTTGAGATAATGTACCACGCCCTGTGCCCGAAAGATGCGGGTGGGGCGTACATAGCCTGATGCGACACCTATGCGCCACTCGCGACAATCCCATTCAGAGGTGAGTTCCAATAGGACGACAACGCCACTGTCCGCAGTAGCAAGCGTAGCGCACACGTCCGTCCTCGAGGTCTGCGCTGTTCGTCATTGATTTACCTGCTGCAACAGGCGCTCGTAATCCTGCTTATAGGTCGCGTCCTTGGGGTCAAGCATGTAGGCCGCGCGGTATTCTTCTAGAGCCCCCCGCGGGTCGCCTTTGTGCTCCAGTCCCCTGCCGAGGTAGGAGTGTGCCAGGGCATCATTGGGGTTCAAGCGCAACGCCTCACGGAATTCCTCTATCGTTCCATCCCAGGTGCCCTTCCCCGCGACGATCGCGAGGCCGAGGAGGACGTGCGCTCTCTCATTACCGGGGTTCAAGCGCAAGGCCTCGCGATTTTCTGCGATGGCCCCATCCCAGTCACCTTTTTTGCCGAGCGCATGGGCGAGGTTGACATGCGCATCGTCATTGCTTGGGTTCAGCCGTAGCGCCTCTCGCTGCTCAGTGATGTCTCCATCCCAATCGCCCTTTTCGCTGAGCGCCACCCCGAGATTGATGTGCGCCTGGCAATTATTCGGATTCAGGCGCAGCGCCTCGCGGTACTCTGCGACCTCGCTGTCCGAGTCCCCCTTATTGCCAAGCGCCAAGCCGAGGTATAGGTGCGCATCGTCGTTATTCGGGTTTAGACGGAGCGCCTCGCGGTACTCTGCGATTTCGCCGTCCGAGTCCCCCTTATTGCCAAGCGCCAACCCGAGGTTTACGTGCGCGCCGTCGTTATTGGGGTTCAGACGCAGCGCCGCACGCTCTTCCCCGATCTCCCCGTCGTAATCACCCTTGCCCCCAAGGGCCGCGCCGAGGTTGACATGAACCTGGTCATTATTCGGGTCCAGCCGCAGTGCCTCGCGCTGCTCGGTGATGTCTCCGTCCCAATCACCCTTGTAGCCAAGCGCCAGACCGAGCTCACCGCGCGCGATCCCGTTAGTGGGGTTCAGACGGAGCGCCTCGCGCTCCTCTGCGATCATTCCATCCCAATCGCCCTTTGGCGCAAGCGCCGCGCCGAAGGCGGCGTGCGCATTGTCATTGTTCGGGTTAAGGCGTAATGCCTCGCCTTCCTCTGTCCTCATCCCATCATAATCGCCCTTGTTCCCGAGCGCCACGCCGAGGCTGACGTGCAGGTCAGCGTTCTGAGGGTCCAGACGAAGCGCCGCGCGATCCTCGGCTTCCGCGTCCGCATACCGTTTCTTCTGGAGCAGTTCCGCCCCGCGCGCGATGTGCTCGCGGACTTCCGCTTGCCGCGCTTGGAGCGCCGGGTCAACGGTGGCGGGCTTCGTCACCTTGGCGCTCTTGAGTGCCGTGATCAGCTCATCGCCACCGCCGCCCAGACGCACTTCGTCGAGATAGTCTTGCTGCGGCTCGAAGTCGATGCCGCGCTCTTTCACCAGCATCGCCACGCGGGGGCTCGTTACCTGCCCGGCGAGCAGGGCGAAAACCTGCACCTGGTTAAGCGGCTTCTTCGCGCTCACTGGCTGGGGCTGCTTGGCCGCGCGCAGCGCCTTAAGAAATGCCTCGCTCGCACCTGCGGCCTTGAGGCTTTGGAGAAAATCCTCCGCCGGCGCAAAATCAATCCCGCGCTGCTCGATCAGCTTTGCCCCCGACTCGTCTCCGAGTGCGTCCCGCACCAGGCCTTGCACCTGCTCCCGCGTGAAAGGCTTCTGCTGCGCCGAGGCAGACAGGGCAAAGACCAGCCCCATTGCCAGCATGAAAAGAGTCAACGTTTTCCGGAATCTCATTGCGACCTCCCAAGGCTGTCGCGGACTGAAAAGAGTCTCTGCGGTGATTCTACCGCAAATGGGGGGAATTGCTACCTCGCATGGGAGTGCGGCCACAGTCGCGTCAAAGTCCGCGACGTTCCCCGAAGGGGAACAAGATCATTAGACGTAGGCGAAACCTACGGACAAGAAGCGAAAAGATATTCGACCCCGCAGGGGTCGAATATCCATGGGCGACGATTTCCGTGGGTTTCACCCACGGCTAATGACCTTCGGCCCCTTCGGGGCCAGCCGGCCGACGCGTTTATGACGCGACCTTGGGAGCGCGGCGGTGTGCGACTAAGGCGAGCCCCAGCGCCGGTCAAGCCCCGGAAGGGGCGGCAGAACCAGGGAGAGTTCCCGCGTCCAAACCTTTTCTTTCGCCCCGCTGGGGCTCCCGCGAACAAGAGGGCTTTCTGGACCCAGGGCTGTCGCCCTGGGCTAAGTTCTTTCGGCCCTTCGGGCCTTTGCCCCGTGTTACCTCAATGCGTCCTCGGCGGCCTTGGCTTTTTGCGCGCGGGCAAGACCTTCGCGTGCCGCGCTGTTATTCGGGTCCAATTGCAGGGCCTTGCGATAGCCCGCAATGGCACCGTCGTATTTCCCGCCATCCATGGCCGTCTTAGCCTGGGCGAGCAATTGGCGGACTTGCGCGGCCAGCTCTTCCGGAGAGGGTTTACCGGGCTGTGCCACCTGGGCACCGGGGCGCTGCCGCCAATCCGACTACCGCCAATACTTGCGCGAGTAGCGCGTCCGGCGGCACGGGGGCATACTCGGTTGACGTCACCAACCTCACCGCCGGCAAGTCCTACCACGTGCGTGCTTACGCCATCAACTCCGTGGGTACCGCCTATGGCGCGGACGTGCCCTTCACTACCTCGACGGGCAAGGGGCCGTTTGCCTACATCACCAACTCTAACGCCAACACGGTCTCCGTGATCGACACGCAAACCAATCTGATCTACGGCAATCCCATCGCGGCTGGCAAAATGCCGGTCGGCGTGGCCGTCAACGCCACCGGGACGCGAGTTTTTGTGGCCAATCTTACAGGTAACACAGTGTCCACCATTGACACCAGCACCGACACCGTGACCGGGTCGCCCGTCGCGGTGGGATACCTGCCTTTCGCCGTGGCCCTCAACCCCGTGAACACCATGGTGTACACCGCGGACTACATCACTGAGGACATGGGCTACTTCGACTCCGCCCAGAGTGCCCCCAAGTACAACGGCGTGCCCATGGGCATTGGTACGCACCCGGATGCCGTCGCCGTCAGTCCGGATGGTTCGCGCGTGTACGTGGCCGACTCTGGCTTGAATAATGTCGCGGTGGTGGATGCCAACACCCACACCATCATCGGAAGTGCCATCCCGGTGGGCAGCGGTCCGGACGCTTTGGGCCTTTCTCCCGACGGCACCCGCCTGTATGTCGCCAACGGCAACGAGAACACGCTCACGCTGATTGATACCACCACCAACTCGGTCATCGGCCCGCCCATTACCGTCGGCAATGCTCCCGGCGCCATCACCTTCAATCTCGCCGGCACGCTCGCCTATGTCACCAACTACAGCGATAACTCGGTGTCGGTCGTGGACACCTCGACCAACTTGGCCGTCGGGAACCCCATCCTGGTGGGCAACGGTCCCTGGGGCATTGCCATGCATCCCACCGGAACGTTCCTGTATGTGGTCAACAATGGGGACGATAGCGTCTCCGTGATCGATACGGCCACCCTGCAGATAACCGCTACCGTGCTCGTGGGTTCGCAACTCGCGGGATTTGGGCAGTTCATCCTTCCGCCCCTGTCCGTCGTCAGTGCGGTGTCCGCCAACATCACCGGGAGCGCGGCTACCTCCGGAGGCAATGTAACGGCAGACGGCGGCTCGGCTGTGACGGCGCGGGGCGTCTGCTGGGGCTTGGCAGCAAAACCGGCCCTCGGCGGCACTTGTAAGAATGACACCGCCACAGGCACGGGAGTATTCAGCCTCAACCTCACCGGTTTGGTGGCCCTCACGGGTTATCATCTGCGCGCTTTTGCCACCAACGCCTATGGCACAGCTTACGGTGCTGATGTGCAATTTACGACGGGACCCGCGGCCATCCCAACGCTCACCACCGCCTCCGTCACCGCCATTACTGCCACCTCCGCCACCAGCGGCGGAAACATCACGGACGACGGCGGCGCTCAGGTAACGGCGCGCGGCGTGTGCTGGGGCACTAATCCGAATCCGACAACCTCCGCAAGCTGCACCCACGACGGCGCCGGGACGGGTACATTCACCAGTTCCCTGACCGGGCTCACCGCCAATACGCCCTATCACGTGCGCGCTTATGCCACCAACTCCGTGGGCACCTCCTATGGCGCAGATGTGCAGTTCACCACTTCTTCCGCCTTTCGGATTTGGGCTTGCTCAAATTCGCTGACAGTCAAAGCTGGCGGCATGATCATCTGCGAAATCAGCTTAGCATCGGTGGGAGGGTTCACGGGCAGCGTGGCGCTTTCCTCTGGCGGACTGCCGCCCCATTCCACTTGCCTTATCTACCCCAAATCTTTCTGGCTGAAGCCGTCAGGGATCGAGCACAGCATAGCCACGATCGCAACCAGCAGGAGCACAACGAAAGGTACGTACACGCTGACTTTCACGGGGACGACCGGCAGTTGCACCCCGGGAAAGGGGGGATCGGGGCGCAACAGCACCAGTGTCACGCTGATCGTCAAATAGCCTTGCCGCCCCCTGGCCCAAAGCGTTGTAGCGCTGGCCCAGCGCCCTGTGGCCCCGCAGGCGCATACATAAAAACCAATGTATGCGCCCGCGTCCTGCTTTGGAGTGCCGGCCGTCAGAAATAGAAATGATTGCGAGGGCTTGAACCGGCTGGGCTAAAGCCCCGCCCTTCCGAGGGTCGTAAACAACCTCGGTTACCAATGCAATTAACCACTACCGCAACTTCACGCCGGCTCTGCCCGTCCGCACTGCCGTCCTGGAGAGGTTCAATTTGAACCCACGCAGAATGGAGAAAAACGATGAGATCTCATAAGCGATTGGCGTTAATTTCGGCAATCACTCTGGTTTGCTTAGCCTGCCTCAGTGCGGGCGCCTGGCTCGTTTTCGAGCGCCCGCTTACCCATCAACCCTTTCCCACGACTTTGTATAGCGCGCTCGGCAGCGCAGCACCAGGCGCCACTGCGCCCGCGCCGCTCGTCCAGGATTCTCGCCCGAGCGCCGGCAGCCGGCTGCGACTTGTCGAGGGCTACGGGAGGATGCCTCTCAGCTTTGAAGCCAATGCGGGCCAGACGGACTCGCGCGTCAAGTTCCTCTCGCGCGACCCGGGTTACAGCCTGTTTCTCACGAGCGACGAAGCGGTGCTCTCGTTGCAGAAGTCAGGAGTCAGGAGCCAGAAGTCAGAAGGGACAAGATCGAAATTCGAAATTCGAAACTCGAAACTGCTGCTGGCATTCCGAGGCCACTAATGCAGAACCCGGAGGCCTCCATTCGCGGCTCCCAGCCTCGAACACTCAATTCCGAATCGCGCGCCTCGGCCCTCCTGCGGCTGAAACTCCTGGGTGCGAACCCTGCTGCGAAGGTATCGGGGGCAGAAGAATTGCCGGGCAAGGCAAATTACTTCATTGGCAATGACCCGAAAAAATGGCGCACGAACGTTCCGACTTACGCGAAGGTGAGCTACAAGGACGTGTATCCTGGCGTGGACCTCCTCTATTATGGCAACCAAAGTGGACAGCTTGAATACGACTTTGTGGTGGCCCCCGGCGCGGACGCCAGCGCGATCGCGCTGGACGTAGCGGCGGGTTTATCCCGCCACCTCTCGGGAAAAAATGGCGGCGTAAAGCCGCCCCTACAAATCGCCGCCGATGGCGACTTGGTGATTCCCACCGAAGGCGGCCAACTGCGCTTCCACAAGCCGGTGGCGTATCAGGAGCAGGATTCAGGAGTCAGGATTCAGGATTCAGGGGCAGCGGACCCACAACAAGGCGCAACGAACAATCGCAAATCACGAATCACAAATCGCAAATCCGTTGAAGCTCGCTTCGTCCTCGACGCCCAGAATCGCGTCCAGTTCGCGCTGGGTCCCTACGGCCACACCCAGCCCCTGCTTATCGACCCCGTGCTGGTTTATTCGACCTACCTGGGCGGCAGCCAGCCTGACGGCGCCCGCGGCATTGCCGTGGATTCCTCCGGGAACGCTTACGTGATCGGGTGGGGCGCCTCCAGCGACTTTCCTCTTGTCGGTACCCCCAAGCCCCCGCTCCCGGCGAGCAAGCCAGGGCGCGTGAACACGTTCGTGGCCAAACTGAACGCGACGGGCTCGGCCCTGGTCTATTCCACCTATCTGGGCGGCAACGCTTATGACTGGGGCTCCGGCATCGCCGTGGATTCTTCCGGGAATGCTTACGTGAGCGAGAGCACCATGTCCAGCGACTTCCCCACTGCCCAACCGGTCCAGGCGAGCTTGGTAGGTGGCCAAGACGCGTTCGTGGCCAAACTGCACTGGGACACCTCCACCTCCACTCTGAGCCTGGTCTATTCCACCTACCTGGGCGGCAACGACTGGGACGAGGGCCACGGCATTGCCTTGGATTCCTCCGGGAACGCCTACGTGACTGGGTTGACTTACTCCACCAACTTCCCCACTGCCCACCCGGTCCAGGCGGACCTCGGAGGGAGCTATGCCCAGAACGCGTTTGTCGCCAAAATCTCGCCTTCCTCTGACTTTCGGATTTGGGCTTGTTCAAATTCGCTGACAGTTAGAGCTGGAGGTATGACCATCTGCCAAATCAGCTTGGCGTCGGTGGACAAGTTCACAGGCAGCGTGGCGCTTCCCTATAGCGGACTGCCGCCCCGCTCCACTTGCCTTATCTACCCCAAATCCTTCTGGCTGAAGCCATGTGGGATCGAGCACAGCACAGCCTTTATCGCAACCAGCGGGAAGACACCGAGAGGTAGGTACACGCTGACTTTCACGGGGGCATTGGGCAACTGCGCCCGGGCGACGACGGGAACGGAGTACAACAGCACCAGTGTCACCCTCATAGTCAAATAGCCTTGCTGCCCCATGGCGCAACGCGGGCATGCATGCCGCCGGCGGCGGGCACAAACCCCGTGCCCTTCTCCGTCGGCTGACGGACCACCCGCCTTCAACCCGCCAGCCGACGGGTTCAGACGAAGACCCTGCCGTTGCGCTGACCTTTAGGTCAGCACGATGGGGAAGCAAGAAAATGCCGACCTAAAGGTCGGCGCTACAAAGGGGCAGCAAGCTGCCGCACTCCAAAGCCCGCCGATGCGGGCAGTGCAGCCTCGGATCGACAACCGTTCGTCGATGCGAATTCGTCAAGCGCTTAAATAGCTATTGGTGGAATATATCCTTCTCAGATCATTTCATTCCCTGTGGCCCGCGGCGATGCCTTTCTGTACGCTCCAGCCGTGTCACCCCCGCGAAGGCGGGGGTCCATTGTCCCCGCACTGCATTCCCGCTTGCGCGGGTTGACGTGTGAATATGCAGAGTGTGATAAGGCCTTGGCACGACATTTCGTGCTATATTGAGAGTCTGTTTGGGGCGAGAAATCGGGAATAGCCGTGAGAGGTTAAATGGAACAGAAGGACAAACGGGCGACTGGTGAGGACCGCCGCCAGTGCGTCAACTTCGCCTTCTACAAAGTCGACCCGGCCTGGCGGCGGCTGCCGGAAGAAGAGCGCAAGAGGGGGAAGTGTGAGTTTGTTGAGGTTGTGAAGAGCTACGAACAAGATATGCTCGTGGTCGCGTATTCGCTGGTGGGCATCCGCGGCGATTGTGACTTCATGCTCTGGCGCATTGGCTACGAC
>Ga0187861_10004694_pt1 | contig 11291 bp, 7 predicted proteins | sample June2016WEW_10_1_3_FD_132986 | JGI IMG/M metagenome (GOLD analysis project Ga0187861, IMG submission 132986) | Peatland microbial communities from SPRUCE experiment site at the Marcell Experimental Forest, Minnesota, USA - June2016WEW_10_100 | ecosystem: Environmental > Terrestrial > Soil >...
CACAGAATACATGTATCTAGAGGATACAACGCCGTAAGGAAAGTAGGGTAGCCATATTTCACAAATTCAAGGTGCGGGGGGCCAACCGCAGAAACAACCGAAGTATGCCGCGATCTATACTGGGAGAATCTTCTCGGGGTTGTATACCAATCGTTCGCCGTTGCGCGGTTCTCTTCCCAGCATGTACGAGCAGTTCTATAAGCTATCGTACGGTGACGTAATGATCGCCGGGTCGAATGTCGAAGTTTCCAATCGGCTTACTTTAATCCGTAGACCGGGTACTACATCGTTCGATACCAATACGTATACAGGCATTCAATCCTTCTACGAGTTTCCGGTAAATAAAGCTGCCGCAGATGCCTTCGGTCTTATTCTCGAAGAGATTTTTACCATGGTCGCCGAGCAGGGATCGCTTAGTGCATCCCTGAACGGTGTAAAACAGAATGTATTTACTGACGCGGCGGTCACTGGCCAGACATACATGCAAGCCATCGGGAATGAATTGTATTTCTCGAATGGCGTAGATAACAAGAAGTGGCTACAGTCCCTAATCGAATGGGCACCGAATTTCCAGTTTCAAGGATCAAATGGGCTCGCGGGAACGTATCCGTTCTTCACTACGTATATGCTGACGGGAACGACTTCTCCGACTTCGAACACTCAACAGATTCAGCAGCTCATCGGTATTGCAGCCGGTACTATTACAAACGTCGCGGTAGCGTCCAATGTGCTTACGCTTACCATCAACATGGCTGCTCCGAATGCTGACACTACCAGCTATCCTTTGAAAGCCTCGGGTCTGGGTTCGTCCTTCATGCTTTGGGGGCTCTCGACCGAGACTTGGCTGAATGGGCTTATTGTTACGGCCCAAACTCCATATGTAGCGGGTTCAGGAACATGGACGTTTACTGCCGCTGTACATCATGCAGATTATTCATCCGCAGCGGATACAGGATGGATTCAGCAAATCGGAACGACTCCTATAGTCGCCGAGACTGGAAGCACACAGCCGATGTGGGGAACAAGTTACGTTTCCGTTACGAATTCACTTTATGGTGCTTCGGTTACGAATGGCGGGAATTTGGTTCTTGATGGGAATGTGCTCTGGATAAACAGAGGCTCTACTGTTGAGAATTGGGGAATTGCCGCACCGAACGCTCCTGTTACGACTTCGGACATAAACTCGACTACCGTCGGATGGCGGGCGAATACATACTATTCCGCCCCCGGTGTGTTCATCGACAGCAACAATAACATCTGGCAGGTTACAACTGCGGGTACTACTGGATCGACTGCTGCGCCATTTCTGGCATATCCTACTCCTGCACTCGGGCAACCGGTTACCAGCGGTACTGCGGTATTCAAGAACGTCGGAACGGTACTAGCCTCACAAGATACTTGGGCGGCTCATACAGCTGTAAAAGAAGGCACGTACTCAGGTGCGTATCCATGGCCGACGGCAACGCCTGAAGACGGTGCATTTCTACCCGATTGGTATACAGGCCAATTCGTAATTGCAGCGGGCAATCTGTTCATGCTCCAAAAGAACATTCCCGCGAATAACATTAACGTTCCGATCTCATGTACGTATGGCGGGGGTACAACAGGCCATATCGGATGGACGTGTCAATTCTTTAATCACTCCAATTCCCAAGTAAGTGATGACGGTACGCACGCAGGCGCATTCGATCTGAATTACAGTGGTACAGTTGGCGCTCCTGTATTGTATGGGACATCGACTCCTGCGATACCTACGGCTTCTGCAACAGGGATTACATCTATACTCTGGGACTATTTCTCGACTAATGGGCTTCAGACCCCTATGCAAGTTCCCACGATGAATAGTGCGGGAGAGGTTAACGCAGCGACACAGACTGAACCTTGGCCGGGTATGCCTAGTCAATCGGCAGGGTTTGAATTTTGCCAATATGGAAAGATACGAATTCCTGTTGACAATATGACTGTCGCATTCAATTATACGGCGAATAGCACATGCTACTTTGGAGTGGATGCCGCATCGGGAGCGACGTTAGTCAGCTTTACACAGACTCCTTCTTCTGGTTCTCAACAGAATGGGGAATCCAATCTCGCGCACATGGGAACAAGAACACTTACCGCATGGAATGGATATCCAATTCTTGCGGGAGTAAACGGTCCCGGCAATGAATACTTTTGTAGCTATACCGCTTTGATTAACTTTCCGACCGCAGGCGTATACGGCATTGAGTTCGACTATGCTCGTGCATACGGAAGTGAAGCTCATCCGCGTAACGCATTTATAGTTACGGCGAATGGTTCTCAGATTGTTCCAGAATCTGCTACGACGCAGCCATGGTTCGAAACGGTTACGAATCCGCCTACGTTTGGAAGCGCATCATGGAATCTTCTTTCTGCCCCGCAGTTTACGTATCCGGGCGTCCTTGATGACAATGCGTCTCCTAACCCTTCTCCTGCATCTTTAATAGGGGCAGTTTCTAGTTCAGGGCCGGTTAACGGGGATCAGTTGAAATGGTACAATCTCGGGCCTGTGACAGATTTTGCGGTCCAGAATCTCACTCCAGTGACTCTACCTGACGTGACGGTAATCGACTCTAATAGTAACGAAGAGATGTCGTATGAAACTGGAGTTTCGGGCGCTACTCCTCCAACATGGCAAACACTTAAAGGTAGTCTTACCGCCGATCAGATGCCGTTGCAATGGCTTAATCTAGGCTCAATTCCCCCAATTACTCCGGGGTTAGGCGAGATTTCCGCGACATCCGCGCAAGGATGGCTGTACTGGATTGCGCTCGTAAACACGCTCGACAACACCGTATCCAACGTAAGTCCGGTCAGTCTCGGTACAGGACCGATTACGAATGGTAATATTACAATTCCAGCGGGATCGGGTCTTCCTGCGGTAATTGATCCACAGGCAGATTACGTGGCGATATTTAGGTCTACGGATGGCGGGTCTATCCCGCTACTCATTCCGGGTCTCGGGAACTCATATTGGACGGTTCCACTTACGCAATATATCCAGAATGGGTATATCGACACAACCCCCGATATCGATCTCGATGAATTGATCGAAGGTGCACAGGCGGGCGAGAATACTCCACCGCTTCCCGGCGTTGCCAATCTGACCTACCATTTAGGTAGAGGATTTTATAGCATTGGGAATACTGTATACTATACGTCTGGATCATCCAGTCCGTCAGGAAACGGCACAGGTACGGGTCCTCTGAGCAGTGATGTACTACCGTCTCGTGTAGTCCGGCTCGTCCCACTCTCCATAGGTATACTAGTTTTGACGATCTCGGATATATACATAATCGGAGGAAACGGGACGACTAATTCCCCAATCCTCCCTGCGGTTCCATATTTACAGGGTGTTGGGTTGGCGAATTACAACGCACTGGACATCGATGGGACGTTGATTGGATTCTTTACGACCGATAAACAGTTCGTAATCCTAGACCCCAGCGCGGGACTTAGCTATGTCGGCTATCCCATTGGCGATCAATTCCGCCAGAATAACGGGAAACCGGGCACCTCTTGGGATACTACAAAAGTATATGTCGCATGGTATACTAATGGTGAAGATCAAGGATGGTTCGTCGGTGACGGCCAATTTGGTTGGTATAAACTGATTAACACGCCATCTCCCGAAAGTGGGATATGCTGGAGTCCGTTTTCTACTATCCAAGGCGGAATAGGTGCGATTGCATCGGTTCAAACATCTCCGGGCGTACACAACCTTTTGATAGGATCGAATGCCGGAAACATACTGTATCGGTATTTGAATGCTAATACTGATGAAGTATCGCTCAGTTCTGTAGGCGTTCCGTACCCTGCATATGCAGTATTCGGATCGTACATACTCGCGCTGCCCGGACAAGTGGCCAAGGTTGGATTCATTACTACTGATTCCGTAAACGTTGGTTCTCCTATGGTAATCGGCTTGCTTGTAGATGAAGCCCTTCCGTACTATAAGGGATCGTTCGACATTCTCAAGAAGTGGGAATATGACCCGCCGACATTGAAGCCAAGCAAGTCGATTCTTTCACAGAGATTCTATCTGTCGGATGATCCTGACGAAGCAGCTTATTGCAGACATCTTCAGTTAATGGTGCAATGGCCATCAGAGAACGCCCCCAATGAATTACAGAGCTTCTCATTGTGGGGAGCCTATGAGGTGGAGCAATAATGCCCGCTTTATCGGATACGCTTAGAAAAGATTCCCCAGCGGGGTTTGTTCCAGCGACATCCCCGCTGACATTACCTCCCGTGCAAGCAATGCCCGGACAGACGAATAGTTTTAAGGTCAATCCGTGGATACGAAGTCCAATACCCCCGACTAACGCTGGGCCGGACACACTACGTCAGTTCAACGATGGGGATGCAAACGTTCCTCGCCGTAGACTCCTTCCTCTTCCGTCTACCGTTACGGGTTCTGGGAGTGGGTCTACAGTAAATAATACTACGGTCATAAGCGCACCGTCATCGGGCGCTAGTAGCGCTAGTATAAGTTTGACCGCACAAACGGTAACGTATATATCACCTTTGTTGAATTCTGGGAATTCTAGTTATTCAGCATTGACCATTCCCTCGAAATCGTTTCAATTGATTTCGTGTAATGCGTCTGGGCCTTGTGAAATTAGATTATACGGAACTTCAACCGCTATGGCAGCCGACGCGGGAAGACAAAAGTATGCACCACCGGCTGCTGAACTTGCTAACAATATTATTACGGATTTGGTACTAGACACGGCCCCTTATATTTGGAATTGGCAGAACAGGATAGGAGCGAATTCGAACACGCCCCAGACGACGAACCTGTACATCGCCGTGACCAACCTTTCAGGTCCGACGATGGTTCAAGTAAATATTACACTACTTCCCTTGGAATCGTAAGTTGTAATAGTATAAGGAGTTACGATGACGCTTATCACGGGTGGGAGATTTTCCGATTTTGCAGGAAATCCAATCGCAAACGGCACCTTAAAGGTTCGATTGGGCCAAGACGTAAATGCCATCGATGGAACCATCGTAGGAGCCGGATGGCTCGCATCGGTACCTCTCGATTCAAACGGCAATGTAACACCCTTTCAACTATGGAGTAGCGCCGAAATAAATCCAAGTGTCCCATATCGTTTCAAAGTGTTTACGCCAGCGGGCCAAGAAGTATTTAACCAAGAGATATTCGTACTTGATGGGCCAACTTTTGATCTGGGCGGTGCGAGTTATGCAACAATAAGTTATTAGGAAGCCCAAGGAAATCATGATCGTAACCCAAATAATCAGTTCAAAACCATTTACGGATTGTGTCGGAGGGGTAAATTCCAACGGATATCTTACCTTCGCTTTGAGTACTTCTTGTTCTGTAACCGACGGTTCTGCCATGATTGGGTATGCAGAAGTCACCCTTCAGTTGGATTCCAATGGACAGGTAATTACCACCCCACCCCAATTCTTATGGGCCAATGATATACTCTTGCCGCCCAATTCTTATTACATAGTCACCGGGTATAGCGCCAATGGACAACTCGTCTGGGGTCCGAACTACATAACTGTCACGTCCGGGGGAGTAGGGGGCGGCGTTTTCGATCTGTGCGTGCCGTGGGGTTCGAGTCTGGCGTTTACCTACATCATAGATGAAGTTTACGATTTCCTCGTCGATGAACTAGGCGTTGATTACTACATTTTAGGTTAATTCAGAAGCAATTAGGAGAATCATGAGTACTATCAAACTCAGTCAATTAAATCAAGGCTCACCAAGCCAGTTGGGTAGTGATTATGCTGTAACCGTACGTGGAGGGTCTGATGTCCTCGTTTCAACAGGGTCGTTAGTTTCTCATGTCGCCCCTACTGTTTGGAGCAGCGGGGTTACCTATTATCCGGGGCAACTTGTAGCTATAAACGATAATGTCTACTCGTGCATCCTTGAGAACACTAATGAACCGCCCCCAAACGCCACCTATTGGACATTGATAGGCCCTGCTACGCTGGACGCATTGAGCGACGGTTCATCGTATGCCCGTACATTGGCTATTTCATTAGAGGCAGGCGTTCCGTACACTTTCCTTGGAGCATGGAGCAGTGCAACCAGTTATGTAGTCGGGCAAGAGGTAACATATCTCGGTTCCTACTGGATTTGTGTAGCAAACAATTCCAATTCTGCACCCTCACAGTCGAATACGAATTGGGGGCTAGAAGGAACTGCCGCCTTGTTGATGGGGGCATGGTCTAATAGTACAGCATATGTGGAGGGAAACCAAGTTTCATATGCGGGAAATATCTATTCCTGCATTAAAGCAAATACAGACGAAGGTGTGTCAAATAGTACGTATTGGACGCTGTTAGGGCCGGCGAATTTGGACGCTGTAACCGACGGGTCTACATATGCCCGTACGCTCGCCCTTGGTCTTGAATTGGGTGTACCTTTTACCTTTCTAGGGGCGTGGTCATCCGCAACAAGTTATCTAGTGGGACAGGAAGTTACCTATCTTGGTGCGTACTGGATAGCGGTAGTCGCGAATTCCAATAGTGCGCCTAGCCAATCGAATACGAATTGGGGCCTTGAGGGGACTGCGGCTCTTTTGTTAGGCGCATGGTCAAGTTCTACTGCATACGTTGAGGGTAATCAAGTTTCATTGGCAGGGAATCTTTACTCTTGTATTCTGGCGAATACAAATCACACACCACCGAACGGAACCTATTGGTTGCTAGTTGGCCCGCAGAATCTTGATGCACTTGGAAATGGTTCTACATACGCAAAAGTTCTTGCATCAGCCCTGACCAACGGTATTCCTACACCATTCACAGGTGTATGGAGTAGTTCTACTACATATTTGCCCGGACAAGAATGTACATATACAGGTTCCTACTGGGTTTGCCTTGTCCAATGCCTTAATTCTGCACCTTCGACCGGCAATACGAACTGGCAGCAAGTGGGTACGGTCGCAAACCAATTCCAAGGAGCTTATAATAGCGGCACAGCCTACCTCGTAGGGAATGAAGTGACATACGGAAGTCCCGCAGGACTTTATATCTGCATCGTAAACTCTACAGGTAATGATCCAACCAATGGCAGTTATTGGCAAGAGATCGCTACGCCCAGCACGGCTAACTATCTAGGAGCCTATGACAATGGCACCGCTTACGTCACCGGAAACCAAGTTTCATATCAGGGTTGTTTTTGGGTCTGTGTCTCTAATAGTACAGGCAATGCCCCTTCGACTACTTCGGGTTACTGGACATTACTAGGTACGTCCACGATCATGCTGGGTGCTTGGAGCAGTGGTACGGCGTATGTTCAGGGGAATCAATGTACCCTTGTTGGGAACGTTTATCAATGCGTTGCCGCGAACACAAATCAAGAACCACCCAATGCTGTATACTGGCAACTAATCGGCCCTGCAAATCTTGATGCGATTATTGACGGGGACACATATGCTCGTACTCTTGCTCTTTCCTTAGAGAACGGTGTTCCTTTTACGTATCTCGGGGATTGGTCATCGGCTACAAGTTATCTAGTCGGTCAAGAAGTAACATATCTTGGTGCGTACTGGATTTGCGTAATTAACAATTCCAACTCCGCTCCTAGCCAAGCGAATGCCAATTGGGGAATTGAGGGCAGTGCTGCTTTACTTATGGGTGCATGGAGCAGCAGTACGGCTTACGTTGTGTCCAACCAAGTTACTCTAGCGGGGAATGTCTATTCCTGCATTGAAGCAAATACGAATGAGACGCCGCCGAATAGCACATATTGGCAATTACTAGGGCCTGCGACACTTGACGACATTCAGGATGGCAGTTCTTATGCACGCACTAAGGCTCTGGCATTGAACAATGGCGTTCCATATACTTATTTAGGGGACTGGAGTAGTGCAACGTCTTATGTTGTAGGCCAAGAAGTTACTTATCTTGGCGCGTACTGGATTTGTATAGTGAACAATTCCAATTCCGCACCGACGCAAGCAAATACAAATTGGGGTCTAGAAGGAACCGCAGCACTGCTAATGGGCGCGTGGTCAAGTTCTACCGCATATGTAGTAGGAAACCAAGTCTCATTGGCTGGTAACATCTATTCCTGCGTTGAAGCGAACACGAATCATACACCACCGAATGCTACGTACTGGACGCTGATGGGGCCTGCGACACTAGATGCAGTGACAGACGGGTCTACATATGCGCGAACAAAATCTGTAGCGCTTACCGCTGGAATTCCGTATACATATCTGGGTGCTTGGTCATCCGCAACAAGTTATCTCGTGGGCCAAGAAGTAACATATCTTGGAAATTACTGGATAGCGGTAGTCGCGAATTCAAATTCTGCACCCACAACTACGAATACAAATTGGGGTCTAGAAGGAACTTCAGCACTGTTGCTAGGCGCGTGGAGTAGCAGCACGGCATATGTCGTAGGAAACCAAGTTTCGTTGAGCGGGAACATTTACTCCTGTGTACTGGCGAACACAAATGAGACGCCGCCAAACGGAACTTATTGGACTTTGATGGGTCCGGCAACGCTTGATGCCGTGACAGATGGGTCTACGTATGCCCGCACGCTTGCTGTTTCTCTTTCATCCGGCGTCCCATACACCTTTCTTGGTGCATGGTCGTCTGCAACGAGTTACCTCATCGGACAGGAAGTTACATATCTAGGAAATTACTGGATTTGTGTAGCAAACAACTCCAATTCGGCTCCGACTCCGACGAATACGAATTGGGGGCTTGAGGGCACATCGGCAATGCTGCTAGGCGCGTGGAGTAGCAGCACGGCATATGTCGCTGGAAATCAGGTAACCCTGAGTGGGAATATCTATTCTTGCATTCTTGCGAACACGAACAACACGCCGCCGAATGCTACATACTGGACGCTGATGGGACCTGCGAATCTCGATTATCTGGGAGATGGCTCTAGTTATGGAAAAGTGTTGTTAACGGCGACGACAGATGGAAGTGTAGACCCTAGTAAATCGGGCGTGCTGGTAAAAGGTTCTCTTTTCCCTGCGATGAGCACGGTCATCAAAGCGACGGCAACACCAACGACGGTAACACTTACTACTTCGCCGTCGGCTTTTATCGCAAGGGCTGATGGAACGATCACACTTATCGGGAGTACGTCGCAAGAGGTAACTGGGCTTGTTACCGGAAACACCTACGGATTCTATCCCTATTGGGATGAATCAACTTCAAAATTGAAATGGGTAGCAGCATCAGATGCACCAATTCCCAATATGGCTGGCGTTGAGTTTACAGCAGCATCCTCACAATACGTGGAAATGGGCGCAACGATGTCCTCTCCTACGAGCGCCGGATTCTCCATAGAATGTTGGTTCTCGGGCACGGGAGGATACCGTCAAAGTATCCTCGGAATGACCACAACCCAGAACTATACGGGCACCCCTACTACGTGTTATATGTGGTTGGAGGTAAGTTCTACCGGCCAAGTGATCTTCGGTTGTAAGTCAACGACTGGTTATGAATCACTTGTCACCACACTTGCTGGCAGCGGTGTATTGGATGGCAATAAGCACCACATCGTTGTGACTGCTGTGGGTGTTCAGTATAGCATTTACATTGATGGTGTATATGTTGCAAGCGATAATACGGGATATACTATTTATACTACTGCAAACAATTACTACATGCATATCGGTTATGATTTCATTACAGGTGGCAGCGGAGTGTTTGCTGATGGAACGATTTCCCATGTGGCATACTATCCAACACCGTTGGTTCAGGGACAAGTTATGAGCCATTGTCAAGCAATGACAAATATTAACCTCACTACTTATGCCGCTGAAGTTGTATATGATGGGGCAACTCATTACTGGAAAATGACGGAAACATCTGGTACGTCTGCCGCTGATTCTATTGGCAGTATTACCGGAACTTATGTTGGCAGTCCTACACTCAATTATTCTTTACCCGCAATTTTCGTAGCAGGTTCACCACAAATTGCATGGCCGTTCTTTTCCTCAGTTGGCGGCGGTTACGGAATTGCAAGCATCCTTGCCCTGCAAGCGCAAGTTGACCAGTCTCACATTCCACTTTCAACAGGCAGCGTGATGGCGACAACCCCTGCCAGTGGTACTGCCGTTACTTGGAGCGGAGGAACAGGACAAGCGTTAATGGAAGTTCAAGCACCAAACCCTGCACCGTCCGACGTGGGCGGGTAGAGATTAGTGTAATAGTAATCCGCCCAATTCCGGGCATAGTTCGAGCAACAGAACCACGCACCACATAGGAGAATCGTATGAAGAAAGACAAACGCATCAAACCGACCCACGAATGGGCAGGGAAAGACGCTGCATCTCGTAGGGCGGATCATCACAAGGCAAATTCCATCAAGCCCGAGCAAGTCGATCAGGGTAAGGGATTGGCAGCAGCCGCATTGCTTGAAAGAAGACGAACCGCACAGGTTCCGCCAGATTCCACGTCCGCCGACCAGCAAGCGAATGATCAAGGCGACCAACCAGAATTGGGTCTCGCAAACTCCGAAGCCGCTTACCGCACTAACCTGTAACCCATCGACATTTGAAGCATCCTCTGACCTCGAATCAGAGTGTAGGGGTACGTGTGCCTTATACACAAGATTGCTGGCGATGACAAGTGAGGAGAGAAAGCGTCGTCGTGCCTGAATCCGAACTTGAAGTGCTCGATCCCTCGAAATTGGGCGAGCGGTCAGAAGAACTGAAAGCGAAACTACTTTCCAAAATCGTATCGCAAGACGAGGCAGTGTTGGCCTGTGTCGAGCACAGGCTGGCGTGCCGATGGGACTCGCCCAAGCATCGCAGAGCGGCAACAACACTGGATCGGGCGGAAGCGACCAGCCTGAACTCGGGACGGGAATCGCAAATTCTCGCTTAGCGTATGAACAAGCACAGCAAGCATAAGTTCAGTTGCTGGCAAAGCGGCGATTAGGAATCGGGGTTATTCGGCGAGGTAGGCGTGAGAGGCGACCTTGGCAGACCTGTAGCCCCGACAGCATGAAGGAACTTGGCTCTGCGGGCACGGACGACTTCGTCTTCTGTATAGATGAAGCCTTGTCGATTCGCAGCCTTACGCTTCTTACCCTCTTCTGCAAGTCGCAATAAATCGCACATGCCTTTATCAGGGACGAGTTCTGGGTGGGATGTGACTAGCCGATGGCAGTTGGCACAAAGGGTCTGTAGATTGCTTGTGCGTTGTTGTCACAACAGTGCCGACAAATTGCGAAACTTGGCGGTCGAAGATATCCGCCTGCCGACGAGTTTACGCCTCACCATTTAGTCTACGATTCGCCGTTTCGCTCGATGCGA
>Ga0187861_10004695_pt1 | contig 11290 bp, 10 predicted proteins | sample June2016WEW_10_1_3_FD_132986 | JGI IMG/M metagenome (GOLD analysis project Ga0187861, IMG submission 132986) | Peatland microbial communities from SPRUCE experiment site at the Marcell Experimental Forest, Minnesota, USA - June2016WEW_10_100 | ecosystem: Environmental > Terrestrial > Soil >...
GCAAAAGCCTCATGGACATCATCCAGATGGAATGTCTCTCGCGCAGTTCCACCGTCCTGCGCATCACGCGCGGACCGCTCGTGGCGAAACTTTGGATTCAAAACGGCGAATTGATTGACGCGGAAAGCGAAGGCGCGCGCGGGGAAGCGGCATTCTACAGGATTCTGGCGTGGAAGTCCGGCACGTTTGAAAATTTGCCCGCTGAACCCGAGCGCGAGCGCACCATTACCAAACCCGTCAATGCCCTGCTGCTGGAATCCGCGCAGGCGATTGATGAAACGGCTGATTCCGTTGAGCCCGGTTCCATTGAGCAAACCGCTCACCGAAAAACCATTTGGAAACTTGCACAGCTCACGCGCGAAGGTGCGGAATTCGTCATCGTTGTGCCGCCCGAAGGCCAGGGCGAAATCGAAACCATGGGCACGCAACCTTCCGAGCCGCTCGCCAAATGGGCGCGCCGGGCCGTCGAAACCGCCAAACGTCTTGGGGAACGGATCGAAGCCGGGCCGCTTTCGCACGTCGCCGGCCATAATTTGGAACGTCAGATGCTTGTTTTGAACCAGGAAAACAAGTGTTTTCTCGTTGGCTGGCCGCCCAATGTCGCTGCCGGACCATTATTGGAAAAAAGCAAAAAACTTGTTTCATCATGGGATTCTTAAAACGATTTTTCCGTTCCCGTGCGGCAGTCCAGCAACTGCCGGCCGGCAGTGTCGCCGTGGACCGCAATGGCCACGTCGTCACGTACACCGTCTCGTCCACCTATCCCAAGGAGTTGCTGCGCGACATCGGGCAGGAAGTGCTGTCCCTCTTCCGCGAGGCGCGCGCGGCGCAAATGCCGCTGGCCGAAGTCAGCATCCATTTCACCAGTCTCCACATCACCGCCCGTGAATTGCGCGGCGGCGCCATCATTTTTCTGTTCCCGCAAGCCGCTTTTTCGCCGATAACAACCCAACCACGCTTATGACCGCCAAAGAACTTAATCAACTGGTCACTCAGATTGAAACGCACATCGAGTGCTGGAAACAGTTCAACTATTTCATCAACGTCGCGCGCGGAAAAAAATTCGGGCCGGCGGAAGAAGGTCATTTTCTCGAAGTTAAGAGCATCATCGTGCAGGAGATTGAACTGATTTACGCCTCCATTGAAGTCGCCTCGCCCACGCGCGACGAAATCCACGCGCTCATCGGCAACGCGCCGTCGTTGCGCTACCTCAGCGAAATGAGCGAAGGCGCGCTCCGCGGCCTGGAATCCCAGTGGCACAAAATTTACATCTCCTGGCATTCCATCCTGGGCCAGCTCAAGGTCAAACAGCGCGGCGAGGAAACCAAATCCTTCTGGGGATCAAAAAAATAGCGTCCTCACCACTTCTGGCTTGCCTGCAACGCCCATTTCGCGTCCAAATGATTCATGCCTGACTGGATGACCGCGGTCATACCCGGGACGAGCGAAGGGATTTCATAAACATGCTGAATTATTTTCAAATCCTGATTTTGGCGCTGATTCAAGGGGCGTGCGAGTTGTTGCCGGTGTCAAGTTCGGCGCACGTCATCGCAGCGGAAAAACTCATGAAGTTGGATCCGTCGAGTCCCGAAATGACTATGCTGCTGGTTATGCTGCACACCGGAACCATGTTTGCAATGATCGTTTATTTCTGGAGCGGCTGGAAACGTGATTACTTTGCCTCAAAGGCACAATTTCAGTGGTTCGCAACTCAAGTTATCGTTGCGACCATCTGCACTGGAATCGTTTTTTGCGGGCTACAACTGGTCATTGAGAAAATTTTTATGCGCGGCGTGCCGCACGCGGAGGTTGAGGATCTGTTCTCGAATCTGCCGCTGATTGCCGGAGCGCTGGCGGCGGTGGGGTTGTTGATTATTTACGCCGGACTGTGTGAAGAAAAATCGCCGCGCCATTCTGAAATTCAAATAGCGCATTCATTCTGGATTGGCATCGTGCAGGGGATCTGCCTGCCATTCCGCGGCTTTTCACGTTCCGGATCGACCATCTCCATCGGACTGCTGCTCGGCCTGCCCAAGCAAAAACTGGAAGAATTCAGTTTTGCGCTGGCCGTGGTTTTGACGCCGCTCGCGATCGGAAAAGAAATGCTTCGCTTGTTCAAAGAACACGCGTTGAGTGGCCACGGCTCCGCGCTGCATCTTTTGGCGCCGGGTCTCGTCGGCATGGTGTTCAGCTTCGTCGCCGGGCTGCTGGCCTTGAAATGGCTCTCCCGCTGGCTTGAAGGCGGGCGTTGGAAATTCTTTGGCTACTACTGTCTGGCGGCGGCGGCAGGCGTGTTGGTCCTCCACTTCGCGCTGTCTCGTTAAATCAGCGCTGCACGATTTTTCCAATCCGTGTCCGCGGTTAAAAATTACTGCGCCGGCGCCGGAATAAAAATTTTCTGCCCGACCTTGAGGCTGTTCGGATTCAACCCCGGATTTGCCTTCAGAATCTGGTCCGCCGTCACTTTGATGCCCTGATCACGATACGCCTTGGCAATGATCGAAAGCGTGTCGCGTTCCGCGACCTTGTATTCGTAACCGTTTTCCTTGCCGCCTGCGCTTGAACCGGCCGTTGCGGTATTCGTTGTCACACCTGGCGTTGACTTGCGGCCTGGAGACGAACCGCCGGCTTTGCCGAGTTTTCCAATTTCCTTTAGAATCAAGTCATTGTCTGCCTGCTGTTTTTTGGCAAGTTCCTGGACCTGATTGGCGAGTTTTTGCAGGTCATCCTGGTTTGCGCCGGACCCGTTCGACTTGTCACGCAATTCGCTGATGTCCTTTTCCAGCGCGGTGATGCGCTTGGCCTGCACCGCCTGCGCGTCGAGCAGGTCCTGGATCTGGCCGCTGAGTTTGTTAATTTGTTGCTGGGTCGCGTCGTCCTGGGCACGCGCGGCGGCAACGGAAAAACTGAGGACTAATAACCAGATTAAAATTCGTTTCATGCGCCGAAAATAAACCGCCGTGCGCCCGCGTCAAGTATTACACCAGTTTTCCGTACCGCCGGATCTCCGGCCAGATCAGTGCCACGGCGAAGACGGTCAGGATGGTTCCCACGCCGCCGGACACGGCGGAAATCACCGCGCCGGCGACAATCGTGTTCCCGAGGGTCGGTCCGAAAATTTGCGCGACAGTGCCGGACTCGAAGCCGCCGAGTTCATTGGATGTGCCGATGAAGAGGTTGTTGACAGCGGAAACGCGCCCGCGCTTGTCGTCGGGCGTGAGCATCTGCACCAACGAGTGCCGCACGACCACGCTGACGTTGTCCACCGCGCCGCAGATGAACAGCATGAAGAACGAAAACCAATACCACTTTGAAAATCCGAAGCCGACCGTCGCCAGCCCGAAGGCCGCCACAGCCCACAACATCGCGCGCCCGGCTTTTTGCAGCGGCGGGCGGTGGTTCAGGATGAACACGCAGAGCACGGAGCCCATGGGCAGCGCCGCCTGCAGGAACCCCAGCCCGCCGGGTCCGACCAGCAAAATCTCCTTGGCGTAAATCGGCAGCAGCGCCGTCGCGCCACCCAGAAACACTGCGAACATGTCGAGCGTGATGACGCCCAGAATGATTTTGCTCGCATAAACGAACTTGAATCCCGTCAGCAGTGCCTGAAGGGTCATGGGTTCCTTGACGGTGACAGTGTGTTCCCGGCGCACCATGCCGATGAGGACACAAAAAACCAGCGACGCCAGCGCATTGAACACATAGACCAGCGCGGCGGGAGAAGCCGTATGCCGGGACATCGCGGCGATGATGGCGCCGGCCGTCGCCGGCCCGACGATGCAGGACAGTTGAAACATGGCGGCGTTCCAGTTCACCGCCCGCGGGAAATCCTTCCGATCCACCAGCGCCGGCAAAAAGGCGGCGTTGGCCGCCCACGAAAACGTGCGCGCCGTGCCGCTGATGAACAGGCAGACGTAAATCCAATAAATCGGCGCCTGGAGCGCCGAAATCACGGCTATCCCGAGACTCGCCGCCGCCATGACCGCTGTCATCAGCACGATGATTCGTTTGCGGTTGTAATTGTCTGCGATGTGCCCGGCCGGCAGCGTGAATAAAAACATCGGGACCATCAGCGTCAGCCCCACGAGGCCCAGCGCCAGGGCGGAATAGGGAGTCTGGCAAGTTCGCTCATAAATTTCCCAGCCCAGGGCCATGGTGAACATCTGCTGGCCGAGCACCGCGACGAGGCGGCCAATAAGATAAAGTTTGAAATCCCGGTTCTGGAAAATGGCATACGGATGCTTGTCATCGGTTTTCACCGGTGGCGGTGGCAGATCTTCTGGCGATTCGGTTTCGTGCATGGGCGCGATGATGGTCAATGTAGCGCAAAATTCGCGCGGGTCGAGTCTGCAGGACGGCCGTGAATCTTGTGATTGAGGTGCAGATCTCCGATCCGGTGCGTTGAACAGCGCCGCGATTCTCGTCACGCCGGGTTGGAGCCCGGCGCTCCGGTCCATGGGTGGCTTCGGTCTTCAGCTAGGGAGACGCATCGGGATGATGAATCGCTGCATACAAAACTTTGTCCCACGTGGGACAAAGTTTTGTATGGTCTTTGGCGGCGGTTCCCAGGAATGGTGACCGGTGCCGGTTAGCCTTGGAGCAGTGAAATTTCCAGCGGTCGCCGGCGAAGCGACCTTTCCTTGGTTTGCGCCGGTCACCGGCCGCCATTACAATGATGCGTGTGGAAGATCCGAATGAAAATCCGCCCCGCCACCAATGGCCATGGTTTGTGCTGGCGGCGTTTTTACTGGCCGTGGCGCTGGCGATTGTGTGGATGAGTTTCGCCGTCCATCGGGAAAAACAGGAACGCGATGTGAATGCCCCTTTGCCGGCCGTTCCCGCGCGTTAACGGTTGTTCTTCAAGATGCCCTGAAATTTTGTGATCAGGTCGGGATTTTTGTCCGCGACGTTGTTGGTTTCGCCCGGATCAATTTTGAGATTGTAAAGTTCCGGTGGCGCATCGGCTTTTGACCGCATAACCTTCCAATCTCCCATGCGAATGGCCTGGGTCTCATCGCGACTTTGGAGCTTCCAATAAAACGACTCATGCCGGTTGGTTTGGATTTGGTTAAACAGCGTCGGCAAAATGGAAATGCCGTCAATGTTCGTCGGCGATTGGATCAGGGCAATGTCCGTTGCCGTCGGCAGAAAATCCCACGCCGCGCAGGGAAAGTCACCGACCTGGCCGGCGGGAATTTTACCCGGCCAATGCGCAATCATTGGCACCCGCAGGCCGCCGTCGTAAAGGTCGCCGCAGATGCCGCGAAACGGCCCGGTGCTTTGGAAAAATTTCGGGTCAACGCTGCCGTTCATTTGCGGCCCGGTGTCGCTCGTGAAGAAAATCACCGTGTTGCTTTCAATGTTCAGCTTTTTCAACTGTTCCAGCAACTGGCCAATGTTGGCGTCCAAACGTGTAATCATGGCGGCCTTGTTTTTTTCCAGTTGCGGCCACGGCTCTTCGGAAAACGGCGCATCGGTGGGAACCCGCCCATTTCCGGCACCCGGAATGGTGTAATTGACCAGCAGGAAAAATGGCCGGTAATGATTGAATCGGTCAGGTTGATTGTTGCCGATGAAATTCACTGACATGGTCGTAAACAGGTCGGGAATATATTGGCCGTTTTTACCGCCGGCATTCGCAAATACCACCACCTTGCCCTGAAGATGCGTTGCTGGATCGTGACGCCACACAAAGTCGGCATAAAAATTTTCCGCGTCGCCGGGGTCGAAGTAGCCGGCAAATTCATCGAAACCCTTGTTCCACGGCGCGCCGGTCGTGCCGTCACCACCCAAGTCCCATCCACCGATCAGGCCCGTGTGATAGCCGGATTGCTTGAGAATTTGTGCGACAGTGATGTCGTCCGCCGTCAGCGGCACGTCCACGTCGGCGCGTTGTTTCAAGTGGCCCGAATCCTTGCCCAGCATTAACGCCGCGCGTGACGGTGAACTCACCGCGTCGCCCGCATAGTAACTCGTGAAACGAATGCCCCCGGCGGCGAGCCGGTCCAGATTCGGCGTCTGAAATTTTGTCTGGCCGTAACAACTCAAATCGCCGTAGCCGAGGCCGTCGGCCACAATCAAAATGATGCTCGGGCGGCGCGGCATGGCGGCGGGCGTGGAGTTGGTGAAGATGAACGACAATTCCGCGCGGGCGCCCGGTGAAAATCCGAACAGCGCCGTGCCCGACAGCAACGCCAGAATGAGCGTCCGGCGGGAACAGTTGAAACAGGTTGATTTCATTATAAACTTGGATTTTGGAAAGGCCGGTGCGTTCAAAGCAATTCTTTTCGGCGTCAATTCAGCCGGCCTGACGACGCCGGCCAAACTCCGCCTCGAGCGGGATTTGCAGTGCGACGATGAAACTCGGAATCGTTGCCAGCAGCACCCACACGAAGAAATGCGGATAACCGATATGTTCCTGCAACCAGCCGCTCCACATGCCGGGCAGCATCATGCCCAGCGCCATGAAGCCCGTGCAAATCGCGTAGTGCGCCGTCTGATGTTCGCCGCGCGCGATGTAAATCATGTAAAGCATGAAGGCCGTGAAACCGAAGCCATAGCCGAATTGTTCGACGGCGACACCTGTGCCAATCGACCAAAAATTGTCCGGTTGCGCGTAAGCCAGCCAGATGAACACCGCATCCGGCAGATGAATCGCCAGCAGCATCGGCCACAGCCAGCATTTCAATCCATGGCGCGCCACAACAAAGCCGCCGAGCAATCCACCGAGCATCAACGCGATGACGCCAATCGTACCGTAAACCAGACCGACTTGTTCGTTCACCAATCCCAACCCGCCTTTTTCGCGCGGATCGAGCAAAAACAGTTGAACCATTTTAACGAGTTGCGCCTCGCCCAGCCGGTAAAGCAGTAAAAAAAGCAGAAGCACGACGATTTTTGGTTTCTGGAAAAACGTGGCGAAGGTTTTATAAAATCCGGCGAAGAAAGTTTCTGACGAAACAATCCCCCCGGGTTGATCCGCCGGTGGTTTGGGCAGGATAAAATAGTTATAAATGGCCAGACACAAAAAAAATCCGGCGACGAACATAAACGCCATCAACCATGCGGCCGAATAATCGCCGGTGCGCTGGTAAAATTTCCCGGCCAGACTTACCAGCCCGCCCTGTGCGCAAATCATTGCCACGCGGTAAAACGTGCTGCGGATGCCGCTGAAAAACGCCTGCTCGTGTTCGGTCATCGCCAGCATGTAAAAACCGTCTGCCGCGATGTCGTGGGTCGCGGAACTGAACGCCAGCAACCAGAAAAATGCGAGCGTGAGCTGGAAAAAATGCGGCGCGGGAATCGTCAGCGCCACGCCTGCCAGACCTGCGCCGAGGAACAATTGTGTCATCCAAATCCACCGCCGACGGGTTTTGAGCAAATCCACCACCGGACTCCACAGTGGCTTGATGACCCACGGCAGATAAAGCCAGCTTGTGTAGAACGCAATGTCCGTGTTCGACACGCCGAGGTTTTTATAAAGCACCAGCGACACCGACATCGCCAGCGCATAAGGCAGTCCTTCGGCCACATAAAGCGTGGGAATCCAAAACCACGGGCCTCCGCCGCGCCGAAGTGTATCGCGAAGCTGTTTCATCCGATCAATTTTTTGCATTCATCGTCATTTCGGCCCACGCTACGGCCACGCAGGCGGGTGCGGGAACTGATTTTAGCGTCGGCCATTCCTGTTTGAGTAACAGGTTAAGGTCGTCCGGGCAAAAATTTTCCGGCTTGCACTTTGGCCCGCACCCTGCGTTGAGTCAGGACATGACCGGCGCATTTCTCAACGCAATGGGCATTTTGATCGGGGGGCTGTTGGGGCTGGCGATGCCCAAATCGCTGTCCGTCCGAACGCAGGTTTTCTTTCGTTCGGCCCTCGGCGCCTTCACCATTTTCTTCGGCCTGCAACTCGTCTGGTTGAGTGTCAATGGAACGTTCCGGCCGGTGTTGAAGCAACTGTTCATCGCTGCGCTCGCCATAATTCTGGGTTTTTGGATTGGCAAATTGCTGCGCCTGCAAAAATTGTCGAATCGTCTTGGCCGTTACGCGGGCCATTTGATCTCATCCGCGCAGGCAAACGCACCGCGCAAAACCGGCGCCGGCTTCATCGCCTGCACAATTTTATTTTGCGCCGCTCCGCTGGGTCTGCTCGGCGCGGTGACGGATGGCTTGCCACCCCAGGACGGCCAGTTCGGTTACTTTTGGCTGCTGGCGGTCAAAGCCGTGATGGATGGTCTGGCCATGACCGGTTTTGTGAAAATATTCGGCTGGCCGTCCGCCCTGTCGGCGTTTCCGGCCTTCATTTTTCTCAGCGCCATCACGTTCGCCTGCCAGTTTTACGCTAAACCGTTTCTCGCCGCGCACGGTCTGGTGGATCCGGTCAATGCCGTCGGCGGCCTGATTGCGTGCGCCATTGCGTTGATGATTTTTGAGGTCCGCCGGGTGGAACTGGCGAATTTTCTGCCGGGACTCGCCGTCGCGCCGCTGCTCGCGTGGTGGCTGAAATAAATTGTCCGAATCCGCATTGGGCGGCCATGAATAGATGATGAGCGATGACATGACATTGGTGCGGGAGTTTGCCACCAATCAATCCGAACCGGCGTTTGCCGCGTTGGTAGAACGACACATTGCCCTCATTCACTCGGCGGCGCTGCGACAGGTGGGCGACGCGCATCTGGCGGAGGAAATCACCCAGGCCGTGTTCATCATTCTTGCGCGCAAAGCCGCGTCGCTCGGGGCGAAGACCGTTCTCTCCGCGTGGCTGTATCGCACCACGCGTTACGCGGCAGCGGACGCGCTCAGAGCCCGGCGCCGACGCCAGGCCCGCGAACAGGAGGCGCACATGCAATCCATTTTGAACGAACCGCAGGAGGACGCCTGGGCGCAACTTGCGCCGCTGCTGGATGACGCCCTGGCCGAACTGGGCGAAACCGACCGCACCGCGTTGGTGCTGCGGTTCTTTGAAGACAAAACCGCCCGCGAAATTGCCGGGGCTTTGCGGATGGAAGAGGCCTCAGCGCAGAAACGCGTGGCGCGGGCGCTGGAAAAACTGCGCGCCATTTTCATGAAACGCGGCGTGACGCTGACAGCCACGGTCATTGCCGGAGCGGTGGCGGCGAACTCGGTGCAAGCCGCGCCGGTGGGACTGGCGGTGACGGTCACGGCGGCAGCGGTGAAAGGCGCGGTGGTCGGCGGTTCAACATTGGCACTGGTCAAGGGTGCTTTGAATCTTATGACGTGGGGAAAAGTAAAAATGGCAGCAATTATAGCAACAGCCGTGATGCTCACTGCCAGCACAACAATTGTCATTTTAGATAAATCCAAAACGTCTCAAATCGATGCTTACCTTTCCAAACCGGACATGACTGATTACCTAAAAGCACCCCCACTTGTAGTCGTTCAACCAACCCATATCAAAGAATGGCATGGGAAATCCTTCATTGGCGGCGGCTTTGCGAATGGAAAGATGGTCGGACGACTGGTCGATCTGAGGATGATGATGTCAACGGCGTATGACATTAAATGGCCGTATATCCTTTTTACGACAGATCCTCCAACGAACTGTTACGACTATCTGGTTACCGTGACCAATCAAGCGCATGAGAAATTCCAGGCCGAAATTCAAAAAGTAACCGGCTATGTGGGACGAAGAGAAGTTCGCACGGCAGACGTTTTTTTGCTGAAGGCGAATCCTGAAGCGCTGACCAAATTGAAGGCAAGCAACGAGCGCTATAACCAGGCGGACCGGATTAGACATGTGAAAAAATCCAATATATATAAGGATAATTACGTTGGTTTCCCGACGCTTTCGGCACTGAAATCGCAACTGGAATATATTTTTCGAAGACCGGTCATCGACCGAACGGGCATAACCAATAATTTAGGTATGGTTGTGGATTGGCAGATGAAGCGCATTCATGTGCCCAAGGGGTATTCTTTTCTCGAAGCTGAACGCGAACATAACGAAACTCTCAAAAAGGCCATGCTTGACCAGCTCGGCCTTGAACTTGTGCCGAGCCACGAGCCAGTCGAAATGCTCGTCGTCGAAAAAGTGCAATAGTTTCGCGCAGCGTAGCGGCTTTCGGGAGAAAGCCGCCATCCGGAATGCTCCCGTTCGGTTTGCAGCACTCTGCCGAGCCGCCGCTACGCCTAGCTCAATCTCAACGTGATTCTTCTGCCGTAGGAGACGAGGTGACGAGTCTCTAACTGTATTCCCGAAAATTTGAGACTCCTCACGTCGTCTCCTACGGGATCAATGGGCGCGATTCTCGCTTCCATTCTCCATCTTCCATCCACTATCCTCGCCGCATGAACTGCATCGTCACTGCTGGGCCAACTTACGAGCCGCTGGACGACGTGCGGCGGCTCACGAATTTCTCGACCGGCCGCCTCGGCACGGAGCTGGCCAATTTTCTCGCGGCGCGCGGTCACAAGGTGATTCTGCTCATTGGCACCATGGCCACGCATGGCGGTGAACGGCGCGCGCAGCGAGTGGAGACTTTTACCACGACGACTGATCTGCGCGAAAAGCTGAAAGCGGTGTCATCCAAAAAAGTGGATGCGATTTTTCACGCGGCGGCGGTCAGCGATTTCGCCTTCGGCAAAATCTGGCTGCGGTCGCCATCGGGCGAACTCACCGAATTCAAATCCGCCAAAAAAATTTCCACCCGGCAGGGCAAATGGCTCGTCGAGTTGGTGGCGACGCCAAAAATCATCGCCGGGCTGCGCGGCTGGTTTCCGCGAACGCGAATCGTGGGATGGAAATTCAAGGTGGACGGCGGGCGTGCCGACGCCATCAGCGCCGCCAAAGAGCAAATCGCCGAATGTTCAACCGATTTGTGCATTGCGAACGGCCCGGCCTACGGCGAGGGCTTTGGCTTGGTGGCGCGGGATGGCAGGGTGGCGCATCTGTCGAGTGCGCCATTGTTGTTTGAAGCACTGGAAAAATTTCTGTATTCCTCGTAGGAGCCGCCGGGAGAAGAATCAGGCTGAAGTCCGAAGTCCGAAGTCCGAGATCCGAAAGAAATCCGAACGCCGAAGTCCGAAGCGACCAAGCCGGCGGCTCAACCTCCGGGTTCTCGGTCTTCGAAATTCGGGCTTCGTTCGGAATTCGGATTTCGAGTTTCGGATTTAAAATCGCGAGTCTTGTTACCCCGGCTGCTACAGGAGATTCACGCCTCGAAATTTTTCAATTGTTGCAGCCCAAATCTCAGGGGCAGCCAGCCAATGCAAACGGACAGCACCACAAAGCCGATGATGCCTTCCGCCGCCCAGCTTGCGCGCGCGTGCA
>Ga0187861_10004699_pt1 | contig 11284 bp, 8 predicted proteins | sample June2016WEW_10_1_3_FD_132986 | JGI IMG/M metagenome (GOLD analysis project Ga0187861, IMG submission 132986) | Peatland microbial communities from SPRUCE experiment site at the Marcell Experimental Forest, Minnesota, USA - June2016WEW_10_100 | ecosystem: Environmental > Terrestrial > Soil >...
CCCTGACGATGCCAGCGCAATCCTGGCGGCTGAAGCGGCCCTGGTGCGGATGAGCCCGCGGCCCACGGCCATGTGGTACTACGGCAGCAAGAATGTAGAAGAGATGGCCAAGCGCGCCGCTTTGGCCCTTGGCCGCTTCTTGGAAAGCGGTGATTTCTCCCACGTTGAAAGTGCCAGCGATGTGGCCAAACCCCGCTGAGGAAGGTGGAACAGCGATGACAAACAGGCGCGCGCGGTGGGCGGCGGCAGTGCTGAGTGCCGCTTTGGGCGTCGGGGGCCTGAGTGCCGCCGAGTCCCAGCCGGAGGCGATGACGATCGAGAGCGACGCCGCGGGCGAACGGTTCACGATCTGCGAAGGCGCGCGTGCCGTGCTCACCTACAACTTCGGAACGGTCCCGGTCCCCCAGGGGGTCGGAGGAAAGTACGCCGTCGCGCGGAGCGACTACGTGCACCCGTTGTACGGGCCTAATGGCGAGGTGCTCACGCGGGACTACCCGCCTGAACATCCTCATCACCGGGGGATCTACTGGGCTTGGCCGGAGGTGGCCTACAAGGGGGAGCTGCGGGACCTGCACGCTTTGCAGGGCGTCTTCGCCCGGCCGGTCAAAATCGTGCGGCAGGAAGCAGCGGCAGACTCGGCGCTGCTCGAAGCCGAGAACGTCTGGAAATGGGGCGGCGAGGAGCCGATCGTCCGCGAGTTCGCCACGATCCGGGCCTTCCGCTGGAAGGACGGCTGCCGCAACGTGGACTTTCAGTTTCGTTTCATTGCCTTGGTGGATGGAGTCACAGTGGCGCGGCGCGGGAAGGAGCATTACGGCGGGTTCAACATGCGGCTCTCGCCGCGCAAGGACCAGAAGATCGCCGTCTCCAGCGACCCGCCGGAGACGCCCCAGCGCAAAGCCTGGGCGGACCTGTGCGGCGTGCCCCCGGAGGGGAAAGGTCCGCTGGGTATCGCCATCCTGCAAAGCGCGGCCAACCCCTGCTATCCCGGCGACTGGGTCCAGTACCCGGACCTGAATTGGCTGCAGCCCACGTTCCCAACCGCGAAGACCGCCTGGTCTCTAAAACGCGATGAGCCTTTGCTGCTGTCTTTCCGCCTGGTCGTCCACGAAGGCGAGTGGAAGGCCGAACAACTGTCGGCTGCGTGGTCGCTGTACAACCAAAAACCGTGACGGGTGACGGGTGAGGGGTGGGCGCTACCGTTCCAGGCTTTCTGTTAAGGAGCCACGGGCGCCTTCGCCCGTGGGCCGGCGGGCGAGGCGCCCGCCGCTCCAGGAATCCGTTCCGGGTTTTCTGCAACAGCACACTAGGAGTCCCAAATGAAACAAATACTTTTCCTTGTCGTTGCCCTGCCGGCAATTCTGGCCGGGGCGCTACGGAGCGGCGAACCGGGCAGCCTCGTGTTGCAGGCCAACATGGACGTGCTGAAGTGTGAAATGCCCGACGAGAACTGCCGTCTGCTGGGCAGCAATGCGCCATGCCAGATTTTTAACCCGGACGAACCTGTGAACCTCAAGGTGGCCTTCAAGAAAGGCGGCAACACCGGGCCGGCAGACGCTGTCCTGGAAATCCAGGAGATCACGACGCGCGATCCGGAGAAGAAGATCAAGGAGGCGTTCACGGACACCGGCGGCAACGCGCCGCTGATCGGCTTGCAGGGCAAGCCGGTTACGCACGCCTTCAAGATCGCGGCCGAGGACAAACCTGAGACGGCCGTCGAGATAGCCGCCGTCCCCGTGCCCAAGCGTTTCGGCACCTATGCACTGGTGCTTGCCCGCGGCGACAAGCGCCAGTTCCTCGGCACGCTCTGCCGCGTGCCCAAGCGCCGCGACGACAGCACGCTCGATAACACGCCGATCTTTGGCGAGTTCGCCATGTTCGACCGGCAGGAACTCTACGACGTGCGGGCCGCGGCCAACGCACGCATGGGCATCCGCGGCATGCGCGTCGAATTCGGCTGGCAGGAGAACCAGGACGGCACTTATCAATGGGAGCGCCTGGACCGCATCTTTGAGTGCATGGAGAAGCACGGCATCCAGTTGATGGTCACGCTGGGCGGGCAGGGCGGCTGGATGTGGCCTTTCGGCCCGCACAAGCAGACGCCCGCGGTCGTGGGGCCGAACTGGGACGGCAACCCCTACTCGGGACAGTGCGACTGGCTCTGCGCCCCCGCGCTCTACCCGCGCTATGGCAAGTGGATCGTCGCGCTCTGCCAACGCTACTGGAAGGACGGCAAGGGCGCGCTGTGGGGCCTCGAAAACTACAACGAGCCGTGGGAGGGCGGCGGCATCTCCGGCTGGGCACGCGATGCCGTGCAGTACCGCGAGCTGCAGAAGCTCATCGCCGAGTCCGCGCGGAAAGTTGATCCGCGCATCCGGATTTGCGCCGCCTCCTCGATTATGAACACGGAGGACAAGTTTTACTCGGACGGTTCCAGGGAGATGGACAAGTACATTGACGTGTTCACCGACCATTACGTCGTGCCGTGCCAGTGTTACGGGCCGATGGTCGCCCAGGCGCACGGCAAGGAGTCCGTCGAGACCGAAACGTGGTTCGTCAACAGCGAATACCTGCTGCCGCAGATCGTGCAGTTCATCGCCGCAGGCCAGAAGCGCCTCTCGCCCTGGCATCCCCGCGTGCTCTTCGACGGCCTGCCCGGCTCGCCGGACCGCTACCTGATCCCGACGCCGCTCGCCGCCGCGACGGCGGCCTTCAACTACTTCCTCAGCGGCAAGCCCTTTGAGAAGCTCGTCTTCCACACGCACCTGCCGTGGGTCTTCCAGTTCGGCAAGGACGATGACCAGAGCGGCCTACTGATCGTCTTCGGCCAGTTGATGACCATCGGCGGCGACGATCCCAAGGACCGCCTCTGGGCCCAGGTGGACGGCACGCCGGGCGGCACGATGGCCCTGGACAACGGCGACGGCCTGCTGAAATTCTTCGATCTGGCCGGCAACCCCCTCTATGAAGGCCAGCCGGCGATAACCCTCCCCATGACCATCTTCCCCACCTACATCACCTGCGCCAAAGGGCCGGCGGCAGCGGCCCAACGCCTGAAAGCGGCGCGCATCGAAGGCAAACGCGCGGTCGAAATCCTGCCGCGCGACTTCACTACGCGCCTGGATGCCAAGGACGCGTCCCTGGGCGTCGGAATCCATAACTGCTTGAATCGAGCGCTCACCGGAAAGCTGGTCGTCAAAGCGTCGGCGGACGTGCAACTGGCCGCAACCGAACAGAGCCTCGCGCTGGAAGCCGGCGAGACAAAGACGGCTGTCTTCCCCATCGCTTCCGCCAAGCCCAACGCGGCCAACGCATACCCCTGCAACTTCGAGTTCCAGTCCGACGCGGGCAACGCGGCATACTCGGAAGTCCTTAACGTGGCGATTGCCCCCAAGGGGACCAAGACGATTGACGGCAATCTGCACAACTGGAAGGACGTGCCGGGCATAACCGTGGTGGCCGCCGTGCAGAAGGCGGATCTGGCCGAGAACCTGCGCCGGCCCTGGCTGGAACTCAAGGACCAGCAGCCGGACGGCAACTTCATGGAGTTCAAGCTGGCTTGGGACGAGAACTTCCTTTACGTTGCGGCGCGCGTCAACGACAAGACGCCGCAGCCCGATTCCCCGCCTATGGCCGGGCGCGACGAGAACGCCTACTTCCACTCGGCGGCCTCCGACAAGCGCCCGCCCTACGACAAGTTCCTGAAGGATTTCCCCGGCCGCAGCTTCGCCGAAGTCCCTTATGTGTACTGCTACAGCCCGGAGAAGCCGGCGACGGACACGCTGCCGGCGATTCACTTCCGCCGCGATCGTCTCCACATCGGGCTGGGCGTCAGCGGCGGCTGGCACGACCTCCAGCCCACGACCGGCCGCGTGCCCTACGGCTTCCATGCCGTGCCCGATACGGACTACGAGTACGCGCTGTACCAGTGCGCGGGCGGCAGCAGCGAACTCTGGCGCCTCTCCGCGCCGGGCGTGCCGCGCCGCCACGACTTCCCGCACACAGCGAAGGGCGAACGGAGCACCGGGCCGGTGCCGGGCGCGAAACACGCGGTCAAGCGCGAAGGCAACACCTACATCTACGAAATGGCCATCCCCCACGAGGAACTTGGCACGCTGAAGCTGGCCGCGGGCGCGGTCTTCCGCCTGGCGGTGCGCGCCGGCAACAACGATGGGCCGAACGTGGATTACGGCGTCAATAAGGCGGTAGTGAAGAACAACGGTTTGACGCTGAAACCTTACTGGGAAAGAAAGCCTGGATGTAGCGTGCAGTGGACGCTCACGGAATAGTTGAATGAGAGAAACAGGCGTGATAGGATATTCGTCGGGCAGGGAGTTCTTGGAATGAAGACTGACAGACTGGTCCTCAAGAGGATCGCACAGAGCGATGGTTCCCTGAATTTCTATCTCCTGGCGATGACCAAGAAATTCAACCGTCCTCCTTTGTGCAACGAATTATTCCCTGCGCTCAAACGCCTTCGAGAAGCGGGTTACTATGAAGAAGTGAAACTGCAGGACGCGCCGCTTCCTGTCTTCCGCATCACCCAAAAGGGAATGGAATTCCTCAAGGAGGCGGCGGCGTCGGCGCCCACATAACCATTATTCATAACGCAATGCCACGACCGGCAGCACCGCCGCGGCCCGGCGCGCGGGGTACAGTCCGAAGACCACGCCCGCGGCGACCGAGACCAGGAAACTCCCCAGGACAGCAGAGGTGGTGACGGACACGGGCCAGCCGGTATACGCTGCCACGCCGTAGACTCCGCCCAGGCCCGCGGCAATGCCGAGCAGTCCGCCAGTGACGGTCAAAGCCAGGGTCTCGATCAGGAACTGCAACAGGATGTCGCGGCGTTTGGCGCCCAGCGCGCGGCGGATGCCGATCTCCTTGGTCCGCTCCGCCACCGAGACCAGCATGATGTTGACAATGCCCATGCCGCCGACCAGCAGCGTCAGTCCGGCCACCATCAACAGCACCAGGTTGAAGACTTCGCGAGTGCGCTGCCTCTGGCGCAGCATTTCCAACGGCACGGTGATCTCATAGTCCACTTCCTTGTGGCCCTTGTCCAGAATGGCTTGCAGCGGCTTGACGGCCAGGAGCGGGTCCTCGCATTCCAGGATCACACGGTCCAGCTCCAGCTTGTAGAACTCTTCTTTGCCCTGGTCCACGTGGATGGTGATCGGCCCAAAACGCCCGATGGCGGTCTCGAACGGTATGAAAATGCTGACGAAGTTGGAGGCGGCATTGTGGCCGCCGGACTCGCCTTCGCCGCCCACGCCCGTGTCCATGAAGCGCGACTGGGGGGTGATCGTGCCGACCACCTTGAAGGGTTTGTCGCCGATGGAAACGACCATGCCGAAGGGGTCGCGGCCCCGCAGGATTTCGGACGGAATGGGCGTGGCCAGCAGGCAGGCCTGGGTCTGCAAGCGTCCGTCCGCGGCGCAGAGCAGGCGGCCGCGATTGAGCAGCACTTTGAAGGTCTTGAAATAATCCTCCGTGATGCCCAGGACACGGGCATTGACTTTGCGGCCGAACATGACCACGGGGTTGCGGAGTTCGTGCACGGCCGGGGCGTGCACCAGGCCCAAGCCGGGGAGGATGGCCCGGCAGCGGGCCAGGTCCTTGTTCGTCAGCCCGAACGCGACCGGCCCCCAGTCCTGCTGCGACTGGCTCGTTTCCGCGACCTTCTTGGGGGGCCGCCGCGAAGTGACGATGATGTTGCGCAGGCCCATCTGCTCCATCTCTTTGAGAATCTGCTGCCGCGCGCCCTCGCCCACCGCCATCATGCTCAGCAGCGCGGTAATGGCCAGAACGATGCCCGTCACCGTCAGCACGCTGCGCAGCGGGTGCCGCAGCACGCCGCGCAGGCCGGAAAGGAGATAATCGAACAGGCGATCCATAGTCTAGTCTCTGCTCCGAGCCGCGCGCGCGAGCAAGTCCCGAGGCATCGGGGCTCCCTTACGGTCGCGGCTCGGAAGGCGGACGCGACCCCGAATCGCTGTCCACCACGCCATCGCTCAGGTGAATTCTGCGCTGAGCGTGCTCGGCGATGCCGGGGTCATGCGTGGCCACGAGGACCAGCTTGCCGTCCGCGTGGAACTCGTCGAAGAGCGCCAGGATCTGGCCCGCAGTCTTCGAGTCCAGGTTCCCGGTCGGCTCATCCGCCAGGATGACGCTGGGCTGCCGAACCAGGGCGCGGGCGATGGCGGCGCGCTGCTGTTCGCCGCCGGACAGCTCGAAGGGCTTGTGGGTCCGCCGTGCGTCCAGGCCCACGCGGCGGAGCGCCTCGCGCGCGCGGCGCCTGCGCTCCCCCCTTGACACCGCCGCATAGAAGAGCGGAATTTCGACGTTCTCCTCGATGGACAGCGACTGCACCAGATTGAAAGCCTGGAAGACAAAACCGATCAGCCCATTGCGCAGTTCGGCCTCTTTGTCGTCAGAAAGCTTGCTCACGGCCACATCGCCGATGAAGACTTCGCCTCCGGTCGGCCGGTCGAGGCAGCCGGCGATGCCCAGCAGCGTGGACTTGCCTGAGCCGGAGGGGCCGCTGATGGCTATGAATTCGCCCCGGTACAATTCCAGATTTACGCCCTTGAGCACCTGCAGGACGCCCGCGGCGGTGGGGAAGCTCTTCTCCACGCCTTGCAGGCGGATCATGACTTCGCGGCGGTCATTGTCAGTCTTGGCTGGCATTTCTCACAGCACCCGCGTCTGCATGTCTGATGGGAATTATGGGAAGCATGAGAGTTATGCCAGAGCACAACACGCACGCCGGCATGTCACGCGTCACGCCTTCCCCTCGTCCCTCACCCCTCGCCCCTTTAGTTACGGCTGCGCCCCGGCCAAAACGTCTTTTCGGACGGGCGCGGCCGCCGGTTCGCTCTTGGGCGGCAGCGGCACGTTCTCGGGTTCGTAAAGCAACACTGTCTCGCCTTCCTGCAAGCCCTCGGTTACAGCGATGTGCGTGTCGCTGGCGTTGCCGATCTTGATCTCGCGCGCGGCAATGCTGTTCGTCTTGACATAGACGATATTGCGGCCTTCGTTGTTGAAGACCGCGCTGAGGGGGATCTTCAGCACGTCCTTCAGTTCCTTGGCCTGAATCTCGACTTTCGTGGACACGCCGGGTTTGACGTGCAGATTGATCTTTTTCAGTTCGATCTCCACTTCATAGTTGTTGGTGGCATCCATCCACCAGTTGCGCTTGGCCACATTGCCGATCTTGGACACCGTGCCGGTCTCTTTCAGGTCGGGATAAGCATCTGAAGTGATGATGGCCTGCGTGCCCACCGCCAACTTGGTGATGTCTGTCTCCGACACGGTGGTCTTGACCATCAGTTCGTCCATTTTGGGCAGCGTGACGATCACCATATTCCTGAAGACCTGGCCGCCCACGCGAACGGCATCGTTGGAACGCCAAGGCGGCTCATCGGGATCGCCGTACAAGACCACGCCGGCGGTGGGGGCCTTCAGGACCGTGCCTTCCAGGTTCTTCCTGGCTTCCGTCAGGCGGTTCTTGGCCAGGCGCAGCAGTTCCTGCTTGGCTTGCAGTTCCGCCTGTTTGGTCTGCGCCTTGTTCGTGTTGACCGCCTCGACCGTGGCGGCATTGGCCCGCGCGGCGTCCTCATCGGCGTGCTTGGTGCTCAACGTCACGCGGCTGGTATAGGTCTTGAAGAGCTCCAGTTCGCTGTTGGCCAGTTCGAGCCCCATCTCGGCGCTGCGCACGGCCAACCGCTTTTCCTCGATCTCCAGCGGCGTGACAAAGCCTTGCTTGAGCGCCTCCGGCTCGGCTACGGATTTGTAGGACTCTTGGGCCTGCTTCAGGGCCGACTCCGCTTTCTCGATGTCCAGGCGGTCCTTGCGTTCCGTCTGCGGCAGGTCGCCCTTCTCGCATTTCTCCAGTTCCAGCTTGGCCGCGTTAAGCTTGAACTGGGCCTGGGACAGAGTTTCAGCGTTCTCCCGCTGGCCGATCTCAAGGGCGTGCGCAGCGATCTCGACGTCCGTCGCGCTGCTCTTGCAGGCGGCTTCCGCGGCTTCCACTTCCTGCTTCTGCTTGGCGTTGTCGAAGACGACCAGTTCCTCGTCCTTCGCCACCTCCTTGCCCTCGGGCACCAGGGTCGCGATGGTCAGCGCGCCCTCGTTACTATGGGAGATTTTCTCCGACTTCTTGGCGCTGATCTTGCCCTGCGCCAGCACGACAATCTTCAGGTCGCCGCGCTGGGCGACAGCCGTGGCCTCCTTGGCGGCGCCAGGCGGCCCGGCGCCGCCCGCGCCTTTGCGGCCCCACAGCCAGCACAGGACCGCGGCAGCCAGGACCGCGAAAAGCAAGCCGATTTTCAGTTTCACGGCTGTTCCTCCGGTACCTTGTCCGCTTTCACAGGCAGCTCCCGCTTTTCCGGCGGCCCGAAGAGGTCCGAAGCCTGGGCCAGGCCTTCTGCATTGACAACGAGCAGACCGAGCGCCCGCAGAAAGCTGAGCCGCGCGTTCGCATGGTCCACCACGAATTGGATGTCCTGATTGCGGGCGCTCAAGAGGTCCTGCTGCGCCTGCACGACGTCCAGGCTGGTGCGCGTGCCCTGGTGGAAGAGGTACTCCGCGTTGTCCAGCCGCTTCTGGGATGCCGTCACGATCTTCAGTTGCACCGCCATGGATTGCTCGATCCGCAGCAGGTTCCGCAGTTGGCGGCGCACGTCCGAGGCCAGCGAGTCGCGGTAGAGCTTGTAGGCGCGTTGCACTTTGTCGAGGTTGAGGCGGGCCTGCTCCGCGGCCACGTGCTGGTCCAGGCGGTCCAGGGGCGCCGTGAAAGTCACGCCTGCGGAGGCGCTGTGGTTGTTGAAAACCTGGCTGGGGAAGCGTGCGCCCGTGGCGGCGTTGGAACCCGCCGCGAGAGCCAGCGCGAAATCCGGCAACTGCCCGTTGTGCGCGATGTCCACACCGCGCTCGGCATCCGCGACTTGCTCGGAGGCGGTGCTCAGGTCAAGGCGGTTCTCCAAAGCCAACTGCACCGCCTTTTCCGCGGCGACTTGGACCTTGCGGAGCTCCGGAATTTCGTCAGTGCGGATGTCCAGCGTCACGTCATCCGGCACGCCGAGGAAGATCTTGAACGCCAGAAGCGCGTCCTTGTAGCTCTCCTGGGCATCGCGCAGGCCGTTCTCCGCTTGCAGCCGCTGTTGCTCGGCCTGGAGCACATCCAGTTCCTTCGCCCGGTTCGTCTTGTACAGCGACTGGGCGCGCTGATACAGGAAGTCCGCCTGCTCGAACAGTTTCTCGCTGTTGGTGATGACCTGCTTGTCGCGCACCAGGCCGTAGAAGCTGTTGGTGGTGTTGATGGTGAAATCCTGCCGGTACAGCTCGAAGGTGCGCAGGCCATAGACCAGGTTGCGCTCCGCTTGGGTCAGCGGCTCGCGCGTGACCAGGCGCCCGGCGCCGCGCAACAGCGGCTGCGAAACAGTGATATTGCCCGAACTGGCGTTGGCCGTGCTGGTCGTGGTGGCGCTGGTGGTGGCGGTCGTGGTGGTCGTGGTGGTGCCGGTAGGGGTGATGCTCTCCACGATGGTCGTGGGGCTCACAGTTTCAGTGTGCGTGTTGCTGCTGTTCAGAGTTGTACGGATGCGGGTGCCCAGCATGGTCAGGTAGTCCACACCCAGCGTGCCCGTGGACGCGAAAGACCGCGTTGCCGTGTCGGCGCCGGTGGCGGTATCCTTGGCCCAGGACTCCAGGAACGACACGGTGCCGCTCAGCCTGGGGTCGAAGAGGTGCCGCGCCTGAAGGTAGCTGAGTGCCAGCAGCGTATTCGCATCGCGGGCCGTGGCCAGATCGCGGTTGTAAGCGGTGGCGATGCGGAGCGTATCGGCCAGCGACAACTTGTTCAGGTCCGGGTACTTGGCGCGCAATTCCTGCCGAATCCGTTCCTCTTGGTCCCCTGGCGTCTGCACTTGCCTGGCGGCGCGCTGCAAGCGCGACTGGCGGTCAGCCTGGACGGCTTCACCGGCACCCTGCGCAACTCGGTCTGCTGTGCCCGCGACGGAGTCATACGTCGGGTAATAGGCGCAGCCGCACAGGGCCAGCGGCAGGCCCACAAATGCGAGTATCGCCAAGGATACAGAAGGCTTCCGCGGCAATTCCGTTTCCCCCGGTGCCGGCTGCGCTGCTCTAAGCGAAGCACACTGCCTTAATTAGCGTATCGCCGAACTCTTTGGAAGTCACGGAACAAAGTCAGCAGGTCAACAGAACAGCAAACCAGCGGACCAGTGAACCACTGGATTGCTGGCTGGCTGTTCTGTTGGTTTGCTGGTTGGCTGGTTCGTCGGCATGTTGGCCTGTTGGTTTACTGCTGGGCCGCACGCAGATCGGCGATGACTTTGTCCAGCGTCGCCCTGACTTGGTCCTGGACCAGCTTCGCGATGAGTGCGCCGACCTCCGGAATTCCGGTGGGGGCCTGCGGCGCCCGAGCTGCTGTCTTGCGCGGGCGGCCGAGCTTGCGCGGGCGGCCGGGCTTGCGGGGCCGGCCCGGCCTCCTCTTGGCGGCCTTGCGCACCATCTGCTCGATGCCTTCCGGGCTGCCGTGATAGCCGGCGGCCTGGGCCGCCTGAAAAACTTCGGTCCAAGCCTTGCGTTCTTTCCTAGCAGCAAAGGCAGCATTGAGGATGGCTGCTTTTGTTTGCGGATCGTACCTCTTGGCTGTCATCGTTCTCTCTCCTGAAGGTTGGATTGACGGCGGTATATTATCACGGACGGCTAATATATGCAAGCTACATACGGCAAATCTTGATTCCTTCGTAAAAAGCCCTCCCCCTACCCCCTCCCGCAAGGGGATGGGGAACACAAGAACCCTTGCGCCGCAACAGTCCGCCTTGTGCTAACGACAACGGAACTGCAAATTGCAAATTGATAACCGTTCAGTCCGAGCCGCGACCGTGAGGGAGCGGACGTTGCCGCTTGCTTACGCGCGCGGCTCGGAGACTGAACGGTTACGAAAATTGAAAATCGAAATAGATGGTGCCGAGGAAGGGAGTCGAACCCTTATGAGTGTTACCTCACTAGCTCCTGAAGCTAGCGCGTCTGCCAGTTCCGCCACCTCGGCACAATCCGCCCTCACGTTTGCCGCACGCGCAAGGGACGCACGGCCTTTCCATGCCACGAGTGTATTTACTGGAATCTCGCGCCGGAGTCAACAGGCTTTAGCCCGCATTATTCACCGTGGGACTGTTTAAGTACAGTTAGGAAAATGCCGATTCCTTCTGATGGCGCGATTGAAAGGAATCGACAGGATGGCGAACCAGCAACCTTC
>Ga0187861_10004704_pt1 | contig 11280 bp, 6 predicted proteins | sample June2016WEW_10_1_3_FD_132986 | JGI IMG/M metagenome (GOLD analysis project Ga0187861, IMG submission 132986) | Peatland microbial communities from SPRUCE experiment site at the Marcell Experimental Forest, Minnesota, USA - June2016WEW_10_100 | ecosystem: Environmental > Terrestrial > Soil >...
GCTGGGCCAGCAGGTTTTCGTGGATCACGGACTGCCGGGCCGCGTGCAACTGGCGGCCAATCTGGCCGACGCGATCTGGGCCGGCGGCGCAAACGGTCCGGCAGAAGCGGAGCTGCTGCGCGTTTTACGTCCGGGCGGCAAGGCCTTCGTGGGCGCAAAGGAATTGGTGAAGCCCGCGCCGGCGGGCACGGATCCCTGGAGCCATCCCTACCACGGCCCGGACAACAATCCGCTCTCCAGCGACCAGTTGGCGCGCGCACCGTACCGGACGCAGTTCCTCGCCGAGCCGTTGTTTGGCTGCATGCCCGAGGTGACGGTCGCCTGCGGCGGAAGAATGTTCAAAGCCTTCGGACACATTTCCTTCAAGAAGTACCAGAATGCGGTCATCAACACTCTGTACGCGATGAACGCCTACAACGGCGCGACTCTGTGGCAACGGGAACTGCGGCCGGGGTTCATGATTCATCGCAACACGCTGCTCGCCTCGCCCGAGGTGCTGTACCTGGCGGATGATGAATCCTGCAAACTCCTCGATGCCGCCACTGGGCAGGTCAAAGATGCGATCGTGGTCGCGCCGGAGCTTTCCGACGGCCCGGTTTGGAAATGGATGGCCCTGGAGGACGGCGTGCTCTACGCGCTGGCCGGCAACAAGGAGGTCGAGGCTCCCGTGCAGCGCGGCACGGATACGCGCTACGGCGGCTGGCCGTGGGCGATGTGGCCGGGGTACGATTACAAAGACCCGCGGAGTGCCTGGGGCTTCGGCAGGACGTTCCTGGCTTTCGAGCCCAAGACCAAGAAGGTGCTGTGGAGTTACCGCGACGAGGAGTTCATTGACTGCCGCGGCGTGTGCATGAAGAACGGGAAGATTTGGTTCTACTGTCCCGATAAAGCGCTCGGTTGCCTGGACGCCAAAACCGGCAAAATCCTGTGGCGCACCGAGGCTCCGGAACTGCTCAGCGCCATCGGCCCGAATGGCCGCGCTCAGGACTACAGGCTGGGTTTCGCGACCACCGTCTACCTCAAAACGAATGGCAAGCTGCTCTTCTTCGCCGGCCCGCAGCGCAAGACCCTGGTTGCAGTCAACACCGGCGACGGCAAGGTAGCTTGGCAAAGGCCGGACGGGAATTTTCAACTGGTCTTGCGCGACGACGCTATCTACGCCGCCGGCATGCAAGGCACCAAGTCCTTCAAGCTCGACTACGCCGCAGGCCAGAACACCGGCGAGTTTTCCTTCCGGCGGGCTTGCACGCGGGCCACCGGCAGCGTGGACAGCGTCTTTTTCCGGGGGACGGAAGGCACCTTCCGCTGGGACATGGCCAGCAATGGCCTGGAGCACATTGCGCCCATGCGGCCCGCCTGCAATGACGGCGTGATCATCTCCGACGGCCTGCTGCACTGGGGGCCTTGGATCTGCGGCTGTTCGCTGTCGCTCTTCGGCGCAATCTGTCTTGGACCGGCGGGAGAAGACGCGCAGGTGCAGCCGGACGAAACCAGCCGCCTGGAGACCGGCCCAGGCGATCCGCGCGCGGTCAAGGAGTTGCGGATTGACCCCACGGACTGGCCCGTTTACCAAAGCGATAACAGCCGCTCGCGCACGGCCAAGGCCGGCGCTCCGGAGAAGGTTAAACCGGCCTGGGAATTCAAGCCCGCCTCAACGCTGATTCCCACCGCGCCGGTGGCCGCGAGCGGCATGGTCCTGGTCGCCGGCACTGATGGCGTGGTGCGCGCTCTGAACGCCGGCGATGGGAAACCGCTCTGGAAAGCCTTTACCGGCGGCGCCATTTACTTCCCTCCGGCGTTGGAAGGCGGCCGTGTCTACGCCGGCTCCAACGACGGCAGAGTCTACGCTTTCGAAGCGGCCACGGGACGCCAATTGTGGCGTTTCCGCGCGGGACCGGCAGAACGGAAAATCCCGGTGTACGGCGAAGTGGCCTCAACGTGGCCCGTGGCCGGCGGCGTGCTGGTGCAGGACGGCACGGTTTACGCCGCCGCCGGCATCGCGCACTACGACGGCACGCACGTCTGGGCGCTCGATGCCGTGACAGGCCAACCCAAGTGGCATAACAGCACGTCCGGCGCCGTAAACCCTGAAGTCAAGAACGGCGTAAGCGTCTGCGGGAGCCTGCGGCTGGACGGCGATATGCTCGCCTTCCACGGAGGCAACGTCTACACCACCGCGAAGTACACTCTCGCGTCCGGCGAGTGTCCATTGCAACCGATAGGGCCGCATACTTCCCAGCGCGTCTTGCTCTTCCCGCGCCGTGCCTGGGAACCCGTCGGCGGCGGCGACTGGAACACGCCAGCGGGCGTGCTGCGGGTCGCTCTCCCGCCCGGCCCGCGCGTGACGACAACAGTGGGTCTTTACCCGCCTGGCACTCCCCCTCCTCCCCAAGGCCCCAACAAACCCAAAGGTCCCCCGCCCCTCTGGTCGCTGACTCTTTCGTCTTACCAGGGTTACGCGATGGCCGGACCCACACTGTTGCTGCTGGGGCGCATCCAGGGCAAGGAGCAGGAACAAGAAGCGCCGCCCAGCCTTGCGGCGCTTAACATCCAGGACGGCAGCGTACGGTGGACTCACGCTCTGCCCGCGGAAGCCGTGCCGTGGGGATTGGCGATGGACTGCCAGCGCCGCATTTTTGTGGCGCTGGCGGATGGGAGAGTCGTGGCAATCGGGCCAGCAGACCATTGAGACTCAGCACTCAGGACACAGGACTCGTCCTTTGGCGGGGGCGCGCAACGGGGAAGTTCGACTCGCCGGAATGCGCAGTGGCGCCTTTCGACCGCGCCGTGCTTTCGTGGAACTGCGACGGGGCGGCGGGCTTTGAGCTGGGTGTAAATGGTGAGCGCCATTGCATGGGCCGCTGGGGAGACAAGCCGCGGAGCGAGAAGAGCGCGGCCGTGGCTGTGGACACGCTGGTCCTGCCAACGCCGGCGCGTGCATTCTGTGTCCACGTGGATGCCGCGCCTGGAACAACGGTCACGCTCATTGCCGTGACGCACTGGAAGGAGGGAGAAAGCAACGCGCTGCCTGCGGACTGTGGCCCCGTTCTCACGGCACAAGCCGCCGGGGAAGGCCGGCCGGCATGGGGCAAAGTGCTGCCCGTGCCGGAGCGCTCCCAGTTTGCAGAAGAGCAAGACGCCGCCGCGATTTGCAGCCCCACTTCGGTTGCGATGGTGCTTGAGTTTCATGGCTTCCAGAAGAGCACGCGCGAGGTGGCTGACGGAGTGTACGACCACGCGGCCAGGATTTACGGCAATTGGCCGTTCAATACGGCATACGCGCACCGCGTCTCGGGTCTGGAGACGTTGGTGCGGCGGGGCACGAGTTGGGGATGCCTGGAGGCGGAGATCGCAGCGGGCAGGCCGGCCATCATCAGCCACAAATGGCGGGCAGGCGAACTCGATGGCGCGCCGCTCCCGCAGTCGGATGGGCACCTGATCGTGGTGGCCGGCTTCACTCAGGATGGCGACGTGGTGGCGAACGATCCGGCAGGCCGGCCAGATGCGGTGCGCCGCGTCTACAAGAGGCGGCAGATCTACAGGACATGGTTGGAAAGGGGAAGCGGGATCATGTACCTATTGAAAATTGCCAATTAGCAGCCGTTCAGTCTGAGCCGCGACCGTCAGGGAGCGGTCCCATTAGTCCTATTCGTCCTAATTTGTCCTATAGCAGTTTACTGGTTGCCGTTCAGGGAGAAAGGGTTAAAGTCTTCTGATCATCGAAAGAAGGAGACATCCATGAGTACTGGACAGAAACTACGTGTCGTGATGGTCGGCTGCGGGGGGCGCGCGCAGGAACACATTGCGGCCTTGCTGGAATGCGGCGCGGTCGAGCTGCTGGCCCTGTGCGACCTGGACGAGAAGAAACTCAAGGACACGGGCGCCCGCTTCAAAGTCCCCAAGCTGTACACCAAAATGGAAGAGGCGATCCAACTGGAGAAGCCGGAGCTTGTAGACATCTGCACGCCGCCGACCATCCGCAGCCGCATCGTGGAGCCTGCCATCCAGGCCGGCGCGCCGCACGTGCTGATCGAGAAGCCCATCGCACTGGAGCCGCAAACCGCGCGGCAGTTGCTGGAACTGGGCCGCAACCGGCTCATCGCCGTCAATACCCAGTGCCAGTGGATGCCGCACTGGCAGCGCTTCTGGGAGATGCTGCGGGAGCGCGCTTTTGGCGAAATCCTGCGCATCTACTGCGGCAGTGCGTCGAATATCCTGGAGCAAGGCCCGCACGTGTTGGACCTGGCGCTCAAGGCCACGAGGCTTTCCGGCCTGCCCGATCCCGACTGGGTCCTGGCGAACTGCTTTGGCCTGGAGCGCTACGGGACCACTCCCGTCCCGGCGGATACTTCAGCCACCATCGGGGTGGGCGACGCGCGCATCCACCTCAACCAGGGGCCTTCGGCGCGGCGGACGCCCGGCGAGAAGTGCTTCTGGTTCCACAAGACCGTGGACATCCAGTGCGCCAAGGGCCGCATCTACGTCACGCTGGGCCAGGGCTGGACATACTGGCTCGACGGCAAATCCGAATCGGGCCCGACGAGCTGGGAGAAGGACAACCCCGCAGCGCAACGCGCGCTGTACGCCAATCTCCGCGACGCAATTCACACCGGCGCCTGGAACGAATTCCCCACGCGCATCCAGGTTGCGGCGCAGGTTTCCGACGTGATGTTCGCCTGTTACGCCTCGGCCTGCGGCGGCGGGCGCGTGAAGCTGCCCACGGAATTCCCTGCGGCCGTTGTGGATAGGCTGGAGATGTTGCCGAAATAGGCTTGGGGTTTGAGGCCTTGCCTCCCCACCGCGCGCACCCCAAGCCCACGGTTCACCGGCGTTAGTGGAGAAAGCCATCGCATGGCAGCTCATGGTTGTGCCCCGGCCACACTCCTGGCAATCGCGCTGGTGGCCGGCACTGCTGCGGCCGGCGAAACGCTCCTCTACGTCTCGCCCCAAGGCTCCGACCAGTGGTCCGGCCGGACCGCCGAAGCCAACGCAGACAAGAGCGACGGTCCGCTGGCGACGCTTGCCGGCGCACGCGATGCTCTCCGCCGGCTTCGCGCCGGCGGGGCGTGCACCGTCTACGTACGCGGCGGCGTCTACCGCTTGGCCATGCCCTTTGTGCTGGAGCCGCAGGATTCCGGCACGGAGCAGGCGCCGGTCGCCTACGCCGCGTACCAGAACGAAAAGCCAATCTTCAGTGGCGGGCGCGTGGTGGGCGGCTGGAAAGCCGGGCCAGGGAACCTCTGGAGCGCCCAGATTCCGGAAGTCGCGGCGGGCAAGTGGTACTTCCAGCAGCTTTTCGTCGCCGGCCAGCGCCGTACGCGCGCCCGTTCCCCCAACAACGGCTTCTTCTACATCGCAGCCCAGGCGCCGGCCGGCAAGGCTGTGCACGCAGGGCAGGCCATAGCCGGCCAGACGCCCGAGTCCGCGCGCAATGCCTTTGTGTTCGCGGCGAACGACATCCGGAAATCGCCGGACGTGGCTGAGGCGAACATTGTCGTCTTCCATTCGTGGGAGACTTCGCGGCTCCGCATCAAAGATATCGCCGAGGCCGAACACCTCGTTACTTTCACCGGCCCGGCGGCGTGGCCGTTCGAGAACTGGGGCCCTAAGCAACGCTACTTCGTGGAGAACGTGCGCGAAGCGCTCGACGCGCCCGGCGAGTGGTATCTCGATCGCGCTGCCGGAACGCTCTATTACTACCCGCTGCCCGGCGAAGACATGGCGCAGGCCGAGGCCGTCGCTCCGGCGCTCACCCGCCTGGTGGAATTGCGCGGCGATCCGGACCAGGGCCGGTGGGTGCAGCATGTCGCGCTGCGCGGGCTGACGTTCTCACACGAAGACTGGGTTCTGGAGCCGCAGGGCCACAGCGACGCGCAGGCAGTCGTCACGGCGCCGGCCGCGTTCATGGCCGACGGTGCGCGCGGCTGTGTGGTCGAGAACTGCGAGATCTCACACGCCGGCGACTATGCGCTCTGGTTGCGCCGCGGCTGCAAGCACAACCGGATCGTTCACAATCGGCTGTGCGACCTTGGCGTCGGCGGGGTGCGCATCGGCGAGGCGGCGATGCCGCCGAGCGACGAGACCGAATCGAGCCACAACCTCGTGGACAACAACCACATTTTTGACGGCGGGCACGTCTACCCCGCGGGCATCGGCGTCTGGGTGGCCCAGAGCAGTTACAACGTGATCTCGCACAACGAAATTCACGACTTCTTCTACTCAGGCCTGTCTATAGGCTGGAATTGGGATGACGCGCCGAACCGCTGCCACCACAACCTCATCGAACTGAACCACGTACATCACCTCGTGAAAGGATTGCTCAGCGATGCCGGCGCGATCTACACGCTGGGTGTCTCGCCTGGCAGCGTCATCCGCAACAATCTCTTCCACGATGTCTGGCCGTACCACAACCCGCCGCTCGGCTGGGGAATCTATCTCGACGCGACCACCGGCGGCTACCTCGTCGAGAACAATGTCGTCTACCACACACTCAGCGGCGGGTTGATGTACAACAATGGCGGCCACGAGCACGTCATCCAGAACAACGTGTTTGCCTTGTCCGCCGATCACCAACTCTGGCCTTTCTGGGAGAAGCGTCCCAACACCTTCCGCCACAACATCGTGTATTACACGCAGGGCACGTTCTTCGTGCCGTGGGCGGAGTCCTCGCTGCAGCAGCGCCGCGCCGCGAAAGAACCGCTGGGCGTCTGGGATGAAAATGTGTACTGGCACACGGGAGGCGCGGAACAGCTCAAGTTCTTCAAACGTGCGTTTTCCGCCTGGCAGGAGTTGGGCCTCGACGCCAAGTCGCTGGCCGCCGATCCGCTCTTCGAGAACGCCAGCGCGTGCGATTTCCGGCTCAGGCCCGCCTCGCCCGCGCTCGCGCTGGGCTTCAAACCGATTGACCTATCGTCCGTCGGACTGTATGGCGACGCGGCCTGGGTTGCTGAAGCGCGCGCTGTGCGGCACCCGGCAACCGTCATGCCGCCGCCGCCGCCGCCGCCCCAACCAACTGAGGTTGACGACGATTTCGAGAAGACGGCGGTGGGAGCGCGTCCAGAGGGTGCGACCGTGAGCGGAGAAGAGAAAGGCGCGTCAATCCGGGTGACGGACGAACAAGCTGCCGGCGGCGTTCACAGCCTCAAGTTCACGGACTCCAAAGACCTGACGCCGGCGTGGGAGCCGCACATGTATTATCAGCCGCACATCACCGCGGGCAGCGTGCGGCAGAGCTTCGATCTGCGAATGGAAGCTGGCTCGCTCATGTTCACGGAGTGGCGCGACGAGGGCAGCTATCCGCAGAACATCGGACCGAGCGTTACGTGCGATGGCACGGGCCGGGTGTCCGCTGCGGGCAAGGTGCTCGCCACCGTTCCGGCGGGGAAATGGATTCACGTAGACATCGAGGCGGCGCTCGGCAAGGGTGTACCGCGGACGTTCAAGCTCACAGTGGCCGCGACCGGCGCCGAGCCGCGGGTTTTCGCGGACCTCCCTATGTCCGGCAAGGAGTTTCAGGAGCTTCACTGGCTTGGCTTTTCGAGTACCGCGACGGTGGACAGTGTCTTCTACGTGGACAACATGCGTATCAAGCGCGTGTCCCCTGCGGCGCCGTGATGTATATTCCAGGAAAACAGTAATCCCGGACACGACATTGGCCGAAACACTATTAAGGGGGGAACCAATCCCCCGGGGGACTGAAGGAAGGCTGCCCCTAGCCGTCCTACTATGTGGGAACTTTGGGGAACGGCATCCAAGACTGGATCGAGGAGGATACAAATGTTCAGGTTGCGCGCATTGGTTCTGGTCTTGGCATTGGGGCTTCTGCCTTGGGGCGCTTGCGCCGACGACGGCAATAGGCCCGAAGTGAAAACTGCCGAGAAGTCCGACAAGGAGCAGAAGACCAAGGAAGAGAAGAAGGAAGAGAAAAAAGCCGAGCAGCGCGGTGGAAATTGCATTACCCGGTTCTGGGTCCACACAGTCGGTGGCACGATTGGGGGCGGGCTGAAGACAGGTGCACACAAGATCTCAGGAGCTTTCGACTAGCCGTCGCCCGACAGTTGCCAGCCGTTTTTCGTCATTTGCCAGTCATTGTTCGTCAGTCGTCCAGCCTGAGGCATAAGGCCAGTTCGACGCAGGACATGGTGTGTAGCGGTGGTAACGGCAAGTGTAGGTTCGTGGTTCTGTTAAGCATGTTGTCATAACATCCTATTGGAGAACTATTTATGAATTATGCACACAATGGCAATGCGCTTGCTAATATGGTTTATTGAATGAAGGGACTGGTGCTATTTGCGTCAGTCAAAAGGGAAATGGACATGGACACTCGAGAAGAAATTGCTGGACTTGTTAGCGCCATGCACGATTCGCGGGACGGCCTGCGACAGTTCGCCGTGCGGCGGTTGGTAAATATAGGGCCGCGGGTGATTCCCTTTCTCGTCTCGCTTCTTGGCGATACCAAGGATTACACGCAGGAAAGCGCCGCCATCATTTTTGCCACATTCGGCAATGACGCCATGCCTTGCCTCATTGATGCCATGAAGAACCACGCGGACCGGCGAGTCCGCTGGGGAGCAGCGTGGGTCTTGGCGTCCATGGCAGGCGAAACGCGCAAGGTAGTGCCGCCGGTGGCGGTCGCGGAAGAGCCGGCAAGCATAACGCAGACGCCGCAACGGCAACCCTCTGAGATGTGGGCAGACGGCTGGCTGACCAAGGCCCGCGCACAGCTCGCGGCCGCACGGCGCATGGACGTGTTCAACCTCGGCGGCGCCGTTAGCCTTGAGGCTTGAGACTTGAGGCTTGAGACTTGAGGCTTGAGGCTTGAGGACTTCCCTCATCACCTTGCTCCACCGCTAACGCGGCTTCCCCTTCCTGATTCGGAGCTTCCACTTTGAAGTTGCCCCACTGGCCGCTCTGCGCCAGGCTCTGGGCCGCTGCCAGCAGGCGCTCCTGGGAACGGACGCGTGGCTGGGCCTTGGCCAGGGGCACGCGCGCGCTGGCACCATCGGGCTTAAGGGTTCGCGCCTTCACGTTGTCCGCCAGTTGCAGTTGCAGGAAATCCCTGAGGTGCGGATGCAGGCGTTTGTCCAGGATCGGGAACATCAATTCGATGCGCCTGTCCAGGTTGCGCATCATCCAGTCGGCCGAGGAAAGATAGTACTCCGGCTCGCCGGCATTATGGAAATAGCAGACCCGCGTGTGCTCCAGGAAGCGGTCCACGATGCTGATGCAGCGGATGTTGTCGCTGACGCCCGGGATCCCCGGCCGCAGGCAGCACACGGAGCGGATAATGAGGTCAATCCTCACGCCGGCGCGCGAGGCGTTGTATAGTTCGCCGATGAGCATGGGGTCCTGAAGATTGTTCAATTTGAGGATCATGTGGCCGGCCTGGCCCGCCTTGGCGTGCGCGGCCTCGCGGCGGACCAAGGCGACCAGCCGGTTGCGCATGTCGGTGGGCGCAACCGTAAAATGGTGAAAGGCGGGCGGGCGCGAGTAGCCCGTGATGATATTGAACAGGTTGGTGACGTCTTCACCGATCTTCTCATCGCAGGTGAACAAGCCCTGGTCGGAGTACAGCCGCGCCGTGCGGTCGTTGTAATTGCCGGTGCCGAGATGGACGTAGCGCTGAATGCTCGTGCCCTCGCGGCGCACCACCAGCGCGCACTTGCAATGCGTCTTATAGCCCACCAGTCCGTAAATGACGTGCGCGCCCGCTTCCACCAGGCGGCGCGCCCATTGGATGTTGGCTTCCTCGTCAAAACGCGCTTTCAACTCCATCAGCACCGCGACCTGCTTGCCGTTCTGGGCCGCGCGCACGAGGTCCGTGGCGACAGGGCTGTTGCTGCCGACGCGATACAACGTCATCTTGATGGCCAGGACTTTGGGATCGTCCGCGGCCTGGCGGATGAACTGGATGACCGGGTCGAAGCTCTCGTAGGGATGGTGCACCAGGATGTCGCGCTGGCGGATGGCGGCGAAGACGTTCTCGGCCCCGTGGAATCCCGGCACCGGCTGGGGCGTGAAAGGCGTATCCTTGAGGGCCGGCAGATCTACCCCATTGAACAGCTCGAACAGATCGGAAAAGGCCACCACGTCGTCAGCGGGGTAGAGGTCGTAATCCTTCAGTTCCAATTCGTCCACCAGCAGGTCGAGGATGGCCTCGGGGAGCGAACTGTGGTACTGGAGGCGCACGGCCGAGCCGCGGCGGCGGCTGCGCAGGCCTTCCTCGATGGTGGTCATGAGGTCGGCGGCGGTGTCTTCGTCAATCAGCATGTCGCTGTCGCGCGTGAGCCGGATGGGCACGCAATTCTTCACTTCGTAGCCGTTGAAGAGGTGATGGATGTTCATGCGCACCAAGTCCTCAAGCAGGATGAAGTCGTGCTTGCCCGAAGCGGCCGGCAGCTTGATGAAGCGCGGCACCACGGAACTCGGGACATGGATGAACGCCGTGTTGCTGTAGGGCATGGGACTGGGACGGAGCGGCTCAAGCTGGGCCACCAGGCACAAGGTCCGGTTGGCCAGGTGCGGAAAGGGGTGGCCGGGGTCGAGCGCCACGGGCGTGATGACTGGGAAGAGCGTCTTGCGGAAGTATTCGTCGAGAAACTGGCGCTGCTCCTCGTCGAGAGCGCCCGGCGCCAGCAGGCGCACCCCGTTCTGTTCCAGTTGCGGGCGGATTTCCTCGCAGAAGCAGCGGTGTTGCAGCGCGGTCAATTCGTGGATGCGCTGCGACATCGCGGCCATGACTTGCGTGGGCGTCAGCCCATCCGCGCCGCCTTCCTCCACGCCCGCGGAAATCTGGTGCTTCACGCCCGCGACGCGGATCATGAAGAACTCGTCGAGGTTGGAGCTGAAGATGCTCAGAAATTTCAGGCGCTCCAGCAGCGGCACCTGCGGGTCGCGGGCTTCTTCGAGCACGCGCGCGTCGAACTCCAGCCAGCTCAACTCCCGGCTGATGAAGTGTTCGCTGCGCACGTCATGTGCGGCCAGCGTCTTGAGAAACTTGTGGCGGGGCTTCCCGCCCTCAGCGCGAGTGGGCATGGAACGGATTATGATGAAAGAAGCGCAAAATGCGAATTGCGAATGGCGGATTGCCCGCGATACTTGGCCTGGACTGTTCACCACAGAGACACAGAGGCACAGAGAAGGAATTGTGGATTTTGGATTTTGGAAAAGCCTGAATCCTGCCGTTCTCTGAGTCTCTGTGTCTCTGAGGTGAATAAAAGGAGTCTCTAATGACAAACGTGTCCTTTGACGGCGTGGCGGTGAAGGTCGGGGCGGAGCGGA
>Ga0187861_10004716_pt1 | contig 11265 bp, 11 predicted proteins | sample June2016WEW_10_1_3_FD_132986 | JGI IMG/M metagenome (GOLD analysis project Ga0187861, IMG submission 132986) | Peatland microbial communities from SPRUCE experiment site at the Marcell Experimental Forest, Minnesota, USA - June2016WEW_10_100 | ecosystem: Environmental > Terrestrial > Soil >...
CGATCATGGGCTCGGGCGGACTGGTCGTGCTGGACGACTTGGATTGTATGGTCGATATCGCCCGGTATTTCCTCCGCTTCACCCAAGATCAATCTTGCGGCAAGTGCACGCTGTGCCGCGTCGGCACCCGGCGAATGCTCGACATTCTAGACCGCCTATGCACCGGCAAAGGGAAAAAAGACGATCTAAAGGAACTATACGATCTTGCCCTGACGGTAAGCGCCGGCAGCATTTGCGGGCTGGGCCGGACCGCGCCCAATCCGGTGCTTTCCACGCTGCGTTATTTCCGCGACGAATACGAAGCACACCTGGCCGGCCGATGCCCGGCAGGCAGGTGCAAAGATCTGATTGCCTATCGCATTACCGACGACTGCATCGGTTGCACGCTCTGTGCCCAACATTGTCCGGCCGACGCCATACCCATGACCCCTTATGAAAAACATTCCATCGATCCGGAAAAGTGCATCCGCTGCGATACCTGCCGGAGGATATGTCCGGAAAAAGCCGTGGTAGTGGAGTAAAATGAATGCAGAATGCAGAAGGAAGAATGCAGAATAAAACCGCTTGCGGTTTCGCACTGGGCACTGAAGTGCCCAGCCCTTACTGTCCAAAATCGAGATCCCTGAACCCTGACCTCTGAACTCTTTCCCGTGCCCAAGCTCACAATCGACCAGCGTGAAGTGGAAGTTCCGCCCGGGGCGACGGTCCTCGATGCCGCGCGAAAACTGGGGATCGATGTTCCCGCGCTGTGCTTTCTGGAAGGCTGCGAGCCTTCGACTTCGTGCCTGTGCTGTTTGGTCAAGGTAAACGGCGGCGGGCGGCTTGTGCCTTCGTGTGCCGTGGTTGCGGAAGAAGGGGCTAAGGTAGAAAGCGAAACTCCCGAAATCCACTCTGTTCGGCGAAAATCCTTGGAACTGCTTTTAAGCGACCATCTGGGCGATTGCCTTGCCCCCTGTTTTCTGGCCTGTCCGGCGGAAATGGACATTCCGCAAATGCTGCGGCAAATCTCGTCGGGAGATATGCGCGGGGCGATTGCCACGGTCAAGCGCGACATTGCCTTGCCGGCCGTGTTGGGCCGAATCTGTCCGGCTCCGTGCGAAAAAATCTGCCGGCGCCATGACCTCGACGCCGCCGTGGCCATCTGCTTATTAAAACGATACGCGGCCGACGTCGATCTGGCCTCGGGAGATCCGTATATGCCGCCATGCTCGCCGGCATCTGGGAAAAAAGTGGCCATTATCGGGGCCGGACCGACCGGACTGGCCGCCGCCTATTATCTTGCCCAATTCGGCCATGCCTGTACTGTTTTTGATGAAAATCAAGAACCCGGTGGGCGGTTGTGGCTTGAAACAACCGCCGAGGAGTTGCCCCGCGACGTGCTCGCCGCCGAAATCGAGCAAATTATTCGTCTGGGCGGACGCTGGGAAATGCAAAACCGCATCGGCTCGGGCGAATCGTTTCAGAAATTGGTAAACTCCCACGATGCGGTGTTGATGGCTTGCGGATCGACTGCCCTTGAGCAAGCCGGCGCCTGGAATCTGAAGACCACGTCTCGAGGAATTCAGGTCGCCCATACATATCAAACCCAATTGCCCAACGTATTCGCCGCCGGCAACGCCATCCGTTTTAAAGGGCTTGTTGTCCGCAGCGTCGCCGACGGCAAGGAAGCGGCCGTATCCGTCGATCAGTATCTTCGCGGGCGGGTTGTATTAGGGCCTGATAAACCGTTTACCACGAAGATCGGCCTGATGGACAAGGAAGAATTGCGACGATTTGCCGCAGGGGCCTCGATGGAACCAAGGCGGGAACCGGCCGCCGGAACGAAATGCGGTTTCAACGCCAATGAAGCAACCGTCCAGGCCGGGCGATGTTTGCATTGCGATTGCCGCGGTTTGCACGCCTGTAAACTCCGCAAATACGCCGATCTTTATGGCGCAGATCCCAGGCGCTACAAGGGCCAGCGGCGAGAATTCGAGCAAGACGCCCATCATGCCGACGTGATTTTCGAGCCGGGCAAGTGCATCGATTGCGGGTTGTGTATCCAGATTGCCGCCGCGGCCGGTGAATTGCTGGGCCTGACGTTCGTCGGCCGGGGTTTCAACGTTCGCGTGGCCGTGCCGCTGGACCGGCATCTGGACGAAGCCCTTAGCCGTGCCGCCGCCCAGTGCGTGGCCGCCTGCCCTACCGCCGCATTGGCATTTAAGGATAATAAAGTAAGTTGAGGAATTACAATGAGCCTAACGCCTTGGAAACAACTTTTGGCCGGTGCTCCGTGGTTTCGAGGGGCCGGTAAATATCCGATTACGGCTTATTCCGAGTTCATGCCGCCCCCGCGTTTGGGACGCAAACCTTACGGCGCTGTAAACCATGTCTTATTTCGCGCCGATGATCCCGTGGGATGGCATGTTACGGAATATGAAGAAGAATTTGAACTTCGGCCGGGATTGCGGCATCTTGCCGGCGAATTTCTGACGGTCATGGAACACTTGGGAAACGGCCGTCCATTGCACGGCATATCCAAGGCAAAACTCGAAGGCAACCCGTATTGGCCGCCGGAACTTGCCCAGCACGCGGGCAATCTTTCCCATGAACGGTATGTGATAATCGCACCGCTGGCATTGTCGCGCACTCAGGACGACAAAGGCCGCGTGCGCTGGACGCTTTTTGGCGGAAGCGAACAAGGGCCGGAGTGGGCTTTTTGGCAAGGTTTTTTTACAGCGCCGGGCCGTGAAATTCCCGAGGCTGAAGGCGCGGATTTTTTCCGACGGTTACTAAACGCCGCGTATGACGAATCGTTTGATAAACTTGCGGATTTAAAGAAAACAGGTTTCCGGATTTTACCCGGCATCGGCGATCCAGGTCTGCCTTATAAACAAGACGTCCCTATTCCTTCATGGACGAAAAGATATCTATTGTCTCAGCGCGAACGTATTGGAGGAGTAAAATATCTGCTTACATTTCGGCCGTTCGGCCGATTGCCAAAGGCGGTTCAAAATGCTTACCTGTCGGGCGATCTAAATCTGCTGCCGTTCCCGGGCAGCCTGGTTTTCTGGGCGGCGCCGCCATATCTGCGCTTGCATCGCGAATTGCCGCTGGCCTTGCAAATTCCCTTGTTGCATGTTTTTTCGCGTTATGCGAATCCATTCGGCATCAGGGTGCCGCAATCAGGCTGGTTGCACGAACCGCATCCCCAACATTTGCAGCCCGACCCGAATGTTATGCCGTTGCGAAATACATACCGGCGCACGAACCGCTGGGCGCGAATTCATCGGCACGAAGACGAACTTGCCGTGGCGGGACGGGAAGACCGTTTGGCGCACGTGCTTTTCAGTTCCGCGCCCGAGGACGTGGGATTATACGACAAGCCAATGGCCCGCAACGCCCAGATCTGGACGCGGGACTGCCGGCTTTTGTTGGATGGCCCCCATGCCGGCCAAGCCGATCTTGCCCGGGCCGCGGAGGCTTTGCGGGAAGGTGGTTTGTTCGGATACCGCTTTCAATTTCCGGCAATGCGCGTGGGACGTTATGAAATCTTTTGGCATCGGCCGCTGGTGGCCTATCGCTGTTCAAAAACTTCCCAGCCGGAGGTGATTTTCGACGCTCCGCTGGGATATCTTACCGCCTATCGCGCCCAACGGCCCGATCTGGAAAAGCCCGTCGAGTTGTGGCCGCGTTTGTTGAAGCGAGATGCTTATTTATCGGCCTTTCGGAATTTTTCGACCATTGAAAACCATCATCAGCATAGGATAACCATCCAGAACATCCGTAAATTGCTCGATGTACATGAGTTGTTGGGTGAAGCCCTTTTGCCGCGCGGTTTCGCACGGGCATTGTTGACCGCGCCCAAGCAGGAAACACTCGGCGATTGGCTGGACAATTTGGAAACATCGGCCAATAATCAGCCGTCAGGGCGGAAATTGGCCGAAGAGCTGAAAAAAATAATCGAACCGGAATCGGCCGCTTCGACTAAGACTTCCGCTCCTCGACTGATCGAATCGTTTACTTATCATCGCACGGCCTGCCGCTGGTTTGAAATGGCGTATTGGCGCACAATCGCCCGGCTGGCACACGGCAAATATATAAATAAAGACAATGCCGACTGCGTCACTGATCCGATTTCCCAGTCTTTCTTGCGGCATCATCATCGCGACCTGGAGGCATTGGGCGATTATCTTTTGGACTATTATCGACGGTTGATAGAGAAGTCTCAAATGGCCGGCAAAGCGGCGGTCGGCGATCTTCCCTTCCATTGGCGAACCGATTTCAACTTCCCTTGGTCCGGTGGCTGGCTTAATAATCAGGAGGGGAAAACCGAGGAACGCGACCTGGCGGTTATCATTCCCGGCCGAGATCGGCGCAGGGCCGTGATCATGGCCGACCATTACGATACGGCTTACATGGAAGACCTCTATGATAAAGCCCGCGGCGGAGTCGGCGCCCGATTGGCCGCGGCAGGGGCCGACGACAATCATTCCGCCACCGCGGCCATGATGCTCGGCGCGCCAATATTCCTCGAACTCAGCCGCGCCGGGCAACTGGGATGCGACGTGTGGCTGGTGCATCTGACCGGCGAGGAATTTCCTTCCGATTGCATGGGCGCCCGGCATCTGGCCCAATGTATTATCGAAGGCGCGCTGAAACTCCGCCGCAAGGGAGTGCGAAAGCTCGATCTATCCAAAGTCGAGATCAAAGGCGTATTCGTGTCCGACATGATCGCGCATAACAACGACAACGATCCGGACGTTTTTCAGATTTCTCCGGGTGCGAGCGCCGAATCTTTACGGCTTGCCCAGGTGGCACATTCGGCAAACGCCGTTTGGAACGCCAATGCCCCGATCTGGAATTGCCGCCCCAACCGCCGAGGCTGCAAGCGCGGCACACGCAGCGTTGACGAAGTTACAATGCCTTCAACAGCCCCGCATTTGCAACTTCACGGCGAGGTCCGCCCGCCCGACGACCCACGCAGCTCGCTCTACAACACCGACGGGCAGATATTCTCCGACGCCGGCGTTCCCGTGGTGCTTTTTATGGAAAACTACGACATCAACCGCGTGGGCTATCACGACACCCACGATACGATGGCCAACATCGACCTGGACTTTGGCGCGGCCCTGGCCGCCATTACCATCGAAACCGTGGCGCAGGCGACAAGATAATAGAGGCATAAAAACATGATGCAATTAGTGTCGAAAGAGTTCCAGGTCACCGAAATTGACGTATATTTAAAAGGGGTCAGAACTATTTATGGCAGAAATAAAATAGTTCTGCCCCCTTTTTAACATGACAGATCACAATCAGACCAATTCGTTGCGGAATCGGCGACCTCACACTTTTCGGCGTGGGGATTGGGTGGAGGTGCGCTCGCCGGAGGAGATCCAAACCACGCTCGACGCCGAAGGGAAACTCGACGGCCTGCCCTTCATGCCGGAGATGATAAAATACTGTGGGCGGAAATTCCGCGTCTCGCGCCGGGCCGACAGGATTTTTCTGGATCGTTATTTTTATGTAGCCAAGCTGATAAACACAGTTTTTCTCGAAGGTCTGCGTTGCGATGGCCAGGCGCACGACGGCTGCCAAATGCGCTGCGAACTGTTTTGGAAAGAAGCCTGGCTAAAACCCGCCGCTTTGCCAAAAGAGCTTGAAGCAAATTCACCCGCCAAGGAACTCGTTTCCGTGAATCTGCCCACGCGCAAAGGCGATCGCTATACTTGTCAAGCGACCGAGTTGGTCCATGCGTCGAACAAATTGCCCTGGTGGGATCCGCGGCAATACCTGCAAGAAGTGATGCTGGGCGAAATCAGCGTCGGAAAACTTTTCATGGATTTGCTGTCTCGGGCCGGGCAAAAAATCTTACGCATATTTAAGAGACTAAATGGGCCTGCCAAAAACTCTCTATCCCAGCCCACTCCCACCGAAAGCCTGAACCTCCAGGCGGGCGAATGGGTGGAAGTGAAAAGCATGGAAGAAATCCAGGCCACGCTCGATGCCAACGGGAAAAACCGTGGACTGGGTTTTGCTCCGGAACAGGCCGAGTTTTGCGGTAAACGTCTTCGCGTGGCCGGCCGGGTGGAAAGGCTTATCCTTGAATGGTCGGGCGAAATGCGGACTGTAACCAACACCGTCGAACTGGACGAAGCGACCTGCCACGGCCGGATGTGCCGCTCCTGCCCAAGGAACTGCTATCATTTATGGCGTGAAATCTGGCTCCGCCGCGTGGCAGGCCCGAAGTAAGCGGTAGACTAAAAAATGATCAGCGTTGCCGCTTTGCGCTCTTCCGATATTTTTCTTCCCAATAATTATATTGGGGATCGCCCAGGCGGAAGGCAAACACGGCGTCAGGCAAGCGTTGCCCGTTCCGGTCCGAGGAATGTACGCGGACCAGGACCGCGCCGTCTTGGCGTCGATCCACGTCCCATGATTCCGGTTTCAAGGGAGACGTCTCGGGAGCGAAGAACATAGGATTTCCCAGGTCCGAAATTCTCACGCCGGCAATACCTTATGAGTTGGCGGTTTTTGGGTAGGTAAATAAGGGGCGGTATTGTGCCCAAAAGCTTTAACCAATTCTAGGCCAATTTTTGGGCTAAAAAGCACGATTTATTGAGTCTCAGATAATGAATGTCGCGTATTCGCAACAGAGCCAGGCCATGTCGGGTGCGGAATTACAGGGGCGACACGCCCCGGCTCTGATTTTCTCCACGACATTTAAACGCCGGGTTTTCGATACCCAGCAGCCGCTTTTTCATGAGCATACCGCCGGGAGCGGAATAAGATCCAAGACCGCCGCTTGAAGGCACCACCCGATGGCAGGGAATAATTATCGGTATTTTATTGCCTGCCATGCAATTACCAACTGCCCGATATGCGCGAGGAGAACCAACCCGGGCGGCCAACTGTGCGTAGCTAAGCCTGGTTCCAAAGGGAATTTTGCGGCACAGGGCCAATACCCGGCGTTGAAATACGCTTAGACCTCCAAGATCGAGCCGGATATCGCGAAAATCGTCTTTACCAGTGCCCTTGGCATAGGCTTGAAGCCTGCGCACCAAGGGCGGTTTCCCACGCATACTCCGGGCCTGGGCCAGAAAACCGTGCGACAATGCCTTTTTCGCCGACCGAGAAGACGGATGACCGAAGGTAAGCTCTTTTATGCGGCCCTTGTCACCCAACAGGGCGAACCAGCCCAAAGAACTAGGGAATACAACCATCCAGTATGGCTTTTCTTCTTTCTTCATCTAATTCCACAACGCGGTAGAAACCTTTGACCGATGCCTTCGGGCATCTCTGTACATTGTTCAAGTATAAACCCATAATTAACGTTTTGATGGTTATACTTCCAGCGAACGCCTTGTCAACTAAGTTTTTGTTAGTTTGGGAAATTCGGGGTCCACGGGAATGAATCGTTATAATTCGTTGAGCGACGATTTCTACATCAATATGAATCTCGGCACGGAGATGGAGCTTCCGGCCAATCGCGAAACCGTGCTGCATTTTTTCGAGCGGGTACAAAAAACCTACCCTACCATGCGGAATTTCTACAGCCGCGAGCGGGGCGATTTCGTGCTCGAGGAAGACAAGGAACGCGGCAGTTATCGCTGGTGCACCATCGAGCCCAGGCGAGTGTGCTCCGGGCAGGTCAACCCGGATAAGATCGAGGAGGCCATGCAGCAGCATAAACTGATCTTGGAATTGGCGCCTTACACGCTTTCGGTCAGTCCGCTGGATTGCGAGGCCCTGGATTTGCTCTACGGTTTTGATTTCACTTATCGGGGCAACCAAAATCAGCTCGTGGCCGAGGCATTGGGCGTCGGTCCCGGCCTGGAGCGGCTGCTGGAGGTGCCCGGCGTGACCGTTATCAATTACGAACCTTCGCTGACCGTGGCCTTGGACGATGAATGTCGTTTGCAGTGCCGCTGGAGCGTGGAAACCCGGACCAACGCCTATCAAGTCCGCATCGGGGAATATCCCGAGGAACAAATCAGCGTTTACGTGACCGCCCGGCAATACGGCAGCCTTTCGCCCGATACGACCTTCGTGGAAACCCTAGACCAGCTTTCCAAAGTCTGCTCCGACATGCTGGAAAACCACGTGATCGAATACGTCCTTCAGCCCTTGGCCAGGGCGATCTCGATGAAATGAAAAAAATAAAACGGCCGCAACGCGTATCAAGGTAAAACAATATAGGATTTAAGTATGATGTCACCGGAATTCCCCGTTGCGTTTTGTTGATTGAGACATCTTACACCAACGTAAGGAACGTGCTCGGCGAAACCACGATAATGCCGCGAAATGGGTGAAGCACGAGGAGGTCTGAATCTCCGGTGACGATATGCGTGGCCCGGCCCGAGACGGCCAATTCCAAAAACTTGTTGTCCCGCGGGTCTCGGCAGCCGGTCACACTTTCCACGGCATTCACCAGTTCCGCTTCGCGCACGAGTGTCGTCAGGAACTCGATGCGTTCCTCTTCGGAGAGGTATTTGTCGAATTTCGGAAGGTGAATCACCTCGTTCAGTTCAGTTGTCGTGGCAGCGGAAAGCAACGGGCGACCTTCTCGCATGGCACGATCTAGCGCCCGACGGGGAATCGAAAGCGGCAAGAGCATGGCGCTGATGACGACGTTGGTGTCAAACACCACTCGCAAGTCAGTCGTCATTCAGCAGCGACTCCAAACCGGCCGGCGTAAGCCCGCGCGCGGCGGCATTTTTGCCGATCTCGTCCATGACGACCTGAAGAGATTTTCGTGGAAGAGGCGAAATGGTCAGGTCTCGCAAGCGAAGATCAAGCAGCAATTGGATTTTGCGCTGATCTTCCGGCGAGACTTGCGTAAAGGCCCTTGCCGCTTCTTCGCTAACTTGAATGGTAAGATTGGTAGTGGCCATAAAAATACGCACTTCCTCTGTGGACTAACCCTGCGTTCAAGTTTACCCCCATAATCTTCTCTCGTCAACCCCCGATAAGACATACGGGCGACCATGTTGAGCGGTTGGTGGTCAGAGGAGGCTTGTTGACGGTGGACAGTGCGGCCGGTATGCTGGCTGGCGTCGACCGAGCGGCAATGGATAACGGTGCAGAAACTCGATCTCTAATCCACCTTCTGTCCCTGCGGGTGACAAGTGCAAGGATAATTATTGGACTTATTCACTATTTTTGTCTTTCAAAATGATAGAATAGCTGGGAACAGTTGAACGAGGAGAAGGGGCTTCATGGAAACAACAGAAAAGATCGTTGACGCCTATGTCCACTACGTCAAGGGATGGTTCACTATCCCCAATATCAAGTGCCGGGGGCAATTTGAGATCGACTTGCTAGCTGTGGACGCTGCCAAGAACGGGAACATTCGCCGCTATCACATCGAGAGCGGTATTTCAATTTCGGGAGCCTACTCGCTTCTTACCACCAAGCCTTTTTCTGACGAAGAACGGAAAAAGCGGGGCAAGCAGGCTGGGCAGAGAAGAACGCTTGGATTTTTTACGGAGCGCAAGTTTGGTGCAAAACAAGTCTTAGAAAAACTGAAGGAATATGGCTTTGAGCCTGGCAACTACACCAAGGTCATTGTCTCTTGGGACTGGAATGCTGATGTTCCTGCTGCGGCAAAGGACGCGGGCGTAGAATTGTGGAGTTTTAAGGAGATATTGCGGAAGATTGCCGAAAGGTGCCAATCTTACCGAACGTACTTCACGGACGATACGATGCGGACGCTGCATCTCATGGCTAAGGTAACAAAACGCGCATAAAGGGATAAAAGGATAAAGGTAAAAGGATAAAGAGGTCTGGAGTCTTTTATCCTGCTAGCAGTGTATACAAATGATATTTTCCAGTCGTGTAACGGCGTTTGCGAATAACAGTCAATCCGCTAAGTACATAATAAGACTCAAGTTCCCATTATCCATTGTTCAGCCCTTGGCCAGGGCGATCTCGATGAAATGAATAATTTCCATAAGTATGCTGCCCGGCCATGGTCGTGGGCCTGTGTGTCATCTGGGCCGAGTCTGATCGTGGCGGCTGGAGTAGCGATAATCGCCGTCATGGCCTTTGTGGCTTATCTTCCCGCGTTAAACGGCGGGTTCATCTTGGACGACGACGTACTTCTGACGAAAAATCCGTCCATCAAGGCCCCCGACGGCCTGTTCCAATTTTGGTGCACCACCGAACCGTACGACTATTGGCCGGTGACAAATACCGCACTCTGGTTCGAGTGGCGCCTCTGGGCGATGAACTCCCCGGGCTACCATGTCACTAACCTGATCCTGCATGTCGTCGAATCGTTGCTGATTTGGATTATCATGCGGAGATTATCCATCCCCGGGGCCTTTTTGGCGGCCGTGATCTTTGCCGTGCACCCGGTGAACGTGGAATCGGCGGCTTGGATAGCGCAGCGGAAAAACATGATGTCGCTGTTGTTCTTCCTGCTGTCGATTTTGTGGTATTTGAAATATTTCGGACTCGCTCCCCCTCGGCTCGCGGCTAAATTGTCCATGGTTCACCGTCCTCTGCCCGCTGATTCATCCTTCATCCCTCATCCTTCATCCTTTTATTTTTGGTACTGGTTGAGCCTGGCGGCGTTTGTGTTGGCGATGCTCAGCAAGGGATCGGCGGCGATATTGCCGATTTTGCTATTGGCGATAGTTTGGTGGCTGCGTCCGCGGTGGACTGTCTTCATCTCCCGTTGGGATATAGTGCGAACAGTCCCATTTTTCGCGGTCGCCGTGGCGCTGACGGCAGTGAACCTCTGGTTCCAATCGCACGGCGAGGAAGTAATGGTGCGAAACGCCGATTTCACGGAGCGTGTGTTGGGGGCGGGCGCAGTGGTATGGTTCTACCTGTACAAGGCGATTTTGCCCTTTGATCTGGCCTTTATCTATCCGCAGTGGCAGATCGAGCACGGCAATCCGCTGTGGTGGCTGCCGCTTGTTGGTGCATTGGCCGTTACGGCGGCGCTGTGGCGATACAGAAAAAGCTGGAGCCGGCCGTTGTTGTTTGCCTGGGTTTTTTTCTGCGCGGCGCTTGTGCCGGTAATGGGTTTTACGGACGTGGGCTTCATGAAGTATTCGCTGGTGGCCGACCACTATCAGCACATCGCCATAATCGGGGTGATTGCATTGGCGGCGGCGTCTTGGAGCGTTTGGCGGCGGCGGGCGCGGGGCGGAGAACGCCGGGCGGCAACCGTCGTCGCCGTTGTTGTGGCGGGAACTCTCGCATTTCTGACTTACAGGCAAAGTGAAATTTACCGCGACAACATAGTCCTTTATACGGCCACGCTGGAAAAAAATC
>Ga0187861_10004720_pt1 | contig 11261 bp, 10 predicted proteins | sample June2016WEW_10_1_3_FD_132986 | JGI IMG/M metagenome (GOLD analysis project Ga0187861, IMG submission 132986) | Peatland microbial communities from SPRUCE experiment site at the Marcell Experimental Forest, Minnesota, USA - June2016WEW_10_100 | ecosystem: Environmental > Terrestrial > Soil >...
ACCGTTTCCGACGAGGTCCTGCTCCTCCTGACTTTGTACCTGCTGGACGTGCTGGCCAGGGATGACGCTCCCCTTGAATCCAAGGTCGCGGCCATGCGGGATAAGCTCAGGACAAGACATACACCGGCCACGTTCCAGAAGACAATCGAGAAATCAGGCGGGAACATGCAGGTCGTCGTGCTCTCCCGGCTGCTGCAGGACGCGGTGATGTGGCTGTTTGCGGGATCGCCGGCCGCCGCATCCGGCGCGGCATCCTAAGTCTCGAAGAGATTGCGCTGTTCGTTCAAAGTGTCGAAGCCGCAGTCGTTCAGGATGTGGATGAGCACGGGCGCCCATATGCTCTGTGACCAGTAGTACCCCAGCCCGCACAAGATGCCGACGAGCCCTGAACCCAGCCATTTGATCGGTTTCCGACTTGAGACGACCGCGATCATGGTCGAAAGCGCGGTGGAGATCACGAGCGCCGTGAATGGCCCCCAGATTGCGCCGAGGAGCGTGAAGAACACTCCACGGTAGAACATCTCTTCTGCGGGAATGTGGAAAAACAGAATGAGCAGCTGTGATGCGATGAAGCTCCGGGTGAGCGAAGCGGCGCGCAGGCGCACACCCTTGTTCCACACGATCTGGAAGGTGAAGCACGCAACACCCACGCCCAGTCCGGTGATGAGACCGAAGGGACTGGGCAGAAGGACGTGCGGGTCCAGGGTGACGAGGATCGCCACGCCGAAGCCGAGCTGCACGAGCCGCACGAGTGAATCGATGAAGAGATTTTTGAACGAGTAGGGCAGGGCCCACAGGTGGATGAGGAATCCCAGAGACAGGATGACCAGGTCGAGCACGCGAAACTACCGACGGCGGCTCACGAAAAATGAGACGCTGCGGTCATAGGACCTCTCCTCGTCGCCGGTGAACAGACAGCCCGGCAGCTCGGCGAGGGATCGATGATAGGCGATGCAATCGCAGCAGATGCCGTGCCGCGCGCAGCCTTCATAGGTGCAGGAGCACCTTTTTACGTTTTGTACGTGATTCAGGCAGTTCATGCATACCTATGTACCCGTTTCCCATGCCAAGCGCAAGAAGCGCACTCGAATCTCCGCAGGAGCGACTTGAGTTGACAGCAAACGATTCGCCTGGCTATAGTGTGCGCGGTCCGCGCGAAACGGCGAAGTGAAAAAGAGAAAAGCCCTCACAATCCTGATTCTCTCTCTGCTGCTCGTGGCGGCGCTCGGCGTGGGGGTCGGGATCGGCGCCGTGCGTGTTGCCCCGCTCTCGTTCCCCAGGTACCTGCTCCACCAGCTCGGCTTTCAGTCCATCGCCCTGCCCGATCAACAGGACATCACCATCATCCTTTTTCTGCGCTTGCCCCGCGTGCTCGCCGCGATGCTCGTCGGATCCGCGCTCGCTGTGTGCGGCGTGGTGATGCAGGGGCTGTTTCGCAACCCCATGGCAAGCCCGGAGATCCTCGGGCTTTCCGCGGGGGGAAGCCTCGGAGCGGTGATAGCAATCACGTCCGGCTTTGCCTCCCTGTCGCTTTTCGGCCTGCCCGTGCTCACGGTCGCCGGCGCCCTGCTTTCCTCCGCGCTCATCTACTTGTTGTCCACTTCCCGAGGCACGACCTCTCTTCTTTTTATCATCATTGCGGGCATGGCCATTTCATCTCTCCTGAACGGGCTGACTTCCGCTCTGCTGCTGATCTCCCGGGAGTATGAGGTAAGCCAGTTTCTCTTCTGGACCATGGGAGGATTGGACGGCAGGAGCTGGCAGCACATTCTATTTGCCGCGCCCGTGCTTATTCCCGGCATAATTGTTCTTGGTCTGTTCTCCCGGGAGTTGAATCTTTTCACGCTGGGCGAAGAGAACGCCCATTCGCTCGGCATGAGGGTCGAGAGGACCAAAAGGCTGCTTCTCGCTCTCTCGGCCGTCATTACGGGAATGGCGATTTCGGTGGCAGGACCGATAGGATTTGTGGGCCTTCTGGTTCCCCACTTCTTTCGATTCCTCGTCGGGGCTGATCATCGGACGCTCATACCCGCCTCCGCGCTCGGCGGCGCGCTGTTTCTCACGGTCTGCGACCTGCTGGGGAGATCGATCGCCCCGCCGTTCGAGGTCCGTGTCGGGATCATAACCGCCATACTCGGCAGCCCCTACCTGCTGAGCCTGATCGTCAGAATCCAGCGGCGCAGCGTACGGGTGATGCAGTGACGGACTCCCTCCTTCACACACGAAGTCTGGGCTGGAAGATCGGCGGGGCGACGATCGTGGAGAACATCGATCTTTCCGTCAATCGGGGAGAGCTCGTCGGCGTGATCGGTCCGAACGGCGCGGGCAAGACGACGCTGCTGCGCCTGCTGGCAGGGCTCCTTGCCCCGAGCGAAGGCACGGTGTATCTGGACGGCCGGAACCTTGCCGCGATGGATGCCCGTTCACGGGCGCGCAAGCTGGCCTTCATGAGCCAGGAAACCGCGCAAAGCTTTCCGTTCACCGTGATGGAAATCCTTCTGATGGGACGCTACCCCCATCTGGGCAGGTTCGAACGGGAAGGCGCGGAAGACCATGAGAAGGCGCGGCGTACCCTGTCGTACGTGGGCCTCTCGGGGCTCGAGAACAGGGGCTTCGGGGAGCTTTCAGGCGGAGAACGGCAGCTCGTCCTCTTTGCGAAGGCGCTGGTACAGGATACGGAGACTCTGGTCCTCGACGAGCCGAGCTCGAACCTCGATATCCGACATCAGGACAGGATTTTCTCCATGGCGCAGGAGCTGGCCGGTGAGAAGCGTGCCGTGCTCACCTCCGTGCATAACCTCGGCGTTGCCGCGCAGTATTGCTCGCGCCTGCTCCTGTTGGAAAAAGGCAGGGTGGCCGCCGATGGCAGGCCGGAAGAGGTGCTGCGCAGCGAGATTCTGGACCGTGTCTATGCGGTGCGCACCCTCGTGTCCCCAAGCATGGCAACGGGGAGCCTCACTGTGACAGTTCTCCCATGGCGGGCGGGAGTCACTGGCACCCGGATTCACCTCATCGGGGGAGCCGGCAGCGCCGTGAATCTCACGCGCGAGCTTCATCGCCTGGGCTATGTCCTCAGCGGCGGCGTCGCCCATGAGCACGATTCTGATGAACGGCTCTGGCGGAACCTCGGCATCGACTGCTCGAGGGTCGGCGCGTTTTCCCGGATCGGTGATGCGGAGATCCTGGATGCGGCGCGGCTCGTTGAGGGCGCGGATATCACGGTTCTCTGTTCGTTTCCGGTAGGCCCCGGCAATCAGGGCAACCTGAATCTCGCGGCGCGCGCGCGACGGTTGATCGTCCTCGCATCGGGACCCGGAGACGTGCCGCGCAGCTTCTTTTCACACGAGGGGAGAGCGCTTTTCGAAGATCTGTGCAGGAAGGCGCCGGTCCTCGCGTATGAGGAGCTCATCGCGGAGCTTGCGCGCACGAAGCCGGGAGGGCAGGGGAGCAGTGGATCTTGACTCTGAGACGCCCCCTCACGGCGCGGCTCAATCGCCGAGCCGCTTCTCCTGGTATTCGAGAAACTTGTCTATCGGCTCGTTGTCGGCAAGGTAGCCGAGCTCCATGGCGATTTCGCCGAAGAGACGCTGGTCGCCTGCCTTCTGATGGTTGATCACGATGATTACCTGGGAGTCGGACATCGCGCCAATCTCGACGAGAAACTCACCTATTCTGTCCGCCATGTTGTCCTCCCTGGTAATATACTGCCGGAGACGGGGGTCGAACCCGTATGCCCCTTGCGAGGCAGGGGATTTTAAGTCCGTTTTGGTTTTCCCATCGCTCTCCCGCTATTTACTCATATATACTACCGGTAAAGAATTAACTCAACGGGGTAAATGTAGGCATGTCAGAAAAGATCGAGAAAAGGGGAGTGTTTCTCAGAAACTATCTCATTTTTCCACCTCACTGACTGAGAGTTCTTGGCGATTATCGGGTCTAGCAAGAAGGATAAGCCTTTTCTAGTATACGTCTACCATCGGACGGGAAAGTCCGCGAGCTGTCGTCTTCACGACTTGCGTTTCACTTTTTGCATCTTATCGTCAACGGTAGAACAGGTGGCGTTGTATTGGGGCAGATGAGCAACTGTGGCGCAGGAGGCGAGAACCGCTGCGGCCAATCCGCAGGCGCGTACTTTGTCAGAGATCTATCGCCGAGGAGGGCGTTGACCTCAGATAAAGAGCTGTCCGCACAGAAGTACGAGAGATCCGTGCTAGTCTTCCCGTACCACTGCTATGCCGAGGGCCTCGAGTTCGAGCATGCCGCGCACCGTCGCGCCCGTTGTCATTTCATGTCCAGTTTGCACCAGGTGCACGGATTTCTTTGAGGTATCGTGGTTCAGATAGAAACGGTAGATTGCCTGGTCGGTGCGCCGAACGCAGATTTCCACCGCAGGATCGAGGTCGTCGACAGTTGGGATTCCGGCTTCGTGGAACGCCGGCCGGAGAAACGCTCGAAGCCCTCCAGCATCGAGATAGGTGCCCAGGTAGTACGAAGCGCCCTGACCGAACGAGTTCCGCAGCGCGGCTGCGGTGCCCGAATAGTAGCGGCCTGAATAGGTAAGGAGCACTGAGGCTCCAGCGTCCGGCGTGAGCAGCTCGGCAAGGTGCGCGGCGGGAAATCGTGCCCCGTAGGCAGAAATCACCTCAACGGGCTCAGAAGGCAGGTAGGAGAAGGTATCATAGTCTTCAACTCGGCCGCCCACGATATGGCGGAGGCCTGCAGGAAGATGTTCCTCGTGTACCGCATTTTCCTCGTCCTTAACACTGCTTCGCGCTCCGATTACTGCGATGCCTCCCGCCTGGATATATTCCTGCAGCTTGTCGGCAAACTGGGGGCTGGACACGTGTTGTGCTGGGACGATGAGCAGCTTATAGGAACCGAAGTCTCCGTCGGCAGAGACGATATCGGCCACTATTCCCAGTCGCGACAGCGCCGTTGCGTAGTCGTTCGCGAGCTCGTAATAGGAAATCCCCTCCATGCTATGAGGCTGAATCTCCAGTGCCCACACACTGTCGTAATCATAGAGAATCGCAACGTCGGCTGGGACGTGGCTTCCCGCGATCTCAGAGCTGAGCGCTCTCACTTCGGAGGCAAGCTGTGTGAGCTCTTGGTAGCGAGATCCGGGCTGTCCATGGTGAGCCAGGACCCCGTGCCAGTATTGCTCGGTGCCGAAACGGGCGCTGCGCCAACGGAAGAAACTGACGTAATCAGCCCCGTGCGCGATGGCTTGGTAAGCCCAGATTTTCATCCGGCCGGGTTCTGGAGTAGAATAGAACCGATCCCAGCCTCCCGGCCCCGAGGCTTGCTCCATGACCCATACGTTCCGGCTTTTCAAGCCGCGCATGAGATCGTGGGGCAAAGGAGACGGCGGCTGATGAGCGGTTTGCGGTTGGAAAAAGGGGTAGTTATCCCACGATACCACGTCGAGATCACGGGCCAGGTCGAAGTAGTTGATGTCGGTGAACGCGCCCATGAGATTGTGCGTGACAGGTCGTGACGGGCTGTTGGCCCTGATGATATCTGCAAGTTCGCGATTGAATGAGACCTGGACATCGGAAGAAAACCTGAAAAAGTCGAGCAGGAGTCCGGGATTTTGTCCGGCTGTGCCGCTTCGATCAGCGGTATCGCGCGGCAGTGAGATTTCGGAGAAATCATTGTATTGCTGGCTCCAAAATGCCGTACCCCACGCCTCGTTGAGACGGCCGATGTCTTTGAATCGATGGGACAGCCATGATTGAAAAGCGCGCTCGCAATGGGTGCAATAGCACCTGGCGGTTCCGTGGCATCCGAGCTCGTTGTCCGTTTGCCATGCAACCACGCCCGGATGGCGCCCGAAATGCTTCGCGACCACCTCGGTGATCGTGAAGGCATGCCGACGGTAGGCGGGATGATTCTTGCAGGCATCCTGGCGCTGGCCAAACTCCTTGATCTGTCCGTTGCTCTTGATCTGATGGATATCCGGAAACTTCCGGTGGAGCCAAGCCGGATAAGTAGGCGTCGGTGTGCAGAGGATGGCTGAAAGCTTATGATGAGCCAGCACTGCAAGGACACGCTCGAGCCAACCGAACTCATACCTTTCTTCGACTGGTTCGAACATGTGCCAGGCGAACTCCGCCAATCGAACCGTCGTAATGCCGGCTCGTGCCATGAGCTCGGCATCCACCTCCCAGCGGCTTTCCGGCCACTGCTCGGGGTAATACGCTATTCCGAGATGAAGGCGTGGACCGTCACTGGCCTTTGTCATGATTGCCGCCTCCCGCTATCGTTTTGTGGACTCACGCCTTTATGCTCCCCGTGGCAATTCCTGCCGCGATATGTTTCCTCAAGAACGGGAACAAAACAGCCATCGGCAAGACTGAGAGCGCTGAGCCGAGGATTATCAGCGGATAGGGAGGAATGCCAGTGGCCGGACTAATGAGCTTGGAAACCCACATCTGAAGCCCCAGAGTGGCGGGAAAGAGCTTGGAGCTGCTCAAGACGAGGAGGGGCAGGAAGAAATTGTTCCATGAAGATATGAAGCTTATCAGGAACAAGGTAACGAGTCCCGGCCCTATGATGGGAACTGCAATGCGCCTGAAGATCTGGTAGTCGCTGGCCCCGTCGATCCGCCCGGAGTCGATGAGCTCGTTCGGCATGGTTTCTCCTACGTAGACGTTCATGAAATACACTCCGAAGGGACTGGCAAGGAGCGGGAGGATGACCGCCACGTAGGTATCCATCAATCCAAGGCTTTTTATCAGCAGAAAGACAGGAATCGTGAGCGTCGCTGCAGGAAGCAAGAGCGCCACGAGCACCATGAACCTGACTGCACCTCGCAGCTTGAACTCGTATTTTGACAGTGAGTAGCCTGCAAGGGCGCTGATCAGAGTGCCCAATCCAGCGGTCAAAGTAGAGTAGATGATCGAGTTGAGATACCACCGCCAATATGCTCCACCCTCCTTCTGACCCAGATCCCGGAGATTGGTTACGAGGCCAGAGAGAGACGACGGAGCGAACATGGGGGTATTGAAGAGCTGGTCGGTTGACTTGGAAGTCGAGACCAGGAGCCAGAAGAGCGGAAGTATGAAGTACATCGCGAGCAGGCTCATGGGGATGAGAATAAGAACCCCAATGACAACTCGACGGCGGGTATAAGAGCGACCGTGGTACAACCGCTGTAAATAGGAAGACCCGAGGCTTCTCTTCGGGGTGCTCATTTCGCCACACCTCGTGCGTCATAGCTGCGATTCCTGCGTCCTGCCCTCCGTTGTTCTCCCGAGGTCAGGTACAAGAACAGCAGCGACGCACACAGCGTAACGAACGCCAGGAAGAATGACAGAGTCGCCGAATAATGAAAATTGTTATAAGCGAAGGCCATGTTGTATATGTACACGTTGGGCGTAAAGTCCGAAGGGACGGCAGTGAGGCTCGAAAGGATGAAGGGCTCATTGAAGAGTTGAAAGGTGCCTATTATCGAGAGAATCCAGGTGAATATGATCACCGGTCGAATGAGCGGCAGCTTTATCCGAATAGCGGTCTGAAACTCGTTGCAGCCATCCATCTTGGCGGCATCGTACAGCTCGAGCGGCAAAGATGTCAGTCCCGCAAAGTACAGGGTCATGTTGTACCCTGTCCATTCCCAGGTCACGATGTTTACGATGCTGAAAAGGAGGTTGCTCTGGGAGAGGATGTCGGGGGGTTTGCCATGACGAAAGATGCCGAGCACGGCAAGCAGGGGGTTGAGTTGCGGCGAATACAGAAAGCCCCACATGAGAGCAGCGATGACACCCGGGACCGCATAGGGGAGAAAGTAAAGGAGGCGGAAGGTGGCCCTGGCTTTAATGATTGGACTGTCAAGCAGCAGCGCAAGGGCAAGGGCAAGAATCAGCATGATCAGAAGCTGCATGACGCCAAATCGGGCCACGGTGAGGATCGAAGACCAGAAAGATCCGTCCTTGAATGCCGTAATGTAGTTGGCAAATCCGACAAAGGTGCCGCGCCCCGTCCGGCCCGTGAACAGGCTGAGACGGAAGGCGTAGAGCAGCGGATAGATGAAAAAGCCGAAGAAGAGCACGAGAAACGGCGCAAGCATTATGTAAGGTACGGCTCGGGAACTCCAAGAGCGCTGGCTGACGATCATCATCAACTCCTGCAAACAAGACCCGCGTCGCCTCCTAAAGAAAGGAAAGGGCCCTGATCAAGGCATCAGATCAGGGCCATGCATAAGCAGCTGCGGACGTAAGTCTCAGCTAGTGGGCGACCTGGAATCCCTGGGCTCGCGCAAAACCCTCTACCTTGTCCTGCAGGTTTTGCAGCGCCTGGTCTGTTGTGATCTTGCCGCTGAACAGATTCGTGAACTGTACCTGCATCTCGTTGTACACGAAGCTCGTCCACGGGCTCCATTCAAAGCTCTTGTCCACCCATGGCATCATCCTGGTGAAAATAGAGTTTGCAGTTTGGCCGCCAAGGAAGGCGTTCGGGCCGGCAAAGCTTGGCAGCTTGCCGGAGCTCACGTGAGCAGTGAAGAGTCCGGATCCCCCCCGGCCGATGTCGGTGCTCAGGATGGCGACAGCATCTTTGTGCGTGTTTATCCATGCAGCAAAGAGAGCGGAAGCCTCCGGAAACTTTGTCTGCGTAGTGACGGCGTCTGTGGATCCTCCCCAGTTGCTGTCAACCTTGTCCCCCATGTTCCACTGCGGCATCTCGGCGACGCGCCACTGCTGCGTTGTTCCCTTCTCCATGTAAGGCTCGATCTCATACGTTGGGGACCAGGCTGCGCCGATCACAGCGGCATAGGCTCCCTGACCGAGATTATGGCTCCATTCCGGCGTCCAGGCGTTGGCTACCTGCACATATCCCTTTTTGACAAGCCCCAGCCAGTAATTCATGACCTTCTTGGCTGCTTCGCTTGTGAAATTGATCTTCCAACCGTTCGGCGTGTTCTTGAATGGGAAAACTCCACCTTGCCAGAGTAGTCCGTTTACCTCGCCTTGGTCGTTCAAGGCAATGAAGGTAATGTATTTTGTAGCGTCAGCCTGATGAAGGAGTGCTCCAGCGCGCTCGAATTCCGCCCATGTCTTCGGAACCGCGATATTGTACTTGTCGAACAGATCCTTCCGGTAGATCAGTCCTTCTGGTCCGGCGTCCTGAGGTATTGCATAAAGCTTCCCGTTCAAGAAGACCTGGTTCCACGTCCACTCGGGAAAAAGCGGCTTGGTGTCGCCAACGTACTGCGCGATATCCAGGAGACCGCTGGTCTCAACGAACTGCGGCAGGGCTTGAAACTCCACCTGCACGACGTCCGGAGCGCCGCTGCCGGCCTGTATAGCGGTAGCGAGCTTTGTGTACTCGGGCTGGCCCTGTCCAACGCTCTTCAGGTCGACCTTAATACTAGGAAAGGCCTTCTGAAACAGAGGTACGAGTTTGTCCGCGTTCGCTATCCATGTCCAGACAGTAATCGAGGCTGGTTTGGAGGACTCCGGCCACACTGGTTCGCTAAAACCACTCGCATCAGTATTGATCTTAAGCTTCATCGCCTGGGCGGATGCGAGTTGGCCCCCTGCCAATAGGAGCAAACAGCCTATGGCAACGAAAAGCACCATGGAAAAGACTGTCCTGATTCTCATGCTAATTCCTCCTCATATTGGTATATGGTATTGGGATATGTTGACCCATTATACCACTCAAGTTGAGATTGTCAAGAGAAAACCAGCGGCTTGACAGTTTCAGAGTTGAAAGCTACATTTCGTGCTATACCAATAGGTTATTCTATCTGGTCAAGGGAATGACGAAATACAAGCGCGTTCAGGAGTGGATACTCGAAGCACTGGAGAGTGGGAAATTCAAGGCGGGCGATCTGCTTCCCTCTGAAGGCGAACTGTGCGAGTTGCTTTCAGTCGGGCGGAACTCCGTTCGCACTGCCCTGAGCAATCTCTCCCACGCGGGGATTGTCGACACAAAAAAAGGCGTCGGGACTTTCTGCGTCGGGGTGCGTCAAAGCGGTACGATGACGGTCGGTTTCGTTTCTCTGTACTCGCAGGAGTATATCTTTCCTCGAATCGTACAAGGCTGCAACAACGCGCTGTCGAAGAACGGCTACCACCTTGTCCTGACCGAGTCCATGGAGGATACGAAAGTCGAACGCGATGTTTTGACAAGGCTATGGAATCGGAAAGTTGACGGCATTATCCTCCAGCCAGCGTACGATGGTCGGGATCCGATGAACCTGGATCTGCTGCGGGATATTCAGCTGTCTGGCATCCCGATCATGCTGATCGACAACTTTTATCCCGGCCATCAGTTCAACGCCGTCGTGATGAACGACCGCGCCGGCGGCAGGCTGGCAGCATCCTATCTCTGGCAACGAGGTCACCGTCGAATCGGTATCGTATATCACAAGAACTACTACCCGAAGATACTGCGAATGCAGGGAGCGCTCGAGTTCCTTCGGGAGGCCGGACAGATGGCAACCGAGGATTGGATCATTGGTTATGATAGGAAAAAGAACCCTGGCGACATCAAGGATCAAATCTCTGAGAGTTTTGCAGAGGCGGCGAAAAATGGCCGGCCTTTTCCGACCGCTTTCGTGTGCACGAATGATCAGGAAGCAATCGAGCTCATTCGTGCGGGACGCGACCATGGACTAGTTTTTCCTCGAGATCTGTCAATTGTGAGTTTCGATAATTCGGCGCTCGCGGACCTTCCGGACCTGCCGCTAACATCAATCAATCATCCAAGCCAATACATGGGAGCTACGGCGGCGAACCTGCTGCTCGAGAAAGTAAGGGATCGGGAAAATCGCACGAGCACTGTCACCCTCATCGAACCGGAGCTGATCGAACGCAATTCAGTCACCGACTTAAGGGATAAGACCTCTCCATAGCTTCTCGGCCATCTCACACATGCAATGTTCGACAATAAGCCTGTTGGTCACGCCCACGATATGCTACGAAAGACACTTCTGGATTGTCCTCCATTAATTCGAGAGTTCGTCGATGCGGCCGTGCTTTGGGAGCTATACAATCCAACCGACGGTTCGTTGCGCGCCACTGCCGCTATTCATCAGTATCTGTCGAGTATCGCCTGCGATACTTATTAGCGCCCATTCTCATTCAGGGCTCAACCTTGGTACTGAAAGGCACTAGTAACGACATGTTTACAACTAAGTCATTAAGGAATAAGGAATTAGAAAGAATTTGTTTACAGGAATCTGTATGTTTACACTCTAATTCGATATATCGATTGGAATTATGAGGAATTGTAAACGGTCTTTATCTTGTCCT
>Ga0187861_10004724_pt1 | contig 11254 bp, 10 predicted proteins | sample June2016WEW_10_1_3_FD_132986 | JGI IMG/M metagenome (GOLD analysis project Ga0187861, IMG submission 132986) | Peatland microbial communities from SPRUCE experiment site at the Marcell Experimental Forest, Minnesota, USA - June2016WEW_10_100 | ecosystem: Environmental > Terrestrial > Soil >...
AAAATCCGCGCGATTTTGGAGCACGGCGGCAAATGGGTTCAATACAGCTATCATCTCGGCAACGGGCACCACAAAAGCGCCACGCAGTTCCAGCGGCTGGCCTCCAAGATTGTCTGGCTGAATCTCCCGCCCGCCCGCGTGAACGTTTATCAGAAGTAGGCCCGCCGTTACTTGCCGCTGGATGCTGTTGGCTTCGCCTTTTGGAATTTCTGCAGTTGTTCAACCAAGCCGCGCACCTGGTCGCCCTCTTTGCCTTGCATTGCCGGCATTTGCGCCGCGGTTTCCGCCACCAACAGCGCGTCGGCGCCTCGTTTTTGTTCCAGCAGGAAATTCACATACCGGAAAACCGCTTCCATCGAATAGGGACACAACGCCCATGCCTGCCGGAAGGCAAAATCGGCCTCGTGCGCTATGCGCTCCTTTTCCGCGGCGCCGGCGGCCTGTTTCAGGCGCCAGGCATAAATCCCGGCGATGCTCGCGCGCAGCTTGGAAAACATCTGATGCGAATAGGCGTTTTGAATGAAGCACGGGTCACAGTTAAAACCGCTGAAATCCTGTTTTCCAAAAGTCTTTTTTGCGAATGCAGCCACCTCCGTAACCGATGTGTCATCATTCAACCAACCCCCAATCGTCGGCTCGACAAGTTTTGCCCAGTAATCGTGGTCTTTGCTGACGACGTCTTCCGACAACGCCGCCAGCGGCTGGCGGTTGATTTTCATGATCAGGCTATGCGGCTCCAGATACGGATACATCCAGTCGAGCGGGAAACTTTCCTCGATGTAGAATTCATAGCCAGGGTTTTTGTCGAAGATGACTTTGGCGAGCAGGCCGTTGATTTCCATCACCGCAATCTGGCCGCTGACCTGAATCCGCCCGTCGGCATCCTGCTTCACATCTTCGCCCGGCTTGAGCTGGTTGTTTTGCATCCGGCGCTGCGCATCTGTCATGTAATCCTGAAAACATTTCTGTGAATCTTCTTGTGTGGGAACATAAATTTTTTCTCCATACATGCCGTGCACGTAGTCCAGATAAGTGCTGTCTGCCAGCGCATTTTGTGTGAGCGTGAAGAACGGATCGGCCTTCACGTGTGATTTCTGTAATGCCGTTACAATGAATCGGCCGGGATCGGTCCCGCCGAAATAAATGCTTCCCGGCGGGATGGACTCGATGATGTCCTCGCCAAAAGCCGTGGAATATTTTTCATCGCCCTCGCCGAAAGCAGCCAACGTGCCCCAAGTCTCCAACACCGCCTGCCACGCCGTGCCACGCAAACGCTCATTGGTTTTGCCGGAGTGCTCGTATTGTCCCGCGTGCTTTCGGAATTCTACGAACGCGTTGCTGACCGTCAGCCAGTCGCCTTTGGCCGCCGCTGCAAAAAACGCTTTGAACTCAGATGGTATTTTGTTCGTTGCCGCGTTCGCCTGCGCCTCCTTTTCCGCGACAAACAATTTTAATTGTCGGGTGGTCTCCGGATTTTTCAGCGACCACGACGACGCAGATTGTTTTTTGGCGCAGCCGCTGATGAATAATCCAGCGCCAAGGATTGCAGCCCCTAGGGATTGAGTCATTGTTTTCATAGGTCGTTTTTTAAGCTTTCCGGACGGACATTCCAATGCCGCTTGTCCCACTGGTTTATCAAATAGACACCAGAGCGCACGGAATTTGTATAAAAATCCGTCCGTGTCGCCGCCGGCCCCAGAGGCCCCTTAATTTAGAATTATTCTAAATCTTGACTTGGCCGGGCCGCTGGCGTTATATTCCCCCGCCATGAAGGCCTCCGGCCATAGCAAAATCGAGAACCGCCTGACCGAACGGTTGGGCGCGGGCGGCCTGCGCTCCACCCCGCAGCGCGAGCACGTCTATTACGTGCTGCTCCAAAAGCGCGACCACCCCACCGCCGAGGAGGTCTTCATCCGCGCCAAGCGCGGCATGCCGAACATTTCCATGGCCACGGTCTATAACTGCCTCGATGCCCTGGTTCAATGCGGCCTCGTGCGCCAGGTGCAGCTCGATCGCGGCGCCACCCGGTTCTGTCCGAACATGCGCGAGCACGGCCATTTTTACTGTGATGCCTGCGACACGGTGTACGATGTGGATTTGCCGAAAAAGCCGAAACCCGGCATCATTCTCCCGCACGGATTCAAGGCCGAGCATTTTGAAGTCGCCATCCACGGCATCTGCCCGGATTGCGCGAAGAAAGAATAAATTTTACGAACGATGAGCACCGCCACCGAAACCATCGAGAACCTGGTCAAACAGGATTATAAGTACGGTTTTTACACCGACGTGGAGACCGATTCCGCGCCGCCGGGTCTGAGCGAGGACACCATCCGGCTGATTTCGCGCCGGAAAAACGAGCCGGAATGGCTGACCGACTGGCGGCTCAAGGCGTTTCGGCACTGGCAAACGATGACGGAGCCCACCTGGCCGAAGGTTCACCACGAAAAAATCAATTATCAGGACATCGTTTATTACTCCGCGCCGGGGAAGAAGGGCGACGGACCGAAAAGTCTGGAGGAGGTTGACCCGAAATTGCTGGAGACCTACGAGAAGCTCGGCATCCCCCTGCGCGAACGCGAACGGCTCGCCGGCGTGGCGGTGGACGCCGTGTTTGACAGCGTGTCGGTCGGCACGACGTTCAAAAAGCAACTGGCCGAGAAGGGCGTCATCTTCTGCTCGTTCAGCGAAGCGGTGCAGGAACATCCCGACCTCGTAAAAAAATACCTCGGCATGGTTGTGCCTTACACCGACAATTTTTTTGCCACGCTGAACTCCGCCGTTTTCACCGACGGCTCGTTCTGCTACATCCCGAAGGGCGTGCGCTGCCCGATGGAGCTTTCGACGTATTTCCGCATCAATGCCGCCAACACCGGCCAGTTCGAGCGCACACTCATCGTGGCCGACGAAGGCTCGCACGTGAGTTATCTCGAGGGTTGCACCGCGCCGATGCGCGACGAAAACCAGCTTCACGCGGCGGTGGTTGAACTGATCGCGCTCGACAACGCGGAAATCAAATACTCGACCGTGCAGAACTGGTATCCGGGCGACGAGAACGGCAAGGGTGGCATCTACAATTTCGTGACCAAGCGCGGTCTGTGCAAGGGGAAGAACTCGAAGATTTCTTGGACGCAGGTCGAGACCGGCTCGGCCATCACCTGGAAATATCCCAGTTGCATCCTGCAGGGCGACAATTCCATCGGCGAATTTTATTCCGTCGCTGCGGTGAACAATTACCAACAGGCTGACACCGGCACCAAGATGGTGCACATTGGCAAGAACACGCGCAGCACCATCGTGTCCAAGGGCATTTCCGCCGGGCGCGGCCAGAACAGCTATCGCGGCCTGGTGAAAATCCAGAAGAGCGCCGTGAACGCCCGCAATTTCTCGCAGTGCGACTCAATGTTGATCGGGTCGAAATGCGGTGCGCACACGTTCCCCTACATCGAGGTCAAAAACACATCGTCGTCCGTCGAGCATGAAGCCTCGACGTCCAAGATCGGCGAGGACCAGATTTTTTACTGCAACCAGCGGGGACTTTCGACGCAGGACGCCGTAAACATGATTGTGAACGGCTTCTGCAAGGAAGTATTCAAGGAACTGCCGATGGAATTTGCGGTTGAAGCGCAGAAACTTTTAGGCGTGAGTTTGGAAGGCAGTGTGGGGTAAATTCAGCCACGGATTGAACACGGATTTAACACGGACATGGAAGGCAAACTCCTGCATGCGGATGTCACGGATAAGATTATCGGAGCCGCTTTTGAAGTTTATGGCGAACTCGGATATGGTTTTCTCGAAAGCGTTTATCAAAAGGCAATGCAGGTAGAATTGCAGCAATCAGGGCTTAAAGCGGAAATTGAGTATCCAATCAAAGTCAAATACCGGAATGTTATCGTCGGCGAATTCCGTGCGGACCTGTTCGTCAGGGACGCCGTGATGGTCGAATTGAAGACCACGAAAAATTACAACACGGAAGATGAACCGCAGTTGTTAAACGAATTGAAAGCCACGGGAATCAAAGTTGGTTTGTTGATTAACTTTGGTCGGACGAAGGTCGAATTCAAAAGAATGGTCTTTTAAATCCGTGTTTTATCTGTGTTTAATCCGTGGCTAAAATATATTTTAAGAAATGAGCGAGCCAATTCTCGAAATCAAAAACCTCAGCGCGGGCGTTGAGGACAAGCAAATCCTCAAAGGCATCAACCTGACCATCAATGCCGGCGAGGTCCACGCGGTCATGGGGCCGAACGGTTCCGGCAAAAGCACGCTGGCCGCCGTGCTAGCCGGCCGCGACGGCTACAACGTGACCGGTGGCGAAGTGATTTACGATGGCAAAAACCTGCTCGAACTGGACCCAGAAGAACGCGCCCGGGAAGGTGTTTTCCTTGCGTTCCAGTATCCGGTCGAAATTCCCGGTGTGAACAGCACCTATTTTCTCAAGGCCGCGCTGAATGAAATCCGCAAGTCGAAAGGCCAGTCGGAACTTGATGCCATGGAGTTCCTCACGCTGGTCAAGGACAAGGTCAAACTGCTCGAATTGAGCGAGGACCTGCTCAAGCGCTCGGTGAACGAGGGCTTTTCCGGTGGAGAAAAGAAGCGCAACGAAATTTTCCAGATGGCCGTGCTCGAACCCCGGCTCGCCATCCTCGACGAAACCGATTCCGGCCTCGACATTGACGCGCTGCGCATTGTCGCCGGCGGCGTCAACAAGCTGAAACGGCCCGACAGCGCACAACTCGTCATCACGCATTATCAGCGGTTGTTGAATTTCATCATTCCCGATTTTGTCCACGTGCTTTACGATGGCCGCATCGTGAAGTCCGGCGACAAGCAGCTCGCGCTCGAACTCGAAGCGAAGGGCTACGATTGGATCACGAAGGCTGTGTAGCCGCGGGGAACTTATGAATTTGGACGAAGCCCAACGCCAAAAAGTCGCCGCTTGGATAGCGGACGGCGCAACCATTTCCCAAATTCAAAGCCGGCTCACGTCGGAGCTTGGCCTGAAGCTCACTTACATGGAGGTGCGTTTCCTGGTGGACGATTTGAAATTGACGCCAAAAGACCCGGAGCCGCCCAAAGTTGCCGCGCCGGTTGCCGAGGCGGCAAAACCCGCCGCCAAGAAAAGCACTCCGCCACCCGCCGGACCGGCTGGCGCGACCGGCGGTGTGGCCGTGACGGTGGACCAATTGGCGCGGCCCGGCGCGATTGTCAGCGGCAAGGTCGCGTTCAGCGATGGCCAGCAGGCCGACTGGTATCTCGACCAGACGGGTCGGCTGGGGGTCGTGCCCAAACAGCCGGGTTACAAGCCGTCCGCCGCGGACGTGCAGCAATTTCAGGCGGCATTGCAAAACGAACTGGCAAGAATGGGATTTTGAAAATTTCTCACGCAAAGACGCAGAGCTCGCAAACGCCAATAATTCCATCCTAAAAATCTCCGCGCCTTGGCGCCTTGGCGTGAGCGCCCAAAACTCAAAATTAAAAATTCAAAATTTCCTTGGGATTTGGCATATTGATGGGGCATGCGCGAAAAATTCCGGGTCTGGGCGGAAAGTCTCGAAACCTTTGCCCTCGAAGTCATCTTCGGAGAACGCCGCGACACCAAGGCGGTGTTGATGCGCGCAATTTTGTTTGGCAGCTCGAAGCTTTTCCAGGTCGGCGTGAAATTGCGCCGCTGGCTTTACAACGTCCGCATCCTCCGCGACAAGACGCTGGGCGTCCAGGTCATCGCCATCGGCAACCTGACCGTCGGCGGCACGGGCAAGACGCCGGTCGTGGAAAAATTCGCCCGCGAATTGCGCGACGCCGGCCGCACGGTGGCGATCCTCTCGCGCGGCTACCGTTCCAAACCGCCGCCGCTCCACCAATGGATGCTCAATAAAATCCTGCTGCGCGAAGACCAGAACCCACCGCGCGTCGTTTCCGACGGCAAATCCCTCCTGCTCGATTCGGAAATGGCCGGGGACGAACCTTACATGCTCGCGTCCAATCTCAAGGACGTCGTCGTACTCGTGGACAAGGACCGCGTGAAGAGCGGGCGTTACGCGATTGAAAAGTTCGGCTGCGACACGCTGCTGCTCGACGACGGTTTTCAGTATTGGGATTTGCGCGGGCGGCGGCACGACGTGGTGCTGGTTGACCGCCAGCAGCCGTTCGGCAACGAACATTTGCTCCCGCGCGGCACGTTGCGCGAGCCGCCGTCGCACCTGGCCCGCGCCCAGACGATTTTCATCACCAAAAGCGACGGTCAGACCGCCGAACTCCGCCGGCGCATTGCCGAATTCAATTCCGACGCCGCCATCATTGAATGTGTGCATCATCCGCTTTTCCTCGAAGATGTGTTCACCGGCCAGCGACGCAAACTCGATTTGCTGCAGGGAACCAAGGTCGCGTCGCTGAGCGGCATCGCGCAACCGGAAAGTTTCGAGCAAAGTCTCATAAAACTCGGCGCGGAACTGGTTTATGCCAAACGCTTTGCCGATCATCACCGCTTCACCCAGCAGGAAATCCTCAACGTCATCAATCGTGCCAAGAAACGCCAGGCCACTACCATCATCACCACCCAAAAAGACGCCGTGCGTTTTCCCAAAATTGACCGGCGCGACCTGCCGATCTATTTCATGCGCGTCGAAATCCAAATCGTCAGCGGCGCCAACGACTTTCAGGACTGCGTCCGAAAAATTTGTTTTCGTTGAAAATGGACACGCTGATTTACTGGCCCGCCCGTGCGCTCGTTGCGTTGATTCAAGCGCTGCCGCTCCCATTCGTCGCGCGCCTCGGCCGGGCGGGCGGCGGACTGGCCTTTTGGCTCGACGTGCGGCACCGGCGGGTGGCCTTGAACAATCTGACGATGTGTTTCGGAAACGAAAAATCGCCGGAGGAAATCCATGCGCTGGCCCGGGAAAATTTCCGGCGCATCGGGGAAAATTTCGCCAGCGCCGTCAAGACCGCCGCGATGACTTTTGACGAATTGCGGTCGCACATCGAATTTGCCGGCATTGACCGCCTGCCGCAAAAATCCGGCGATGAGCCGCCACGTAGCGCCGTTATCGCCATCGGCCACTTCGGCAACTTCGAGCTTAACGCGCGGATCCAAGATGTCCGGCCGGATTACCAGAGCGCCACGACCTACCGAGCACTCAAGCGCCCCGCGTTCAACCGGCTCATGCAGGATTTGCGCACGCACAGCGGCTGCCTTTACTTCGAGCGCCGTGCTGACGGCCCGCTGCTCCGCGCAGCGATGAACCGGGGGGGAATCCTTCTCGGCCTGCTCACCGACCAAAGCTCCAACGGCCTCCGGGCACCGTTCCTCGGCCACGACTGTTCCACCACGCTTGCGCCCGCCGTGTTCGCCTTGCGTTATCAGTGCGAACTCTTCACCGGCTTCTGCTACCGCGTCGCACTGGCGAAATGGCGGATCGAACTCGGCGAAAAAATTCCCACGCACGAAAATAATCGTCCCCGTCCGTCCGGGGAAATCATGTGCGACGTCAATCGCGCTTTTGAAGCCGCTGTCCGCCGCGACCCGGCCAACTGGTTCTGGGTCCACCGCCGCTGGAAGGCGGCGGAAACGAAAGCGAAGATGGAAGATGGAGGATAGAAAATGGAAAAAGATATCCATCCCTTGCCGCGTCGAAGCGAAGCGAAGATGGGTCGCCGAATCTTGGTTCGCGGGACGAACTGGCTGGGCGATGCGGTCATGACCACGCCCGCGCTGATACGATTGCGCGAAAAATTCCCCGACGCGCACATCACACTGCTCACGCCGGAAAAACTAGCGGATCTATGGCGACACCACCCGAGCATTGATTCTGTAATAACATTTGTCGCTGGCGAAGGACCGCTGTCGGTCGCGTCCAAGCTTCACCCACTGAATCTTAAACACTTTGACGAGCTTCCCGAAGTTGAACCTGGCGATACTCCCTGGCGTGCTTTTGTTCGAGTCGCGAATACTTTGAGCGCCAGCGCATCCAATGGTCGTCTGGGATTTGATCTGGCTCTGGTTCTGCCAAACTCACCCCGCTCCGCGCTCGAAGTCTGGCTGGCGCGCATTCCCCACCGTATTGGCTACGCGCGCCCCTGGCGGAATTTTTTCCTGACCAACGCCGTGCCGGCGCGTGCGAAAGCTGTGAAAATGCAGAAACGTTCCGTTGGCGAAATCAAACGGCTGATTGCCGCCAATGACCATAGCGCAGGCATCTCGCCTGCATCCGAAGAAATAATCACAGGCGGGACGCCTGCGCTACCTTTAAGCGCCCATCAAATGCATGAATACTTGCATTTGGCCGGCGTGTTGGGCGCCAGCCCGGAACCGTTGCCGCCGCAGTTGGTTGTGACCCCCGGCGAAATTGAAGCCGTGAAGAAAAAATTCGGCCTGGATGAAATTAAGCGGCCGATTCTGGGCTTGAACCCCGGCGCGGAATACGGGCCCGCCAAACGCTGGCCGGTGGACAAATTCATCGCCGCCGCCCGCGAAATTCAACATCGAACCAACTGCACCTGGGTGACTTTCGGCGGCAAAGGCGATGCGGCCATTGCGAACCAGATCGAATCTGCCATCGCCAGTCCACCATCCGCAATTTGGAACCTGGCGGGAAAGACCGGGCTGCGCGAACTCATGGCGCTGCTAAAAATTTGCCGCGTATTGCTCACGAACGATTCTGGTCCGATGCACGTGGCCGCGGCGCTCGGCACACCGGTTGTCGTCCCGTTCGGTAGCACGTCGCCGGAACTGACCGGGCCGGGTTTGCCGGGCGACAAGCGGCACCGGCTGCTCAAATCCGACGCGCCGTGTTCGCCGTGTTTTCTGCGCGAATGCCCCATTGATTTCCGCTGCCTGAACGGCATCAGCGTCGAACGCGTGGTGGAAGCGGTCTTGTCAGTGGTTTGAACAACAAGGAAATCAAAGAACGCAGTATCTGCTGTAGCGGCGGTCTGTGGCCGCCGCCATTTACCACCAAACGACCACCAAACAAAATGGCGACGCTCATAGAGCGCCGCTACAACCTTGTGGAATTAGACTTTGTACCTTCGGGTCTTCGTGGTAATCTTCCCATTGTGGAAACGGTCACTCAACTCACGAACCAGCTCGTCGTGTCGTATGCGCGCGTGGGCGGCATCAACCATCTGGACGGCAAAAACCTGCCGTCCAAACGCGCCATCGCGGCCATCACGGTGGATTTGCTGCGGCTGCTGTTCCCCGGATATTTCGATGAGAAACTCATCCATTCGTCGGAAATCAAGGTGGTGACGGCGGAGCTGCTGGATTCGGTGCTCGGTGCGCTGGAGGACGAAATCCGCAAGAGCCTCGAATATAATCCTCCCTCCCATCTGCCGAAACAGAATATCTCCACAACGGCGCACAATCTGGCGGTGGAATTCCTCGGCAGCCTGCCGCGCATCCGCGAAATTTTGCAGACGGACATGGAGGCCGCCTACGACGGCGACCCGGCGGCGAAGAGCAAGGAGGAAGTGCTCGTTTCGTATCCGTTCATCGAGGCGATTGCCGTGCAACGGCTGGCGCATGAGTTGTATTTGAAGGACGTCGCGCTCATCCCGCGCATCATGACCGAGTGGGCGCACATTCGCACGGGCATGGACCTGCATCCGGGCGCCCAAATCGGGTCGCACTTTTTTGTGGACCATTGCACCGGCACGGTCATCGGCGAGACGGCCATCATCGGCGACCACGTGAAGATGTATCACGGCGTCACGCTCGGCGCCAAATCCACCGCCGCCGTGGAACAATTGCGCGGCAAGAAGCGTCATCCGACCATCGAGGACCGCGTCACGATTTATCCCGGCGCGACGATTCTTGGCGGCGAAACCGTCATCGGGGCCGGCAGCACGATTGGCGGCAATGTGTTTCTCATGGAAAGCGTCGCGCCGAAGTCACTGGTCATTTACGACAGCCCTGACATGCGCGTCTTGAACAAAGCAAGAAAAACGACCGCCGTGGATTTTCAGATTTGACTGCCCTGTTCGCAAACCGTTGAAAGCGCTCATCGAAACCAGAAACACGAGGCCGGAACGGGTCTTCCTCGTCGGCGTCGAGCTCAAATCGCACAACCATGCGGACACGGACGATTCGCTCGCCGAACTCGGTGAACTGGCCACGACGGCGGGCGGCGAAGTCATCGGCGACGGCCTGCAAAAAACGGAATCGCTGAATCCCGCCACGTTCATCGGCAGGGGCAAGGCGGCTGAATTCGCGGATTTCTGCCGGCGGCAGGACGTGGACACCGTGATTTTCGACGACGATCTTTCGCCGGCGCAAAGCCGCAACCTCGAAAAAATCTTCAACTGCAAGATTCTCGACCGCACGTCGCTCATCCTCGATATCTTCGCGCAACGCGCCCACACGCGCGAAGGCAAGCTGCAGATTGAGCTCGCGCAGCTTCAGCATTTGCTGCCGCGTCTGACGCGGTTCTGGGGGCACCTGTCGCGGCAGGCGGGCGGCATCGGCATGCGCGGCGGTGAAGGCGAAACGCAATTGGAAACCGACCGCCGCCGCGTGCAGGATCGCATTGCGAAAATTTCGGGCGAACTGGAACTGGTGCGGCAACAGCGCGGGATTCAGCGCACCGGGCGCCAGCGCAGCCAGTGGCCGCTGGCCTCCATCGTCGGTTACACAAACGCGGGCAAATCCACATTGCTCAACGCCCTCACCGGCGCGGAGGTTCTGGTGAAGGACATTTTGTTCGCCACCCTCGACCCGACGACGCGGCGGTTGAAATTGCCGACGAACCAGAATGTGCTGCTGACGGACACCGTCGGTTTCATCCGCAAACTGCCGCACGGACTGGTGGAGGCGTTCAAGGCCACGCTGGAAGAAGTGGTGCAGGCCGATTTGCTGCTGCACGTCGTGGACATCAGCCATCCGCAGGCCGAGGAGCAAATTGCCGCCGTGGATGCCGTGCTGGCCGAAATCGGCGCGGGCGGGAAACCAACGTTGATGGTTTTCAACAAGATGGACCGGCTCAACCTCGATGGAACCGGGGCGGGCGGCGCGTTGAACCGTTTGCAGGAACGGCATCAAAACGCCGTCACGATTTCGGCCATGACCGGTGAAGGTATTGCATCATTGCTTGCGGAAATCGGAACGCAGTTGCGTCCCAAACGCGAATTTCTCGAATTGCGCGTGCCGCATGAGCAGGCGGCGGTGATTGCGCGATTGCACAAGGTCGGCCAGGTCATTTCGCACAGTTACCGCGGTCCGGCGGCGCGGTTCAAAGTCCGTATTCCACCGCATTACCACGAC
>Ga0187861_10004725_pt1 | contig 11251 bp, 9 predicted proteins | sample June2016WEW_10_1_3_FD_132986 | JGI IMG/M metagenome (GOLD analysis project Ga0187861, IMG submission 132986) | Peatland microbial communities from SPRUCE experiment site at the Marcell Experimental Forest, Minnesota, USA - June2016WEW_10_100 | ecosystem: Environmental > Terrestrial > Soil >...
CGATGTGATCATCGTGCGCCAGTCAAACCACATCTACGCGTTTTCGCTGGCGTGTCCGCATGAAAACACCGCCCTGCGCTGGAGGCCGCAGGATCAGCGCTTCCAGTGCCCGCGCCACGAATCTAAGTATCAGCCTGACGGCACCTTTATATCCGGACGGGCGACGCGCAACATGGACCGGTTTGCGGTGCGCCGCGATGGCAACAAGATAATCGTCGATCTGGCCAAGTTATATCGGTCCGACCAGCAATCGGCGGAATGGACCACTTCTGTGGTTAGCCTGTAACGCCCGATGGAGGAAAGCGCGACCAACCGTCTAGTCCTTCGGGTACCTCGCACGGAGCCCCCGATTCGTGAATGACCGGCCGTAGCCCAGCGAGTTGCGAGCCGCGCTATACGCGGCCGGAGGACAGTGGCACCTTCGCGCCTGCGGCGGCCACCTTGCCGACGATTTTGAGCGGCGTGCCTTCGCGCAGCTCGTCACTGCCCCTACGCACGATCAGGTCACCTTCCTTGAGAGCACCGATCACTTCGACCAGATCTCCCGCGGCGGCGCCGCGCGTTACGGTCACCCACTCGGCGACGCCATTGCGCACCCGGATGACAAACATGCGTTCTGTAGTCGTGACGATGCTGCTCGGGGGCACAAGCAACGACGACTGCGGGTTGCGAACCGGCCACGTGACTTCAGGATACATGCCGGGCGCAAGCTTCATGTCGGGGTTGGTGACGTCGAGTTCGACTGCCATCGAGCGTGTTGCCTCATCCATTGAGTGTGCAATGCGGCTGACGACGCCGTGAAAAACGACTCCGGGAAACGCGGCAACCGTGAACGGAACTCGCGCTCCATCGACAATTCCACCGACTGCCGCCTCCGGGACTGCAACCGTGAGTCTGAGGTGCGAGACCTGTTGCAGCTTCAGTAGGGGTGCCTGAGATGCGGGCCCCACCAGCGCCCCGGGATGCACGTCGCGTTCGACAACAATTCCATCGAATGGCGCGCGGATGGTCAGGTAGCCCTGCAAGTCCCTCAATGCCTGGGTGGAGGCTTTGGCCGCTTCCATAGATCCCTGGGTAGCCTGAACCACGGCGCGCGCCGCTTCCACACTCTTTTCCGCAATATCCAGATCGTTTATCGCAACCACGCCGGGAGTGGTCGAGGCAGCCCTGAGGCGCAGATAGGTTCCCTCGGCCGTCGATAGCCTTGCCTGCGCCTCGGCTACTTGCAGTTCGACGGCGCGCGCCTTGGCTTGCGCTTCTGAAATCTGAGCCGCGATCTCCGGAGCCTCGAGAGTGGCCAGAAGCTGGCCTTCTTTAACAGCGCTCCCGCGGTCGACATCGATCGCCTTGACGAACCCGGTTACTTTCGAGTGAATCGCAACGCTGAGGAACGGGTAAATCTCGCCCGGTAGCTTGACCTGTCGCTCGACCATTTTCGAGACCACGGGCACCACGTCCACGGCAGTCTGAGCCGCTGCAGGGACGGCGATGAATACTGCGAGGCAAACTCTAAGTTTGGTCATAGTATTTGCTCGAAGGATCATCCGGATCCAGGGAAGTTGATCGTGAGACTGCACGGCCCTGCAGGATGGCATACATTGCAGGGAGAACAGTGAGGGTTGCGAAAGTGGCCAGCAAGAGGCCGCCGATTACAGCTCTCCCCAGCGGCGCAGTCTGTGCTCTCTCGCCGGTAGCCACGGCCATCGGAATCATACCTGCGATCATAGCCATCGCGGTCATGAGGATAGCTCTCAGGCGGCCGCTACCCCCTTCTATCGCCGCGTCGCGCGTATCGGTTCCGCTGCGCCGCGCGGCCTCCGCGAAACTGACCAGCAGGATGGCGTTGGCGACGGAGATGCCAATCGCCATGATCGCGCCCATGAACGACTGCACGTTGAGTGTAGTTCCCGTGATAAACAGCATTGCCAGCACGCCGCAGATGACGGCGGGGACCGCGGAGATGACCGCGACGGCAAGGCGGAACGATTGGAAGCTTGCCGCCAGCAGCAGGAAGATGGCTGCCACGGCAAGGAGCAATCCTGATTCAAGACCGTGGAATGTGTCCTCGAATGCAGGAACTTGCCCGCGATTCGAGACGATCACCCCTCTCGGCGGCTGACCTGCGCGATCAATGGCCAGCTGAATCTCTCCCAGCGCCGTTCCCAAAGGCTTGCCATGTATGTTTCCGGTGAGGCTGACAACTCGCTGCATGTTGTAGCGATCGACTTCGCCTGCGCTCGTGCCATATTCCAATTTGGCGACGTCTGACACAAGTGGGTGACCGGCGCCATCCTTGCCGGTCGCTGTGCCCATGACAGGCAGGTTTTGCACGTCCTCGATTGCGGCCATCCTGTATTGCGGGATTTCGACCTGGATTTGAAAGGCATTGCCGCTCCTGGGATCACGCCAGTAGTTGGGGTCGGTAAACCTGCTGGACGACGTCGCCGCCGCCAACGACCTGGCCACATCGGCGGTTTCGATGCCGAATTGCGCGGCGCGGTCGCGGTCCACGTTGATCCTGAGCGTCGGGTAGTCCAGCGGTTGCGCATACTGGAGGTCACGCAGCCAGGGGATCTTCATCAATTCGATTCGCAGTTTCTCCGCGAATGCGCGGTCGGCCTGGATGTCCGGGCCCTGAACGGCGACTTCGATCGGCGTCGGCGATCCAAAGCTCATCACCTGGCTCACAATGTCTGCCGCCTCGAATGATATGGCAATATCAGGCAGCGTCTCATGCAAGCGGCGGCGCAATTCCTCTTTCATCGCTTCCGTGACCGGCGGCGCCGGCGGCTTCATGGCGACGCGCAGCACGGCATCCTGCTGCCCGCTTGTGAACAGGTAGATCGTGTTGATCGGATAGCTGGCGGCCTGGACGCCCACATAGTCGGTGGTGATGGCCACATTTTTGGGACCGACGGACTGCCGAATGACGTCGAGCGCTTTCAGCGCAATCGGCTCGGTCCTTTCAATGCGAGTGCCTGCGGGCGCCCTCAGCCGCACCTGCAGCAGCCGTGTCTCAACTGAAGGGAAAATCTCGGTGCCGATTCGCGGAAACAAGAGGTAGATCAGGATCCCGGCGCCGGCGACATAGAGGCCCGCCAGCGGCCAGCGGAACCGGAGGACAAGTTTCAGATACTTGCCATAAAGAGAACGAAAGCGCTCGAACAAGCCCGCGCCTTTCTCGCCGCGCGCTTTTCTGACCAGCCATGCGGAGAGCACGGGGACTTGAGTGCTGGAAAGCACGTAGGAAGACAGCATCGCGAATCCCACGGCGAGCGAGAGCGGCACGAACAGCTGGCGGCCGACACCGGTCATGAAGAAGGACGGGATGAACACCGCAAGGACGCAGAGCATTGCCAGCAGGCGTGGCACGGCGGTTTTGCGCGACGCTTCCGTCACGGCGCGTGTAGCGGACAATCCGGCGGCGACATGTGCATGGATGCTCTCGATGGAAACGGTCGCCTCGTCGACGAGAACCCCCACAGCAAGAGCCAGCCCGCCCAGTGTCATGAGGTTGATCGTCTCTCCGGTGAGCCAGAGAAGCACGACCGAGGCGAGCAGCGCGAATGGGATCGTCGCCACGACAATGAGGGCGCTTCGGAAATCGCGCAGAAAGAGCAGCACCATCAGGCCGGTTAAGAACGCGCCCAGCAGGCCTTCACCGATGAGATTGTGCAGGGCATTGATCACGTAAACGGACTGATCGAACACCAAGTCGATGGTGACATCTTCGGGCGCGACCGCGCGCATCCGAGGGAGGGCTTCCTTCACGCGCGCAATCACGTCGAGCGTGGAGGCGTCGGCGCGCTTGGTCACAGGGATGTAGACCGTTCGCCGTCCGTTGACGTGCGCGTAGCCCACGACGACATCCGTGCTGTCGGCAATCGTGCCGATGTCGCGCAAATAAACGGTAGGTCCCGCGCCGGTACGCATGGGAGCATCCAGCAGTTCGTTGATGTCAGCTCCCAGAGCCGCGTTGGTGGATGCGATCCGAATCAGATCCCCCGTGCGCACGTTTCCCGAGGGCAGGACAGTCGTCGCGCGACTGATCGCGCGCACAACTTCCTCGGGCGACATACGATAAGCCCGAAGTTTTTCCGGCTCCACGCGCACCACGATGGTTCTTTGATTTCCCCCGAACGGCGGGGGTGCCGAAACACCGGGCAGCGTCGCAAAGATCGGACGCACCCGGTTGAGGGCGATGTCCTGCATTTCGCCGGGAGTGCGCGTCGGACTGGAAAACACAAGTTGCGCCACCGGAACGCTGCCCGCGTCGAACCGCATGATGAAGGGTGGCACCGCGCCCGGCGGCATAAATGCCCGCGCCCGGTTGACGTATCCGACAACCTCCGCCATGGCCTGGCTCATATCCGTTTCGGGGTGGAAGACGAGCTTCATCAATGCGGCGCCCTGGATGCTTTTGGATTCCACATGCTCGATGCCGGTGATGTACAGGAAGTGATATTCGTAATAGTAAGTGAGGTAGCCTTCCATTTGGGAGGGATCCATGCCCCCGTAAGGTTGCGCGACATAAACGGCGGGGTCGCCCAGCTTTGGGAAGATGTCTGCCTTCATCCGGCGGATGGCTATGATTGAGACTAATGCGATGGAGAGGACGGCCACGAGGATGGTGATGGGCCTCCTCAGCGCGGCTACTACGAGCCACATAGGCTCCCCCTTTCCTACTTACGGCTCTGTTCGAGGAACTGCTGCAGGTCACCGCTTGCCGCGGCAACCGCGAGGAGGGCGCGCCACACGCCCAACCGGGCGAGCGCGTCGTCGACTTCGGCTTGTGCCAGGATGCGGTCGGCTTCGGCCACCTCCACGATGTTTCCCAGCCCCGACCTGTACCTCGCATCTGCCTGTTGCACGCCTGCCCGGGCAGCTTCCAGTTCCGTTGGGGTGTTTCTAGCAACGCGCTGCGCGCCGGCAAGCGTGGCGCGGGCTTTTTCCATCTGTCCGTTCAAGTCCTGGATGAACTGATCATATTTGTCTGTTTCGCGCAGTTCGTTGTGAAGCTCAATTTCCTTGCGCGCCTTGAGAGATGAAAAGTCAAATGCAGAAAAAGTTACCGTTATTCCGATCCCCCAGTTCTGAATGTTGGGCCCTAAACCGGAAGCAGCCCCTCCCGTCGTGCCGTCGGGGCTGATACCCGTTCCTCGGGCATAGCTCGTGCCCTGCAGGTCGAATCGTGGAAAGTACGAACGGTCGAGCGTTTTCTCTTTCGATTTCACTTCGGCAATCGCAGCGGCTTGCGCGAGCGCAAGCGGATGATTAGCCGGGGCAAAAACTCCCGGTGTCTGTTCGGGCGGCTGCTGCAACAGCGGTCCCGGTTGCACCGACAAATCGTGCGGATCGAGACCGAGCAGCTGTGCCAGGCCTGCGCGCGCAACTTCGGCAGCCTGCTCCGCCTCGATCAACTGATTCTCCGCGAGTGCGATTTCCGCATGCGCGCGCGAGGCATCGGCTCCGGGCTTCAAATCACTTTTTACCAATGCGTCCACGATGCCGCCGAGGACGCGCGCCCGCTCGACGGCTGCCCGGGCTGCCACGGCGCTTTCATCGGCGGCCAGGATCGTGAGAAACGCATCGGCGGCGGCGGCGGCCACCTGAAGCCTGGTGACTGCGACCTCCGTGCCGGCGCGGTCGCGCGCGATCTGAGCTTCCGCCACCAGTGCCCGGCGCAACCCGAAATCAAAAGGTTCCCAGGCGACCTGCACGCCTACCGCGGATCCCCAGACGCTGCCGAGCGAATTGGTGCTCTGCACCGGCCCGGAAATCGGCGAGATCACCGGCTGAATAAGAAGCATGCCAAATTCGTTGTTGTGTGTCGCACGGTTTACCTGCCCGATGAAATCGGCGCGCGGAAGGTAGCTCGTGCGCACCAGTTTGATCTGAGCCTCAGCCGCTAAGACTTGTTCGAGCGAGCTCTTGACTGCGGGATATCTGTCCGACGCCTGCTGGACCGCTTGCTCGAGGGTGAGAGGAGTTTGCTGTGCCAGTGCGACGCCACCTGCCAATGCCATTATCGAAGTTGCAATCAGCTTGGTCATCGTCGGGATTCCTTTTTGCTTTTGCCTCCGCCCAACATAGAGAACACACGGATACCATCATGATCCTGGTGGAAATCTTAGGCAAGCGCGCAAGGATTTGCGCATGCTTGACTGGGCGGATAATCATGGCAGCAGTCTTGCAAGAGGATCTTGCAGCATCGCTTTACTGCCCGAGCCTCCGAGATCTGCCGACGGAGCCCCGGCAGGGGCGAAAGGGTTATATGTGCACTTTTTTTCTGTCGCCCCTTCTGGGCTCGGCTGGCTGCGTTCCCTAACCCCGGGCTGCGCTGCGCTTGCCCGGGGCTACTATCTCGCTGCCCCGCCGGGGCAGCGCGCAAAGTAGCCGAGATTCGAACTGCCCGTTCGGGGCAGCGCAGAAGACGGCCAGCGACAGAAACTCGTTAGCGATTGATGGCTTGCATGCCGGCGGGTTGGTAGCGCTCACCCGCCGCCGCTCCCAGCGGGAAAGCATTATCCAGCCTGCGCATCTCGTCCTGTGTGATGTTGACTTCGATTGCTCCCAGGTTTTCTTCCAGGTAACGAACGCGCTTTGTCCCTGGAATGGAGACAATGTCTTCGCCCCGAGTCATCAGCCAGGCCAAAGCCAGCTGTGCCGGGGTGCACCCCTTCTCCTGAGCTATGAGCTGCACAGTGTCAGCAAGATGCTGATTGCGATTGAAGTTTTCGCCTTCGAAACGAGGATGACGCCGGCGCCAATCATCTTCAGCCAAATCATCGATCTTTTTGAAGCGGCCCGTGAGAAAACCTCGGCCAAGCGGGCTATAGGCGACAAAACCCACACCGAGTTCACGGCATGTGGGTAGAATCTCGCCTTCCGGATCGCGGCTCCACAGGGAGTATTCGGTTTGCAGTGCGGCGATCGCATGAACAGCGCAAGCGCGCCGCAAAGTGGAGGGCGCGGCTTCAGACATCCCCAGATATCGGACTTTCCCTGCCTCCACCAGTTCCGCCATAGCGCCGACCGTATCCTCGATCGGCATTTTGGGATCTACACGGTGTTGATAGTAGAGATCGATCACATCTACGCCGAGGCGCTGCAAGCTTGCGTTGCAAGCCGAGCGCACATATTCGGGGCGGCCGTTCACGCCTAGAAATTCGCCGTTCGGTCCGCGCACGTTGCCGAACTTGGTGGCCAAAATCACTTGATAGCGGCACCCGCGCAAGGCACGCCCGATGAGTTGCTCATTGCGCCGTGTGCCGTACATGTCGGCGGTATCCAGGAAATTGCAACCGAGATCGATGGCGCGATGAACAGTCGCGACAGATTCGGTTTCATCGGCATCGCCGTAAAACTCCGACATTCCCATGCAGCCCAGGCCGATGGCTGAGACCTCAAGATCCTTCCCCAACTTGCGTTTTTGCAGATCGACTCTCCTTGTGGCATCTATCGAGGCACACCGCGCATCCGTGGTATGTGGTCCAAGAGCCAATGACGGGTTGCCCAAATGGCAACCCGGTGTCATAAATTATACAGTTGTCAGAATGACTAAGATACCTGCGGCAGGAGTCAACGCTTGCAGCATGACAATTCCGCGATGTGGACTGGACCCCTTGAAGATCCCTTTGGGCACGTTTGGACGATCGCGACCCACACGGAGGATGTGTCGCCTGAAGAGATGCAGCGGCGAGCCATGGCTGCGTCCGGCAGTTGATCGCGCCGGGAAACCCGTTTACATGGCGCCCTCGTCCGCGGAAGGTCCGTAGATTGCCGGTACCGGTATGTTGTTCAGCCGGAGATACACGCCGAGCTGAGCGCGGTGATGGACGCTGTGATTAAAAACAAAGCTCCGCAAAACTGCAAATCGCGGCAGCGTAAGCACGGTTTTGCCTCCGTGCAATAGGGTCCACGGCTTGCTCAGATGCTTGTCCGTCGTGGAGGAGATGATCTCACGCGCGGAGGCGGCGTTCTTGTCGAACATCTCCAACAGTTCTTTCCTGGATTTGATTTCCGGCGGACGATACGGCGGCGCGCCTGGAGGCGCAATGTCGACAGAATCCTTCGAAATCGTCTCGTTTACCCAGGACGGAATCTGAGCCAGGTGCAGGGCAAGCCATCCCATGGTTCCGGATTTCTCATGCGGTTTCCAACCGAGTTTATCCTCTGGGACGCGCTCCAGGCTCTTGCGCGTGAGCGCCGTTTCGGCGTCGAATTCCTGCAAAAAGACTTGTTTCAGTGTCATAAATTCCTCCATTCTCCCAGCGCGTGAGTTTTGCGAATCACCATGCTGATTCAAAAACAATAACAGAGGAACCATTCTTGAGGAATGGCAAGCTGCGACGCCCTGTGTAATGCCTGGCGTGCCTGCGGAATGAGAAAGGCGGAAGCCGGGGGAAGCAGGGATTTTGCTGGAGGCGCCGAGCGGATTCGAACCGCTGCATAAAGGTTTTGCAGACCTCTCCCTTAGCCACTTGGGTACGGCGCCCCGCGTGTTGATGCGGTTAGATTTTATGCGCTCATGCTGCTGATTTTCAAGGGATTTCACCCTTGCCATCGCGTTGGCGCTTGGGATAGTCCATAATTCAGGAGAGGTTGGATAATGTCAAAGCGGGCAGCATCGCAGGCAAGAAACCTCGTTATTCTCCTGGCGATCGCTCTCTTTCTGGGGGCGGCCGTTTCTCTATTCCTCAATCTTCGGAAAGTGGATTCCCAATATCTGGAACTGGCACGCATCGTCGGCCGGACCACCTCTGAGACCCTGCTTGCGATGCGGAATTGGAACACTCAACATCAGGGTGTCTACGTGCCGCTGTCTCCGGATGTGCGTCCCAATGAATACCTTGTGGATCCGCTGCGAGATCTGGTCAGCACTCAGGGGATACAACTCACGAAGATCAATCATGCACAGATGACACGAATGGTCGCCGATCTGCTCGATCAGGAAAGGGGAATCCACGTTCATCTGACGAGCCTGACTCCGATCCGGCCCATGAATGCGGCGGACCCATGGGAAAGAGTTGCCTTGGCGGGTTTTGCAAAGGGCCAGAGGGAAGCGTACGAGCTACAGAGCGATACAACGGGCAAAGGTTGGTTTCGCTATATGGCGCCGCTGAAAGCGGAAAGCTCCTGCATGGCTTGCCATCATGAACACAAAAGCGTGGACGAAATCCGAGGCGGCGTGAGCGTTTCTTTCAGTTACACGTCCTTTGAGGGTCTTATAGATCAGAGCAAGCGCCAGATCTGGTTGTTACACATCTCGGGTCTGTGCGCCTCTCTGGTCCTGATCGTCTTTCTGGGCCGCAAGCTGACACAAAACGTCAGCGCATTGCAGGCTACACTGCTGCGTGTGCGTCAATTGGAGGGGCTGGTGCCGATCTGCGCGAGCTGTAAGAAGATTCGCATCAAAGGCGCCGAGGCGGATAATCAGACGTCCTGGGTGCCGGTCGAAAAATACATATCGGAGCGAACCGACGCGGAATTCAGCCACGGAATCTGCCCGGACTGCAGGGAGAGACTCTACCCCGAACTGTCCTCCCGCCGGAAAACCTGATCGGGAAATGCTGCTTTTTGGAGCGGGAAACAGGATTCGAACTTGTACCCAGGCGCCGCAATCAGTTCCCGGACTCCCGGGTGCCCGGAAAGATCTTTAGAAACCGCCGAACGGATCGTGGCTGCCGGCGCCGAAGTAGTTGATGACGTTAACTGATCGAACCACCTTTGGGGGCATATCGACTATGTCGAGAACGTGGCCGGGACAGCCCAGTTTCGCGCAGACGCGAATCTTATTTTTGCCGCCGGGCAAAATCAGCTCGATGCTCCAATCGGATCCGCACCCTTTTTGCGCGCACGCATGGCGCTCCAGCAAGTCCACGTTACAGTAAGGACAGTAGGCCTTGACGAATGTAGGTTCGTCGCTGGAAAACTTTGGAATAAAACTAAAAAGTTTGGCGTGACTTCCCCAGAAGGCATCGACAAAAAGAAGGCCGGACTCGTCATTGATAACGACCTTCAATTTGATCGCGGCCTCATCGTGGATGCGCACACTGTCAACGATCAAGTTGTGACCATTGGGACAGAATAGCGATTCCACCAGGAGAAAATCGTGGTTCCTTTTCTTGATCAACCGAAATCCTCTGGGAATTGTCTGGATGAAAGCATCCGGAACCTTTCGTGCGGTGAGCTTCATAAAGTCCTCGCATTGATGTTGTGGTTTTCCGTGTGCCGCAAAGTCCTATCTTAGCGTATTCAGGAAAAAGGTGACAGGCACCTTTATTCGCCCGGAATATCTCCTTGAATGGAATCGCGCCCCGCGAAAAAAGGTGCCTGTCACCTTTTTCTCGCCTGTCTTGCCTGGGGAGGCGCCAATGGGGCGGCAACGCATCCAAATTCATGGTAGCGCATCTCGTTCAGGGCTCCTAAAAAAGCGAGGTTCAGAAGTCGAAACTTCCAAGGAAAGCGCGCACCACGTATTCCTTCGGCCCGCTCGAGTTCGTATCCACTCTGCCGAAAAAGGTCGCCGATCGTGGATTTGGTGAAAAATCGCAGATGGGTTCTGTCAAGAATGCCGGATTCTTGATACTCCCATTGGCCGTGAAGCACGAGATCATTGACGATCTCGAAGTAGCGAATATTCGGTATGATCGCCACGACTCGTCCCGACGGTCCTAGCTTGGATCGAACCCGGGAAAGGACCAACCATGGGTTTTCGAGATGTTCGAGTACATCGTTGAAAACGATGCAGTCGAAATACTGGTCTGGTAACTGATCGATGGCCTTTTCTATCGTAGTATTCAGAACATGCTGGAGCCGAAGCGCAGCTTTTTCGGCTGCAGGCTGGTGAGGTTCAATTCCCCACACCTCGCAGGGTTGTCGTTGCTGAACGGCAGCTCCGAAGGCTCCGTACGCACAGCCAACGTCGAGGAGAACCCGGATGTGCGACGGAACCAGCGCAAGAGCCGGTGTTCGAGGATTATCAGGATAAGGATAGATACCATGCGACGACTCGTTGGGTGGTTCCATATCCATCAGGAGCTCCTTGCCATTATCCCATCTCGCTCTTTCTTCTGAGTCCGTCCCCCAGCCATGTTACTCGCAATTCTATTACTCAACATCTCGATATCCCAACGTGGCTGTGCGATACAAGGATCCTAGCATGCGGAAAGGAGTGTGCACGGTGACAAATAAAGTCGTGATCTGCAGTCTGAGCCTCATGATTGCCGCAAGCTCCTGTTCAAGACCG